>ODAI014535979.1_pt1 | contig 84332 bp, 81 predicted proteins | sample 1539321 | NCBI WGS metagenome assembly ODAI01 (sample SAMN02144231, study PRJEB22623) | gut metagenome | biome: sheep rumen | host: Ovis aries | place: New Zealand | reverse complement strand
GGGAGCCGCCTAGATTTGCATATTTCCTCTCAGGGACGACTCTCGTCTCTATCCTCCGGCGTAGCGGAACTAAATTCGCGCGTACAGAACAACGCGCTCATTAAGTACCGACGCCTCCGCAAGCCACCTCGGGGAAACATACGAATCTCTCGGCTCCTGCAAAGGGCTAGTTTATGTATCATGTAATGATATGTGAATCGAGCCGACGTCATGTAGACTTTGCGAAGGGCGAGTTGCCACTGCATCCGAGTCCCTGAGTAAATGTCGTGATGACGTCGTGCGAGCCACTATATGACTCCGTGCTGTCTTTATTTACACAAGACACCAAGTATATATATTAACAAAGCATATAATAACTTGCAAGCAAGTTGAAAAAAACTCTTTCCTATGATAAAGTAGGTAGGGTGGTTGCTTATGGGCACCATACAATAATATTGCTTGTAGAAGGAGAATGAAATGAGCGATTTTGTAATTATTTCCGACAGTTCCTGTGACTTAACCAAAGACTTAAGAGAGCGTTTTGATATCCCCGATATCATCCGCGGCGTATTATATTTCCCGGACGGTCATTCCGAACTTGCAGATGTAGACTGGACCAAGATGACTCCGTCCGAGTTTTACGATTCCATGAAGGGACGTAACGTGCTTTATAAGACTGCATGCCCTCCCGGAGAAGAAATCATCGAGAAATTCGAAAAGCACTTAAAAGAAGGCAAGGATATTATTGCTCCCGTGCTTTCCACCGCTCTTTCCGCAACTTACAATGATGTAACACAGGTTGCCAAAGAGCTTTTGAAGAAATATCCCGAAAGAAAGATTGCGGTTGTGGATTCCCTTCGTTATTCCACTTCCCTTGCACTTTTGGTCATCTCCGCAGCAATCAAGAAGCAGGAAGGTGCTTCCTTTGACGAAGTGGTAGCCTATCTGGAAAGCGAGAAATACCGCATCCATCAGATGGGTTCCATGGATGATTTATTCTTCCTGGTTAAGACCGGCCGTGTAGGCGGATTCAAGGCATTCTTCGGTAGCATGATTGGCTTAAACATTCTTGCGGACTTCAACGAAAAAGGCCTTTCCGAGCCGATCGGTAAATTAAAAGGAAAGAAAGATGCATTCAAGGCCACCATCGAATACATCGCCAAAACCGTTGAAAATCCCGAAGAGCAGATTATGTTCATCGCTCATTCCAATCGTGAAGAAGCCGCAAAGGCACTTGCCGAGATGGTAAAAGAAAAATTCAATCCCAAGGAACTGATTGTCAGCAACGTAGGTGTATCCTGCGGCGCTTCCATCGGACCGGGTCTGTGCTCCGTCTTCTACAAGGGTGCACCTGTATCCGCAGGCCTTGAGAAAGAAAGAGCCATCATGGATGAAATCATTGCATCTATCAAAAAGTAATTTGTTATATGAATAAGGAGTAGAAATATGGGCACATTCGCCGTTTTGGTTGATTCCACCGCGGATCTCGGTCCGGAAATGCTTGAAAAATACAATATCGATTACGCACCCATGAACTATACCATGGATGATAAGGAATACCCTGCTTTGCTTGACTGGTCCATCCACTCATCCAAAGAGTTTTATGATTTTATGCGTAACGGTATCATCATTAAAACCACACAGGTTCCGATTCCCGTGTACAAAGAGAAATTTGAGAAATACTTAAAAGAAGGCAAGGATGTGCTCTACATCTCCTGTTCTTCCGCCTTGAGCGGTTCCGTCAAAACCGCCATTCCCGTTGCCAAAGAAGTAATGGCGGAATATCCCGGACGTACCATTCGTTGCGTGGATTCCTTAATCAGTTCCCTCGGCCAGGCTTCTCTTGCCATTGAAGCGTGTGCAGAGCGCGCCAAGGGAAAAGATGTGAATGAGGTTGCGGATTATATCGAATCCATCCGCTTAACCCGTCATCAGTATGCAACCGTTGACAGTCTCGAATACTTAAAACGTTGCGGCCGCGTTTCCGCCGCAAGCGCATTTTTCGGAAACTTCTTCGGTATCCATCCTTTGATCATCTCCGATAAAATCGGACAGAACTACGCCGTTCGTAAGATCAAAGGAAACAAAAACGTGATTCCGGAACTTGCTGCGGAAGCTGCAAAAAATGCGATTCATCCGGAAGAACAGACACTGTATATTTCCCACGCGGATGCCGAAGATCAGGCAATCGCATTAAGAGATGCCATCATGGCGCTCGCTCCTTTTAAAGATTGTTATATTTCCACCATCGGTCCCATCGTGGGCGCAAGTGTAGGCCCCGGAACCATTATTTCGTTTGTCATCGGTGATGAAGTGACGATCCAGGGAGGAGAGTCATAATGAATACCGAAGTGTTAACCGGCGGAGATCTGCTCAGCTTATTTACGAACGGATACCGCAATTTAAAACAGAACGCCTCCATCGTGGATGCGCTGAACGTATTTCCCATTCCCGACGGAGATACGGGTAAAAACATGACCATGACATGGCTCGGCGGAATTGAAAATGCCGATCCCGAAGAGGCCAGTGCGGAGAAGGTTGCCAAAGCATTTTCCAAAGGAACCCTGCTCTCCGCAAGAGGCAATTCCGGCGTCATTCTTTCCCAGTTTGTCAGAGGTCTCTCCAAAGGCATGAAGGGCAAAGAAACCGTAACGCCGCCCGATTTTATCCTTGCCATGGAATCCGCATCCGAAAGGGCTTACGCAGCAGTTTCCGTTCCGACGGAAGGCACCATGCTTACGGTCATGCGGGAATGTATCGGCAATGCCAAGGAGGCTCCCGATAAATACGCTGATTTTGATTCCTTGATTGATGAAATCTGCACCGAAATGAAAAAGTCATTGATGAACACTCCCAATCTTCTTCCCTGCCTGGAAGAAGCCGGTGTTGTGGATTCCGGCGGAGCCGGACTTCTCTATCTTTTTGAAGGCATGCAGATGGCGCTTCGCGGAGAATTTCTGGAAGGTAATGAAGAAAACACCGAAACCCCCGACGAATTCTTCACTCCGGATTCCGAGCGACGCAACAAAATGAAAAAGAAACATGTCAAATACGCCGTTGTGGCTGCTGCCTCCGGTGAAGGCATGATCGAATATTTTAAAAACGAAGGCTGTAGTGCAGTCATCGACGGCGGACAGACCAATAACCCTTCCGCAAAAGCTTTTGTGGATGCTTTTTCCACGATCGATGCGGACCATATTGTGGTTCTTCCGAATGACGGAAACATCATTCTGACCGCGAAGCAGGCAGCGAAGATCTACGACGGCACCGATGTACGTGTCATTGAGACCAAGTCCATGGCAGAAGGTTATTCAGCCATGTCCATGATGGATTTTTCCCAGCCTACGGTTGAGGATTTCATTCATGAAATGACCCACTATCTACCGAATGTAACCACGGGTTATATCACCACCGCCACCAGAGATGCCAATATCAACGGCATTGATATAAAGGAAGGCTTATATGTAGGTCTTACGACGGATATTTTATCCTGCGATGCAGATATCACCACGGCAGCACTGCAGTTGTTTGCTGCGCTTCCCGATATCGACGACAAGCAGGTTGTGACCATTTTCTACGGAAAAGGAATCAGCAAGGACGATGCTCTTGCATTGGGTGATGCCTTGGAGTCCAAGTATCCCCTGATGGAGTTTGGTTACATTGACGGCTCCATGGATGTGTATGCATACATGTTTGCCATTGAATAATCTCTAATATACGGAGACGACAGCATGAAAAAAATAGTGATTGATTTGGAAGGTTCGGATTTAGGCGCCACGGTTTTAGCCCGCGGCGCCGTTAAGGCGGCAGCGCTTTATCCGGACCTTAAATTTACCCTGGTTGCCACAGATCCCTCGATCCTGGGGGACAACGCGGCAGACAATTTTGAAATCGTCAAAGCGGACGAATTCATCGGTCCCGACGAACCTGCCATGAGCATTTTCAAAGGACGGGACAACTCTTCCATGGCCTTGGCTTTAAAGAAGTGTAAGGAAGATGACGAATGCATCGGAGTGCTCAGTGCCGGAAACACCGGCGCACTGATGGTCGGAAGCATTTTCCGCTTAGGACTTATCCCCGGATTAAAATCGCCGGCCCTCGCCACCTTGCTTCCCAATACGAAAGGCGGAATGACCGCGCTAGTGGACTGTGGCGCCAATGTAAATATCGAGGCTGCGAATTTAAAGGATTTTGCAACTCTCGGTTCGGCCTTTTCTTCCAAAATGTTTTCCATCGATGCACCGAAGGTTGCACTTTTAAACGTCGGAAAAGAGAAGGGAAAAGGAAATCCTCTTGCTGTGGAAAGCTACGGGCTTCTGGAAGAACTTTCAGGAGAAGGAAAGATTAATTTCATCGGAAATGCGGAAGGGTATGATATCATCTCCGGCTATGCCGACGTCATTGTCTGTGACGGATTTGCAGGAAACATCGTATTGAAACTGACGGAAGCTGTCGGTAAAACAGCCCTGTCCATTGTTTCCGCCGCAAACGAAAAAGAATCCTCCAAAGCATTGGAGGATATCCTGGCCAAACTGACCGAATTGTTTGTTTTAAATGAAAGAGGCGGAGCTACATTCCTTGGCACCGTAAAACCCGTGATCAAAATGCACGGTTGCGCCACCGAGGAAACCGTGGTCGCCTGCGTGGATCAGATGCTTCGAATCAGTTAGTCTTACGGCCGTTTAATTTTCCCTTAAAGAAAATGCGACTGAACAAGAACTGATACAGATAGAAACGAATCGGTACGGCAATCAGTACCAGGATCAGAAAAGCAATAACAAGCGGAAGTTCCGGCAGAAAACGCCCGGCCAGCATGCAGCCGAAGGTATAATATGTATACCGAAATGCCGCATAAAGAAGCGTTCTTCCGCCGTCGCGGTAATGAATTTTAACGAACTTCAAAGCATCGACGCCGAGGTTGATAAATAAACCCATGGCACCGATACTCGGAACCGTAAAGAAGCAGTATTCGTATCCGAAGAAAATGGTAGCCAGGATCATAAGGATCACCGTCACCAGACCAGCTATCAAAGCTCCGATGGAAGAAATAAAGAGTCTTCTGTAAATACGGATGGTATCGGCAACAGGATTGAAATGAGAGGACTTGTTTCCGTCAATATAGACGGATTCCACGGGAACGAGATCGATCGGAACATGCTGGCAGTCCGCATAATAAAGCATATTGATCTCATAATCGTATTTATTGCCGGCAACCTGTGTCAGCCAATCCAGTTCGCTTATCGCAAAACCGCGAAGGCCGGACTGGTTATCACTAAGATAATGACCTGTCAAAATACAATAAACCCAGCGGGATAAAATATTACCGAACATGGAACGTCTGGGAATCTTTCCCTTGAAATCACGTTCCGTAAGTACCATAACAGCACCTTCGGAAAGCGCATCCCTTACCTTCAGGATATCTTTTACCTTGTGCTGTCCGTCGGAATCGGCGGTAATGAAGTGGGTACAGTCGGGATACAACGAAAGAAGGTTGCTCATTCCGGATTTAAGAGCAGCACCCTTTCCCTGATTCTTCGGCAAGCGAACCACTTTGGCCATGGTTTCGATCCGGCCGTATACATCATCGAACTGCTCTCCGCTTCCATCGTCCACAACCAGACATAAAATGGATTCACGGTGCAGTTCTTCCACCAGCTGAACCAAGTGTTCATCCGGTTTGTAAGACGGAATCAGTACCACAAATTTACAATTTTCATTCAAGGAGTGTTCCATGAATTACCCTTCTACATTTTCCGTACATCCAGTTAAAGATGCCGATTTCCCGGAATGGATGAAATCCACTCATGAGCGCCTTACATCCTGCATGACAACGGGAGATGTCAGTGCATTTGACGGAATCAGACTTCGCTGGTACGCCTATACCTGTGATAAACCCGTCGGAAACATGGTGATTGTGCACGGTTATACCGAGTTTGCCATCAAGTACGAGGAAATTATAACCTATTTTCTGGAAATGGGCTACAACTGTTTCGTTTTTGACGAACGAAGCCACGGTCACTCCGGTTCCGCCATCGAAGACAGACGTTACAATCACGTGGAATCCTTCCGCGAGTACTCCAGGGATTTACATACCATTATCGATAAAGTCGTCCGCCCCGTATCGGGCGGGCTTCCGATTCATCTGTACAGTCATTCCATGGGCGGATGTGTGTGCCTTCTGTACCTGCACGACTATCAGCCGGAGGATATCGGCAAAGTCATCCTTTCTTCGCCCATGATCGTTCCGAAGATGTATAAAAACATCCCCATCTTCATCGTGAAATATGCGATCCGCAAATCCGCCCGCGAGAGCGGATGGGACGCAGCCTTTGTACATACTTCACATTTTAATCCGAATCCGGACTTCGATACCTCACACGATGTTTCGAAAGCCAGATTCGATCACAATCTGAACTTACGTCTTTCGGATAAAAACTATCAAAACAGCGGTTCCACCAATCGCTGGCTGATGGAATGCTTAAACGTACAGCATATCCTTCTGGCCAAAGGCTTTCCGGAAAAGATTAAACAGGACATTCTTCTTCTCGAAGCCGGTCTCGATAATGTTGTCATTACCAAAGTCTATCGAAAGATCGACCACCGTCTTCCGTCCTGCAAGCACAGTGTCTATCCAAACTCCAAACACTCCATTTACAATTCCGACGATGCGGTCATAGTTCAATATTGGAATGAAGTCTTTGATTTCCTTGCGGGAAAAGAAAGCTAATCTTCGCTTTCTGTTTTCAACCGCAGCCTGAGTGCACGGAAAAAATCGCTGAGCATTTGGCTGCACTCTTCTTCCAGCACACCTTCCACCACTTCAACCTGATGGTTAAACCTAGGCTCATGGAACAAATCCAAAATGCTGCCCGCACAGCCTGCCTTCGGATTCTTGCATGCCATGACCACCTTCGGAATCCTAGCCTGCACAATGGCACCCGCGCACATCTGACAGGGTTCCAGGGTAACATATAAGGTACAATCTTCCAGCCGCCAGTCTCCGATGACTTTGTCTGCTTTTTTGATGGCCGTCAGTTCCGCATGGGAAAGCGTGCTGTGATCCGTTTTTCGGCGATTATACCCACGGCCGATAATTTTACCGTCGTGGACAATAACGCAGCCGATGGGCACCTCTCCCAAAGCCTCCCCTTTACGGGCAAGCTTCATGGCTTCTCTCATATAAAATTCGTCGGATTTTGGTTTGGTCATAATATGCGTGCTGTCGCTTATAAACAAGCGGTGCCCACTCATAGGCCCTTCGTGCCTATTTCGTGGGTGCTGTCGCACTATGAAAGAGTGGTCCCACACAATCAATTGCAAGCAAGCTTGCATTGCTTGTCCGGGACCACTCTTTTACACCGCTTGTAGTTAGTCCATAATTTCGCGTTTGAATACGAGGTAGGTTCTGATTCCTTTGCCGCGGGGCTCACCGTACATACGATCCAGTTCCCAGCCTTTTCCGCCGTACTCATTTAAAATCTCTTCAATGGAGACATAGTCGCCAAGTTTGCCCTTGGGACGGTTCTCTTCAAGATTAATCTCATCTAAAGCCTTGATCGCGTACTCATAACGAATGTTAGCCATACGCTCGAGTTTCGTATGAATTGCCGTTAAGGTCTCCAGTTCGCAGACGCTCATGGCATCCCTGAGTTCTTCCTGGCTTGCGCCCTCGAACAGATCGGTTTCCACAACTCTCTTCTGCTTAACGATTACGGTATCATAACCTTCCGAGCTTTCCATGATCATGTTCTTGGCAAAATCAATGTTATCCGCTCTTCTTCTGTAGCCCTTATTGTCTAGATAAGCCAGTGCCGCTGCCAGGATATTGTCCTCGTTCTTCTCGAGACCGGTATCCAGCAGTTCTTCCGTTTCATCCACACTGGTCGTCTGAACCACGGAACTTTTTCTGAGTTCCTCCAACATTAAACTTCTTAAATCTGCCATCTCTTTTCTCCCCCGATAAATCAAATTATACCTTGCATAACATGCTCTTTTATTTTACCCCCTGCACTAAAAAATGAAAAGTCTTTTTGTTTGCAAAATGCTTTTTTTCTGCTATAATAAAAACAGATATTGATCCTGGATTTAGGAGGATGAAATAATGGAAATTTCCAAAGAGATGACAATCGGCGAACTTCTTCAGAAAGCGCCTCAGGCAGCTCCCGTTTTACTGGGTGCCGGAATGCATTGCTTAGGATGCCCTGCTTCCCAGGGTGAGTCCATCGAAGAAGCAGCCATGGTTCATGGCATCGATGTGGATGCCTTAATGGAGCAGTTAACCGCCCTCTAAGGCGATGCTGTTGCCAAAAACACTTTCTCATGAATCAAAATGCCCTCACGTGCGTAAAGCTGTGAGGGCATTTTACTGTCCGAAAAAATGTACGGATCCGTCGGAAAACCGCATTATGAGTTAGTTTCAACGAACCAAGATTAGACATCACTCTACTTGAAATTTCAAAAATAGTGATATACAATGACGACAGAGTATAAATTAAGAATTGTTCTTAATGGTTAGCAAGGAGGAAAATTATTATGGCATATGTTATTGGTGATGATTGTGTAATGTGTGGTGCATGCCAGGCTCAGTGTCCTGCAGATGCTATCAGCGAAGGTGATGGCAAGTATGTAATTAACGCAGATGCTTGCATCGAATGCGGCGGTTGCGCAGCTCAGTGCCCTGCAGAAGCTATTACACAGGGATAAAATTTAATCAGACCCTAAAACCCCACGGACAATCCGCGGGGTTTTTTTATTACTCTCACAGACCCAAAAAAACATGAGTAAGAAGCCAACAATAAAACCACCCGATCCCATGTAAACATGGTCCGGGTGGCTTTCTTATTGTCTTCGTCTGTGAGAGTAGAGACGCTTTATTTAGCCAAGTTTTTAAACAGCATGAAGTCGGGTAACCATGCAAGTTTTACGGTTCCGGTCGGGCCGTTACGTTGCTTGGCGATGATGACTTCGGTCACGCCTTTATTCTCCGTATCGGGCTTATAATAATCTTCACGGTATAAGAACATTACCACGTCGGCATCCTGCTCAATCGCACCGGATTCACGCAAATCGGAAAGCATCGGACGTTTGTCGGTACGATCCTCCACTTTACGGGAAAGCTGGGAAAGTGCGATAACCGGGACATTCAGTTCTCTGGCCATTAATTTCAGTGCTCTGGAGATTTCGGATACTTCCTGCTGACGGCTGTCGTTTCTTCCGTCCGTGGACATCAGCTGTAAGTAGTCGATGATGATAAGATCCAATCCCTTCTCCAGTTTCAGTTTGCGGCATTTCGAACGAAGTTCCGCAGGGGTAATGCTTGCATTGTCATCAATGACGATTAACGACTCGGCAACTTCCGCAGCACCGACGGAAAGTGCATTCCACTCCTCCGGACTCAATTCACCGGTACGAAGTTTCTTGCCGTCCACCTTGGACTGCATCGCAAACAGACGGTTTACCAAAGATTCCTTGGACATTTCGAGGTCGAATAAAGCGACGCGCTTCTTCTCCTTGATCGCTACATGTAAAGCGATATTTAAGGCGAACGCCGTTTTACCCATTGCGGGACGGGCTGCCACCAGGATCAGATCGGAAGGCTGGAATCCCGCGGTATCGTAATCAAGATCGGTAAATCCGGTTGCCACACCGGTGACGGATCCTTTGGTCTTGGATGCCGCTTCAATATTATCGAGCGCTCTCATTACCACTTCATCAATCGGTACGAAATCGGAACTTCCGCGCTTTTTTACCACATCAAAAATCTTCTTCTCCGCATTGTCCAGAATATAATCCAGTTTCTCCTTGCCCGAATAGCACATGGAGGAAATGTCATCGTTGGTCCGGATCATTTTACGAAGAACGGATTTCTCGCGCACGATCTGTGCATAGGATTTGACATTGGCGGAAGTCGGAACACGGTCGATAAACTCTTTGACATAGGTTAAAGAGCTGACTTCCGGAGAGACGTTTTTCTCTTTTAAAATATCCTGCAGTGTAATCAGATCCACCGGTCTTCCGGAGGACTGCAGTTCCTGCATGGCATCAAAAATAACTCCATACTGGGTATTGTAAAAATCCTCACCCGTCAGGATTTCTCCCGCTGCGGTGATGGCCTGATTGTCAAGCATCATTGCCCCGAGCACCGACTGTTCGGACTCCGTCGAATGGGGCATCACTTTTCTTACTACTTCTTCTTCCATAACAATTTCCGGTTTCTGACTTTTTATCGATTATTTTTCCGGCTCCACATGCACTTTGAGCGCACAGCTTACCTTGGGATGCAGCTTGATGGGAACATCGAATTCTCCCACGCTCTTAATGGAATCGGAAAGAGAGATTTTCTTCTTATCAACATCAATCGAGTGCTGGTCGGAAAGTGCCTTCGCAATTTCCTTTCCGGTTACGGCTCCGAATGCACGTCCGCCCTCGCCAACCTTGATCGGTACGGTAACGGAGATGGTATCGATTTTCTCGCCGAGTGCTTTGGCTGCCTCGTACTGCTCCTTCTCTATCTTTGCCTGATTGGCTTTCTGCAGTTTCAGATCATTGACATTGGCGCCGGTAGCTTCCACCCCGAGTTTCTTGGGCAGGATGAAATTTCTTGCATACCCGTCGTTTATTTCTACCGTGTCCCCCTTCTTTCCAAGGGTTTTCACATCCTGTAACAAAATTACTTTCATGATTCTATCCTTTCTGTGCGGAACTTATAATTCTCCGTTTTCCGCCATTTCATCCAGCGTCTGCTGCAGCTGTTTCACAACATCCTCCACCTTGGCATCCTTAAACTGCGCACCGGCGATGCTCATATGTCCGCCGCCGCCCATCTTCTCCATGATGACCTGAACATTTACTTCGTCAATGGAACGGGCAGAGATATAGATGGTTCCGTTGAAATCCGTAAAGACGAAACTTGCCTTTACACCGTTGATGTCAAGAAGCTCGTTGGCCGACTGTGCCGCAACAACGGTCGGGGACTTGCAATGCGCCGCATCGCATACGGCAATGGCATAATCGCCGCGGTAGATCACCGTATCTTTGACGGTTTCCGCCTTGGCCATATATTCGGACGCATCTTCGCGGAACAGCTTTCTGACGCGTGTTACATCCGCACCGCTTCGTCTCAGGAATGCTGCTGCCTCGAAGGTACGTACACCGGTCTTTGCCACGAAATTGTTGGTATCCATTACGATACCGCCGTACAGTGCATCCGCTTCGCAGGTCTTGAGTTTGATACCGTTTTCCACATATTGTAAAACTTCTGCGACCATTTCGCATGCGGACGAAGCAAACGGCTCGACATAGGAAAGAGTTGCATTCTCGATGGTTTCCTCACCCTGACGGTGATGATCCAAAACGACGATTGCCTTACAGCATTTGATCAATTCCGGGCACTCGGTAATGGACGGTTTGTTGATATCCACAACTACCAGTACCGCATTGCTTCCGACGGCTTCGAGTGCCTGCTCGGAGGTCATGATAAAATCACTGTCATAGTCCGGATTGTCCGTAAACAGATCAACAATGGGCTGCAGGGACTGCGTGATCGTATTTAAAACAATCGTCGCCTTCTTGCCCATGGAATTGGCGATACAGTAGATACCGACTGCGGCACCGAAACTGTCCGCGTCGCCCAAACGGTGTCCCATTATGAAGACCTGATCTTTGGTCGTAAGGATTTCCTGAAGGGCCTGCGCTTTTACACGGGCCTTTACACGGGTATTCTTTTCCATCTGCTGGCTCTTGCCGCCAAAGTACTGGATCTGTCCGGGCATCTTAACAACTGCCTGGTCTCCGCCTCGGCCGAGTGCAAGGTCTACCGCGGCACGGGAGAATTCCACGTTCTGCGCGTATGTTAATCCGCCAAGTCCGATACCGATACTCAAGGTTAATGCACGCTCATTACCGATATTAACCGTCTTAACTTCTTCAAGGAGGTCGAAACGCTGCTCTTTTAACTGCGTTACGGCTTTCTTACGAAGGATGAGCATGAACTTATCCTTCTCAATCTTCTTAACGATACCGTCTATGGATGCAACATACTTGTTGATCTTTCGTTCGATTAATGCAAGAAGCAGGGAGGAGCGGACTTCTTCGACACCGTCCAGGGCTTCTTCAAAGTTATCGAGGTAAATGAATCCGACCGCAAGGGACTGGTCGTCGTTTTCCTGTAAGGCAATTTTTAATGCCGTCTCATCGAAGAGGTAAAATCCAAGCAGGCAGTTTTCCTCACTAACGGATCCGATAAATGCGCTGTTCTTCACCATGTCGGTAATGTTAATCCGCTTCATCTGTCCGCGGAAATAGCGCTCATCGTACTGGACGGAATACTCTTCCTCACCGTCTTCGGATTCTTTCGTCGGGAATTTTTCTTTCGTGATTTCCGGAAAAACAGACCAGATGAACTTCGTCGTACCGGAGCCGACACCCGTTAAATGTTCGAATGCGGAGTTGACCCAGAGAATTTTACCGGAGGAATCCAACAGGGCATGAGGCAGTTTTAAATCCCTTAAGATCTGTTTCTGAACCTGTCCGTACTCCGTTGCAAAACTGACCAGTTCTTCCACGATATACGTACGGATATACAGCCAGAAAGCGACTAATCCGAGAAAGTACAAAACAAGAAAGATCGATACGGCAATACCCGCTTTAAATTGAATGAAATAAATCGGAATGTTGCAAATGCCGAGAAAAACACCCAGTGCCACTAAAAGAAGCATGTATAATCTAAGTTTTCCCTTGATCTTTACATTCTTGGCCATCTTTACCTCCCTCCCCGAAGGGATTACGATATACAAAGTTGATTATAGCACAAAACTGAAATTCTTACCATACAACATATAGTAAAGTGAGGACTTCCTCATCACAAGTGTGCACAAAATAGCGAAAAATAAGCATGAATGGGGGTATACAAAACCGAAACAAGTGATATAATGAACTTACAAGGATGAACAAAAATCCATCATATCACGGCAAAGCAGAAGAAATTCTGTGACGCAAAGCTATAGGGCCTTTCACATGGCAGCCAGTTGCATCTTACGATTTCCACTTTGCCGATTCGGTACAGTGGATTTTTTGTTATACGGCACTCGGCCGTATGTAGGGGATTGATGAAACCGTTAACCTTAGGAGAAAAGGGACAGGTGATTGGTATGAAGAAAATGAGAGGTTTGAAAAAGAACAATTTAGGTTTTTCCCTAGTTGAATTAATTATCGTAATTGCGATTCTTGCGATTCTGACCGCTATTATCGCACCGAGTATGATCAAGTATTACAAACGTGCCAGAAAGGTACGTGATATGCAGGGAGCGCAGATTATCGGAGAAACCCTGGAACGTATTTGTGCGGTAGACCCGCAGGCCGCCGAGGAGTGGATGGCGGTAACGAATAAAGGAAACCATGTTGAATACACGGTAACCGATTACGACGGAAATACTTATACGCTTACCAATGTATTCGAATTTACAATGACCAGATCGGGTGACATCAGTTCTGAAGCCATTCAGAAATGGGGCGATCATACCAGAGGCGGACAGATTCGAAATGCACGAAGCGACTGCAAATATTTGTATACCTGCATGGCAGAGGAACTGTCCACCAATATCGATTCCATGGCATACCAGGAAGAAGATCTCCGCTCCTTCAGATGTGCCAAGAGACTTGATACCGGCGATTGCGAAGTTTGGGCCTGCTATGTTCCGAAAGGAACCGACGGTGAGGGTGTTACAAACGGATATATTCAATACCAGCTTTGGCCGAATCCGGATCCCCGCTATCTGAAAGGTGAGTATGTTGCACCTTTCCACGCACACAGATAAACGCTTACATACTAATCCATCAATCCTATAAAAACAGGAGGGAGTACGGTGATCATCGTACCCCCTCTTGTTTTTTTCATATTTCGGAATCAAAAAAACTCCGGTCGAAAACCGGAGCTTTCCAATCTGATTGAATTAATCCATTACGTAGGGCATAAGTGCAACGTGACGGGCACGCTTAATAGCAACAGTAAGTGCTCTCTGATGCTTTGCACAGTTGCCGGTGATTCTTCTGGGAAGAATCTTACCTCTTTCGGATACGAATCTCTTTAACTTAGCGGTATCCTTGTAATCGATTACATTATCTTTGCCACAGAATGCGCAAACTTTCTTTCTTCTGTGGATTCCGCCTTTTCTTCTCATCGGAAAATCAGGTTTATCTGTCTTTGCAAAAGCCATTTTTCTGCCTCCTTATGAAATCCTCAAACTTAGAACGGCAAGGCTGTGTCGGAACCGGAATCAAACTTCATGAAATCATCATCTGCTCCGCCCTTGTCCGATCCTCCGGAAAATCCGGAATCTCCTGCGGGTGCGCTGCCTGCGGCATTTTTGCTCTCAGCAAATTCCTGGTCCTCGGCAACGACGTCCGTCGTGTATACTTTCTGTCCCTCTTTGTTGGTATAGCTTCCGGTCTGAATTCTTCCGGTTACCAGTACCTTGGTTCCTTTGTGAAGATATTTCTCGGCAAATTCGCCGGCCTTTCCAAAAGCAACAATGTTAATGAAATCCGTGCTGTTCTCGTCATTTCTGGAAAATCTTCTGTCCACTGCAAGTGAATATCTTGCAACTGCTGTAGAATTCTCACCCTGAGAATATCTGACATCGGGATCGCGGGTCAAACGGCCCATAAGTATCACTTTATTCATATGTACCTACTTTCTATTCTTCGTCCTGTCTAACGCATAAGTATCTGATAACACCGTCCATGATACGAACTCTGTTTTCGATTTCGATCGGAGCGGTTGCTTCAGCCTCGAACTGGATGAAATAGTAGTACGCTTCCTTCATTTTCTGAACTTCGTAAGCAAGTCTCTTCTTGCCCCAGTCGTCCACATTGGTAATCGTACCACCGAATCTTTCGATGAGAGCCTTTGCTTTATCAACAACGGCAGCTCTTCCATCGTCTTCGAGTTTAGCATTGACAACAACGCATAATTCATACTTGTTCATGCTAGTTACCTCCTTTTGGTCTCTGGCCCACTGTCTGGCAGCGAGCAAGGAATTTTACATCACGGAGTTACAGTTTAACACATAAATCCGCGACTTTCAAGCAGTTTTTTCAATTTTCACGGGCGATTTTACCCATTTTACAACTGCGAGAATACTTCTCCGATTTTACCGCGGACGATCAGATCCGCCCTGGAATCCTGCGGTGTGGCGGAAAGATTTACCAAAACCAGCTTCTTTCCTCTGTAATAATCAATCAGTCCCGCTGCCGGATAAACCACAAGCGATGTTCCGCCGATGATCAGAATATCCGCATTTGCGATGTAGTTGACGGATTTGGTGATGACATCATCGTCCAGGCCTTCTTCATAAAGTACCACATCCGGCTTGATCGTTCCGCCGCATTTATCGCATTTCGGCACCATGTAGTCCGGATCTTTGGCATCCAGTTCGGCACCGGATCGCTCCACTTTCTCTTTTACCGTATGGAAATCATAGAATGCTCCGCACTTCATGCAGTTATTTCTCTGTACACTGCCGTGAAGTTCCAGAACCTCTTTGCTTCCGGCCATCTGATGCAGGCCGTCGATATTCTGCGTAATGACTGCCTTTAATTTGCCCATGCGTTCCCACTCCGCAAGTTTTAAATGTGCGGCATTGGGTTTGGCGCCTTCCAAAAGCAGCTTGTCCGCATAGAATTTGTAAAACTCCGAAGTTTTACGCATAAAGAATGTGTGACTTAAAATCGTCTCCGGAGGATAATCGTACTTCTGATGATACAGTCCGTCGACGCTTCGAAAGTCCGGAATTCCGCTCTCCGTGGAGACTCCGGCTCCGCCGAAGAAAACAATATTATTGCTCTCTTCCACCCATTGTTTTAATGTTTCCAAGCCTTCCATTTTAATCCCCCCTGTCTTATGTTAAAAAGGCCGGCTGCCGTTTTACATCTGATGACGAACGATCTTATATTCGTCCCCGCACTGATAATACGGGCACTGGTAATGGGAATCCGTATTTAAACGGATATAATCATCCTCGTCCATACTCACGCAGCAGACATATTCTTCTTCATCGTCGTCATAGACGAAGTTTGCGCATTCTTCACAACAAATATCCATTCTGTTTCCTTTCCGACTTTTCTTCCGGTTGCGTAAAATGCGCACGTAATGTGCGCATTTTATTATGGTATTTCAATATGGATTCATATTTAGCGAAGCGGAATGATTCTCGGTCCGCCTTCTCCGCCGCCCTGTCCCTTAGGAGGCTCCCCGTCGGAGTCCTGCGGTTTAACAGGCTGTCCGGGAAGGGGCTTCTGCTTATTGACCTGATTTAACTCTTCCTGTGTCATCGGTCTGGGCATGGGCTTCTTTCCCGCGAAGAGATCGCCGTCTCTCGGTGCACCCTGCGGTGCTGCCTGAGGATTCGGCTGAGCGGGTTTTACGGGTACGCCACCGGGTACTCCCTGCGCGCCCTGTCCGGGTGCTGTGGGAGGAATCGGTCTTCTGGCTGCACCGGTTCTTCTTTCAAAGATCAGAATGATCTGGGTGATGGGAACGGATCCGTTAGCCGCAAGGCCTCCCGTAACGCCGCCGTAACCTCCCACCTGACTTTTTCCGATCACGTTGCAGAAGGAATTGGCCAGTCTCCATCCTTTTTCCGCATATACTTTTAACTGGGAATTCAGTTTCTCTCCGCTGATGGTTCCGTCCGGATTGCTGGCGATAATCTCCGCACGATATTCGAATGCATCGTTCACCTTCTTTAAGGTTTCCTGCTTCTGTTCTTCCACCGCACGGGTCTGTGTTAAGTTCGTATTCATCAGGCTCTGCACGCTGTCCACGAACTCTGCTTTTCTTTTATACTGGCTGATATCTTTCATCGGCGCATCGATATCGATGATCGCACCGCATTTCATACAGCTGTTTAACTCCAAAGCTTCCGAAGATAACTCAGCGCCGCATACTTCACATTTCATACTGTATATCCCCCTCTCATTGAGTTTTCCCCAATCATAAATACGAAAATATTATATCATCATTCACGCACCGCCGCAAGAATATGCAGGTAGCGAATCTCAGTATCTTTGATCGAATCGTTTACCGAATAGGCATGCTTTTCCAGATCGCCGCAGTCCGCCTCGGAAATGCCCTGTTTATTCAGTTCCGAAATAATTACTCCCGCAATCTCTTCCACGGTATTGGCTTTCCTTAAGCTGTACTCTTTCGTATTCGGCGTTGTCAGAAGTTCCGTAAGCGGAGCCTCCAGATTCGATAAAACAGCCAAATCCCGCATTCCTCGAAACGCCCACTTATAGTAAGGCATCAATGCATGGTTTAAGCTGTAGATTACCTGAATTGCACTTTGTACAAATATAAAAAGTGCCAGCTGTGCCGCTCCTTCTTCGCCCCGCTTGATCAGGCGGTAGTAGTTATACTGTCCGGCCTGCGCCATATTGAGCAGGTGTCCCGCAATCTTTTTACGGCGGATATCTTCCGGCATTGCTTTACATCCTTCCCGGATGGCCGTAAGCGTTCCGGAACCGTCATAAAAGAGTTTCCCGTTGCTGACCTCGAGAATGGTATTCTCCGGCAAACGGAGCCAGTCTGCGGTACTTAACTCGCCCAGGGAATTTCCCAGTTTCTCCGTCAGAAACTCGTCCAGGCGTACCACTCCGTGGCGGTTTCCGCCGACCGGACCGACGGGCTTTCTTTCATACCCCATAAATTCCTTCGGAAGCTTCGCATAAGCGCGCTCTATGCGAAACGCCGTCTTCGAATCCATGAACGCCTCGCCCGGAATAAAAATCGTAAACCCCGGCTCAAAGTCATGATCCTCGGAGATTTCATCGTCATATCCGAAACACTCCGAACCGCTACCGATCAATCCGACCGCAATCTGGGAAAGGACATCCGGAAACTGCTCTTTTAACATCGGTTCACCGTATTCTTTGTAGTATTTTTCAGCAAGCTCCAGTCCTTTCATGAATGACTTTTCTCCTTTTCAATGATCTCATTCACTCTCTCGGTCAGAATCATTTTCGTCATAAAACGTCCGTAGTAATCAAAACTCGGTGCACATTTTTCGGCAACGAATGCATAGTATCCGTTGTGTGGCAAATTCGGATCTTCCAGGCATCCTTCCGCCTTTTCCACCAGTTCCGTGATCAGATTCTCCCACTCTTCTGCCGTATGGTCCGAAGTCCTCTCGGGGTCGTTCCTCATTTTGTCGTAAACATCCGCCATATTAAGGTAAGTCATGGCTGCTTCCAGATTACCGTTCGGCACTTTGGCCATCGTAGCAAGCGCTTTTTCGTAGGACGCGAGCGCATCGTCGTAGCGACCCACATCGTTTAGCGCAAGGCCGGTATTGTTGTATAAACCGCCCAGACGACCGTCATCTTCTTTTAATTCTCTTTCGTAAATAACCTTCGCCTTTTCAAACAAAGGCACACCCTGCTCCGCCATGCCGAAAGCCTTGTATACCGTCGCGGAGTTGATGTACGTGGTTGCTGCGGTAATCGTATCCTCCATACCGGTCTTCGGGATCAGGCTCAGTGCGTTCTTAGCGCAGTTTACCGCCATCTCTTTCTCCCCGAGTTTGCGGTAGAGCCCCATGGACTCGTTATACAGGCTTAACTGCCCTCTTTCGTTCTTATTCTCTTTCGCATCTTCAAGCCAGTAACGCAGCAGTTCCTTGGCGCCCTCGAAATCCTTCGTCTCCACACAGTGGTCCAATTTGGATAATATCCGTCCGAAATCCATATATTCTCCTTCGTCTATTGCTCGATAAAACCGTTGCGGTAAGCGGAAAGCAAATCCGTTAAATCCCGGATTTCTTCCTTCAGCCGTCTGCCGATATCGGTATCCTCCACATACATTCTACGCTCGAAATTTTCCACGGTCAGCGTATCGGAAACGATGTCGGTCTCCCTGCGGATGGCGTCATCCTTGCTTTCAAACTGCTCATGTTCCACAAGCCACATTCCGTGGGAATCGATGGCCAGCGTATAACCGGCAATTCCGGTTTTGGCATGATATGCTTTGGAAAAACCACCGTCGATCATCAACACTTTACCGCCCGCGCGAATCGGCGTCTGGCCCTTTTTCGTCTCCACCGGAACATGTCCGTTGATAATATGGGAATGCGGACCGGTCAGGCCGAACTCCTTTAAAATCGCCAAAGCCACGCTTTCGTCGTTTTCAATAAAACGATAGTAAGCATCCTTTTTCTCGGCATGGGTTACTTCGTCCTTGATAAAGAGGCGCTCGAATGTGGCCATTTTACTGCGTCCGTAGGACGGTGATTTCGGACCGCACCATAAGTACCAGAGGATGTCTCCGCCTTTGATCTGCTCCGGCGAGCCCGGGCGGGCGTAGAAGCCTTTCCTTGCATGCTCTTCGAGCATATCATACATGGCTCGGCCGCAGGTTTCGCATCCGCCGACAAGGGAATGCTTGAAGCTTGCATCCTCATTTAAGGGCACGCAGCCGTGATAGATTAAATTGCCGTTATATACGCGGTAAAGCGAGCCTTTTTCGTATAACAGACGGACATGTTTTTTCAGTTTCTCACTGTTGGTAAATCCGTAGATTAACTGCTTCATCACCTGCTCTTCTTCCGGAGTGAGCGCATACGGGTCGTTTGCGTCCACGGTCGGAAAATCACAGTCGGAAAGCTCGTACTCTTCGCCTCCGATCCGGACGGTCTTCTTATCATAATCGATTTGGTGAAGAAGCCTCTGGTCATCCATCTCAAAATCCGGATTGCGCGCAATGATCTGTCCTTCGACCTTAAACTGAATCATCGTGATTGCCTTGTACATCTGGCTTTCCACACGAGCCAGATTAAAGAATTCGCCGCGGTTATTCTCTTTTAAATGAAATGCGGATAAATCCGTATGTTCATACTGCTTCATGGCAAAAGCGGCAAGCGGGAGCAGATTGATTCCGTAACCGTCCTCGATAACGCTTAAGTTTCCGTAGCGCACCGACATACGGATAACATTGGCAATGCAGGCAGGATTTCCGCAGGCTGCGCCCATCCAGACCACATCGTGATTTCCCCAGACCACATCCACCGAATGGTATTCGCAGAGTTTGTCCATGATGATATGCGGCCCCGGACCTCTGTCGTAAATATCGCCGACGATATGAAGATGGTCCACCACGAGGCGCTGGATCAGATTACAAAGTGTGATAATCACGGAATCCGCCACACCTACATCGACGATGGATTTTAAAATCTCCTTGTAATACCGTTCCTTATCGTAGATTTCTTCTTTTTCCGTGATCATTTCTTCCACGACATATCGATACTCTTCCGGGATCGCACGGCGCACTTTGGAACGCGTATATTTCGAGGATACGCGTTTGACTACATCCACGAGAAACTGCAGTGTTTCCATGGTCCAGTCATCCCTCTCCTCGGGCTTTATGCTTTCTTTCAGCAGTTCCAGTTTTTCCTTTGGATAATAGATTAAGGTGGTGAGCATTTTCTTATAGGCATCGTCCTTCTTCGTTCCGATGACGGCCTCGACCTTTCGTCTGACCGTTCCCGAACCGTTCTTTAAGACATGCAGAAACTGCTCATCTTCTCCGTGAATATCGGTTAAGAAATGTTCCGTCCCCTTCGGCAGGGCAAGAATTGCCTGCAGATTTATGATTTCCGTCGCAGCCGCCTGCTCCGTCGGAAAACGCTTGGACAGAAGATGCAGATATTTTTGATTGTTATCGTTCATGTTTTTCCCCCCAGATGAAATTCAAGCCCTAAGATATTTTACCATAAGTCCGTAGAAAAAGGACAGACTTTCGCCCATCTTGGTTTTTTGATAGAATATACTTACACCGATTCGGACAAAGGAGAAATTCATGGATCTTAACGCAATCATTGAACTCGATCTTCACGGGCTGAGCAGTGAAGAAGCACAATACAGAATTGAAAAAGCAGTCAAAGACGCCGGGAGCGGAGTTTACCTGATCCGCTGCATTCACGGTTTTCACAGAGGCACCAGGATCAAAGACATGATTCGCCGGGAATTCGGACACGGCCTTGAGCCGAAGATTAAGAGTATCCGGGGCGGTGCAAACGAAGGAATTACGGAGCTGGTTCTTCGATAAAAAACGGACAACATTTGTTGTCCGTTTCATTTTGTTACCGGTTATTCATTTCATTGGTTATTGTTCTTTTCCTTGAGTGCCATGTCCCACAAATTCAGCATTGCGTTATTGTAGGGAAAGTTCTGCTTGGTTTCCACCGGAGCGACAAGATTACGAAAATCATACACTCCGGTTTGCGTGGATACAAACATCATACCGAATAACGGACTTGCAAGCATCCTTGCGCCCGGGCCGAAACCTGCGCCGATAACCATGCCGGTCTTGTCAAAAAACTCCCTGGACACTTCCGTCCTTTGCTGAATAATCTTAAGGCCCATCTCATTCTGATTCATCATATCCCCGCCTCCTTTCGCAGAGTGAAACTCTTTCTTTGTATTTTTATCATAACGCATTCCCGACAGACATAAAACAGCAATTTCTGCAAAATAAAAAACTCTCTCCACACGGGAGAGAGTTTACATTCCTGTTAATTCAAACTGTTCAGTCGGCAGATGGCTTTCTTAAGTGCAATTGTTGCACGGTCGACATCAATCTCAGGACCTTTGTTGGCCAGTCGCTGCTCGGCTCTTTCCTTGGCTGCCTCCGCACGCTTGGCATCGATTTCCGAAGGCCACTCCACCAGTTCCGCAAGGATGGTTACCTTATCGGGGAGAATTTCCGCAAAGCCCGCATGAAGTGCTGCGTTTCTGGGACCTTCTTCGGTCGTAATGGTAAGGATTCCGGGATCCACGATAACGGTAAGCGGAATATGTCCTTTGTAGATACCGATTTCCCCTTCGGTGGTATTGAATTCCACCATCTTCACCTCTCCCTCAAAGAAAACTCTCTCCGGAGTGATGATTTTCAATTGGAACAGATTGTTCTCAGCCATGTACGTATCTTTCCTTTGCCGGTCACCCGGCGGATTGTAATCAAATCTTACTGCTTATTTCTTGCGTTTGCTCTTGCGACAACTTCGTCGATGGTGCCCGCATTTAAGAAGTCACCTTCGGGGATGTCATCATGCTTGCCTTCGAGGATTTCCTTGAATCCGCGGATGGTCTCGGAAATCGGAACATATTTACCTTCCAGACCGGTGAACTGTCCTGCCACGAAGAAAGGCTGGGAGAGGAATCTCTGGATCTTTCTTGCACGGCTTACGGTCAGCTTATCGTCTTCTGAAAGCTCGTCCATACCGAGGATGGCGATGATATCCTGTAACTCTTTGTATTTCTGCAGTACTTCCTGCACGCCGCGGGCTACGGAATAATGCTCGGAACCCACGATTCTGGGATCCAGAATTCTGGATGTGGACTCCAGGGGATCAACAGCCGGGTAAATACCAAGTTCCACGATGGAACGGGAAAGCACGGTCGTTGCATCCAAGTGTGCGAATGTGGTTGCCGGAGCCGGGTCGGTCAAGTCGTCGGCCGGTACATATACTGCCTGAACGGATGTAATGGAACCGTTCTTTGTGGAAGTGATTCGCTCCTGCAATGCACCCATTTCGGTCTGCAGTGTAGGCTGATAACCTACAGCTGAAGGCATACGTCCCAAAAGTGCGGACACCTCGGAACCTGCCTGGGTGAAACGGAAAATATTATCGATGAATAAAAGCACATCCTTTCCGCCCTTGTCACGGAAATACTCCGCCATGGTAAGTCCGGTAAGACCGACTCTCATTCTTGCTCCGGGCGGCTCGTTCATCTGTCCGAAGACCATGGTTGTTTTATCGATAACGCCGGATTCCTGCATTTCATGGTAAAGGTCATTACCCTCACGGGTACGCTCGCCTACACCGGTGAATACGGAATATCCGCCGTGCTCTGTTGCGATGTTACGAATCAGCTCCTGAATCAAAACGGTCTTTCCTACACCTGCACCGCCGAAGAGTCCGATTTTACCACCCTTCTGATAGGGGCAGAGCAGATCGACAACCTTGATACCGGTCTCGAGAAGCTCGGTCTCGGTAGCCTGTTCTTCGAAAGTGGGAGCCGCTTTGTGGATCGGCTCATAGCTTACTCCTTCGGGAGCGGGCTTATTGTCGATCGGTTCTCCGAGGACGTTAAAAATTCTGCCCAATGTGTTCTCTCCGACCGGAACCGAAATCGGTCCGCCGGTGGCAATTGCTTCCATGCCGCGCACCAAACCGTCCGTAGGACCCATGGCGATACATCTTACGATGTCGTCACCTAAGTGCTGCGCAACCTCAATGGTCAGGGTTTTGTCGTCTTTTAAGGGAATCTTAATTGCTTCATTGACTTCGGGAAGATTGCCTTCCTCGAATTTCACATCCAGAACCGCACCGATAATCTGTGTGATTTTTCCTGTGTTCGCCATTTCTTCGTCCTCTCTTTAACTAACTGATTGCTTCTGCGCCGGCAATAATTTCGGTAAGTTCCTGTGTAATGGATCCCTGCCTTGCGCGGTTATATTTCAACGTTAAATCGGCAATCATTTCTTCCGCATTGCTGGTCGCATTGTCCATTGCCTGCATTCTCGCACCGTTCTCGGAAGCGGTTGCCTCGATCAATGCGCCGTACAAAAGACTGGAAACATATTTCGGAATGATCATCTTCAGTGCATCCACGTCTTCCGGTTCGAAATTCATGATCAGGTTTTCATCCTCATCATCATCGTCATCGTCTCCCACAAGCTCGTCTTCCGGAAGGATCGGAAGCAGCTTGATTAAGGTGGGGATGTGACTTACGGTATTTTTAAAATTGGTATAGGCAAGATAAATCTCTCCGATTTCTCCGGCCTCAAAACGTTTCATAATGGCTTCGCAAACCTTAATGGTATCGGCAAATTCGAATTCTTCCATTAAGTCGGACAAATCCTGCGCAATATGATATCCGCGGCGCTCGAGAAGTTCTCTGCCCTTCTTTCCGATGGCATAGATTTCCAGATCCTCTTTCTTTAAATCGGACTGGGTAAGGAGTTTTACCACGTTGGAGTTATATCCGCCCGCAAGTCCGCGGTTGGAAGTGATGACGATCACTGCCTTTTTCTCGCTTTCCTGCTTCGTGGTATATGCCACATCCACATTTCCGGATTTGGAAAGAAGACTCTTCACCGTAAGATACATACTGTGAAAATATGTTTTTGATTGAAGCGCACGTTCCTTTGCTCTTTGCAGCTTGACCGTGGACACGAGTTTCATGGCCTTGGTAATCTGCCCGGTGGATTCGATACCGGCACGGCGGCGCTTAATGTCTCTCATGGAAGCCATAAAGCTTTGTTCCTCTAATTATTTATGCAAAATTCTTTTTGAAGTCCTCAATGGCCTTGACGAGCTTCTCTTCGGTTTCGTCGGAGATTACTTTCTCGTTCTTGATTGCCTGCGGAATCTCTGGATATTTGCCATCCAAAAATTCAAACAGCTCCGTTTCGAATCTGGTAATATCCGCTACCGCAACATCGAGCAAGTACTTTCTCGTTGCGGCGAAAATGATGATTACCTGGTACTCAACCGGCATGGGTTTGTACTGAGGCTGTTTTAAAACCTCTTTGATTCTCTCGCCCTGTGCCAGCTTTTCCTTGGTGGCATCGTCAAGTTCGGAACCGAACTGGGCAAAAGCGGCAAGCTCTCTGTACTGTGCCAGCTCCACACGGATGGGAGCGGCAATCTTTTTCATGGCCTTGATCTGTGCCGCACCACCTACACGGGATACGGAAAGACCTGCATTAACGGCGGGACGGAAACCTGCGTTGAACATTTCGGTCTCGAGATAAATCTGTCCGTCGGTAATGGAAATTACATTGGTCGGAATGTACGCGGAAACGTCACCTGCCTGGGTTTCGATGATGGGAAGTGCGGTTAAGGATCCTCCGCCGTATTCCTCGCTCATTCTTACCGCACGCTCAAGAAGTCTTGAGTGCAGATAGAAAACGTCACCGGGATATGCCTCACGTCCGGGCGGACGGCGAAGCAGTAAGGACAGGGTACGGTATGCGGTCGCATGCTTGGACAAGTCATCGTAAATCACGAGGACGTCTTCGCCGTTCTCCATCCATTCTTCTCCTATTGCACATCCTGCATACGGAGCAATATATTGAAGCGGTGCGAGCTCCGAAGCGGTAGAAGCAACTACCGTCGTATATGCCATTGCACCGAACTCTTCCAGAGTTTTCACAATTGAAGCTACCGTGGAGGCTTTTTGTCCGATAGCCACATAAATGCATTTAACGTTCTGACCCTTCTGATTGATGATGGTATCAATCGCGATTGCGGTCTTACCGGTCTGACGGTCACCGATGATTAACTCACGCTGTCCGCGTCCGATGGGCACCATGGAGTCGATGGCCTTAATACCGGTCTGAAGAGGGGTATCCACGCTCTTACGGGTAATAACGCCTGCTGCCACACGCTCGATCTGACGGAATTTCGTGGTCACAATGGGTCCCTTGCCGTCGATGGGCTGGCCCAAGGAGTTTACAACACGGCCCAGCATTTCATCGCCTACGGGAACCTCAACCACACGACCGGTGGTCTTTACGGTATCACCTTCGGAAATGTTCCTCTGGTTGCCGAGGAGTACGGCACCGACGTTGTCTTCCTCAAGGTTCATGACCATGCCGTACACTTCCCCGGGGAACTCGAGAAGTTCACCCTGCATGGCTTTTTCCAGGCCGTGAATACGGGCAATTCCGTCGGCAACCTGAATTACGGTACCCACGTCGGATACTTCCATGCGGTCTTTGTACCGCGCAATCTGCTCTTTAATGACTGAACTGATTTCTTCCGGTTTCAAATTCATGAATCTGTCACCTTTCTGTTTACTCTGTTTCCAGCATTACCTTATGAAGCTCTCTTTCCATGTTGTCGAGCTTCGTCCGAATGCTGCTGTCTACTACTCTGTCCCGAATACGGATGATCATGCCGCCGATGATGGACTCGTCCACGGTGAAAACGGCATCAATTTTCCGGTATTTGGTATCGTTTAATATTTTATCGTGAATTTCCTTTTTCTTGGCATCGGTCAAAGGAATGGCCGTCGTAATGTAAGCCGTTCCGATTCCCTCGTCCTCTCTGACGCGTTCGATAAAATAGTCAAGCACGGCCTCTGCGTCCTTATAGCGGTTTTTCTGTGCCAGAAGGCAGAGAAAAGAAACCAGATCCTCACTTATCCGGCCTGAAAAGACAGACTCAAGCAGACCCACCCTCTCCTCTTTGGAAAGTCTGGGATTTACCATCATGCTGTTCAATTCCGGATTTGCGGCAAGAGTTTCTTTTAAGGCTGTCACCTCTTCAAGCATGGCGGCTTTGTTGTTCTTTTCTTCCGCCAGTTCATATAACGCCTCGCCGTAAGTTTTGGAAACTAATTTAGCCATGTATCCTCACTCATCTCTTTCAACGTCTCGTCAAGAAGCTTGTTCTGTGTATCTTCGTCGATGGAAGAAGCCACCAGTTTGCCTGCCATAGCTCCGGCAACGGTAACGATCTCTTCCTTTACCTCGTTGGCAATCTTTGCCTTGGTTAAGTCTGCCTCGCGGTTTGCGTTGTCCACGATACGGCCGGCTTCCGCCATGGCATCCTGAACGATACGTTCCTCGTTTGCGCGGGCTTTCTTTCTTGCATCGGCAAGAATTTCTTCGACTTCGGAATCCACATTCTTTAATTTTTCTTCATACTCTGCCTTCAGATTTTCCGCATCTTCCTTGTCCTTCTTGGCGGATTCGATGTCATCGGCAATGCCCTTTTTCCTCTTCTCAAGAAACTCCCTTGCGGGTTTAAAGAAGAAAATGGACGCCACCAAAAACAGCACGAATACCGCGATCAGAGTCAGAATCGAATCGTGCAGAAGCTGAAAGTCCAAATCGAACAGTCTGCTCAATCCTTCGGAACCTTCAAGCAGTATGGAGTTCATGCCAAATAATGCATTCACCTAAGTTTCTCCCTTGCAACTACATTGTCAGTTTGAACGGCTTTACGAATAACAGAAGCATTGCTACCAGCAAACCATAAAGACCGGTGGTCTCTGCAACTGCCTGTCCGAGAAGCATGGTGGATGTGATATCACCCTTTGCACCCGGATTTCTTCCCACTGCGGAAGCACCGTAGCCTGCTGCGATACCCTGGCCTACACCGGGTCCGATACCTGCGATAACCGCAAGACCTGCGCCGATGGCAGAACATCCGTAAATAAATGCCTGATTAAATTCACCCATTTGTTTTTCCTCCTGACTTCAATGTGTGATATATTTATGCGTTTTCCTCTCCGCCCATGGCATTGGAAATATATGTCATGGTCAGCATACAGAATACATAGGTTTGGATTGCTCCAGAGAACAAATCGAAATATACATGTAAAACAGCCGGCCAGCCGTAAGCCACCTTCTGTAAAAGTCCGTAAACCAGAGCCATCATAACCGTTCCCGAAAGAACGTTGGCGAAAAGACGCAGCGATAAGGAAATCGGAACCGCGATATCGCTGATTAAGTTAATCGGCATCCATAAAGGAAGCCACGGCGGAAGGGGAGAACATTTATCCGCCCACACAGCCTTAATCGAGTTATAACGGAATGCATTGACATGAATTAAGGTAAAGGTAATCAGGCCCAGCGGAAGGGTTACGCCGTAATCCGCCGTGGGAGGTCTGAGTCCGAAAAGACCCGAAATATTCGAAAACAGGATGAAAATGAAGATGGTGCCGATATAGTCCTTGAAGCCGTTACCCTTCTTGCCCATGGTCTTGTCAACCATGCCGTCAAGGAACTCAACAATCAGTTCCAGGAAATTCTGAAATCCCGACGGGGTGGTTTTGGCGTGACGGAAAACATTTCCGCCGATGATAAAGAATGCGCAAAGCACAAGTACGACGATAAGGAGACATACGTGAGAGGTTGTTATCCATACTTCCTGTCCGAAAAGCTGATACGAAAAGATTCCGTGTATCATGAAATCCACGCTCTCGGCCGGATCGGCAGCAAGCAGAATATTCTGCAGCATATGTTCACCTCCTTACTCTTTTAATATTTTATTCGATCGTGTTTCCGTCCGTCTCTTCGGAGGAAACATCCTGATTTGCTGTAATTTCTTCTACGGATTCCGAAGTGCTCTCTTCTTCCTCCGGCGGATACTCCTTATCCTGAAAATACGGATGCATCCTCTTCGTAATTCCGTGAATCACGGGATTGGAATATGCCGCAAACTTCATGGACAAGAGTCCCAAAAACGTACCGATCGGATTGATGAAAGGTACCACGCAGGCAATGGCAATGGCTGCCGCTGCGGCAAGTAAGCGGATCATCGAAGAAGAACGGATCCTTTTATCCCCTCTTCCGGCATCCAGATCTTCCACTAAGCCGGTGATGCTTCTCAGCATATAAAATGCCAGCGCCATCGTAACCAGTGCTCCGAAGAGTACACCCAGAAGCCATGCGGGCTTATCCTTGCAAAACCAGACGCCGATTGCGGCTATGACTGTGCTCCAGAACAGGATGCCGATCCAAAGTTCAATTAGTGTCGGATGTATCTTCTGTGTCATGTTGCGTCTGCTCCGTATGAACTTTGTCACGATTGCGAATATCCTTGGGATCCCGGCTTAATTCTTTCTTTACAAGCTTCCAAACGCCCCAGATCCCGGCAATGGCACCCACAAAGAAAAGAATAATGCACCAATATGAGGTTCCGAAATGCTGATCCAGCTTGTAACCTAAGAAAAACAAAAGGCAGGTTGGGATGAGTATCGTAAGACCAAACTGCGTAAGAAATGCAATTTTACGTATTACTTTCGTCATTATCCCACACTCCGCTCACTCTATCCATTATACTCAAAACACCCTGCCGTGTCTATGTGGAAATCCTACTTTTGAAGAAAAAATTATTGCTTTTCCTTTACATAGATGCCAATCCGGTTCTGAATCATCGATGCCGTTTCAGCACTGCTTTTCTGACCGTTGAAATACATCTGCGCCTCTTCCGATACCAGATTGCCGATTTGTACGTCAAAATCGGACATTGCATCGCAGTTTTCCACGAAGGCACGGACCATTTCCAGCTTCTTTTCGGAAATCGGTTCGATTTCCACCTTTTCGCCCTTTATATCAAGTGTGGTCGTCTTCTGCGTAAGGGCTTCCTTTGCCATAGCGTCAAAGGCCGACTTTTTGCCGGGGAACCAATTGCCCGAATACGGACTTTTGCGGTCATTCTGATAGTCATCTTCCATAAAGAGACGCACAAAAGCAAAGGCTCCGTCCTTATCCTCGCAGCGTTCGGAAATGCCCAATGCGCAGCCCGGTTTGATCATACCCTTCGACTGTCCGCTTGCGGAAGGAAAGCCGATTAAGACGCCCTTATTGTCAAAATCGCGATAGTCCGTCGTCTGAAATGCACTGTAATTGCTCAACGATATGGGCTCAAAAATTGCCTCATTCATCTGATATACGGGATATTTCAAATCCGGATTGGATGCCATTTCCGCCGATTCTTCATTGGACGGATACATTCTGCTCCATTCAAGAAGATTTCCGAATTCTTCGGTCTCAAAATTGCAGGCGCCGCTTTCCATGTCATAGAACGTGTTTCCGCTGTAGGTAATACCCTCCGAGAGAATCAGTTCACGGCTCATCAGAAAGATTCCCTTACCTTCAATGCCGAATTTCTTCTCGAGATTCACCATATCCGTAACGGAAAGGCCGTCCTTTCCCTGCAGAATCTCTTCGCTTACAATACCCGCACCTTTTACGGAAAATTTCGGGATAAAAACGCAAAGCTTTCCGTCCGCGCTGCCCGCACGAAGTACATTCGCAAGATAGTCATCCTTTGCGATACCGTTTTGTTCCATCATTGGATACAGGTCTGCGAAAACGCCTTTTCTCATATAGTTGCTCAGATCATCCAGGCCGTCGGTAACGATGATATCGGGCACGTTGTCGGTAAGCAGATCCAGCTGAAACTGCTTCTTTGCCTCTTCGCCGTAAAGATCCGTATAGTCGATTAATCGGATTTTGTACGCTTCGCTGTTTTTCGTATAAGAAGCCGCGGAATTCTTGATTTCATCCGTCAGATAGATGCCCCCGAGCGTAATTTCCTTTTTCACCTTTACGTCCTCGGCTCCGATTTTTTGGTAAATCCGTGTCTTTCCGACCACGGCATCGACGTTGGTCGGGCCATCCTGTTCGGTTACAAGAAGTGTCTCGTCATCAAGGAAATAATATGTATTCAGGTTGGCCCCGATGATATTGGAGCCCTCAAAATCCACAATTCGCTTTCCGGTATTTGATTTTAAGTCTACTCCTACGATTCCTCCTTCGTCGGAATAGGTAAAATCATAGTCCGTGCTTTTTCTTAGCTTTCTCAAATATTTACCGCAGGGATGTTTTTCCCCAAAGGACATCTCGTTATAATCAAATTCGATTAAATAGTGGACGCCTCCATCCTTCACGGCCCCCACGAAACCGATGTCTTCCTGCCAAAACAGATTCTCCACCTGGTTAAAGCCTCTGGGAACCTTAACCTCCTTAATCAGTTTCCCGTCCGATCCGAGCTTGCTGATTGTCGTATTTGTTGCCAAAATCACTCCGCCGTCCCCGGTTATAAGGCTCACACAGACGATTTTTTCCAAAGAATCCCCCGACTCGACTGCCAAATTCGCGCTTGAGAGCTGCTTACCCTCCATGGAATAGGTCAAAAGTTCAAACGTATAGCCGTCATTCGTCGCCTTTTTATGCCTCAGCAAAACCGCTATCTTGGAATCATCGATTAATCCGTAGTCATAAATAGTGTTTCCTTCAACAGGAAACTCTACTCCGACGGTATCCTTTAATTCGAAATCCTTTGTCATCACGGTCCAGTCAAGCCGTACTTTGACACCGCTAAACTCATCCGCGTCGTATTTGTTAAACAATAAAAATCCGTCCCCGTAACGGCATAAACCCGGATTATAATTGATATCCAAATCCGTAAAAGGCGCATAATAAGACGGATTTGACGTGTCTACTTCAAGGGTTTTCGCTTCGTTTCCCGCGCATCCGCATACGATAAAAATCATTAGAATTGTAAGTATATTTACAAATCCGATTCGAAATAATTTTCTCATCTTTTTTGTCCTTTCATTTCAATGCAAAGGTTTGTAAAAGCCACAGGATTATGATATCATAGATACAATCTTTTTTTCAATTCTCATCAACGTTCAGGACAGCTTAACATACAGCGGAGGTGACCCATGGAATCACTGAAGATTTACCGGAAACGTCTTATTCCCGATGAATGCATCTGGCTTAAGGATGACATTGTGCTTTTGTGCAATGAGGAATTCATTGTCACCCGCTGGAAAACGCTTAAACCCCGCAAGGACTTTTCCCACGGATTTTCCGTCTACTGTCTGAAAAAAGGCATCAAGGTCAGCAAATTTTACAAACCGGACGGGACTCTGCGGTACTGGTACTGCGATGTTGTCGACTACGATATTAATATCACGGAAAACACCTGTACGACCACGGATCTTTTGGTGGACGTCGTGGTTTATCCCGATGGTTCTTCCAGAATCCTCGATTTGGATGAACTGGCAGATGCACATGAAAAAGGCCTTGTTGATAACAACACACTGTACGAGGCGTTAAAAAGAGCCGACAAGTTAGTCAGTGACATCTACGCCGGCAATTTTAACATCTACCGTGATTTAGTCGATTATATGGAAAAGCACAACGTTTTGGAATAGAAAGAAATACATGTAAAAGGAGAGATTTTTATGGAAGAAGGAAACTTCAGAGAAGTCAAAACAGAGCGCCCGGCCAAGCCGAAAAAGAATTTTGCCGGTCTGGTTGCGTTCATCGTCATCGCGTTATTCGTGCTGATCATCGGATTTCGGTGTTTTTACTCTGTGGACGAACAGCACAATGCGGTAGTTACACAGTTCGGCAAAGTGGTTAAGGTCAATACCGCAGGTTTCTACGGCAAAGCACCGTGGCAGGAAGTCCACAAGGTGGACATGACCACACACGGTACCGGAATCGGTTATGTAGTTTCGGAAAACGGACAGAACCTCGTGGATAAAGATAACGGAATCATGATTACGTCCGACTTTAACCTTTTAAACATCGATTTCTATCTGGAATATCGTGTATCCGATCCGGTCGCATATCTTTATAATGCAGAGGATCCGGAGGGTGAGCTTTCCAACATCGCACTCGCAAACATCCGTACCGTGGTTTCCAACTATACGGTTGATGAAGCCATGACCACCGGAAAGAGCCAGATCCAGTCCGATGTAAAGGAAGCCATGATCAAAGAACTTGAGAGCCGTGATGTCGGCCTTGCGGTAGTCAATATCACCATTCAGGACTCTGCCCCTCCGACAGAGGAGATCGTAGCTGCATTCAAGGCGGTTGAAACCGCCAAGCAGGGCGCCGATACCGCGATGAACAATGCAAAGCAGTATCAGAACCAAAAGATTCCCGAGGCAGAAGCAAATGCCGATGCCATCGTTCAGAAAGCCAACGCAACCAAGGAGGCCAGAATTGCGGAAGGTGAAGGACAGGCGGCAAGATTCCTCGAAACCTACGCCGAATATGAGAAATACCCGCTGATCACGAAGCGTCGTATGTTCTACGAAAAGATGGAGAAAATCCTTCCCGGCGTAAAAGTTATTATCACCGACGGCAACACGCAGACCATGCTTCCGCTTGAGCCGTTCAACGAATAAGGAGGAATTACGATGAAAACTTCGAAAAAAGGAATTATCGCAATTGTTCTGGTCGTCGTCGCTGCAATTGCGTTGATCATTTTCTTAAATGCGACACTGTATACCGTTAAAGTAAACGAGGCAGCCATCATTATCCGCCTCGGTAAAATCCAGTCCATAGAAGAAACCCCCGGACTGCATATCCATGCACCGTTCATTGAAAGCGTAAACAAGGTTTACACCGGAGACATCCTTTACGATATCCCCGTATCCGACGTCATTACTTCGGATAAAAAATCCATGATTGCCGACAACTATGTTGTATGGTCTATTTCCAACCCGACCAAGTATTACCAAACGCTGGGTGCAAGAAGAGGCCGTGCGGAGGAACGTATCGAGGCAGCCGTTTATAACGCAACCAAGAATACCATTTCTTCCATGAAACAGGATGAAATCATTGCCGCAAGAGGAAGTACTTTAACGGATATGATCACCAAGGCATCCAACTCCGATATTTCCCAATACGGAATCACGATTGAACTTGCGGAGATCAAGGCCCTGGATCTTCCGGATGACAACAAGGAAGCTGTATACGAGCGTATGATCTCCGAGCGTAACAATATTGCGGCAAGTTATACCGCAAAGGGTGCTGCGGAAGCTCAGAAGATCAAGAACGAGACCGACAGGGAAGTAACGATTCTGACCGCAAAGGCAGAAAAGGACGCAGCCAAGATCGAGGCGGAAGGCGAAGCGGAATACATGCGCATCCTTTCCGATGCTTACAACGACGAAGGAAAGGCTGAATTCTACAACTTCTTAAGAAGCCTGGATTCCCTGGATTCCCTTGTAAACGAGAATAATACCATTATTCTGGATAAGAATTCGGAATTTGCAAAAATTCTTTACGGAAATCAATAAGTATCACAGTGCAATCAAAAAGAGCGGCTCTTCGGAGTCGCTCTTTTTTCTTTTAATTACCCGAAACCTCTTTCTGCCTGCGCCTTTCAAAAAACACCGTGATAAAAATGATTCCTAATAGTGTGAGCAGTGAGACAATCTCTGCCGCTCTCCAGTACCAGGGCGATCGGAAGAATACTTCCACATGGCCCGCATATCCGGCAGGTAGATTTAATCGTATTCTTGCTGCATCGCCTTCGGAAAGATAACCGGTATTTATTCCTCCGTCTCCGGATGCAACATATCCCTTATAATTCAGCAGCGGAAGATCAACATACCCACCTTCTCCTCCACTTTGCACATCCAGGGAAATATGTGTACCCGACTTCTTCCATTTCAGGACTTCAGCCTTATTTCCCTCCTCCGGAACTAATACTTCCGTTACAATTTCATGTCTCGCCTTGGAAAGAACAAACTCTCCTCCCATTGCTGCCGTCGTTGTTCCGAACTGAAGACTGTCCAAATCCGTGTATTCATGCAATGTAGCATTCTGCAAATTGGTCTGTATAATCCAAAGGCCTCCTATAACGGACAATCCGCAAAGTACCGCTGCAATTCCGTTTGCCACTTCCTTCTTTTCCCTTTGAAGAATAAGGAGCCCGAATCCGGTTGCAACCGCAGCGAACAAAGAAGCAATACTTAGAAATCTCCAAGAAAACTGTATGGAAGAAACCAGTGTCGCGGCAAATTTTCCCTTGGAGCACAGACTGTCCCACGGAAAATAAATCGTAGCCATCCAAGTACTGAGTATCCCGAGGAAAACCAGAATCGACGCCGTAAGTCTTTCTTTCAGGGCGTTTTTCTTTTGCATTTTCTCCTCTTCTTCCGCCTGGGACTTACGTTTCAAAAATACCGCCGCAAGGCAGAGAAGCAATCCAAACATCATGGCAGGACCGAGTGAAATCGGAAAATCGTCCCTGAATCCCGCTCCGGCATCGGGGCTGCTTGTCGCATAAATCGGGAACTGATTAAACAACTGAACAAAGTATGCGCCTGTTGTCTGAATCATTTTCTGTCCCGAAGTGGCAATAAACCGTATATCCATGTTCTTGGCATAATCCAGAATCGGAAGAATGAACCAAATGTTCAGTAAAACGGTCAGAACTGCCGACTTAAGTAACACAAAGAAACGTTTTTTTCGAATGGTCAGCGGAATTAAAATCAAGCATGTAAGCAGAATCATCACTCCGGCCATCTCAACCGAAAGGGTATGGCTTTGAATGATTCCCGACAATCCAACAGTCAAAGGAATCCAGCTTCTTCTAAATGCTTTTGAGGAATCTTCCTCTGTATAAATTAAATACATGCCGCACAAAACAAGCGGCAGGAACGCCATTGCCGTATACTCACCGACTGCGCTCCGCACATAGAGGTTATTGAGACGATACGGAGCCATCGCATACAAAACAGTCGCAACAAGTGCAAATCCGTCTTTTTTCAGGATTTTACGGAATGCCCAGAAGCCTCCGAACACCGTCAGTGCATTAATGCAAATGATGTAAAAATGATATACCCATGAAAGCGAAAAGCCGGCCATGCGAAGAAGTGCCGGGATAAAAAGCAATATCTCCCCATAGAACACTGAGTTTGCATAACCGTAACCGCTGTAAAAATCCGGGCTGATCCGGACAGGAAACTGTCCGTCAAGAAGGCCGTCTTTCAAACTTTCGATTCGCGCCATATGAAATTCCATGTCATTTCCGGCAAGTGTCACCTTCGTTAACGCAGGGTAAGAAGCCAGAAGAACAATGCCTGTCAGCATGAAGAAGAGAAGTACGAGACGATTTCTGTTTTCAATTTTATCCCGAAGTGCCCAGAAAATCACAAGAGCATTTACCACGCACAGAAAGAAAATCGAAGTAACCAGCATCCTGCTTGCAAGTGCACCGGTCTCCTGTATGCTGTATTCCTTAATCCGGATGCTTCCCTCACCGGAATATATGATACGAAGTCCGACTAGAGTATCACGATATACGTGCAACATCTTTTCGGCTCCGTCATTCGACCGGCTTAGATAAATTGCTCCGGAAGAATACGAATGATACGCCGGATTGTAACTAATCGGACTGATGTAACTTTCCGGAGATTCTCCTTCAAATCTGACCCGGTATATGTAATCTCCCTTCGGGAACACTTCCTCCGGAACAACATCATAAACTCCGCTTTCGCTGCTTTCATCGATGCTTCCGCCGATCATACCGTTCTCATTATAGGATACGATATGTTCTTCGTCATAAGTCAACGTAACCAGATGATTGATCTTATAAACATATTTCAAAATAAAAAAGGCCAACAGCGCCACATCCAACACAAGCAATACCCATTTGATGTTGCGGGCCGAAAAAAAACTGTTAAGCCTTTTCTTTTCAACCATATTCTCTTCCATTTTTCTCCATCCGACCTTTGTCCTGTTTATTCTGCTATTCCCCTGACATATACATTCATTCCCTTATCGCGAAGGAGACTCTCGAATCCCTTCATCTCTTCCGGCGTGTATGCCTCGAAGGCAGCCGGATACTTTGCCTGTTCTTCTTCGGGCAGAAAGTCCTTTAAAATCCTGTGCGAATCGACGTAGGACTGCAGAAAATATTTCTCGCATCCGCCGATCCAGTCGGCAATACGAAGAAAATCCGCCTCGTCATGGAACTGCTTGATGACGGTCGTACGGAATTCATAAGGCACCCTGCCTTCCATAAGAAGCGATACACTTTCCTCGATCGGTCCCAGATCAAGATTTTCGATTCCGACCGTTCTTGCATAATTTTCCCGCGAGGACTTGATATCCATGGCGATGTAATCAACCGCCTTCTCGTCAATCAATGCTCTTAAGATCTCCGGTTTCAGGCCGTTCGAATCCAGTTTGACGAGCAGGCCCAGACCTTTGATCCTGTGAATAAAATCGCCGAGATCCTTCTGCAGCGTCGGTTCGCCGCCCGTGATGGCTACGCCCTCCAGGATGTTTTTACGCTTGTTTAAAAAAGCAAAAAATTCTTCGACGTCCACCGTCGGCTGGGAGCCGGGCATCAGTACCAGGTCGCCGTTATGGCAAAACGGACATCGCATATTGCAATGTCCCGTAAAGACCGTGCATGCCACATGCTCCGGATAATCCAGTAGTGTAGTTTTGTTAAATCCGTGAATTTCCATAGTCTCAGGTATTGTTATCCATATATTGAATGTAATTGGTAACCATTGTTGCAATCTTGAAAGTCAGCGCATCATCGAAAATGCGCACATCCAGGCCGGTAACCGCTTTCAATTTCTCAATACGGTAAACCAGCGTATTTCTGTGAATGTATAACTGCCTTGCCGTTTCGGAAACATTTAAGCTGTTCTCCAGAAATACCGTTGCCGTATGCAGGATTTCCTCGTCGAGCTCCTTGGGCATATTTTCACCGTAAATCTCATCGATGAAGAGTTTGCAGAGGTTTGCGGGAAGCTGGTAAATCAGACGGCCGATACCGAGCGAATCATATGCGTGGATCGTCTCTTCATTGTAGAAGATTTTTCCGACGTCCAGTGCCATTCTGGCTTCTTTATAGGATTTTGAAATCTCACGCAGTTCTTCCACGATGGTACCGTAGGAAACTCTTGCTTTGAGCATCACTTCGGTGTTCATCAAATCCTGCAGCATGGCTGCAATATTTCTCATATCCTCGAGTTTCTCGTCATCTTCCAGGGTGTGCACCAGAATGACGCCGTTTTCCTCGACGGCAATCGCATAATCGTCCATCTTCTCGGAAAAAGCAATCTTGATGGCATGCAGCGCTTCGTTGCCCTTCTCTGCGGAAACTTCCACCATGAAGACAACTCTTCTGGCTTTCAGAGCAATTCCGAGTTTCTTGGCGCGGTTGTAAATATCCACCAAAAGCAGATTGTCGAGCAGAAGATTCTGGATAAAACTGTTATGATCGAACTGTTCCTTGTATGCGACCAGAAGCTGCTCCAGCTGGCTTACGGCGATTTTACCCATTACATATCCGTCGGAATCGCTGCCCTTGGCAATCAGCACATAAACCGGCTCATCTTCCTCGCGGACCTTGAACAGATAATTGCCTTCCACAATTTGGGAATCCGCCGGTGAATCAAAGAAATTCTTCATCACGGCAAGATCCGGCTTATCCTTCTCAAAATTGCCGGCCATCAGAATTCCCTGATTGTCCACAATGGCAAACTCTGCCTTGGTCAGTTCCTTCAAATCATCAATGCACGTCTGGATTACTTGCTTGGTAATCATTCTTCTCCCCCGTTTTTATCCTTGTCCAAATATGTCCTGGTAACCCTGTCCTTCGAAGACCATCCGCCTTTTTCCCTGCGGATCCTTCCGGCTCTCTTCTTCATATCGGTAAAGCTTAGATCCTTGATTCTCTGCTGGCCGGAGAGGAACTTCATGTTCATGGAATCCTCGGGAATATCCACATCCGGTACGCCGAGAGCAAAGAGGCTGTCCTTGCTTTCATTGGTTAATTTGTCGTTTCCGACAATGACCATTGCGGAGAACGGCGGCATATGCACGCTTAAAATGCCCTTCTGTACTTCCACATCCACGGGATCTGTGGTAAATCCGGACTGGAAGGTCATCATAACCTGGGTCAATGTGACATTCTTATGCATGCCCATCTCCCAGACGCTGATTTTACGGTCCGCATCATGTCCGTTGTTATTGACCAAAACAATGGTCTGCGCGCCGAGTTTGAACCGTCCGTAGGCGATAAAATTGTAATCCGATCCTAATCGCATCAGCGATCCCGTGCGGATTTCCTTGCGCTCTTTGTGAATACGGATCATCTCCTTGTGGAAGCGGATCATCTCCGTATCTTCATTGCCCCAGGGATAGGTTCGGCGGTTGTCGGGATCGGTAAAACCGCAAACCCCGGCTTCATCTCCGTAATAGATGGTCGGCGCGCCGGGCCAGGTCATCTGCATCAGAACCGCCTCGCGCATGACCGCTTTGTTCACACCCTCTTCCGCCGCATGGCAGCCCAGGGTATGCATTCTTCCTACTTTATGGTTCGTCCTCGTAAGGAAACGGGAATGGTCGTGGTTACTCAGTTCGTTCATGGCCACCTGAAGCGACGGAGTCGTAAAGGATGTGCCGTGATGCTCCATGGCGCCCCAAAATGCGCCGGAATTACCGAGAAGATCTTCGCGGTAATCGTCACTGTGTTTCTGCATACCGGTTAAGAACCAGGTGATCGGCTCCATAAAGGCATCGTAGTTCATGACGGTATCCCACTCGTCACCTTTGAGCCATTCCTTCGGTGTTCCGTAATGCTCCGCCAGAATGATGGCGTCCGGGTTTGCCTCTTTTACCGCCTTTCTGAAATCCTTCCAGAACTGGTGGTTCATCTCGGGCGAATGTCCGAGATCCGCCGCAACGTCAAGCCTCCAGCCATCCGCATTGTACGGAGCGGAAACCCATTTCCTGCCGATCTTTAAGATATAGTTGTATAAATCCTTGCTGCCTTCGTAATTTAACTTCGGTAACGTATCATGTCCCCACCAGCCGTCATACGTGTGGTTGTAAGGCCACTGGTCATGGTAGAAGCGGAAATAATCGTGATAAGGGCTGTTTTTGTCTACAAATGCGCCCTTGGCATATCCCTTGGCATCTTCATAGATGCGCTCGCGATCAAGCCACTTGTTGAACGAACCGCAGTGATTGAATACGCCGTCCAGAATTACACGCATGCCTCTTCTGTGCGCCTCTTCCACCACCTTGGCAAAGAGTTCGTTGGAAGCCTCCAGATTCGCCTTGTTCGTCACACGATTGATGTATTTGGTCGCGAAACGGTTTTCGCGCTGGTCATCGCGCAGAAGTTCCCCTTCATCGTCCACAATTTTACCGATATGGGGATCGATGTAGTCGTAATCCTGAATATCGTATTTATGGTTGGACGGTGAAACAAAGAGGGGATTGAAGTAAATGACGTCAATGCCGAGATTCTCAAGGTAGTCCATTTTATCAAGAACACCCTGCAAATCTCCGCCGTAAAACTCCCTCACGCCCATCTGAGCCGGGTATTTGTTCCAATCCTGTACCTGTTCGGAATAGTCGCCGAGATACATGTATTCATGTGATTGTACGTCATTGGTGGAATCGCCGTTGTAGAAACGGTCAACATAGATCTGGTACATAACCGCACCTCTGGCCCACTTCGGGGTATGGAAGCCGGGAATGATGCGGAACATATAATAGTCCTGCAGTTCTCTGGTTATGCCCTTAACGTTATAGAAGAAGCAGATTTTACCTACTTTGATTTCAAAATAATATTCAATCGGCTCATCGGTCGCCGTAATCTCGCATTGGTAGAAATCGAAATAATCGTCGCTGTCGACCTTGCGCATGGCAAGCGCATCGCCTTTTAAAATCATATTGACAAGATCGACATTGTTCTTTCCCGTACGGAAACGGATCTGCACCTTATCTCCGGGATTCGGCTCCATGGGCGTAACAAAGTCCGACGTCGTATCGGAGAACAAAGCCTTCTTATTCAGAATCGGCCGCATGCTCGAGATATAATGCATTCTCTTTTCGATTTCAAAACTTTGTGCTATATTCACGCAAAACCTCCCACGGTTAGAGCCCGTACAGATTTATTCTACTATATATTGTGGAATTTATCAAGAAAACGATTGCTTCGCAGTAAAGGAAACAAATAAACGCGCGAGTGCACATAATAAGCGAAGCTTACTTTGTATGGACATTTGTCCATACAAAGTAAAAAGGACCGCCTTTCGACTGTCCTTTTTAGAGAAGGTATTTCTTCTTATGGGGTATAGCAAAAAACTATAATGTATTGGGGGGTTACAAGAAGAAGTATAGCAACGTGCAACCCCTTTTGCAACGGAAAGAATACACAAATTTCATAAAACATTCGCATATTCGTTGTGCAATTTATACACTATTCGGTCTGCTCTGCACTCTCCTGCGCTTCCGGAGCGCTTTGTGCGGGCATTTCAGCCTCGCCAAACAGGGCTTCAAACTCAGCTCTTGTGATCTTCTCCTTCTCAAGAAGCAAAGCTGCGGACTTATGCAGGATATCCATATGCTCTTCGAGAATGGCTTTGGCCTTGTCGTAGCACTCGGAAATAATCTTTTTGACTTCTTCGTCGATCTCTCCGGCAATCTTTTCGCTGTAAGGACGGTTCTTTGCCAGATCACGGCCGATGAATACCTCGTCTCCGTCCGCATCGTAATTGATCATGCCGAGTTTCTCGCTCATACCGTAGCGGGTAACCATATTTCTGGCCATGGCGGTTGCACTCTTAATATCCTGTGAAGCGCCCGTATAGAGTTTGCCGAAGATGAGTTCCTCCGCAATACGTCCGCCCAGGGAAACCATGATCTCCTGTTCCATTTCATCCTTGCTGTGGAACATATCGTCTTTTTCCGGCAGGGGCATGGTATAGCCTGCTGCCGAGCCGCCCGTTGGAATGATGGAAACCGCATATACCGGATCCATATCGGGAAGCACATGGAAAAGAATCGCATGTCCGGATTCATGGTACGCGGTGATCTTTTTCTCTTCATCGGATACCAGACGGCTTTTCTTCTCCGTACCGATACCGACTTTGATCATGGAATCGTTAATATCCTGCTGCACAATAAAAGCGCGCTGCTTCTTGGCTGCAAGGATGGCTGCCTCGTTTAATAAGTTTTCCAAATCCGCTCCGGAGAAACCTGCCGTCGTCTGGGCAATCTGTTTTAAATCCACCTCATCGCTGAGCGGTTTATTCTTGGAATGTACGTTCAGGATTTCTTCTCTGCCCGAAACATCCGGTCTTCCGATCATGATCTTGCGGTCAAAACGGCCCGGACGAAGGATTGCCGGATCCAGGATATCCACACGGTTGGTTGCCGCAAGAACGATAATTCCGGAGTTTTCGGTAAAACCGTCCATCTCTACGAGCAACTGGTTTAAAGTCTGCTCTTTCTCATCGTGACCGCCGCCGAGACCCGTACCTCTTCTTCTTGCCACGGCATCGATTTCATCGATAAAAATGATGCAGGGCTTATGCGTGCCCGCCTCTTCAAAGAGGTCTCTGACACGGGAAGCGCCGACACCGACATACATTTCCACGAAATCGGAACCGGAAATGCTGTAGAACGGAACACCCGCTTCTCCGGCGATTGCCTTGGCAAGCAAAGTTTTACCGGTTCCCGGAGGGCCCTCCAAAAGCACGCCCTTGGGGATTCTTGCGCCGACCTTCGTAAAGTCTTCGGGATTCTTTAAGAAAAGAATGATCTCCTCCAAGTCTTCCTTTTCCTCTTTCAGGCCCGCAACATCCGTTAAACGGTATTTGTTTTCTTTAATCATTTTGGCTCGGCTCTTGCCGAAGTTCATCATCTTCGACGTCGGACCGGAGTTCATGGCAGCATTCTGTGCATTGATCATCATAATGAAGAAGATTATGCAGACAAATGCCACAACCAGCATCGGGAGCAGATGATTCAGAAACCAGTTTTCCTTCGGCACTGCCTCGATGTAAGGATCAAGCCCGTTCTGTCTGAGAAACTCGGAGATTTCCGTTGTATCGGTAACGTTTAAAACTTCCTCCGTACCGTTTTTCTTCTCCACCGTGACAGAACCGCCCTTGGAATTCTGCAACTGATTGACCGTCACTTTGCTGACGGATCCGCTCTTGATATCCTGTTCAAGTTTTCCTCTGGTATAGCTGCTCTTCGAAAAATTCAGACTGCTTAAGATGATTCCACCGATCAGCAGAATGATAATGAAGAAAAATACAAGCCCCAGACCGCTTCCTTTTCTTTCCACTTACTTTAAATCCTTTCTGAAACTCTAATTATCAAACTCGACTACCCCGATATACGGAAGATTTCTGTATTTCTGGTCGTAGTCCAGTCCATATCCGACCACAAACAGATCCGGAATCTGAAAGCCGACATACTTTACATCTACATCCACAACACGTCTTTCAGGCTTGTCAAGCAATGTGCAAAGCGCGATGCTGTTCGGCTTTCTTGCTTTTAAAAGCTCCAAAAGCATGCTCAACGTCCGTCCGGAATCGATAATATCTTCCACAACGATAACATCCTTGCCCTCGATGGACTCTTCCAAATCCTTCACAATCTTTACGTGACCGCTTGATTCGGTTCCCGCGCCGTAGCTCGAAACCGACATAAAGTCTATCGTCACGGGAAGATTGATCCTCTTGGCCAGTTCGCAGGCAAAGAAACTTGCGCCCCGTAAGATACAGATAATGCGCACTTCTTTTCCTTCGTAATCCTTGCTGATCAAAAGGCCGATTTCCTTTATTTTACGATCGACTTCTTCTTCCGTCATTAACACTTTGATTCGTTCTGCCATTGTTTGCCCTCCGGATTTCCTTTGCTATTCTATCACAAAACCTCTGACTTTCCTATTCTTCTTTTACGATTGCAATTTCCAGCACCTTCTTCGTGCCCTCTTTCACTTTGCCGAATTCCCCCATCCGGTACCCGACGATCCAGAGTACCTGACGACCGGATGCAAGCACCCAGAGTTTATCGCGCATTTCCTCCGGTACCTTCGCATTTTTGAAAAAATCATAAACCTTCTGCGTTCCTCCGTCCCGGTTGATGATAAGATAATCGTCCCGCTTCGGATGGCGGAGTACCAGATAAGGAAAAGAAACACAATTCCGTAACTCCTCCTCATCAAACCATTTTTTCTCTTCTCCGGTCGGGATTTCGTCGTTTCCTCTGTCTTTTACGGAATAGGTGAACCGCATTCCGTCCGATGTATCGATTTCCGGCCCCTCTTCCGAAAGGGAGATTCGGTATTCTTCGTCCAAATCGGCTTCAAAGCCCGGATCATATTCCGAAGAAGGTGCCAGTGTGACTCCTTCGTAAGTTCTTTTTGCGTGAATTCCATAAATGAAATCCCTCTCTTTTCCGACCTGTGAAGCGAATAATTCTTCCAGCGCCTCCACCTGGGCGGTTCCGATGTCCCTCTTTTTGTGGCAGACATCCTGTAGGCAGCCAAGCAGAATCTCCCTTCGTAAAACAGCCGGAAGTTCCGTAATCTTGTTTCCGATCCGGATCTGACCGCTTTCGGAGTCACAGAGCGCCAGATTCTTTTTCTCTCCGGCAGCTTCTGCGGCAATAAATTCTTCCACATCTTTCATTTTCGAAGCTGCTTCTTCGATGTGTTTAAGCGCTCCGGGACAAATCTGTTCCGCAATCGGAAGGATTTCATGACGGATCCGGTTTCTGGCGTAGACAGTCTCTTCATTGCTTTCATCCTCACGCCAGGAAATATTCCTCGCTTCCAGATAAGAACAGATTTCTTCTTTGCTTACGCAAAGCAGGGGGCGGATGATATTCCCGCTCACCGGAAGGATCCCGCGCAGGCCGTGAACACCGCTTCCGCGGAAAAGCTGAAACAGTACCGTCTCACACAGATCGTCTCTGTGATGGGCAACGGCAATACGCCCCGATGCGCCGAAAGGCGCCGAAATTTCCCTGAAAAATTCATATCTCTTCATCCGGCCGGCTTCTTCGATTGAAACGCCCAGCTTCCCGGCCTCCTTGGCCGCATCGATATGAAGAACCTTCAACGGAACATGCAGGCTTTCACAAAGAGTGCGTACATACTCCTCATCGCCGTCCGCATTTTTACGAAGGCCGTGATGAACATGAGCCGCGATCAGAGTCAGCGGATGAGCCTTTGCATATTCCGTAAGGATCGTTAAAAGGCATACGGAATCAGCGCCGCCGGAAACTCCGACGACGACGGTCTGACCGTCTTGCAACATCCGGTTTTCTTCAATATACTCGTAAACCTTTTGAATCATTGTTTCTCCCATATTCATGATGTTGGGGTCAAAAGGTCTTTTGCCCCCAACATGATGACGAATTGCTTCATTGCTACGCAATTCTCGCAATTCTGTGAACACTCGGAATCCGCATGTTTACTACGTAAACAGCTACTTCCTCGTGTTCGGCGGGTCCCAAGGTCAAAGTCGTTTTCGTGTAAACACGAACGACTTTTGACCTTTTGACCCTATCATCATATTCATCGATATGAATGTATTATAGCATAATTCCCCGGCAAACAAAAACGGCCGACACCGTGTCGACCGTTAATCTTCTGCCATAAAAATGATTTCTCCGTCCTTGACCAGCCCGAATCGTTCTTTTGCCACTTCTTCGATGTAGGCATCGGTCTGTGTGTACTTTTCGAAATCCACCAGTTCCTCGGAGCGTTTCTCCTCTTTCTGCACCAACTGACTGTAATACGCTTCTTTTTCGTTATATACTTCCAGCGTTTTGTTTATGGTTAACACACGTACAACGGTTACGGCAATTACCATGCCCAGCACGATGCAGATCAATATCATACCTGTTTTGTTGTTGGGCCCGCGTCTTCTCGAGCGCTTAGTGCCTCTTTGAAAGGTTGCCATTTTAACCGATTTCCCCCTGTGCCGTTTTCATTTCCGCTCTGCATTTCTTCATTTGCAAATCAAGAGATGTTTACATAATAGCACAGTATTAATTTTATCTAAGGAAAAGTATTACGTCAACCTTTTTTGTGAAATATTTCCTAATTTTTAGGGTTTTTGTGGTTGCTTATGTTAACCTTTACCATATTTTGTGGTTAACTTATGTAACCTTTCCACAAAAGCCGGTTTACAAATAGCGGAACATTTCCTTCGCTTCTTCTTTACGAACGGTCTCCGCAATGCTTAAAACCTCCGCCTCCACGGACTTGTCTCCGAAGCGGATGGAGATCTTATCGCCCACTTTTACATCGTAGGAAGCCTTGACTACCTTATCGTTTACACTTACTCTTCCCGCATCGCAGGCCTCGTTGGCCACGGTTCTGCGTTTGATCAGGCGGGAGACCTTTAAATATTTATCCAGTCGCATGATTATCCTTTCCGTATCGCGCAATCGAGTTGCATGCCTGACAGCTGTATCGCGCAAAAAGAGCCGCCTCATTCGAGACGGCTCTTTGAATTACATTCTACAGCTCAATTATTTAGCGTTTACAGCATCCTTGAGAGCCTTGCCAGCTTTGAATCTGGGAGCCTTGGAAGCTTTAATCTTCATCTTAGCGCCGGTCTGAGGGTTTCTGCCTTCTCTAGCTGCTCTCTTAGCAACATCGAAAGTACCGAATCCAACTAACTGAACCTTTCCGTCTTTCTTCTTTAATTCTTTCTTAACAACTTCGGTAAAAGCGTTAACTGCTGCTTCAGCATCTTTCTTGGATAACTTTGCCTGATCAGCGATAGCTGCAACTAATTCTGTCTTGTTCATTATGAACTCCTCCTCTTTTTAATTAAACTGTATTTGCTTCTACGGCGTACTCACCGTATACTCTATTTATAGTAGTTTTTAGGTCGTTTGTCAAGGTAAATACCACAAAATATAGGGGTTTTTGGCACTTTTTTTCGATTTTTTCCCTAAATTAGGGCATTTTTGGTAGACATAACTCAAAAAGTGCCGATTTTTCGTTATTTTCGGGGTGTTCGATAACTTCATTTAACATCCGGTTTAGAATTTCTCCGACCTCTTTTCCGGGTGCAATTCCGGCCTCGATCAAATCCTTTCCGGAGACAGCCAGATCTTTCAGGGAAATGCACTCTTTATCCCGAAGGATCTGCTCATAATCCCGTTTATTTTCCTCAATCCACGCCAGCTTCTCCTTGCGGTGAAAATCGCTCTGTCCCAGAACATCCGCATGCTGGACCGCAAAGAAGTCCGGGAATAGATCTTCCCCGATATTTGCCATGGCTCTTCGCATGGCCTTCCGGTTCGGTTCAATGCGCAGATCATGGTATCTGCAAAGCCTGCAGACCTTGTCTATTGTGTGATTGTCGAATTTGAGCCTTTTTAAAACTTCATCCGCAATGGATGCGGAAACCGCCGGATGGCCGTGAAAATGATCAATGCCCTCCTCATCCGTCGTATGGCACCCCGGTTTGCCCATATCATGGAAAAGCATCGTAAGGCGCAGATCCTTGTTAGCGTCAATATACTTTAAGCACTCTATCGTATGCATTCCGACCGTGTAGCGATGGTTCGGGTTATTCTGGGCCGTTTCCATCATGCGGTCAAATTCGGGCAGGAACACCTTCGTAAGGCCGAGTTCATGTGCCAGAAGGAATTTCTCCGGATGTGCGCTACTTAAGGTCTTAACCAATTCCGCCTGGATTCTCTCCGCACTCACCTTGAAAAGATTTCCGGAAAGAGCCTTAACGGCCTCTTTGGTTTTTTCTTCGATCTCAAAATCCAGACTTGCCGCGAAGCGGACCGCGCGGAGCATTCTGAGCGCATCCTCTTCGAAGCGCTCCCCCGGTTCTCCGACCGCCCTGATAATCCCGGCCTTCAGATCCTCTTCTCCGCCGAAGCAGTCCACCAGCCCACGCTCGTCATTATATGCCATCGCATTGATTGTAAAATCCCTGCGTTTCAGGTCCTCGGTCAGACTCGCCGTATAGGAAACCTGCTTCGGATGACGCCCGTCCTCATACTCTCCGTCCACACGATAGGTTGTGATCTCGTATCCTGTGCCGGAGCGCATCACGGTAACCGTTCCGTGCTTGATTCCGGTATCGATGGTATGTCCGAAGACCGCCTTCACCTCTTCCGGCTTCGCGGACGTGGTGATATCCCAATCCTTCGGAGCCATGCCAAGAAGGCAGTCTCTGACGCATCCGCCCACGGCGAACGCCTCAAATCCTGCCTCTTGAAGCTTATTGATTATTAATTTTACATCTACAGGTAGCTGAATGGTTCTCATAATTTACCTCGAACAGTTGACGGGGTGGCGGCAACTGTCGAACCATTATGCTGTCTCAATGCTGTCAGCCTTCGCCAATCCGTACTTCTTAACCGCATCCTCGCGCATCTTGTATTTTAAGATTTTGCCGGCTGCGTTCATCGGGAAGCCTTCCACGATATCCACATACTTCGGAACTTTATGTTTTGCCATATGGGAGCGGACATAATCCTTAATCTCCTCTTCCGTAATGGTAACACCTTCCTTCGGCACAACGCAAGCGCAGATTTCCTCGCCGAGCTGTTCATCGGGCACACCGATGACCTGAACATCCTTCACTTTATCGTAAGTATAAATAAACTCTTCGATTTCCTTGGGGTAAATATTCTCGCCGCCACGGATGATCATATCCTTCAGTCGTCCCGTGATCTTAAAATTGCCTTCCGGGGTTCTGCATGCCAGATCTCCCGTATGCAGCCAGCCATCCTTGTCGATGGCCTGTGCCGTGGCAACGGGCATTTTATAATAGCCCTTCATAATATTGTAGCCTCTGGCCACAAATTCACCGTTTACGCCGTCGGGAACTTCCTCACCGGTCTCGGGATCCACAACCTTGCATTCTACACCGGGCAAAGGTCCGCCTACGGTATTTACACGTACGTCAATGGAATCCTCGGTACTGGACATCGTACATCCCGGGGATGCTTCGGTTTGTCCGTAAACGATGGTGATCTCCGTCATATGCATTTTCTCGACAACGTCCTTCATGACCGAAATGGGGCACGGAGAACCTGCCATAATACCGGTTCTCATATAGGAGAAATCCGTCTTCTCGAAATCTTCATGCTCCAGCATTGCGATGAACATGGTCGGTACGCCGTGGAAGCAGGTAATCTTCTCACGGTTGATGCAGGCCAGAGCCGGCTTCGTTGAGAAGTAAGGAATCGGAGAAATGGTAACACCATGCGTCATGGATGCGGTCATGGCAAGAACCATACCGAAGCAGTGGAACATGGGTACCTGGATCATCATACGGTCCGCCGTGGAAAGGTCCATACGGTCGCCGATGCATTTTCCGTTATTTACTACATTATAATGGGTCAGCATAACACCCTTCGGGAAGCCCGTTGTACCGGATGTATACTGCATGTTGCAGACATCGTGCTTATCCACGAGTGAAGATCTTCTGTAGACTTCCTCGATGGGAACGGTCTTTGCAAGATCCAGTGCATCCTCCCAGGTTAAGCAGCCCTGCTGACGGGAGCTTACATTGATAATATGACGGAGGAACGGAAGTCTCTTGCAGTGAAGTGCCTTGCCGGGCGTATTGCCTTCCAGCTCGGGGCAGAGTTCCGCCATGATCTCGTTGTAGTGGGAATCCCTGTAACCGTCAATCATGATCAGGGTATGCGTATCGGAGTTACGAAGCAGATACTCGGCCTCGTGAATTTTGTATGCGGTATTCATGGTAACCAAAACCGCACCGATCCGGCAGCATGCCCAGAAAGAGATATACCACTGCGGTACATTGGTTGCCCAGATAGCCACATGGGTGCCCTGCTTAACACCGAGTGCAATCAGGGAACGGGCAAACTCGTCCACATCATCCCTGAATTCCTTATAGGTTCTCGTATAATCAAGCGTCGTATAACGGAACGCATACTGGTCGGGGAATTCTTCCACCATGCGGTCGAGTACCTGAGGGAAGGTCTTGTCGATGATCTCTTCCTTTTTCCAGATAAACTTACCGGTACCGGCCTTGTTGGAATAAAGACCATGATCCGCCGTTACGGTCTTACGCTCATACTGGCTCATGTAGTTTACGAAGTGAGGGAATACGATTCCCGGGTCGGAAAGCTGCTCATACCAGGAAGGGATCCACTCAAAGGAAATAAATCCGTCGTAATTGATACTGCGAAGAGCAAGAACCAGATCCCCGATCGGAAGATTTCCTTCGCCCATCAGACGATATCCGTCCTCGGTGGAATCCTTGATGTGAACATGCTTTACATAGGCACCCAGGTTCTGGATACTCTGCTCCGGCGCCTCACCTCCGTGACGTACGGTATGATGAATATCCCAAAGCGCAGCCACATTGTCTCTTGCAAAAACATTTAATACATTGCGAAGTCTCTCGGTATTTGCGTACGGTCCGATCGTCTCAAGAAGGAGGGATACTCCGTTATTATCCGCTTCGCGATAGGTCTGGTTGATGCATTCGATAACGGGCTCGTCATTTACCTCGGTATCCTTAATGCTCTTTCCCGCACGAAGACGGATGGCGGGACAGTTTAAAATCTTCGCAATACGGATATACTCTTTAATCTCTTCTACGTTCTGCTCTATTCTTTCGGGATCTGCCACATCGCAGGTTGTATCGAGGCAGGGAATGGAAAGCTGCATCTGAAAGATCTTTCTTGCCGTTTCCAGAATGTTTTCGTTACTGAACGGGCGGTTCTTTCCGGAAAAAACTTCTCTTTTGATGTCATGGATTTCCACACCGGCGAACTGTAAGTCTTTGGCAGTGGCATAGAAATCGGTCCAGTCAAAATCATCCCATCCGTTTGTACTGTATGATAATTTCATCGTTGTCTCCTTGTCCTAATACTTCCTACTCTTCTTTGCTGTCAAATACAATCTTGTTGATCGCGTTAATATATGCACGGATACTTGCGCCGATAATGTCGGTGGAAATACCGCTTCCGGAATAAAGCTTTCCGTTATAGCGAAGTTTTACAAGTGCGTTTCCGACTGCCTCGCTTCCTTCGGTTACGGCCTGAATCTGGAAATCGTCCAGTTCATAATGTACGCCGACGATCATTTCCACAGCAAGGAATGCAGCTTCAATCGGACCGTCTCCGGAACTTAATCCTTTTAACTTCTTATCATCTTTCTCCAAAGTAACCTGCGCGGTCGGAGTGATGATGTTTCCGCTGTTGATCACAAAATCCACCAGCTGGTAGGTCGGAGCTACCTGAAGGGAAGCGGTGGCGATAATTGCTTCCATCTCCTTGATTCCGACTTTCTTTTTCTCGGAAACTCTCTTGAACTCTTTATATACTTTCGCATTGTCATCGTCTGAAAGATCATAGCCGAGTTTCTTTACCGTACGGATAACTTTGGAAATGTCCGCATTCTCATCAAGGTCAAGTTCCTCTTTCTTCGGAGCTTCCTCATCGGCGAAAAATGTCGTAGCCCCGCTCTTGCTGCCTGCCATCCAGGAAAGTTTGCGAAGGGTTTTCTCCACTTCGGGACGCTTCTGTGCGATTGCCATATCCAGGGAATCGCCTCTTTCGGAGAACATGTTTACAACCGCCTCAAGTCCCGGTGCAGCCTTGCCGATCAAAGTCGTTTTGATTTCTCTTGCTCCGCTTCTGATGCAGGTAACCGTATTGGCTGTAGCCATATTCAGGCTGTCGGAACAGGTAACGGATACGGGAATCTCTTTTAACTGCGAAATATCGGCATTCAGTTTGTCAATCAGTTCATCGAATTCCTCGGGAAGCATAACACCTGCGGTATCCCTTAAATTGATGGTGGTTGCACCTGCACCGATGGCTGCGGTAATAATCTGTACCAGAAAATCCGTTTCGCTTCTGGTCGCATCCTGGCAGGAAAATTCCACGTCGTCACACAAACTCTTTGCGTAGGAGATGATGCCGGGAACCAGTTCCATTATCTTCTTTGCTTTCATTCCACAGATGTATTCCATCTGAACGGGAGAGGTCGGAACGCTGATGCTGATTCTCTTCTTGGCCGCATTGGCTAATGCTGCGGCTGCGCTGTCCACCTCGCTGCGGTCAAGACCGGCTTCCACGCTGATGATACTGTTTTTGATGACCGGTGCAAGGGATTTGATCAACAGACTGTCTGCCTGCTCCTTTGCCTTCGGCATTTCAATAACATCAACCATCAGCTGGTCAAGCTGTTTTGCCACTTCCATTTTTTCCTTGAAGCTTAAATTGGCTGAGCCTGCGCTGCATGCTTCTTTGATTGTTACATCCGCAACCCTGATTCTGTTCATGTTTTTTATCCTTTCTGTATCTTCGATGCCACTCATAAACGCTTCGCGTTTATTTCGTGTCGCGCTGTCGCGCTATCGTCTGTTCGCACCCCATGCAGCCCGGCGAGTAAACTCACCGTCTGCAAGGCTGCTCCATCCGGCATCGCTTGTAGTTACGCACAAATAAAAGCCCCGAAAGCCTTTCGACTTTCGGGGCGATAAAATTCTTTTACCGCGGTACCACCCGACTTGTTGCACTTGCAACCACTCTGTCAGATACCAACATATCTGCTGCCATGATAACGGGGCTTCCGTAGTTCCTTACTGAATGTTCGGGAACTCTGCTCGGGAGTGAGACTGCCTTCATTCTTCCGTACCGGCTCGCACCTTCCGCCGGCTCTCTGGAACATCCAAATGACGCATAATTCCTTCAATGCATTTATTTTTTGCGATTGAAACCATAATAATCGGTTTTGAAAATCTTGTCAATTCTTTTTTCAGATTATCCCCGGAAATTATTATCCTGAAAACTATTGTTATTACCCTGATAGTTGTTATAATCCGTAAAGTTGTTATTGCCCTGGTAATAATTATTAAAAGAAGTACGATTTACCGTGGCATTCATAAGGTCTCTGTCCTTCTTGATCCGGATGATTGCAATGATCAGGAAGGCTGCGCCGAGTGCTGCCATTACAAGACCTGCTGCCACAAGGCCGACCATGGAGGAAGCATTGTTCATAATTACATACGGAACGAGCATTTCATCCACTTCCTCGCTGGAATATCCGATATCATACAGATATTCGCGCATGTACTTCTTGTCATCGGACGACATCTTACGAAGATAGCCGTCGATATAAACCGATTCGGGATCCCAGGCCACGGTTCCGGTTGTATCCGTCCACCAGGCATAGCTTTTATCGGCAATTCTCTCATAAGTTGCAGCTTCCTTGGCAGGAACCGCTACACCCATGAAATGTGTCATGTTTAATCCGCCGTTTTCATCCGCCGTAATTTCGGGTACGGTGTAGAACCTGGAAGTTACATTTTTAACCTCATGATTTTTGTCCTTCTCCCCGTAAACCATATATTCGTCCATAACGAAGTCCAGATCGATGGTTACATGCTGATTTGCTTTCAGGGTCGTCCAGGATACTTTATTCAGATCCACTGCGGGCTTTCTTAAATTAATGGTTAAGATCATTCCGTAGACAGCAACGGCCAGTCCGATTCCCAGAAAACCGATGCCAAGTACCATTCCTCTTGTCTTGGAAAAAAAACGAAACATAATCAAATCCCCTTTCTGTTTTCACACGCTACCACTATATCAAATCCCCTGCACCAATACAAGAAAAAACGCAGAATCCGTTCCGATTCCGCGTTTTATCTTTGGGAAATCTATGCTGCTACGTTTATTATATAATACGAACATATGTTTGTAAACATCTTTTTTCGTTTTCTGTTATACTATTGTTTATGAAGATGCGAAAGAAAAAGATCAGGCGAATAACAAAACTCGGGATTGCCCTTGTGACCATCCTTTGTTTTGCTGTGTCCGGAGCCGGCTGTACCGAAGTGCTCGAACGAATTTTGATTCCGGATCTTACCTGGACCGGCCTGACTTCGGAGCCGGAATCCGAACCGGCCTCCGCTCCCATTCCGAATCATGCACCGCCTTCACAGTCTCAGTCCGGTTACGAGGAACCGCTGGATGTCCACTCCCTGACATATGACAATGAAATCCCCGTGATCCATAATGACAGGGAATTCAATGTCCTGGTAAACTATGAGCTGGCAGGAAGAAGTACGGAATTTGAATTTTACGCCGAAGACGGTTTTACAATCGATAACGATCTGCTCCTTTACCGTTTCTCACTCCCTTATGTTTCCACGTCTTCGGTCGTGATGGAGAACAACCGTGAATTCTGGACCGTATATTTATACTACTATCCCGGCGCACGAATTGCGGATGCCTATCTTTCCGGCGATCTTTCTTCGTTAAATGAAGAAGAAACGATCACCTATTATACGGCATTGGACTTTGTGGAAAACCATGTCAATCCGGAGCCGAACGTTTTAAAGAAGGAAAAACTGATTCACGACTATATCTGTGAGTCCACTCTCTATACCAATCCGGCGAGCGACGACATGATACCGAGGCACTGCACGGCCGTCGGACTTTTACTGGACGGATATGCGAACTGCCAGGGCTATGCGGACTGCTTCGATATGCTGGCACGGATGGCCGGACTGACCGTGGATAAACAAAGCGGAAGTGCCGAAGGCAGCCTCCACGTTTGGAATATTATTCAAATTGACGACATCTGGTATTCCATGGATATCACGTATGACGATACGACGTTTTTCACGGACGGAAGCGGCTACCCCGCCTACATCTATTTTAATGCAGGCAAAGACATTCTGTTATCAACTCACTCCATCCCGAAGGACAACGAACTGATTCCCATATCCAGGGATACCGATCACAAATATTATTATTTCTGCGATTTATTTGAACTGACCGGTTGCAACAACGATCCGGCTTTGGCCAAAGCGGAAATCGCCTCTTTCCTGGAAGAATGTTATACATCCGGAGAATCGCATGTTTCCTATTTTATACCCGAAACCATTCTGGATTCCGCCGAAATCGTAAACGAGATTCAGGCGTTGATCCCGGACAAACCGACCCGAATAACGATTACCACCTATCATGTAAAAAACAGTACATATATTTTAGGAGAGCCCCACTGAGGCTCTCCTTTTTTCATTTCGTTATTTCACTTCCAGTTCCCTGTCTCCGATAATTTCTTCGAGCAGTTTGCGGACCAGGGCTTTGGCATTTTCGTAAGCTTTTGACTTCAGCCCCTCCGTATCCGCCTTTTTCTTGCAGTCTTCCTGGGCTTCCTTGACGGCGTTGATTCCGTCTCTTTTATCGTCCCAGTTAAATAGGGCAAACGATTCATCGTAGAAATCAATGCTGTCCATATCAATGACCGGATCTTCCAGTTCCACATCCGGAAGCTTGACGGTAACCTTGTCTTCGCTCACATCCACTTCCACTTTCGAAAGGTCAATGCCCGCCTCGATCGTACCCTCATAAACCATGCTGTATTTCTTCTGTGTGATGAAGGGAATACCGCCGTCATCATAATGAATCAGTCCGGTATAGGTCATTTCCGCGGTCGTCAAATCACTCGCATCTTCCAGTTTGGAAGCAATCAGCGAAGATGTGATCACAGGCTTTTTCGTAAACCGATCCTGGATATATTTGGAAACACCGAAAATCGTACCTCCTATGGCCAACCCCACAACCAGCAGGATGGAAAATCCAATGATCAGCCATTTCAGCCAGCCCGGCATTTTCTTTTTATTCTCTTCTCCGAATTGAGCCATACCGATCCCCCCTTTCCGGTCAGCATTCTCTATCTTTATTAAACAATATCTCAGGTAAGATGGCAAGTCGGGAAATACCAATTATATCGTTTCAATACAACATCTTGGGTTCCACGCCCTTGGTCACTTTCAATACCCTTTTATGTCTCAAACGGTTGCAAATATTGTTTTAACCGGTTCAAAACATGTTTTTTATCTGCACTCCAAAGAGGAGCTATCAAATCTTTTTTGGCTCCGTCGCCGGTCATTCGATGGATGACGATATCCGGCGGAATCATTTTTATCAAGTCCGTAACCAGAGCAATGTATTCGTCCTCCGACATCACTTTTACCCTGCCTTCCAGGTACTCACGCTCCAGATCCGTACCCTTCAGAACATGCAGAAGCTGGAGTTTGATGCCCTTTATTCCGCCGCCAACTACATATCGGACCGTTTCAGCCATGTCCTGCTTCGTTTCGCCCGGAAGTCCAAGAATCACATGTGTGATAACCTCAATTCCGCGTTTTTGCAGTTCCTTTACCGCCTGATCGTATACCGAAAGGGGGTAGCCCCTTCGAATATACCCGGCGGTTCGTTCATGGATTGTCTGTAGACCCAGTTCAACCCAGATTGGTTTGACCTGATTTAGCTCCTTCAGCAGATCCAGAACATCGTCCGGAAGACAGTCCGGTCTGGTCGCGATCGAAAGTGCAACGATGTCCGGATGGTCAAGTGCCTCCGTATAGAGTTTTCGGAGCCTCTCCACCGGTGCATACGTATTGGTAAATGCCTGAAAATAGGCAATATATTTTCCGTTTTGAATTTTGGCGGATACGCGTTCCTTCCCCTTCTCAATCTGCTCGGTAATGCTTAACCCGGGATCCTGTGCAAAGTCTCCGCTTCCTCCTTCCGAGCAAAAAAGACACCCGCCGGTACCGATGCTCCCATCACGATTCGGGCACGTAAATCCGCCGTTAATCGCTATGCGATACACCTTGCATCCGAAAGTGTCTTTCATATATTGATTTAAGGAATAGTATTCAACCAAATGACCCCCCAGTAATTTGCCTGTATTCCTGTTTATAATGTTCCGAAAATGCGATCGCCCGCATCTCCGAGCCCCGGAACGATATACGCGTTCTCGTTCAGTCGCTCATCCTGTGCACCGATATACAAATCCACATCGGGATGGGTCTTGGTCAGTGCAGCCACCCCTTCCGGTGCGGCAATAATGCACATAAAATGAATGCTCTTACAACCTTTATCCTTCAACATCTGAATCGCTGCAATTGCCGAACCGCCCGTAGCGAGCATGGGGTCTAAAACAAAAACTTCTCTCTCTTTCAAATCCGAAGGAAGCTTGCAAAGATAATCCATCGGCTCATGCGTTTTTTCATTCCTGGCAAGCCCGATATGTCCGACCTTTGCTGTCGGAATAATCTCCAGGATTCCGTCCACCATACTAAGTCCCGCTCTGAGAATCGGTACGACTGCAAGTTTCTTTCCCTTTAACTCTTTTACCGTGGTCTTGCAAATCGGCGTTTCGATTTCCACATTGGAAAGCGCCAAATCCCTGGTGGCTTCATAGCACATCAGCATAGCGATTTCGGAAACCGTCTTGCGGAAGTCCTTCGTTCCGGTATCCTTTCTGCGAATATAACCGATTTTATGCTGAATCAGCGGATGCGTCATAATCATCACTTTGGCCATATCGATTTCTCCTTTGAACATAGTAGTAATTCAATATTTTATTACTTATCTTTCTTCAGACCGATTAACGCGATACCGCAAAGGATAAGAACAACCGGCATTAAACCGTAGATTATCACCGGTCCGGCTGCGGAAATCATACCTCTGAACGACAATCTTCTGAATCTGGAGAAAATGTTTCCGATGTAGATGACTGCATAAATCAAAAACGGAACAGCATTGATGAAAAGCATTACCGCCGGGAACATCGGCTTTAAAGAAAACCGTCTTCCCTGAATACGGCGCATCATGTTGGTTCTGGTGCTGTTCAATGCAAAATGCATAATAATCCATGTAACGGTAAATATCAGAAGAAATGCCAGAATAGTTCTAATTCCATACCTTAACATAAACCTGTCCGAAATACCGAAAGAGCTGACGATTCTGTTTAATCCAAGTTTATTTATAACGCGCATTCCTCCGACTCCTGCAATAAACAGGACAATGAAAGAGGAAAATGAAAGAACCAAATGAATGATACCTGCGATCAGACCGAAAATCAGTCCCGTTCGGGAAGGATTTTGATTCTCTCTCTTTGCCGTGAAATACGTAACAAGCAATTCGATGGCAATGGGAATCAGTGCGGATCCGATAATCACCAGGTTGGAAATCGAAACCCAGCGCAAACCCATGTATCGAATGCGGATCAAAGTATCAATCATTAATACAATAAATTGCAATACTGCCATACCTCCCGCGATCAAAACGATCAGGGAACCTGCGTGCTTCATCGGTCCTGCGGGTTGTAATCCTTTCATCTGAGTAAATCCGGCTGGCTGCTGAAAGCCGAGCTGCTGATAAACGGGCTGTTGAAAACCGGGCTGTGGTTGCTGGTATACCGGTTGCTGATAAACAGGTTGCTGGTACACCGGCTGAGGCTGCTGATATGCAGGTTGCAAAGCAGGTTCTCCTCCCTCCGCATGCGGTGTTAAGTCCATGTTCCAGTTGGAATACTGCTGCGGCTGCGCTGCCGGCGTCACATCTGTTGCCTGTTCTGCTGCAGGCGTTTCAACTACGGGCGTAGTTACTGTTTCCTGATTTCCATCCATGATATAATCCCCCTTTTATCTTTAAAACAATTACCCTCAAAGATTAGCGTACAAACCTAGTAGAAAATATGTCCACCGATAATGGTACCCTGCATTCCTTCCAAAGGCGTTCTGAAATACAGGCAGGTTCCGACATTCGTCTGTCCGGCCATGGCCTGATCAGCCGCTGCGTAGCAGTCACTGTTGGCTCTTCCTTCGGCAAGTGCAAGCGCAAACCTTCCGCTTCCGACCGGTGAAAACTGATACGGCTGATAAATGACACCGGATATCGTATTCGGATAGCGGGACGAAAGCACACGGTTAATGACAACCGCTCCGACGGCCAATTTGCCTTCATACGGTTCTCCGCCGGCCTCGCAGTAGATGATGGTTGCCAGAAGCGTGCGGTCATCTGCCTCAAAATTCACGTCACCGATACTTCTCCAGGCTGCTGCCTGTGCCGCACGGGATAAGGCTAGTTCTCTTTCGTACTGTGCCTTCAGCTGCGCGATATCCGCTTCCTGTTGCTTGATCTCCGCTTCTTTGGCGGAAATGGACTGTTCGTAATCGGAAATCTCTTTGTTCGCGGTATTGATCTGCGCCTGATATTCCCTGACATAATTGCTGGTTGTGGAGATCAGCTCGCTGATTCTGTGTTCCTCTTCCACAACCGTTTCTCTCAGAGCGTCCAGTTCAACCTTCTCGGCTTCCAGCTTGGCTTCTTTCTCAATCACCTGATTCTTGGTTTCCCTATACTGTCCCAGAAGTTTGGCATCATAGTCCGCCACCATACGGAGGTAATCCGTATTGTTTAAGAACGATGCAAAGCTGGTGCTTCCGAGCAATATCGTAAAATAGGTCTCCTTCGGTGATTCGTAGGATGCCTTGTAACGCTTCTTCATTGCTTCGTACTGCGCTTCTTCCGTCGCCTTGGCTTCTTCGAGTTCTTTCTTTGTTGCCTCGATTTCTTCCTCTTTGTCCGCAATCTGCGCTTCAACGGCCTCCAAACGGTCAGCCGCCTCACTCAGCTCTTCATTCAGTCCATTCAGTTTTACTTTGAGGTCGCCCTGCTTTACGGTCAGCTCGGACAACTGTCCCTGCTTCTGCTCCTTCTGCTCCTCGGCGTTTTTCTTCTGTTCTTCCGCTTCCTTCTTCTGCTGCTCGGCCTGTTTGATCTTCTCCATAATGGATGCCGGAGTATCTGCCTTTGCAGGGATGGACGGAAGGAGCGAAACCAGAAGAACCACGACCAGGCTCAGGGCTACCGCTTTCCAACTTTTCTTCATCATACCTTTTGATTGTACTACACGTTTAGTTTTATTTCCCTTCCGGAATGCTGATACTGAATGTATTTCACTCCGGCTGCATCAAACATTTTCTTGCTTGCAACATTTCCAGGCGTTCCGTCGTATTTGTCGCTGTCATAGATGACCGTACGGATTCCCGCCTGAATGATTGCCTTTGCACACTCGTTGCAGGGGAAAAGGGATACATAGAGTTTGGATCCTTCCAGACTTCCTCCGCGGTAATTTAAAATCGCATTCAGCTCACTGTGTGCAACAAACGGATACTTGGTTTCCAGCTCGGCGCCTTCTCTTGCCCATGGGAAGAGTTCATCGGAGCAGCCGTTGGGAAATCCGTTATAACCTACGGATAAAATTCGATTGTCGGGGCCTACGATGCAAGCACCAACCTGTGTGTTGGGATCCTTGCTTCTTTCTCCGGACAAAATTGCAATTCCCATAAAATACTCATCCCAGGAAATGTATCCTTCTCTCTTCATTCGTAATCCTCCCTAAACTCTGCTTAAGAAACGTTTCACATAAACCGAATTATGGTTTATCCTTCGATTTTATTCACTCTTCTGATATGGCGTTCCGCTTCGGAAAACGGTGTATCCATAAAAGTATCCAGAATGCTCATGGCAAGGTCGGGACCTACAATTCCGGCACCCATGACCAGAACATTCGCATTGTTATGCTGTCTGGTTAAGGAAGCGGATAAAGAATCGCTGCAAAGCGCCGCGCGTACGCCCGGAATTTTATTTGCCACCATGCTCATTCCGATGCCGGTTGTGCAAATCAAAACTCCCAGATCACATTCTCCGTCAGCCACTGCCTTTGCGGCCGGCCTTCCGAAATCCGGATAGTCGCAGGATGCCTGATCGTAACATCCGAAATCTTTCACTTCGAAACCGCGTTTCTCCAAATGCTCTTTTACTTTTTCCTTCAGCGCAAATCCGCCGTGATCACTTGCTACGGAGATAATCATTACGCTTCCTCCCACAAATTCTTTGTTTTATGTCCTGCGGCTTTCAGAAGACGATTCATAATCGCTCTTCCCAAGCCGGAATCGGAAAATCCTTCCGAAAAAATCTCTTCCACATCTTCATCGTCAAACTCGCGAAGAATCCGGTACAGCGATGCTGCGATTTCTTCTTCGTTTTCACGACTTCCGATACACTTTATGCTGTCCGCGCTGTAACGTCCCGCCGTTTCCGCGGTTGCGATCACCCCGGTCTTTCGTCCCTGATCCGATGCTGCCTTAACATCTTCGTTGATCTTTGCAATCACCGTCTCGGAAGGTCCTTCATAAATGACCAAATCTCCCTTCGGTGCATAGTGACGATAACGCATGCCCGGTGCCTTGGGACGGTCTTTGCAATTCGCATCCAGAATGGTCGGATCCGTTAAAACCTCTCCCAAAACTTCTTTCAGCATCTCCTCTGTGATATATCCGGGACGCAGGATCATCGGTTTATCACCGGTCAGATCCACAATCGTGGACTCCAGTCCGATGGGAATGTCTCCGCCGTCAATAATGGCATCCACTCTGCCGGTCAGATCCTCGCAGACGTACTTTGCAAGTGTCGGTGACGGTTTTCCGGAAAGGTTTGCACTCGGAGCCGCAATATATCCGCCCGATGCTTTGATCAGATCCCGTGCCACTTTGTGTGACGGAAAACGAACCGCCACGGTGGATAATCCGCCCGTTGTCTCCGTCGGGACGATATCGGACTTCTCCATGATCATGGTAAGAGGTCCGGGCCAGAATTTATCGGCCAACCGTCCGGCCGTATCCGGTATATTCTTTACCAGTTTCTCCAGATCGTTAAGATCCGCGATATGCACAATCAAAGGATTATCGGACGGTCTGCCTTTGGCGGCATAGATTTTCTTAGAGGACTCCGGATTCAGCGCATCTCCGCCGAGTCCGTAAACGGTCTCCGTCGGAAAAGCCACCAGTCCGCCGTTTCGGATGATCTGTCCCAATGCCTCCATCTTCGGAGACGGAATATCCTCTTCCCGTATGCGAATAATCTGCGTTTCCATATTTATTCTCCCGCGGGCGCCTCTTCGCTCTCAGCCGGAGTATCCTTCGGTTTTGCTTCGGGGTTTAAGGTTCCCGTCATGTATTTCTCGAACACATCCCAGACATCCGAAGTCTCAAATCCGATTTTCCACTCTGCCACGCCGGCCAGCTCATAGGTATCCATGACATTGAGTTTCACTTCCAGGGATTCCGCATCTTCCATCCAGAGTCTGCAGGTCTTTCCGCCGACTTCAGCTTCCACATAATTCTGGCAGGTTTCGTTATCCCATGCGGGCGTTGCACCGATCTGGGAAATCCACTCCTGCTGTGTCTTCATGGTGATGACATCCACGCTGAATGTGTTCTCATCTGTGATTCTCCAAAGTCTGGTGTAAAGCGGAACAATGTTGATGACTTTGTTCGCCGGAACAGTCTGTAACGTTTCGCGGATTCCTTTTTCCACGAAATCGATGGATGCGTTGCTTCCGATGGTCTTCTGGTTCTCGTCATAACCCATCAGGCAGACGTAATCCACAACCTTTCCTTCCTCGGCAATATTGTACTGCGGATGGAAGGCGCTGATTGCATAATTGTCCACGGAAAGAATAATGCCCGCTTTATGTGTCTCAACGGAAAGTTCTCTTAAGAACTGGATAAATGCCTGTCCGCCTTCTGCGGTAATACGTTCAAAGTCAATGTTGATACCCTTGAAATTATTGTCCTTCGTTTCGGAAATCATCCGCTCGATAATATCTCTTCTGGTATTGGCGGATCCCAGGATTGCCGTCATATCGGCATTCGGAGAGTCTACGTCGGTCCATACGGCCCATACATCCATGCCTTTCGCCGCTGCTTTCTCCGCATAGTTTCCTGCGGGAAGTGCCTTGATCTCTCCGCCTTCGTCGATTCTGTAAATAGTGGGAGCCACAACGTTAACACTCTTAACCTCTGCAAAATCCTCACCGAAATGTCCGGCAGGATCGGCAAAGATCTGATGGAATGCCATATTGATCTTGCCTTCGTGGGAAATCGTTGTGTATTCCAGGGGATACTCAATCTCAGCCGCTGCGCTCATCAGCACGGGTGTCTCATCCACATAACCGAACTGCTTGATCTCCACATATCCGATAAAACCTCTTAAATCGATCACCTTTGCCCAGTCTTCCATCTCTTCCAGAACATAGATCTTCTCGCCGTTGCTTACCGGGTCCAGAATCGGAGATTTGATCCCGCCCTTGGAACGGACATTGGAATCCGTATTCATTGTTGCCACTTTGGCTTCCGGTTCCCTTGTATACATTACGATATATCCGGGATCCGAATAGATATCATACGAGATGGGCACAAACAGTTTCAGATAATCCAGTGCAAAATATAAGGTCTCACCCTCCAAAACGATGGGTTCGTAATCCAAATCCACCTGCGAACTTCCGGTCAGGTAGTTTTTGAATTCCACCTTATGGCCCTTATCGAACTTGCAGGTAATGGTCTCTTCATGTGTGGTATAGAGCGCGGAGATCACGGAATCGTTATCATTTCCGCTATTCTCGCTGATATAGAAGTGATCCGTGATGTTTGCCCTTACGAATTCATCCGTAAAATACGCTTTTCCGTCGATCAGTTTTGCCTTTTCGGTAATATTCTGCGCATTTAACACAACCGCAAGTTTCCCGGATTCCGTGGCAAAATATTCATTTAAATCCGCTTTATCCGTACCGTAGGAGTACTTCTCCATCAGCTTCTGTCCGTAGAAGGCTCCGCCGACGATCAAAATCAGTAAAACCGCGATCAGAACGGGTAAAATCTTTAAAAATGCACCTTTTCTCTTTTTCGCTTTAATTTTCTTCTTTGCTTTGTTTTTATTTTTGGTAACTTTATTTTCTTCTGACATCAATATCTACTCCGTAATTCCCATATTTGGGGCATTCTGTGCTTTCAGGCCGCTTTTCGGCAAATAAGCATACGCCCACTCGATACATTATACCAAAATTTCCCCGTACAGTCATCATCTATTTTCATGTTCCCGTGTTCGTTAAAACATAGACTACGGGCGGTTCAAGGGACTTAAGATGTGACCGGCGGGGAAAAATGTTTGAGTTTTCCATGGAAGAAGGGGAGTTTTCCAAAAGGAATCCGTGATGTTTCTCCGCTTTTACCAACAGAAATCAGAATCAGCAGCCTTCCGAAATACCAAAATTAAGCCTTTTTAGGCTATGCGCTAAAATGAGTCATTGAGTATTTTGTAATTTTGCTATTTTTAGGAAATTTGTAAAATAAAATCAGGAAATGCAAGTACGGAACCGCACATTGCTTTGTAAGACACTTACGGAGAACCCGTAAGCTTGTTGTGGTTTCCTTTGATCTTACGATCGCCTCCCTTCCGAGGTAAAATTTTTCGGAACGGCTGCTGAAATTTATGATATAATAGAAGTGGGAGAAAAAGCAAGCACATTTTTAAATTCTTTCTTCCGCATTGACAAACGTCCAAAACTGAGTATTATGATATCAACCAAATGATATACTATAAGATATAGATATAAGGAGGTGTAATGGCTTATGAAAATAGAAAAAATCAATGATTCCCAAATCCGTTGCATCCTCACCAAAAACGAACTGGAAATGAGGGATTTGAAATTAAGCGAGATTGCTTACGGTTCCGCGAAAGTAAAGAAACTGTTCCGCGACATGATGCAGCTTGCCTATGTTCAGTGCGGCTTCGAAGCCGAAAACATCCCTTTGGCCATTGAAGTCGTTCCGTTTAGGGATTACGCTTCCATCACCATCACCAAGGTGGAGGATCCCGAAGAACTGGATACAAGATATTCACGGTTTGCTCCCGGTGTAGATTCCCAGGGAGGATTCCTTTCCGAACTGGATAAACTGTTCAGAAGCATTACCTCTGCTGCACCGATGCAGGGAAACAATGACGATCTGCCGTTCGACGAATCGACGGATGCTCTTCCGTTTGCCGCACCGCGCACGGATACTCCGGAACAGGTTACCTTTAAGGAAGCCGTCAATCGCTATTTCTACTTCGATACCTGGGAGGAGCTTTTCGATCTGGCTCACTCAACCAAAGATGTAACGGCTTTCGGCAGCACTCTCTATCGCAGCGCCAACGGTTCGCAGGACGGAGAATATCTGCTTGAGATCATCAAAGGAGACCTCTCCGATGACGATTTTGCGGATATCTGCTCTTTCGTCTCCGAATTCGGATCCATGGCATCCACGGTGGAGACCTTCCCTTACTACCTGACCGAGCATTACGAAGTCATCTTAAAAGGCGATGCGCTTGAGCGACTCAAAGAAATCTAAAACAGAAACTTACGGAACCGCATCATATGATGCGGTTCTTTTTCTTTGCCCCGGAATGTGTTAGAATAGTCATGTATTTTCGTAGAAACAGAGGTGCAACATGCAAAATATATTAAGCAAAACAGACTATATTCTTCCGAGCCGGAGCAATTACAATGCCGAGCTTTCCTTATCGCATACGATTGATGTGTTCATGGATATGGCAATGGAACATGCAGAGCTTCTCGGCATCGGTATTACCGGATTTAACCCGAGGAATTTATTCTGGGTGGCAGCCAAGACAAAGGTCCATTTTAACCGCAGGATCAAAATGGCCGAAACCGTGACCTTCTCGACCTGGCCGCAGGCTCCGAGCAAGATTAAAGGCGACCGCCAGTACCGGATCAGCGCCGGTGACGAAATTCTAGCCTACGGTAAAACCGAATGGGTTGTCATTTCCACCGAAAGCAAAGGCATCCAGAAGCTGGAAGGAATCTATCCGGAAGAACTTGTTTTCAACGACGATCCCGGAGACAGCGAGGAATACGAACGTCTGCGTGATTTTAAGGACGGAGAACTGCTTGGAAATTACACAGTGCGCAGCGTCGACATCGATTACGGCCTGCACATGAATAACGTGGCATATGTACGCGCCATTGAGGGGCTTTTCACAAGCGAAGAATTGGACAGGCGCGATTTTAAGGATTTTCAGATCGATTACAAGAAATCCTGCTATGAAAAAGACACTTTGATCTTCACATACAAAGAAGAAAACGGCGCGCTGTATCTGCGCGGTGCATTACAGGACGACAGCACCATCGTGCTGGCAAAGCTTTCCTAAAGGATATTGATTATACCGATGAAAGAAGGGACGAATGATGGAAACAAGACCGCTTCGTACATTGCTTGAAGGCATCAAACACAAGTTACTTCAGGGAACGGATGAAATTCCCGTAACCGGAATCTGTATGGATTCGAGAAAGGTTACCGAGGGAAATCTTTTTATCTGTATTTCCGGCTATCAGTCGGACGGACACGATTTTATCCCGAAGGCACTTGAAGCCGGCGCAACCTCACTGGTTGTGGAAAAAGATGTGGATGTTCCCGATAACATTACCGTGGTAAAAGTTAAGGACGGGCGTGTCGCACTCGCTCTTCTCTCCGCTGCTTGGTACGAGCATCCTTCCAAGGATATGTGCGTCATCGGACTGACCGGAACCAAGGGGAAAACCACCACGGCGCACATGATCAAGAAGATCCTCGAAGAAGCCGGCAAAAAAGTCGGTATGATCGGCACCAACGGTGCTTTCATCGGCGACGAAAAAGTTGCGGTGGAGATCAAAAACACGACCCCCGAGTCCTTCGATCTGCAGCATATTCTCCGGATCATGAAAGACGAAGGCTGCTCCCACGTAGTCATGGAAGTTTCTTCCCAGGGACTGAAATTAAACCGTGTACTCGGAATCGACTTTGATTACGGTGCTTTCCTAAACCTCTCTCCGGATCACATCTCCGAGAACGAGCACAAGACCTTTGAAGAGTACAAAGAATGCAAAATGATGCTCTTTAACATGGTAAAAAAATCCGTCATTTTCCTGGATAACGAACACAGCGCGGACTTTCTTAAGGTTGCTCCGAATCCGACAACCGTTTCCTTAAAGTCTGAAGCGGATTATTCCGTCAGTGACATTCATAATCTCTGGGACGGCTCGATGTTCGGCGTGGAATTCCTTCTTCACCGTCCGGACCGGACTTCTGAAACCATCCGTGTGGCCATGCCCGGATATTTCAATGCGGAAAACGCCGCCATCGCATGCGCACTCACTTCCCTGGAAGGGGTTCCTGCCAATGTACAGGATGCTGCACTAAAGAAAGTCTCCGTCAAAGGACGTACACAGATTATCCCGGAAGCACTTTCCGTAGCCTGCATGGTCATCGACTATGCGCATAACGCTTTCAGTTCCGAATGCGTACTGCAGATGCTGCGCGAATATCATCCCAAGAGACTGATTGCCCTCTTCGGCTGTGGAGGAAACAGAGCCGTTGCACGACGAATCGGTATGGGTGAGGTTGCCGGAAGGATGGCCGATCTTTCCGTAATCACCATGGATAATCCCCGTTTTGAAAGCATGGCGGACATCAATAAAGGCATCATCGAAGGCATTGAGAAAAACAACGGCAAATACATCTGCATCGATGACCGTAAAGACGCCATTTACTATGTGATGGACCACGCCGAACCCGGCGATATTATCGCACTTCTCGGCAAGGGCCACGAAACTTATCAGGAAATTGAAGGCAAGAGATATGACTTCAGCGAAGAAGAAGTAATTCTTCAGTGGCTTCGCGAACATAAGGGGTAACGACCACCCCACAGTTCATTTTGTTGACGAATGAGAAAAAGACAGATATAATACGATTTGCATCTAAAAAATCGCTTCCGTGGGTGGCAGGAGGCTGCCCGGGATAAGTAGCGTTTAAACTTGGGTCTTACGCGACGGAAACTTACGAACCGTGTCAGGTTGGGAACAAAGCAGCACTAAGTTTGATCTTCCGGGTGCCGTAAGGCAACCTGAGTCCAGCCGGCTGTTCCGGTAACGCTCTTGTCGCCCGCAGAGGCGATTTTTCTATTTCTTTTTGTTTGCCACCAAAACGGCGACACTTCTTCCGATAATGGAAAGGGTATTTCCTTTCGCGGTGAATGTGTTTTCTTCCGCAGTCGAAATTTCCATTTCCCAGGTATAACCTCCCGGAATCTCCGGAAGCACGAAGGTTCTGTCCTCCCAATGCATGTTCATCGCAAGGAAAACGATATCATCGCCGCGTTTCTTCTCATCATATCCGGTAAAAAGAATTCCGACTTCTCTCGTATCCCCTTCAAACACACCGTTCCAGGGCATCCGGTTATGCGGACTTATTCCGGGCAGGCCGCAGTGTGATGCCGGCATTCTGCCGCGGATGACCGGATGCTTCTTACGAAACGCAATCATCTTTTTGACGAACTTAAACAGCTCCTTGTTATTCTTGTAATCCTCCCAGTCAAGCCAGGAAATTTCGTCATCGTGGCAGTATGCGTTATTGTTTCCCTGCTGTGAATTGCCGAACTCGTCACCGGAGAGGAACATGATCGCACCGCGGGAACAAAGCAAAACCGCAAATGCGTTCTTTTGCATTCTTTCGCGAAGTTTTAAAACCTCCGGATCCGACGTTTCGCCTTCCACACCGCAGTTCCAGGAATTATTCTCATCGCTTCCGTCCGTATTGTTCCAGCCGTTGGATTCGTTATGTTTCTCGTTATAACTGTATAAATCCTTCAGCGTAAATCCGTCGTGACAGGTTAAGAAATTCACGGACGCGTTCCGTCCGCGGAAATTCGGATTATAGATATCCTCGGAACCGGAAATTCTCCGGTACGCAATCTCTCCGTAACCCGCGTCGGACTTTAAAAAATGCCTCATATCGTCGCGGTATCTTCCGTTCCACTCCGCCCAGCGCTTCCACGCGGGGAATTTGCCGACCTGATACAATCCGCCCGCATCCCAGGCCTCCGCAATCAGTTTTACCTTACTTAAAATAGGATCATAGGCAAGACTTTCAAGAAGCGGCGGCTCCTCCATGGGGGATCCGTCCTCGGCGCGTCCGAGAATCGATGCAAGATCGAAACGGAACCCGTCCACACGGTACTCCACAACCCAGTAGCGCAGACAGTCCAGAATCATTTGGCGCACGATCGGATGATTGCAGTTTAGCGTATTGCCGCAACCGCTGAAATTCATGAATTTTCCGTCGGGCGACATCATATAATACAAGCTCTGGTCATATCCCTTAAAAGAGAATGTCGGACCTTCTTCATTTCCCTCCGCAGTATGATTAAATACCACATCCAGAATGACTTCGATTCCATTTTCGTTCAAAGCCTTGATCAGCTCTTTTAACTCATCCCCTTCATGATTATGCTCGACCACAGACGCATAACTGGTATTCGGCGCAAAGAAGGAGACCGTATTATATCCCCAGTAATTCAGAACGCGCCTTCCGTTCACATCGCGCACCGCCTCAAGCTCGTCGAACTCAAAAACAGGCATCAGCTCCACGGCATTTACACCAAGCGACAGAAGGTACGGAATCTTTTCTTTTAATCCGGCAAAGGTTCCCCGGGCCTTCTCGGTTACCCCGGAATTCGGATTGATGGTAAAGCCTCTAACATGGGCTTCATAAATGATCAGATCCTTGAAATCCAGATTCGGTTCCACAAAAGCGCCCCAGTCAAAATCCTCTTCCACCACACGCGAACGATACGTGAAATCCTCCCTGGGTTTATCGCCCCATCTGCTCTGACCGGTCACGGCCTTGGTATAAATATCAATTAAAAGGGGAGTTTTGATGATTTTCGTACCGGATAAATCCCACTCGACGATCCGGTAGCAATATTCGAAATCTTCGATCTTTAAACCGTATACGACAATGGAATAGGTATTGCCGATACGATATTCCTCGGGAATGGGAATGACGGCATACGGCTTTTTCTCCATCGGATGAAAAAGCACGAGCTCGCATCCGAGCGCATGTACGGAATGGATGGTAAAATTCACGCCCCCGGGTACCGTGAACGCGCCGTTCATCAGATAGTTACCCGGTCTTACATCAAACCCCGCAATATGATCCACTGCCTGTTTCTTCGCCATAGACTGCTACCCCCGTAATCTATACCATACCGAAATTACTACGTATTTTTCGCTTCTTTCTGTGCGTCCTTCTTCGTTCTGATATACATCGCGATCGCAACCGACACGATGATGACATAGCCGAGGACGCTGAATAAATCCGGCATCTGTCCTAAGAACATCATACCCCAAATCGCAGCAAAAACCACCTGCGAATAATCATAAACCGAAATTTCTTTGGCAGGAGCATAGGTATACGCCGCCGTAACCAGAAACTGTCCGCCGCTTGCCGCAAGGCCGGTAAACAGAAGGAACATCCACTGTTTTGCCGTCATCGGAACATAGGTAAATGCCACGATCGGTCCCAGTAAGATTACCGAAAATGCCGAGAAAAACAGCACAATCAGTGCTCCCGGTGTATGCATTCCGCCCAGTTTCCTCACACAGGTATATGCAGCGCCGGCGCCGAAACCGCCGAGCACACCGATCAGCGCCGGTACGGTTTCCAGGCCGAATGACGGCTTGACAATAAACAGACTTCCGATGAACGCAACCACTACCGCTCCCCACTGATACCATTTCGCTTTTTCTTTCAGGAAAAATGCGGACAGAATAATGGCAAAAAACGGTGCCAGTTTATTTAACATGGACGCGTCAGAAATATTCATCCGGTCCACACAGTAGAAATTGCAAAGAAGCCCGAGCGTACCGAATGACGCGCGTCCGAACAACAGTCCGATATTCTTTTTGTTGATCTTAATCTCCGTTTTCTTACGTTCTTTAAGTAAAATCGCCATGGCGAAGAACAGCGCTATGGCGTTACGAAAGAACCCCTTCTGCCAGAACGGTAAATCGCCTGCCAAATGGAGAAAAAGGTTCATCGTCGCAAAGCAGAATGCCGAGCCGATGATGCACACAATTCCTTTGTAACGGGGATCAGTCTTCATCAAAAAATCGCCTTATCTTATCTTCTTTGGCATCCACGGAACCCTGGATCATCACTTCCGATCCGCCGCCGCGACCGCCCAGGTTTTCCTTCATTTTATTTGCCAGGTCTTTCAGGGAATAGGCCTCATCCGCAGTCTTTCTTCCGCAGACATAACGGTATCCTTCCCTGTCGTTTCCGCGGAATCCGCAGATTACGCCCTCGTATTCCTTCACACATTCGTTAATGACATTGCGGACCATAACCTCGTCCGCATCCTTCATAAAAAAGCAAACCTTCGGCATTTCACCCGCCGGTTCCCTGCTCTTTTCGCGGATAATACTCTTTACCTCGGATACACCCGCTGAGGTGATCTGCTTCTTTAGATTCAGGATTTCCTCATGCATCAGATTTGTTTTATTTGCATACTCCGATGCAAAGAGCGCCGTATGTTCTCTTCCTGCGGAGAAAAGTTTCATCAGATCTCTCATCTGCGAATCGATGAGAAGATAATCTTCCCAGGCGGACCTGCCGGCAAGGAGCGTAATCCTGGTTCCTCCCCTGTGCGGCATAAAGTCAATGACCTTAATCACACCGATCTCACCCGTGCTGTGCAAAGCAGGTGCGCAGCAGGCACAAAGATCGTACCCTTCAATCTTAACTAAGCGCACTCCCTCACTGAGTTCCAGTTTGCTTCGAAACTCCAGGTCTTTGAGTTCTTCACTTGTCGGAAATAAAACGCTGATCGGTGCATTCTTCCAAACGGCCTCGTTGCAGGCCGTCTCGATTTCCGCAATCTGCTCTGCGTCCAGCGGTCCGCTTAGATCAAATGTAACTACATCTGTAAGATGAAAACCGACATTGTCGTATCCGTACTTTGCATTGGCAATTCCGCAGAAAAGATGCTCCGCAATATGATTCTGCATACGACGGAAACGAAGCGCGAAATCAACTTCGGCACCGACTTCCCTTCCGGGTGCCAGTACTTCCTTGACTTTCTCTTCCAAATGTACAGCAACCGGTGCAAGGATATGAAGTATGCCTTCTTCCGTTTTCTGCGTATCCTCTACGGCAAATCCTTCTATACTGCCTCTGTCACCGCCCTGGCCTCCGCCTTCCGGGAAAAATGCCGTGCGGTCAAGCTGCACGAGAAATTTACCGGACTTATCCCTGCGAAGATCCGTCACGGTAGCGCGAAAGGAAGTCCGGTACGCATCCGTCTCGTAGATTCTTTCGATATTGTTTTCGCTTCTTTCGTTTTTCATGTTTCCATCCTGCCATATAATCAAAACGCCGCATCAATTTCTGATGCGGCGCTAAATGTTCTTTACGTTACTTACCTGGAGGGAATGTAAGGAGCAATAGAGCCTGCCAGACTCATGATCGGCATCGTCTGTAACCAGATCTTACCCGGTCCGGTAAGTTTGGTATTGAAGAATCCTTCACCACCTACAAGCATGTTTCCGAGACCCTTTACGGTTACTACATCCATCGTAACGGTGGATTCCATTGCGCAAAGAGCACCGGTTTCTGCAATCAGTTCTTCTCCGGGAGCAAGTTCCTTCTCAATAACAGCACCGTCTACTTCCAGTAAAACGGTTCCGGTACCGGTGAACTTCTCCATGATAAATCCTTCACCGCCTACAAGGCCTGCACCGAATTTCTTCTGGAAAGTGATCTCCATATTTACACCGCTGTCGCATGCAAGATAAGCGCACTTCTGTCCGATGATGGAATTGGTTCCGTCCAATTCGAAAGGCATAATGTTTCCGGGAACACTGGTCGTAAATGCGATCATTCCGTCGCTTCCCTGTGCGGTATAGATGTTCTCAAACATTGACTCTCCGCTTAACATTTTGCCGAACATTTTGCCGATTCCGCCACCCTTGGTCTGCATCTCCATATTGGGGCTCATCCATGCCATTGCACCTTTCTGGCAGCGAACAGAGCTGTTAGCTTCCACCTGGCAGATAACTACGGGGAAATTTCCACCTTTGATTTCGTACTTCATAGTAAATTCTCCTTTTCACTAATGATGATAAAGCTTTTTATTTTGATATACCGGCTCACAGGTTAAATTAACACCCAGTTTCCGGAATACATTTATATCCACGTGGGATAAAATGACGCTGGAATGAACTTCACTGCCCTTTAAGGACTGAATCTGCTGCATTGCCCGCTCTGCCTTTTCATCGGTAAGCGCACAGATGGAAAGGGCGATCAGAACTTCGTCGGTATGCAGTCTCGGATTTACGTTTCCGAGGTGATTGACCTTCAGATCCTGAATCGGTTCGATGGTGGCCGGAGAAATCAGTTCCACCTCATCCTCGATTCCCGCAAGCAGTTTTAATGCATTGAGCAGTAAAGCGGAAGAAGCTCCGAGAAGATCGGAAGTTTTACCGGTAACGAACCTTCCGTCGGGAAGTTCCAATGCAGCCGCCGGTTCTCCGGTGGTCTCGGCCTTTACCTTAGCCATGGATACAACCGGACGGTCATCCACGGTAACGCCTGCCTGCTTCATCAGAAGTTCAATTTTATAAACCTGATCCATATCCGCATGGCCTTTCAAAACCTGACAACGGGTATTGAAATAACGGCGGATGATTTCCTGTTTGCTGGCTTCCCTGCAGACATCATCGTCCACAATACCGAAGCCTGCCATATTAACGCCCATGTCGGTCGGTGACTTGTAGGGAGACTCTCCCATGATCTTTTCGAACATGGCATTTAAAACAGGGAAAACTTCCACATCGCGATTATAGTTTACGGTTGTCTCTCCGTATGCCTCGAGATGGAAAGGATCGATCATGTTAACATCGTTTAAATCTGCCGTAGCTGCCTCGTATGCTAAGTTTACGGGGTGTTTTAAAGGCAGGTTCCAGATCGGGAAGGTCTCGTACTTTGCGTATCCGGCCTTAATTCCACGCTTGTACTCGTGATATACCTGGGAAAGACAGGTAGCCATTTTACCGCTTCCGGGTCCGGGTGCGGTGATGACAATCAGTGATCTGGTCGTTTCGATATATTCGTTCTTTCCGTATCCGTCATCGCTGACGATCAGGGGAATGTTGGAAGGATATCCTTCAATCGGATAATGACGATACACCTTCATACCGAGAGATTCGAGTTTCTTCTGATATGCAACTGCGGAAGCCTGGTTGGCAAAATGTGTCAGGCAGACACTTCCGACATACAATCCGTATCCGCGGAATGCGTCGATCAAACGAAGCACGTCCATGTCATAGGTAATGCCAAGGTCGGAACGTACTTTATTCTTCTCAATATCCTGTGCGGAAATAACGATTACGATCTCCGCCTCGTCTTTTAACTGGGTAAGCATTTTGATCTTGCTGTCCGGTTTGAAACCCGGGAGCACGCGGGAAGCATGGTAATCGTCAAAGAGCTTTCCGCCGAATTCCAGATACAATTTACCGCCGAAAGCAGCAATTCTTTCTTTGATGCGTTCGGACTGCATTTTCAGATATTTTTCGTTATCAAAACCAATCTTGTTCATGAATCCCCCTGTGAGAAATGAATTATCAACAAACAGTATAATTATACGAATTTTTGCCGAATAAATCAACAAATTTTACTTGCCGGACCCATCGGTTTTTACGGCATAAAGCCAGATCTTTCGACCGTATTTGCGGTCCGTGAAAACTTTCTTTAACTGCACCTGAGGCGTGCCCACGATTTTACGGTCCGAAAGGATGTATTCGCAGCCAAGATCCGAAAGCGCATCGAAATCATACGGCAGATTAACATACGCATCCGGGCGGGCATGTACATCATCCAGGAAAAGGTAAGCCCTGCTGCCCCATCCGTCATAATATGTCTTCAAAACTTCGTTTTCATCGAGCGCACCGGCAATGACTTTCCGGAATGCGTGCTTGTATTCCAGCGGATAATTGTTCGAATACCCGTCAACGGTATAGAAGCCGTAAACCAAAGAAGGTGCGGGAGACATTCCCAGATGGGCGATGCGGTAGGAGGATTTGTCTTTGTCAATATACGAATCGATCTGGAAAAGCACATCCTCATGGTAATACTCTGCCATCGACATACTTCCGGTATAGGCGGAACCATGATTTTGGTAATTGTAATTGGCATACAGATTCAGCCGCTTTTTCATTAACCAGAGTGTCGGTAAAAGCACCGCGATCATGATAAGCACCCTGAATGCCACATGGAAGCGGACTCTGTCGCGCAGGAAAATTCCAAGCAGAATGCCCGTAAGACTCCACCAAAGACCCGGCAGAACATAGTAAAAACGATCCAGCTGCGCATGGCGGAAAATGCCGCCCATCCCGCTGATAAGACCGGACAGTTCCCTGGATCCAAACAATGCGGAAAGGATACAGATCAATGCAATGGTTCCCCAGATTCCCAGGCAGAAAAGATAGGATTTGCGCAGTTTTCTCTCCAGTTTGCGGTAACGAATGCCCAGGTAAACCGTAAGGATCACCACTACCGGAATTAGGAAGCGGTGAATGGACGCCGCATAGTTTTCTTCCCCGTAGAAGAACAGGATATAAAGCTTATGAAAGAATCCGTCCTCCGAAAGGGTTGGCACAAATTCCGTACGGTGGCTTACAAAACCGCCTCCCTTCTGCATAAGGGAACGCAGAATGCCGAAATTATAGATGATGTAGCATACAAGTAAAATTGCTCCGCCAAAGTAAAGATAACCGTGGGTTTTGATATTGCCCTTATCCAGGATGAAAACCACCAGAAGGCCGATAAACGCAACAAAACAGGCAACATATCCCGCGAGCGCGATATGTGTGGTCAGTGTATAGAAAACGATTCCGATGATGGCAAGAAATGCATCCGTAAGTTTCCGTTTCGCTTCCGATTTCTCGCTGTATTCATAAAGTGTCACAAAGCAAAGGATTAAAAGGGGCAACCCCATTACATTCAGTCCGTAGACCGGCTGAAACGGCAAAAGTGAAAACAGCACGGCCACGGGCAGTGCGGCAATCGAGCTTTTGGTCATCTTTTTGGTCAGGAAATACATACCTAAGAACGCGCATATCGTTTCGATCAGAAACTGGATCAGGAATGCGATCGGTACGGAGAAGAAATGGTAAAGCAATGTAAAAATGGGGGCCGATGATTTTAGGGATTCCGCAGGAAGATGTGTCATCATCTCCGCGTATCCGGCTTTGCCGTGAAACAGGTGTCTTGCGGGAAGAACATAGGAAAGGATGGTTTCGTCCAGCTGGTCGTGAATGTCAAATACGACATTGTCTCCCCAGGAAAAATACACGATGAAGAGTCCCAGAAAGAAGATCAGTCCCACCAAAAAAAGAGGGCAGTTGTCCAGGAATGCAAAAATCTTCTGTAATCGGTTTTTCCCTTTTACGGTCCTTTGCACAACCTACCTCTTCTTTCAAAAAGGGACACTACGAATTTCCGTAATGTCCCGTTATTTCTTATCTGCCGAATACGATTATTCGATACCGTTCTCTTTAATGAATTCTACTGCGTCGCCGACGGTAACGATATTCTCAAGTTCTTCCTGGGGAATTTCGATGCCGAACTCTTCTTCCATGGCCATTGCAAGTTCAAACAGATCCAGAGAGTCCAGTCCCAAATCATCCTTAAAGGAAGTATCTTCGGTAATATCATTCTCATCAATATTCAACTGTTCCATCATAATCGCTTTAATCTTATCAAACATAGCGTAACTCCTTTGTTTATGCTCTTGCTATTTGAGGGCTCTGCCCTGCTGTTATTGAGTATAGTATCCGTACTATTCTTTGTCAACGGATAGAAGTAAGGATTTTTTATTTTTGCGAACCGGCCGAAAGAATTGCGTAAATCTCACGTTTGCTGACTCCTCTGTCGGCAGCGACCTTCTTCATGGCCTCTTTTTTTTCCATGCCTTCCGCCAGATATTTAGCCATGTGTTCTTCCACGGAAAGCGATGCAAATTCCTCCCTTTCCTCCTTCATCCGCTCCTCTGGATTGCGGCCTTCCACAACCAGAACATATTCTCCTCTGGGCTCGTTTTCCTCGTAAAATGCAATCGCCTCATCCACCGTTCTCTCAACGGCTTCCTCGAACTTCTTGGTCAGCTCCCTGCAAAAGACAATACGTCGATTTCCGAGCACTTCCGAAAGTTCTTTCAGCGTCTTTTTCAAATGATGGGGTGCCTCGTAAAGAATGATGGTGCGCTCCTCGGTTTTCAAAGCATCCAGCACTTCCCTGCGTTCCTTTTTCTCGGACGGTAAAAATCCCTCAAAGACAAAACGCCGGGTGTTCAATCCGGATAACGTCAGTGCCGTGATCAGAGCGCAGGGACCGGGCAGCGATGTGACCGTAATGCCTTCCTCCCTGCAGCGCCTTACCAGCACTTCGCCCGGATCGGAGATCGCGGGCGTTCCCGCGTCCGTAATCAGAGCAATGTTCTGCCCCGCCTTCAATTTCTCGATTAAGGTCTCGGCCTTTTCAAACTTATTGTATTCGTGGTAACTCGTCATCGGTGTCTTGATCCCGAAATGATTGAGCAGCTTCAGAGAGTTTCTCGTATCCTCCGCCGCAATCAGATCCGCCAAACTCAACGTCTCCAGCACTCTTTCCGAGATATCCCCGAGATTACCGATCGGTGTTGCACATAGTGATAATGTTCCTGACATAATTATTTCCTCTCCTGTGAGGCGGCTATTCGCACATTCCCCCTCGGGGACGGCTCGCGCCTCTATCACGGCGTACAGCGGTTCTAAGGTGCTAAAGAACACCACCTAAGAACCGGTCGCCTGTCAAGCCACCTCGGGGAAACATGCGAACATCCGCCTTGCCGAGAGTAAAAATATCTTTTACCCCGAGGAGGAATGTACGAATGCTCGACTCCCCTGGGACCCCTCAGGAATTATATAAATCTGCCACTTCTTTCGTATATGTTCCGTCGCTTTGCATGATGATTAGCGGCGGTGCGATCTTCATGCCGCTCTTGGCGCCCCTGCGACCCTCGATCAGGACCATGTTGGGCTCACGGTCAACATACGGATAGACCATCCGCATCGCCTTCGGTTCAAGGCCAATATCCGACATCTTCTTTAGAATCTCTGCAAGGCGGAACGGTCTGTGCACCATGTAGAAGCGCCCGCCCGCTTTCAGGCATTTCTTCGTTGCCGCAAGCACATCGTCGAGCGTACAGCCGACTTCGTGCCGGGATAATGCCAGGGTGTCCTCCGGATTGACCAGCCCGTCCCCGGCAATCATGTAAGGCGGATTACAGGTGATTACATCAAAAGAAGCAGGGGCAAAATATGCCTCTGCATTCTTTAAATCTCCGCAAATAATATCGATATCGCCTTCCAGACCGTTCATGGCAACACTGCGCTGTGCCATGTCTGCAACGTCCGGCTGCAATTCAAGGCCGGTAAAATGACTGGCCTCGGTTTTCGCTTTTAACAGGATCGGAATGACTCCGGTACCGGTGCAGAAATCCAGAACGTTTTCGCCCATCTTTGCCGTGACAAAAGAAGAAAGCAGGACTGCGTCCATACCGAAGCAGAATTTCCCCGGATGCTGAATGATATCATATCCGTCTCTTTGCAGGGAATCGATTCTCTCCCCCTCTTTGCGAAATTCTTCCCGGTTCATGCTTCTCCTCTGGGCTTATAATTACGTGCTCTGCTGGTCTTTATTGCTGTGGCTTCTGTATTCTCTGCCGTTATGTCTTGAGCTCTGTCCGTGACGGTTTGAGCGGGTCTCCTTATTCTTGGCGTTATCGCCTTCCTTGCCCTGCTTCTTTTCTTCCGCAGGATGCTGGTTGTTTCCGCCTCTGTTCTTACCGCGTCTTCTGTGTTTCTTCTCTTTTCCGTCCGGTGTCTTGACTTCATCCACCTCTTCGGGAAGAACCCCCGGGCCCTTCTTTTCGCTCTTATTTAACTGTGCCTTAACGACCTTGTCTTTCTTGGCCGCACGCTCTTCCATACGTTTCTGTCTGGCTTCCCGCTCGGCAGCCTGATTGGCTTCACGCTCCGCCTTTTCCTGACGGTCCTGTTTCTCCATCTGCTCAAGCATTGCGATGGCTTCTCTGTCCTCGTCCGTCATCTCCTCGCTTGCTTTGCGGTACATCTTCTTAAACTGCAGATCCTCGGGCTTGTATTCCCTAATCTCTCTTGAATCGCCCTCTTCCACAACCACGCGTACCAGCTGGCGAAGGACATTTACGGACTGTACCGTACCGTGTCCGCCGTCGGAAGCACTTACGTATTCTCCAACACTCGGAAGGTTTTTGTTCAGCTCTTCGTAGGTTTCTTCTTCATTCTTTAAGCAGCACATCAGTCTTCCGCAGACGCCGGAAATCTTTGCCGGGTTTAAGGAAAGATTCTGCTCCTTGGCCATTTTAATGGAAACGGATACCAAATCCGTTAAGTAACTGTGGCAGCAAAGCACTCTGCCGCAGACACCGATTCCGCCCATTAAGCGGATCTCGTCGCGCACACCAATCTGTCGAAGCTCGATTCGGGTGCGGAAAACTCCCGCCAGATCTTTTACGAGCTCACGGAAATCGATTCTTCCGTCCGCCGTAAAATAGAACAAAAGCTTATTGTTATCAAACGTATATTCCGCGTCCACAAGTTTCATTTCCAGACCGTGCTTTTTGATCTTTTCCTTGCAGATGGCGCAAGCCTCTTTCTTTTTCTCCAGATTCTCCGCATTATGCGCATCGTCCTCCGGAGTGGATACACGGATGATCGGCTTTAAGGGCGCTACAATCTCGGAATCGTCCACTTCCTTAACGCCTCCGACAACGAAGCCGTATTCCATGCCCCGTGCGGTTTCGACAATCACGTGCTGACCACGTTCCAATTCAGCCCCGCAGGGGTCGAAGTAATAAATTTTACCGGCCATATTGAACCGTACACCGACAACTTTTGTCATTTGTTTCCTCTTTATACTCTCTTACTTTTGTGAACTTTCTTTTAGCGAAATCAGAAGCAGATCCGCCACCGTTTCGGCGCTTACGTTAAACCGTAACTTCTCTTTCGCTTCCTTCACCGCACGGAAAACTGCCTCAAACCCTTCATAAGACATCTCTGCGGCCACTTTCTTAATATACTGTATTTCTTCCCGAAAAATCAATCCTTCACTTCTTCCGGTGCTTTTGTAGATCAGTGCATCATGATACCAAAAAAGGATCAGATCGGTTAACTGTGCAAAGGAATTCTTATTTTCCTTGTACTTCGCGGCGATATCCACGGCATCCACATAGGCCGTTCCGAGATCCGTATCGGAAATGCCTTTTAACATCGTGATTGCATTGCTCTTTAATTCCTCGAATTCCTCATTGCCGACCAGATCACAGGCCCTGCCCAGATTTCCTCTGGCGAAAGCCGTAATCACATCCGCCCGGTAATCCGGAACACGCATGTGATTCATTAAGTAATTGCGGATCACTTCGTCCGGCAGAGGCTTGACGGGCAAAAGTACGCTTCTGCTTTGGATCGTCGGAAGCATTGCATCCACCGTATTCGAAACCAGGATGATGACCGCATAGGAAGGCGGCTCCTCCAGCGTTTTTAACAATGCATTCTGCGCCTGGACCGTCATGTTCTGCGCATCGTCAATAACATAAACCTTATATTTCGCACGATACGGTTTCAGCAGAATATCCTCATTCAGACCCGTGCGGATATCCGAAATGCCGATGGTCTCTTCTTTCTCATGTGTCAGGAAAATCACATCCGGATGGGAGCCTTCCTCCACCTGCAGACAGGACATACATTTTCCGCAAGGTTTCTCGCCTTCCCCCTCGCACTGGATCGCTGCGGCAAAACATTTGGCCAGGGTCGTTTTCCCGCTGCGCCTCTCACCCGCAAGCAGATATGCATGCGACGGAGCGCTTCGCGAGATCGCTCTCATTTTATCCTTCAGTTGTTCTTCTCCGACAATGGCATCAAACCGGGGCATACTCTATTTTCCCTGCTGTACGGTGATCTCCTTGGCGATTTCTCCGTAGCAGCGTTCCAAATCTTCATTCACAAATCGTTTCATAATTCCCGCCTGCGCGATTTTACTCTCACTGAAATCCTCGGCATCGGCCAGGAAACGGCGGCACATTTCTTCGTATTTCGGTGTCTTTTGCTTCCGCTCACGCCGTAAAGCGCGCTCTAAGCGTACACCGTCGTCCACCGTAATCAGTAGCGGAACCATAACATCCGCACCGAAATATTCGACACATTTCGTGTAGGACTCGGGCGTTCCGATGATCAGATAGTCTTTATCGACCAGGTCAAGGTTTCCGTCATCCACCGTCATGTATTTCCAGATGCCGTGAACCGTATTGTAAGCACGCAGTTCGACAATTTTACCCTCCGCATGCAGCCTGTCGGCCGTAGCATCATCAATAAAGAAATACTCCTCGCCCGCACGTTCCCCCTCGCGGATGGGACGGGTGGTATAGGTAACGATTTTATTCAGTTTCAAAGCTCCATCCGCCAAGAGACGCTTGTAGATTGTATCCTTTCCCGTAGCGGATTTTCCCATAATACAGAATATTTTTCCCATAGATGCTATTTTACCATATTTATGCCGAAAGACCAAATCTTATTGTGTCAGGATGGCCTTGAGCTCGGGAAGTTTGGCAAAGAGTTCGTTGTCGAAGCGTTCAACCGCCGTAAGGACAATGATGTCTGCTGCCTTGATATCGTCCGTAGCCCAGTCCATATGCTGTCTCGACGCGCCCGCAACGCGTTTGAAATCCTTCTCCAGATACGGAAGTGTCGATACGCGGAAAGAGTCACCGATAATTACGATGTTTTTATCATATTTCGGCTCCCTGGATTCCGCACGGTACATATCGGTATATCCGGCCGCAAGGTCCCTGGTTCCGTCCGTCCAAAGCGGCTCCACGCCGGGGCGGTAAACCACCTGATAGTCACAGTCTTCGGTATAATCTTCACCGTTTAAAAGTCCCGTGCCGACCAATCCTCTCGAAGCGCTCGGGATCTCCGCAATCTGGATATCCTGCAGATCGGGCGTTTCATACCCGAGAGCCGTATAGATCGACATGGTTCCGATGAAACTTCCCCAGGTATTCCAATGCGTATCATACGGAAAATACGTATCTGCCAAAACCTTACCCATGGTCAGTTCTTCCACGGGGTAGACAAATTTCACATTCGAATGCTCGGAAACATACTGTTCGAATACCGGCTCCCGCTTGACCGGGCTTTCCATCTGGTAGGTCGGCATATACTCGGGATAGACCTGCTCTTTGTTCGGCCACACGGCAAATACGATCGTCTTTCCCTGTGCCTCGCAGATGTCCTGCAATTCTTTTAACTGATTCATCCGTGCGTTCATCACTTCCTCGCTCATGACATTGGCACCGGTAAAGTAATCCTTCGAATAGTTGCCCGAATAGAAAAGCCAGTTAAAGCGGCCGATGATTACCTGATGGTTCGAAATATTCTCGGGCAGATAGGAATCGTCTATCAGCTTCTCCTTAAATTCAGCCTTATGCTCCCAACCGCAGCGTTCGCAGCGGTACAGATGATATCCGTATTTTAAATAGGTCGGCTCCACGACTCCGGCATCCGCATAGGAATGTCCCAGTGCCGGAAGTTCCTCGGTATATTCGTCGCTTCCGTCCTTCTTGGCATATTTCACGTATCCCGCGTCCAGACAGGTCGGATCTTTACGTTCCACTTCCTTATACTCTTTGGTCTTAGGTGTGGTTTTCTTCGACTGCGGTGCGGGCTTGACCTCCGTTTGTGCCACTTCCTTGTCGTTAAACATATCCGCAAGACCGGAGTTCACGCTTTCCGCCTTTCTGCCGCTTAAGGCAACCAAAACCGGCTGCATGGAATCGCGGTAGAAACCTTCCAGATTTCCGTCCCAGACACTGTATGCCTGCAACATGACGGAGCGGAACGGTACCCGGTCATTGTAGTAGTTTTCAATCTCCGACGGAAGGTCGGAAGAGAATTTCTTCGGCCAGGGTGCGGGTTCACGGTTTTCTTCGATTTTTACTTCAAATTTGTCACTCTTCGTAATCTTTTTGATTCCCCAGATCAACGAGGGAACGATCAAGATAACCATGAATAACAATATGGAGAATAAACTCGTTATTCGCTTCATCCTTCCCTCCTAGAACTGAAAATAGATAAAGGGATTATAAGTTCCCTTGGTTAACGCGCAAATACAGATCAGCAAAAGCACCATCTGCACCAGGGTATCGCCCAGGCGGAACAGTGTTTTGGCTTTTACTTTTTCATAAATCTTACCCACCAGAACCTGTGCCGGTCCGCAAAGGAAGAGGCCGAGGATCAGGGCAAGGAATGTTTTCAGTGATGCAAACTGCAGATAGGAATAGGTGTCCGTCCTGAAACGGAAGAATCCGCCGATGAAATTCAAGGCATCGACGAACGAATCCGCACGGAAAAAGATCCAGCCGAAGGATACGACCAGAATGGCATATATGTGACCGAGCCACTTGTGTTTTTCAAGGAACTGACCAATAAATGCGCGCTCTAAAATGATAAACAGCGCATAATACATGCCCCAGAAAAAGAATGTATAATTTGCACCGTGCCAGATACCGGTCAGAAGAAAAACGATGAAAAGATTCAGAAACATCCTGGCTTTTCCTGCCCTGCTTCCGCCAAGCGGAATATAGACATATTCACGGAACCATGAAGAGAGCGAGATATGCCATCTTCTCCAGAATTCGCGGATGGATGCGGAAAGATACGGCAAATTGAAGTTTTCCCGGAAGGAAAAACCGAGCATTTTGCCAAGGCCGATGGCCATATCCGAATAACCGGAGAAATCATAATAAATCTGCAGGGTATATGCTACGCTCGCCAGAATCGCCGTGCCGACACCGACTCTGGATAAATTGGACTCCCAGATGCGGTCCACCGTCTCGCCCAGAATATTGGCGATCAAAACCTTCTTGGCGAGTCCGTAACAAAACCGCTTGATGCCTTCCGCAACAAGCTCGGGAGTTTCCTTTCTGCGGTACAGCTGATGTTCAATATCCTTATACTGTACGATGGGGCCCGCAATCAGCTGCGGAAAGAGTGATACATAAAGACCGAAGTCAAAGATATTTCTCTGCACTTTTGTCTTCTCGAGATACAGGTCGATCACATAGCTCATCGCCTGGAAAATATAGAAAGAAATGCCGATCGGAAGCACGACCTCTTTAAGGCCCAGACCTCCGCTTTCCATTTTTCGTATGGATTCGATCGTGGAAACAAACAGATTAAAATACTTAAAATAAAACAGAAGGCCCAGGTTCGCGGCAAGGATCAGCACCAGCGACCAGGCTTTGGATTTTTTCACCCGGATCTTGGACAGCCACAAACCGCCGAAGAAATTGATTGCGATAACCGCAAGCATCAGTGCAAGGTAGTAAAGCCCGCCCCATGCATAGAAAAACAGGCTGGCGATAAGTAAAAAACGATTTTTCAGTTTAATTCTCTGTTTATATTTCAGCGGAAGCCTTCCGAGGATGAAGTTTCCCAGAAGCACAATCGGCAGAAATATCCAGATAAACAGCATAGAGCTGAATAACATTTTTACTACCTTTTCAACTTATTGTAAAAGTATACCGTCTAACTCTTTCTTTGCTTCTTCATACGAAGTAAAAACAATTCCGTGCATACCGAGTGCCTTGGCCGCATCAACATTCACTTTTCTGTCGTCGATGAAAACACATTCATCGGGATTTAACCCGTAGGTGTCCATAAGACACTCGTAAATATCGGGATCCGGCTTGATTTTCTGCACGAACGAGGAAATCACCTTGCCGTCCACATAAGGCAGGAATGGCATCTTCGTCTTCGAAAGGCGGGTAAACAGATCTTTCGGAAAATTGGAAAGAAGGTAAACGTTTGCGCCTCTTTGTTTGAGTTCGCAAACCCAGTTCTCGGAATAATCATAGGATTCGATCACTTCCCCGATGCGGCTCCAAAGCACGTCAAACTTATCCTCCAAACCAGGAAGCGCCTCCTTGATGTACTCGACCGCTTCCTTTTCGCTCATCACGCCGCGGTCCAGTTCATTCCAGCGGTCTCCGATAACACGCTCGTTCATGATGCGTATCGCGTCCTCATCGAATCCCAGCTCTCCCGCCAAGTCCTCCCAAAGGAAGGTCACCAAAACATTTCCGATATCAAAAATAACGTTCTTAATCACTGTTTTTACTACTTTCTATTTGACATTCGATGTAAAATCGTCTATTATCAACAATGTGCCTAATAACGGCGTGTGGCTCAGCTTGGTAGAGCGCTACGTTCGGGACGTAGAGGTCGCTGGTTCGAATCCAGTCACGCCGACTTTGTATTTATAAGGGTTTGCGAAATCGCAAAGCCTTATTTTTTTCGCCTGTTCTAAAAATAATTCTAAAAGAATTATAATTAATCACGAATTATTATACCATAGATTGATTCCATGGGATATCACTTCTCCTTCTGTCGTATCTTGCAAAAAAGGGCCACGAACCACCAATCTGTTTCCTACAGAAACTTACTCTCATACTCAACAATCGGGATCGGTTTGCTGTAGTAGTATCCCTGAACCGTGGCACATCCAAGTTTGCGAAGACACTCAACCTGCTCCTTTCGCTCCGCGCCCTCCGCCAGGCAATG
>ODAI011778870.1_pt1 | contig 84422 bp, 60 predicted proteins | sample 1539321 | NCBI WGS metagenome assembly ODAI01 (sample SAMN02144231, study PRJEB22623) | gut metagenome | biome: sheep rumen | host: Ovis aries | place: New Zealand | reverse complement strand
GTTCATGTAGTAACTGTCAACGACTATCTGGCTAAGCGTGACTCCGAATGGATGGGTCCGCTATATATGTTCCACGGTCTGTCTGTCGACTGCATCGACAAGCACCAGCCTAACTCTGAAGCCCGCCGCAAGGCTTATCAGGCTGATATTACCTTTGGCACTAACAATGAGTTCGGCTTTGACTACCTGCGCGACAACATGGCCATTTCGCCACAAGACCTTGTACAGCGTGCACATAACTATGCCATTGTCGACGAGGTTGACTCGGTACTGATTGACGATGCCCGTACGCCACTTATCATCTCAGGTCCTGTGCCCAAGGGTGACGACCAGATGTTCGAGGAGTACCAGCCCTTGGTAGAGAAACTGGTAGGCGTGCAGAAGCAGTTGGCTACCCAATATCTGGCCGAGGCCAAGCAGAAAATAGCCGAGGGTCAGGAGAAGAACGACAAGAAGCTGCTCGACGAGGGTTTCCTGGCTCTGTACCGTTCGCACAAGTCAATGCCTAAGAACAAGCCTCTTATTAAGTTCCTATCCGAGGAAGGCATCAAGAGTGGCATGCTGAAGACGGAGGAAATCTACATGGAGAACAACAACCGCCGTATGCCTGAGGTCGTCGAGCCGCTATACTTTGTGGTAGATGAGAAACTGAACTCATGCGACCTGACAGACAAGGGTACAGCCTGGCTGGCCCAGCAGGTCAACGACAAAGACCTCTTCGTGCTGCCCGACATCACCAGCCAGTTGTCTGCCCTCGAGGGCGACACGACGCTCAGCGACGAAGAGCGTATCAACAAGAAGGACGAATTGCTGCAGCACTATGCTGTACAGTCGGAGCGCGTCCATACCCTACAGCAGTTGCTGAAGGCTTACTGCATGTTCAACAAGGACGATGAATATGTTGTCATTGACGGCGAGGTTAAGATAGTAGACGAGCAGACGGGCCGTATCATGGAGGGCCGCCGCTGGAGTGACGGACTGCATCAGGCCGTCGAGGCCAAGGAGCACGTCAAGGTGGAAGCTGCCACGCAGACCTTTGCTACCATTACGCTACAGAACTATTTCCGCATGTACCACAAGCTGGCTGGTATGACGGGTACTGCTTCGACAGAGGCTGGTGAGTTCTGGGACATCTACAAGCTCGACGTGGTGGAGATACCCACCAACCGGCCTGTCATCCGCGACGACATGGACGACCGCATCTATAAGACAGCACGCGAGAAGTATCGTGCCGTCATTGAAGAGGTCGTACGTCTGCGCAATGCAGGACGCCCCACCCTAATCGGTACCACTTCGGTGGAGATATCTGAGCTGCTGTCTCGTATGCTCGACATGTATGTAAACCCAGAGACAGGCAAACGCGAAGGCATTCCTCATCAGGTGTTGAACGCCAAGTTACACCAGAAGGAGGCCGACATCGTGGCTCTAGCCGGTCAGCAGGACTCTAATGGCAAAGGTGCCGTCACCATCGCTACCAACATGGCTGGCCGTGGTACCGATATCAAGCTTTCGCCTGAGGTGAAGGCTGCAGGTGGTCTGGCCATCATCGGTACCGAGCGTCATGAGAGCCGTCGTGTAGACCGTCAGTTGCGTGGTCGTGCCGGTCGTCAGGGAGACCCGGGCAGCTCCGTCTTCTACGTATCGCTCGAAGACAAGCTGATGCGTCTGTTTGCTTCTGAGCGTATCGCTGGCGTGATGGACCGTCTGGGCTTCAAGGATGGTGAGATGATTGAGTCGCCGATGATCTCGAAGAGCATCGAGCGTGCCCAGAAAAAGGTTGAGGAGAACAACTTCGGTATCCGTAAGCGTCTGATTGAATACGATGACGTGATGAACAAACAGCGTACCGTCATCTACGAGAAGCGCCGTCATGCCCTGATGGGTGAGCGTATCGGAATGGATATCGCCAACATCATCTGGGACCGTGTCGTCAATATCATCGACAACAACGACTATAATGGCTGCAAGGAGGAATTCCTGCATGTCCTCTCGATGGAGGTGCCCTTCACCAGCGAGGAGTTCATCAACACGCAGCGTGAACAGCTTACCGAGAATGCCTTCCAGGCTGCCATCGATAATTTCAATCGCCGCACAGAGCGTATCCAGTCTGTCGCACAGCCCATCATCAAGCAGGTGTACGAAACCCAGGGACAGATGTACGAGCGTATCATGGTGCCCATCACTGACGGTCGACGGATGTATAACATCCCCTGCAACCTGCGTGAGGCCTACGAGACTGAGTGCAAGTCGGTGGTCAAGGAGTTCGAGAAGAGCATCCTGCTCCATATCATCGACGACTCCTGGAAGGAGAACCTGCGACAGCTCGACGAGCTGAAGCACTCCGTACAGAATGCCTCATACGAGCAGAAGGACCCGTTGCTCATCTTCAAGCTCGAGAGTGCCAAGGTGTGGGATGCCATGATCAATGAGATGTACAACCGCATCACCTCCATCCTCACACGTGCCCAGATTCCTGAGGTACAACAGGTACAGGAGGCTGCACCCGAGCAGCGCACCCAGCGCCAGCAGTACACCGAGAGCAAGCAGGATATGAATGAGGAACAGTTGGTCGACAAGAACCAGCAGGCCGCAGCCCAACATGACACCCGTGCCCAGCAGCCCCGTACGCCTATCATCAAGGACAAGTTGCCCGGACGTAACGATCCCTGCCCCTGCGGATCCGGTAAGAAATTCAAGAACTGTCACGGAAAGGGAATCGTATAGACTATGATACAGATTCAAAATATCAAGAAGGCATTTGGCCAGACCCTTGCCAGCGATATCCCCTCGTTCCAAGTGAACGATGGGGATATCCTTGGCCTTGTAGGTAACAACGGAGCCGGTAAGACTACCCTCTTCCGGATGATACTCGATCTGCTGAAGCCCGATGAGGGCGAAGTCTCCATCGATGGTGTCAACCCAGCAACTTCCGAGTCATGGAAAGAGCAGACTGGTGCCTATATCGACGAAGGGTTCCTCATCGACTTCCTCACACCTGAGGAGTACTTTGCCTTCCTGGGCAAGATTTCCGGCATTCCGCAGACGGAGGTCGACGAGCGGCTCAAGCCCTATGAGCGACTTTCTGGCGGGGAGATATTCGGCGGAAAGAAACTTATCCGTAACCTCTCTGCTGGTAACAAACAGAAGGTCGGCATCATCGCAGCACTCTTCAACCGTCCGAAGCTGGTCATCCTCGACGAGCCTTTTAATTTCCTGGATCCTTCTTCGCAGAATGTCCTCAAGCACGTGTTGAAGGAGTACAATCAGGAGACAGGGGCCACCATCCTCATTTCGAGTCACAATCTGCAGCATACTGTCGACATCTCCACCCGTATTGCTCTGTTGGAGAAAGGCTGCATCATCCGTGACCTGCCGAACACTGAAGGCAGTGCACGAGAGGAGCTGGAGCACTATTTCGACGTGAACGAATAACAGCCTCTGGTGACACCAGCCACCACCCTTACGCCTAAAAAGCGGCCGGCACAATGCAATAATTTGTCCGAAAACGAGAAAATCGACTAACTTTTTGCAAAAAGTTAGTCGATTTTTGCAAAATGCGAGTCTTTTTCTGTCTTTTCTTCCTATATTTGCCACATATTTTATTATTAACCATTAAAACGATAAGAAAAATGGAAACAAAGAAAAGACTTTTCGGATGGCTATGCTTACTGATGGTAGCAGCTGTCCTCAACTCCTGTAGTAAAGGCAGCGACAGTGACAATGAAGGCGGAAGCGGTGGCGGAATAAAGCCCGACCCTAACATCCCCACACTCTCTGAAGCGAAGTACGAAATGGCCCCACTGGCCACCATCGTGCCTGAATCCACCACCAAACAACTGACGGCGGTCGATACCATCGCCCACCGGCTCACACTGCCCGCCAGTGCCGACAAACCAGAGGTGGGGCAGACACTCGTATTCTGCACTCCCACCAAAGACCTTCCCTACGGCCTGTTGGCTAAGGTGAAGAGCGTCAGCGAGAGCGGTTCAGGATACATCGTCAACTACGAGGATGCCGAGCTGAAGGATGCCTTCAAGGACATTGAGATCCCAGAGTCTTACATCCCACTGGGCAACTACGTGGAGCGCATCATCGATGCCGACGGCAAGGAGATCAAGTTCGCACGCAAGGCTACTACCCGAGCCACCGGGGAGAAGAACTTCCTGATTCAGCTGCCAGAGGTGGGATGGAAGATCACGGAAGGATTGGAAATAACTCCTCAGATGAGCATAGACATGATGATGCGCTTTGCCTTCACTTATGGCGACTATGAACTGTCCTACTGCGGTCTCAACATCGATGCCGACGTCACCGTGGGAGCAACGCTCAACGCTACCATCGACGAGAAGTCGCTGTCCAAGTATCCGAAGAGGATCTACCTGTTCACCATGGTCTGCGGAGCCATACCCATTCCTCCCACGCCCATCGTCATCAACCCCGCCATCGATGTATACGGCATCGTGAAGGGCGAGGGTAAGTTCTCGCTCGAAGCCACCATCAGCTATGAGCGCACCCTTCATGCCAAGGTCCGCTACCAGAAGGGAGCTGGTCTGTCGTGCGACATGAACGCGGATCCCGAGGCCCCTGACGCACTGAAGTTCACCTTCGGCCCGAAGTTCGAGGGAGGCTTCGCCTACGGTGTGTCCATGGGCGGATACCTCGGATTCTACGGCAAGACGCTCGGACTGCGCGTGCGGCTCAATGCGCTGAAGAAGGAGACCATCAGCGGCAAACTCAACCTGCTGGCCTTCGCCGGCACCATGGATGAATGGCTCACGCCCTACGATGTCACCTACCATAGTGGCGTAGACATGACAAAGGACGGAGGCTTTCAGAGATACCTCAAGTCGCTGGACTACATCCTGAAGTGGAAGTTTAACGAGTTTGAAGACCTGATGTACAACCAGGCCATCGCCTTCAACCTGGGAGCCGACCTGCACTTCATTGGCAAGGACGTGGTGCAGTACGACCTGCCTGAAGTCAGCATGCCTATCTCCTCCACACCCATCATGCCGCAGATAAAGATTGAGGAGAAGGACTTCTTCGAATTCAACGACAACGACGTGACGCTCAAGTTGCACCACGCCAAAAACAGCGTGCTTGACGATCTGACGGAGTTCCGCGCAGAACTCACACCCGTGGGGAAGGACGGCAAGGCCAACGTAGACAAGAAGATCGTGAAATACTTCGACTTCGACGACGAGAAGCGCCGATTGCTCGTGGCCGACTCGAAGGCAGCCGATGTCACTTCCACCGCCAAGGCAACACTCGACGGCGAGAGCAACTACGACGTTACTGTCTACATGAACATCCTCGACGTTGACATTCCTATCTTCAAGAGTAAGGCTAAGAAGAATGATTTACGGACAGATGTAGAAAGGATCTCGCTTGAAGTAAATAATTTGTACGGGGTTAATGCTGAAGGGAAAAAGGGAACCAGACTTAATATAAAACAGGATTTCACCGATATCAAAGTAACCCCAATTGGAACATCAGGTTCATTCAAATGTTCGGCTTCATTGACAAGGGAACCATATGGTAGCGGAAAGGGAACCGCGGAAGAATCAATTTCATTTACAATAGAAAAACCCGTTGACAACCATTACGGGATAGCAAAAGATATCTGTTATAGCGCAAAAGGAACCTATTCGAATGAAACTATAACAATAGCCTTTGAATGTACAGATGTTCCATTTGACAGAGACTGGTACTCGACAGGATATTATGTTTGGTGGGAAGGAAATGTGAATGACAAGACAGTCAAGATAACAAAGTGTACTTTCACTGATGTCTACATTAATGAAAATGGCAAGGAAATTACCACCTCTTATAATAACTATTATACAGGTGAAAATCCCACTATACACCTAAGTTTGTCTTTCCCTAAATGACAATGACACATTAGCGTCACGACATTTGCGACATAGATTGAGCGGGGGAGCAGGCAGAAATGTCATGCTCCCCTCTTTTCGCTGGGTGTCCTTACCTTTTAGGAGGTTGAGGCCCCCGACAGTAAATACTTTAAAATGTTAGCCGCATATAATGAAACTAACAGCCTCAAATAGTGCGGCTCAGGGTTTAAATAGGTTTAAAGAAAAAACAACCACCATTCATACTCACCATTAGTCGACACATCCGAGTGGATCAAGTACAGACGTGACCCATGACATGCAGATTTAACACTAATATCAAACTCTTCCTGACTTCAGCGATGCGTCACCCTTGCTGTTCTTGACATACAGTTTTTTTTGAATATAGGTTGTAACTTTACAAGTTCTCTATCTCCTCAGCACTCAGGCCCGTATATTTCGCAATCAGGTCTACGGCCATACCGTCAGCCTTCATGCGGCAGGCATTCTCACGATTAGCCTCGTCTTTACCTTGAGCCATACCTTGAGCCATACCTTGAGCCATGCCTTCGGCCATGCCTTGAGCCATGCCTTCGGCCATGCCCTTCTCCATGCCTTCCTTGTAGAAGCCTTCGAGGATGACACGCTCATCTACGATGGACATCATGAATTTCTCGTAGGCGTAGAGTTGCGCCTCACTCATGGCCGACTTCTCCACGATGCTCAGCGCCTTGCGCGTCAGCTCGTTCTCTAACAATTCAGCAGGGGCCTCCTCGGTGTTCTCCCCTATCTCGGTGAGGAAGCGCAGCCACAGCACGGCCATCTTCTTCCCGGCAATGCTCTTCGGCTGGAACTTCGGCAACTCGACGAACACGAACCGCAGGCCGTCGATGGTGCGCTCAGGGTGGGCCACGTTCAGCACGGCATAGTCGTGATAGAACTCCTCGGTGTCGGGCTGAAAGCGAGTGTCGTTGATCAGGTTCAGAGAGAACACGGGCTCTATCAGCCGGTAGTTCTCACCCGTGCCCACTTGCTTCACCACGGCCTTGGAAGCGTTGAGCAGCACACGCTTCTTGAAGTCGTCGTTCCAGTACATCTGCATTTCCACGATAAACCGCCTGCCACTTGAGTCGGTACAGTGCACGTCAACGATGCTGTCCTTCTTGCGGGCTTGCTCCGGCACCAGTTCCGTCTGCTGATACTCCACGCTGACAATCGGATTGTCCTCAGCAATGGGCAACAGGGCATTGAGCAGGCTCATCACCAGGTCCTTGTGCTCACCAAACACCAACTTAAAAGTCAGGTCGGCCTTCGGGTTCAGATACTTGCCATTCGCCATCGTTTCTCCTTTCGTTTTCTTGTTACTCAGTGAATCCATAGTCATTATGCTTTTAGGGTTTGACGCTGCAAAGATAGATATTATTTCGCATATCTCCAAATTTTGCACAAGAAATCTGAAAGTTTGGTAAAAAAGAAATGTGCTACGCCCTCGATAAACAGTTACACTCACGCGCACGTATATGAAAACGCAGAAACAACCTACACTTCCTGCACCTAAAACGAAGTGACCAATGGCTACAGGCTGAACGTCAGTGGTTCAAGTAGTGGCACAGGCACTATCAGCGAGACCACGGGCATCTCCTCTGTCAGTGCCGCAGCCGATGATGACAACGCCCCCCGCTACACCTTCGATGGCAGGCGAGTAACGTCCACCACCAAAGGCATCATCATACAGGACGGCAAGAAATTTATCCATAGATAGTATAATATATCATTCATGTCAACATCGCGACAGTGAAAAAGAAATGAGAAGCGAGGCCTTAGCCTTCGCTTCTCATTTTCTACTTATTCTAATAATATGGGGTATCAGTCGAGACCGAAGAGGATCTTCAGGCCACCGTCGACACCGGAGAAGCCCATGAAAGCGAGGCTCAACAGACCAGCGGAGAGCATCACGATGGCCATGCCCTGCATGCCCTTGGGAATCTTCACCAGCTCCAGCTGCTCACGCATGCCTGCAAAGACTGTCAGCGCCAGTCCGAAGCCGATGGCTGTGGAGAAGGCATAGACCACGGACTGCAACAGATTGAAGTCCTTCTGGATGACAAGGATGGCCACACCCAGCACGGCGCAGTTGGTCGTAATCAGGGGCAGGAAGATGCCCAGTGCCTGATAGAGGGCGGGCGAAACCTTCTTAAGGACGATCTCCACCATCTGCACCAGCGAGGCGATGACGAGGATGAAGGCGATGGTCTGCAGATACTGCAGCCCAAAGGTATCGAGCACGTATTTCTGTACCAGCCAGGTGACGATGGTGGCCAGCGTCAGCACGAATGCCACTGCAGCCGACATGCCCAGCGAGGTGTCGATCTTCTTGGATACGCCAAGAAACGGACAGATGCCAAGGAACTGTGACAACACGATGTTGTTCACGAAGATGGCACTAATGAAAATCAAAACGTATTCCATAACTTCAATTCTTCAATTTTTCAATTCTTCAACTTGTTGACGATCGCAATCAGGAAGCCCAGGGTGATGAAGGCACCCGGAGGCAGCACGAAGAGCAGGATGTTGTAGGTCTCGGGCAGCAGGGTCAGTCCAAAAACAGAGCCGGAGCCGAGGAGTTCACGGCAGATACCCAACAGGGTCAGTCCGAGTGTGAAGCCCAGTCCGATACCAATACCATCGAAAAGCGAGTCGAGGGGCGAGTTCTTGGCTGCGAAGGCCTCTGCACGTCCGAGGATGATACAGTTGACCACAATCAGCGGGATGAAGAGGCCCAGGGCAGCATCAATCTCAGGCAGGAAGGCCTTGATGACCATCTGCAGCAGTGTCACGAAGGCTGCAATGACAACGATAAACACGGGGATGCGCACCTTATCGGGCGTGATCGACTTGAGGCATGAGATCACCACATTGGTGCAGATGAGCACAGCCATCGTGGCCAGACCCATCGACATGCCGTTGATGGCTGAGGTGGTGGTGGCCAGCGTGGGACACATACCGAGCATCAGGACGAACGTGGGGTTCTCCTTGATGATGCCATTCTTGATAATCTGTATTGCATTCATACGTTAATCCTCCTTATCTTCTTCTTTTTGGGTTGCACCAGTCTGAGCATCGACGGGTGTAGCCTTGTAAGCACTATACGCATTGTTGACGGCCAACAGGAAGGCACGGCTGGTGATGGTAGAGGCCGTGATGGCATCCACCTGTCCGCCATCCTTGGAGACAGTCAGCGGCTCCTTAGGATCCTTGCCGATGATATCGCCCTTCTGCCCCTTCTGGAACCACTTGTCAGCTTTGGCACCGAGTCCCGGGGTCTCGGCATGCTCGAGCAACGTGTATCCTAAGATTTTACCCTCAGGATCGAAGCCCACGAGCACCTTCAGGTCGCCACCGAAGCCGCCAGTTGTAGACTCCACAGCAGCACCGAGGTCCTGCTTCTGTGCATCCTGGATCTGATAGATGATATAGGTGAGCTCCTTACCCTTGGCATCGTTCTGACGGACAGTGTCGGTCTTGGCAACAGTGAGGTCGCTGACGCACATGACACTCTTGATACCGTCGGCAAGGGTCTTGGCCTTCTGCTCGTTGATGGGGCCCTCGGTGAGGTGATTCACATAAGCGAGGATGGCACCCATAATGACTGCTACTCCTGTGAGTACCAGTACCATATTCGTTAAAGATGATTCTAACTTCTTCATACGTCTGGTCCTCCTTTAGTTCTTAGCAGGCACTTCACCGAAGCGCTTGGGTTTCACATAATTATTAATAAGCGGTGTAACCGCGTTCATAATCAGGATGGCGAACGACATACCCTCGGGATAGGCACCCCAGTTACGGATGACCACTGTCAGGAAGCCGATAGCCACGCCATAGATGATCTGCCCCTTCGGCGTCATCGGACTCGTCACGTAGTCAGTAGCCATAAAGATGGCACCGAGCATCAGACCACCGGAGAATATCACGCTGAGAGGATCAGCATAGACAGGATTGGCCAGATGGAGCAGGCCTGCGAATACAAAGACGGTGCAGATGATCGATACGGGGATATTCCAGGTGATGATCTTCTTCCAGAGCATGTAGCAGAGGCCGATGATGAGGGCCAGTGCACAGATCTCACCCATGGCTCCAGCGCCGTCGGGATGATTGCCGATGAAGAGGTCGAGCGACGAAGGCAGCTGAGAGAGTACATCGGGATTACCGTCCTTGATGGCCTGCTTCATCAGTGCCAGGGGCGTAGCACCCGTCTCGGCATCGAGATAACTGCCCAGCTGGCCGACCTTGGGCCAGGTGGTCATCTGCGCAGGGAAGGCCACGAGCAGTGCTGCACGGCCTACGAGTGCAGGATTGAAGAGGTTGTTGCCCAGACCTCCGAACGGCATCTTGGCAAAACCAATGGCGAAGAGTGCGCCAAGGATGATAATCCAGATGGGGAGATTGGACGGCAGGTTGAACGCCAGGAGCAATCCCGTGAGAACTGCACTGCCATCCATGATGGTCAGGCGTTCCTGCTTCATGATATATTTGCTGATAGCCCACTCAAAGCAGACGCAGGCTGCCACACTCGTTGACGTGACGATGACGGAGCCAAGGCCGAAGAAGTAGAACGAAACGAGCAGCGCTGGCATCAGGGCAATGATCACGCCGTACATGTTGCGCTCTACGGTATCGGTACCGTGGGCGTGTGGTGATAATGATACAATTAATTTTCCCATTTTAATTCATTGAACATTGAATATTGAACATTATTTCTTGGCTGCGGCTGCGCGAGCTCGGATAATGCCCATAACCGTACTCTTACCCTGACGGATGTTGTCGAGCAACGGACGATGGGCAGGACACGTGAACTGACATGAGCCACACTCGATACAGCTGACGATATCCTCACGCTCGGCACGTTCCCAGTTCTTCACTTCAGAGATCTTTGCCAGCAGATAAGGCTCCAGGCCCATAGGACAGGCTCCCACACACTTGGCACAGCGGATACAGGGCTGTGGCTCCTTGCGGCGAGCCTCGTCGTCGGAGATGATGGTCACAGAGTTGGTTCCCTTACAGATGGGCACCTCGGTAGATGTGAGGGCCTTACCCATCATCGGGCCGCCGGCCAGCAGCTTGTTGTCGCCCTCAGGCATACCACCGCAGGCCTCAATCAGGTCCTTCATCGGGGTACCCATGCGAACGAGGAAGTTACCTGGATTCTGCAGACGCTTGCCCGTGACTGTGGTATAGCGCTCGAAGAGGGGCTTATGCTTCATGACAGCCTCGTAGACAGCGAAGGCCGTACCTACGTTCTGGACAATGGCGCCCACATTCACTGGGATAGCCGGGGGCGCAGGCACCTGGCGACGGATGACGGCATCGACGAGCTGCTTCTCGCCACCTTGAGGATAGCGCTGTTTAAGGGGGACGACCTCGACCTGATACGGCGAGGTGCCAAACTTCTGGGCCGCCTTTTCAGTCAGCAGTTCGATGGCAGGCATCTTGTTGGTCTCGATACCGATATAGCCTTTCGTTACCTTTGCAGCCTTCATCAGCAGTTCCAGGCCAATGAGAATCTCATCGGGATGCTCCATCATCAGACGGAAGTCGGCAGTGATATAAGGCTCGCACTCCACGGCGTTGATGATCACACACTCAGCCTTGGCCGTAGGCGGTGGGGTCAGTTTGATGAAGGTGGGGAAACAGGCACCACCCATACCGACGACGCCAGCAGCCTTCACACGGTTGATGATCTCCTCGGGAGTCAGTTCGGGATGGGCCTCAACGGTCTCGAGCTTGTCGGAGCGGTCGATGGACTCCTCCCACTCATCGCCTTCCACATTAATAATAATGACAGGCTTACGATAGCCAGTGGCATCGATAGCGGTATCGATCTTGAACACCGTACCACTGACAGCAGAAAAGATGGGAGCCGACACGAAGCCTCCGGCCTCAGCAATCATCGTACCCACCTTCACCTTGTCGCCCTTCTGAACGACAGGTTTGGCAGGTGCGCCGATATGCTGGCTCAGGGGATAGATGGCCTGCTTAGGCAATGCAGCCACCTGAGTAGCGGCATCGTGGGTCAGTTTGTTCTCTGCGGGGTGTACACCACCTATTCTAAATGTTCTGATATTCATACGGTTGCCTCCTCTTTTTCTTTGGGTTGTTGATTAGCCTGAGATGCCGGATTTTCCAGATTAGCCGTATTTTCCTGTTTGGGCTTGGGAGCAGGGAAATTCACGGCCACGATGGCGTGCTTCGGACAAACCTTCTCGCACTTGCGGCAGAGACGGCACTTCTGGAAGTCGATGTAAGCCAGATTGTTCTCGACGGTGATAGCACCGAAGGCACACTCTTTCTCACATTTTCCACAGCCGATACAGCTGACCTGACATGCCTTCATGGCAGCAGGACCTTTGTCCTTGTTGACGCAGGAGACATACACTCTCCTACCCTTCGGGCCCTTCTTGCGAATCTCGATGACACCACGCGGACATGCCTTCGAACAGGCACCGCAGGCCACGCACTTCTCCTCGTCGACCTCGGCAATGCCCGTCTCGGGATTGATGCGGATGGCATCAAACTGACAGGCCTCCACACAGTCGCCACAGCCCAGACAGCCAAAGCCGCAAGCCGTTTCGCCAGCGCCACAGGCGTGCATAGCAGCGCAAGTGCGCAGACCAGCATACTCGGCAATCTTGGGACGATTCTCACAAGTGCCATTACATCTCACTACGGCCACCATCGGCTCGGAATTGGCAATCGCCATACCCAGCAGATCGGCCACCTTCCCCATGGTCTCAGCACCACCTACGGGACAGAGAAGTCCGTCGAGGCTTCCGGCATCGGCACCCTTGACAAGTGCATCAGCCATACCGCTACAGCCAGGGAATCCACATCCACCGCAATTGGCACCAGGCAACAGTTCGCCGACCTGTGCAATGCGGGGATCTTCATAGACAGCGAACTTCTTGGAGGCTGCAAAGAGTACGACGGCTGCCGTAAGACCAATGGCTCCAAGAACGATTACTGCAATCAAGATGAAATCCATAAATACTGTTACTTTATTTGTTTTAGTTATTAATTAATCATCAATCCGAAAAGAGATACCTTGCTGCACCTTATCGCGGAAGAGCCACAAGAGCAAGTAGTAAGGCACAAGGGAGCCAAGCGCAGCAACAGCAGCAAGCCCCTCATTGCCATTGAATTGCAAGGCCACGAGCAGGACAGCCACGAGTATCAGGAAGGGAAGTCCGAAACCCAGCAGTAGCGCGCGATTGGCCACAGCCTTCGATGCCGAGACGACAACCTCCTGCCCCACTCTGTATGCTGTACTATCTGCACAGATGACATCAACAACCTTCACCTTCGACTCAGCAGCATTACAATGACTAGCCACCTTGCAGGCAGCACATGCTGACGTCTGGACAATACGCACCTTGATATTCTCGCCCAGAATGCTGTCGATAATGCCCGAATGGGATATTCTTTCACTCATTGATTTGTCAAGTAGACCTTACAATTTGCAAAGGTACTACATATTTATTAAATTACAAACGAAATAGGAGAAAATTTTCGAAATTGACTCGTAATCGTTTGCAAGACCAGCCAGTGTCCTACTGCTGCTCAGAAGTCTCGTAGTCAATCGATTCTGTCTCCGAGAACTTACGCGACATATCGATATGATATACCTTCTGTGCCTCAGCCTTGTACTTGCCAGTATAATCAGTGAGCCTCACTTCGTAATCGCTGGTGATGACGAAATCCTGGATCAGCTTGTCCTCGGGCAGGGCCTCATCGTCAAGTTCCTTCTCAGCCTTGCTGGTAGCATAGAGACACAGCTTGTCGACAGGCATATAGTCAGTATCGAGCGAATACAGCCACAGTGAATAAAGTCCGTCGCCCTCATCGGCAGCCAGGATCATCAGGCGTGTACCGGCGCTCTCGGGCAGTGCTATGGCCTTGGGGTCGGTACGCCCCTCGAAGTTCATAAAGCGCACCAGTTCATAAGGCACCGACTTGTAGTTGGGCAGATACTTGACATAATCGGCAGAATAGCGGATAGGCAAAGGCTGCAGGTTCAGACTGTCGAAGAACAGTTGGATGGGACTGACATCCGTATCGAGACGGATGCCCTGAGCCTCAAGTCTCTCCACAGCCTCGACCTTTGCGATGCTGTCGAGCTTCTGCTGGAGCTGTCCTGGCGACATCTTGTTGCCACAAGCCACTAAGGCCAGTACCAATGACGAGAAGATAACTAACTTAGTACTCATAACTTCACCTTCTTCTTGACAGGCTTGCTCTCCGACTGCAGACGATTCAGGGCAGTGACCACATACGTTACCTTTTCGCGCCCGTCATTGTAGGGCAGCTTACAGAAATTACGATCTGTGATGGTCACGATCTTGGAGGGATCGCTGATATCAACTTTCTCACCCTTGTTGAATCGATAGACCACATATCTGACGGCTTCATCACGCCAGCTTTTCGAGGAGGGAGCCGTCCAGAACAGGATATAGCCATCTTCCGTCCAAACGGGCTTCACCTTACGTACCTTCTTGGGAGTCTTGTCATCGATGAATGTCATCTCGGGCAACAAAGCCGGATAGCGCCAATAGTGGGTACGCAGGGCCGTACCGTAGTTGCCTATATTATCCACAGCAGCCTTGGCGTACCAAAGCACGGATCCCTTCACGCCAGGCAGCTGACGGTGCAGGTTCATCTTGGCAGGCAGCTGGTGCATATTGGGATTCTTGAGGTCGGCATGCTTGACGGTACGCTCCACGTCTTCGCCGATGACCAGAGGACGACCTGAAGCATGCTGGTTCCACCAGCGGATCAGTGTCTCATAGTCGGCGGCCTTGTGGCCTATCTCCCAATAGATCTGAGGCACATTGTAGTCGAGCCATCCGTTGTTCACCCACAGGAGGATATCGGCATAAAGGTCATCGTAGTTCTGTGTGCCATTTGTATTGCTACCTATAGGAGAGCTCTTCTTATTGCGGTAAATTCCGAAGGGCGAGATACCCACCTTCACCCAAGGCTTGGCCTCGTGAATGGTCTTGTAAAACTGCTCGATGAAGAGATTGACATTATAGCGCCGCCAGTCGCCGATATCCTTGATGCCATTGTTGAACTGCCTAAACTGCTCAGCATCGGGTATGGTCTCGCCCTTGACGGGATAAGGATAGAAGTAGTCGTCCATATGAATACCGTCGACATCATAGCGCGTGACGATATCCCTGCCAACCTCACAGATATAATCGCGATTCTCAGCGATACCGGGGTTGAGTATGAACAGGTCGTCGTAAGTGAAGCAGTTCATCGGCTTGCGTACGGCGATATGGCTAGCAGCGAGCTGTTTAGTCGTCTTAGTCTTGGCGCGATAAGGATTGATCCAGGCATGCAGTTCCATTCCGCGCTTATGACACTCGGTGATCATCCACTGTAAGGGATCCCAGTATGGACTGGGGGCCACCCCCTGCTTACCCGTTAGGAAACGGCTCCAGGGCTCAAGTTTGCTCTCATAGAGGGCATCGCACTCAGGACGTACCTGAAAGATGATCACGTTCACTCCGTCTTTTTTTAATTCATCGAGCTGGTAGGCAAGAGTCTGTTGCATCTTTTGCGTACCCATGCCCTGGAACTGTCCATTGACACACTGAATCCAAGCACCGCGGAACTCCCGCTTCTGTGCACTGACCGCAAAGGACAGCAGCAGCGCCAAGCCCAAAAATAATGTCTTCTTTGTCATATCTGAATCCTAATTAATTATCTTTCCACAGGTCTTGCCTGTTTTTTCTAGCCTCGTCGATCGACAGCAGTTGTTGCTGCTCCTGATGATATGCCTCGCGAAGGCGCGAATATTTGTCATCGAGTTCACGCTCCACCGTGGGTACTTCGTTCATCAGTCTCGAAGCCACCAGTGCATTCTGAGAGGCGTCCTTCATCCACACCACAGGACCACCATAGACAGGTGCAATCTTCAGGGCCACATGGAGTTCGCTGGTGGTGGCTCCGCCAATCATGATGGGTATGCTAAGATGAGCCTTGCGGAGTTCCTGGGCTACGTGTACCATCTCCTCGAGGCTCGGTGTGATCAGACCGCTGAGGCCAATCATATCTACACGCTCCTCTTTCGCTTTTCGGACTATCTGCTCTGCAGGAACCATCACTCCCATGTCGATGACCTCATAGCCATTGCATGCCATCACCACGGCAACGATGTTCTTACCGATATCGTGAACGTCGCCCTTGACAGTAGCCAACAACACCTTTCCAGCAGAAGAGCTCTCCGACTTTTCCGCTTCGATATAAGGCTGGAGAATACTGACTGCCTGCTTCATCGTACGGGCAGTCTTGACTACCTGTGGCAGGAACATCTTCCCTTCGCCAAACAATTTCCCTACGGTATTCATGCCAGCCATGAGTGGACCTTCGATGATATCTACTGCGTGGGGGTATTTCTTTAGTGCTTCTGTCAGGTCTTCTTCCAGATGTTCGCTTACACCCTTTACCAAAGCCTGGGAGAGACGGTCTTCAAGGGAAAGTTGAGAAGAAGAGTGAGAGGAGGCAGATGCGGGTTGAGGTGCTGCAGCTTTCTGCGCCTCAGCTCGCCGGGCAATCTCTTCGGCAAGGGCTATCAGACGGTCGGAGGCATCGCTGCGACGATGCAGGATGACGTCCTCGATAATCTCAAGTTGTTCTTGAGGGATGTCAGAATAAGTCACTTTCGTCGAAGGATTTACAATGCCGAAATCCATTCCCGCACGAATGGCGTGATATAGGAATACTGCATGCATCGACTCACGGATATAGTTATTGCCCCTGAACGAGAAGCTCAAGTTACTCACACCTCCACTGACATGAGCCCCAGGCAGATGCTTGCGTATCCACTCTGTAGCACGGATGAAGTCGGCAGCATAGGCATCATGTTCCTCCATTCCAGTAGCAACAGCCAGGATGTTTGGGTCAAAGATGATATCGAGTGGGTTCATACCCACCTGTTCTGTCAGAATACGATAGGCTCTGGCAGCTATCTCTATGCGACGCTCATAAGTGGTGGCCTGCCCCTGTTCATCGAAGCACATCACCACGACGGCAGCTCCATGCCGCATCACATCATGGGCATGCTCAACAAACTTTGTCTCGCCTTCCTTCAGAGATATTGAATTGACGATGCTCTTCCCCTGCACACACTTCAATCCTGCACAGACGACTTCCCAGTCGGAGGAGTCGATCATGACAGGGACACGGGCGATATCTGGTTCAGCTGCTATCATATTAAGGAATGTCTGCATCTCCGTCTTGGCATCGAGCAGGCCATCGTCCATATTAATGTCTATCACCAGCGCGCCGTCCTCTACTTGTTTACGGGCAATGGAGATGGCCTCGCTGTAATTCTTTTCCTTGACAAGGCGTAGGAACTTTCGGGAACCAGCCACGTTGCAACGCTCGCCTACGTTTACAAACTGTACCTCGTGGGTTACATCGAGCAAATCCAGCCCCGAGAGCCACATCGTGTCGGCCTTCCCGACAGGTTGGTGAGGCCTCTTGCCTTCCACCAATGGTGCATAAAGCCGGATAAACTCATCAGTCGTGCCACAGCACCCACCAATGATGTTCACCAGTTGCTCATCCACCAGTTCTCCGATCTTGGGAGCCATCGTCTGAGCCGACTCATCATAAAGTCCCATCGCGTTAGGCAGACCGGCGTTAGGATAGCAACTAATATAATAAGGAGCCCTTCTGGCCAGTTCCTGGAGATAGGGCTTCATCTGCGTGGCGCCAAACGAACAGTTCAGGCCAATGGAGAATATCGGATAGGTGCTAACAGATGCCAGGAATGCATCCAGTGTCTGTCCTGAGAGAGTACGACCTGCAAGGTCACTGATAGTCACACTAAGCATGATGGGCAGGAGAACTCTCCGGGAGTCCATGACCCTCATGGCAGCATCGATGGCACACTTGGCATTCAGTGAGTCGAAGATGGTCTCTATCAGCAGGGCATCCACCCCACCCTCTATCAGTCCGTCAACCTGTTCCATATAGGCATCCAGAAGCTGGTCGTAGGTGATGTCGCGAATACCGGGATTGCTTACATCAGGCGACATCGAGAGGGTCTTGTTAGTAGGCCCGATACTGCCAGCCACGAAACGCGGTTTGTCAGCAGAACTGAAATCATCGGCACACTTGCGAGCAATCCGAGCTCCCTCTGAGGCAATCTTCCAAGCTTGTTTCTGGAGCATATAGTCAGCTTGCGATACACTCTGGGCTGAGAAGGTGTTGGTCTCAATGATATCGGCGCCAGCGCTAAGATAACGGCGATGGATATCTTCCACCACATCGGGTCGGGTGAGGCACAGCACATCGTTATTTCCCTTCATCTGAACCAAATGGGACGGCAGTTCACCGCGAAGGTCATCGTTCCAGAAATCAGCTTCGTTCAGACCGTATGTCTGAATCATGGTGCCCATCGCTCCGTCGAGGATGAGAACGCGTTCCCTGATAATATCGTTAAGTCCTTTTCTCACTATCTGCTACTTATAAACCTTCATGGCTCGATCCATCTCACGGCGGTCTTCCTTTTCTTTCAGCGTCTGTCGCTTATCGTAAGCTTTCTTACCCTTGCAGAGGGCAATGTCCACCTTGGCACGTCCGTTAGCATCGATAAATACCAAGATGGGGACGATGGTATAGCCCGTCTGCTTGGTGGCGCTTTCCAACTGTCGTATCTCACGCTTGGTGAGCAGTAGTTTACGGTCGCGCTTCATTTCATGATTATTGAAGGAACCATAGAAATAGGGAGAAATGTTCATACCCTTCACCCACAGTTCACCATTGATAACCGTGCAATATGTATCCACCAAGCTGGCCTTGCCAAGTCTGATGCTCTTTATCTCAGTACCTGTCAGCACGATGCCTGCAGTGAATGTCTCAATGAAGAAATATTCAAAGGAGGCTTTTTTATTCTTAATCTGCACTGGACTCTTTTTCCGTAGCAGTTCTTGTTCCTTATTCATTTAATTGTAGCAAATTTCTCCAAATTGTCGTCAATATAATGGGCAATATCGTCTGTCCATTGCTCTTCACTCTCCACAAACTGGTCGTCGTATTCATCAAACTCCGGGAATCGCTCAAAGAGTGCCATAAACTCCTCGTCAGTGCAGTCCTGCTCTATATCCTCACGGTATTTGAGCCAGAGAGTATGCACCTCATAGATCATCTTCGAAAGGTCGCGCAGGCCCCACAACCTGATGGCCTTAGCAAATGGATTCTTGAAGATGAAGGGGCCTAATCCGTTGTGGATCAACTGCACGAAACCACCATCCATCACCTCAGCGTGGAGCATATCCCAAGCCAGCAGCGTGATCTGATCGCTGTTCAATTCAGCCATCGTCTCAGTTGTCAGTTCACCTCCTATGGCATTGCGAATCGCATCGACAAACACGCCGACGAAAGCATCCATGCCCTCCAATGCCGCCTGTTGCAGGCTATTGTCACTTACTATCACTTCTTTCATACAGGGTGCAAAGTTACAAATAAGCGATGAAATCACCAAATTTATTCGATAAAAAGAGTAAGAAGGGTATTTCGAGGAAAAGATTTGGCCGTTCAGCGGAAAATATGTAACTTTGTACCCGTCAATTCAAAATTACTTGATAAATTTTATACAGCGTGAGCGAAGCAAAGATCATTAACGACCCAGTATTTGGGTTTATCAGAATACCTCGTGGACTGCTCTATGGCATCGTGGAACATCCCCTATTCCAACGCCTCAACCGCATCAATCAGTTAGGACTGGCCTCTGTGGTCTATCCGGGAGCACGCCATACACGGTTCCAACATTCCTTGGGTGCCTTTCACCTGATGACAGAAGCAGTATTGAATCTACAGCAGAAGGGAAACTTCATCTTCGACTCCGAAGCCGAGGCCGTCGAAGCCGCTATTCTGATGCACGACATAGGACACGGTCCCTTCTCCCATGTATTGGAGAACTCACTAATCAGAGACATATCCCATGAAGAGATATCGCTGATGATGATGGAGAAAATCAATGCCCATTTGCAAGGACAACTCAACCTGGCCATCAGCATCTTCAAAGGAGAATATGGAAAGAATTTTCTGCATCAGTTGATATCCTCTCAACTAGACATGGACCGCCTGGACTATCTGCGACGTGACTCTTTCTACACAGGGGTAACTGAAGGGAACATCGGCTCTGCACGTATCATCAAGATGCTCAATGTGGTAGACGATTCTCTTGTAGTAGAACAAAAAGGTATTTACTCACTGGAGAACTACCTCACGACACGCCGACTGATGTACTGGCAGGTATACCTCCACCGCACCTGTGTGGCCTATGAGAAAGTGTTGATAAATATGCTGATGCGAACCAAGCATCTGATGCGGGAAGGTCACCAAGTATTTGCTCCTCCAGCCCTACTCTACTTCTTGCAGAACGAAGTAGACGCACAATGGTTCAATAGTCACCCCGAAACACTCCGATACTATGAGGAACTCGACGACTCAGACATCTGGAGTGCCATGAAGGCATGGAAGCACTCCAACGACAAGATTCTCTCTACGCTCGCCACAGATATGCTCGACCGTCATATTTTCAAGGTGGAAGTGAGCGAGGAGCCATTCGATGAAGAAAGAATAGGAGATATAGCTCAAAGTATTGCCCGAGAAATGGGCATCAACAAAGAAGATGCCAGACAATATATGATGAGTCTGAATACGATACAAAAGGACATGTACAACGTAGACGACGATAGTATCACAATACTTTACAAAGACGGAACTTTACGCGACATTTCCGAAGCATCAGAACTGCTAAATGTTCAATTGCTTTCTAAAAAAATCAGAAAATATTATCTATGTTATCAGCGTTTCCAATAATTTTTGCTACCTTTGCAGCGAATTATATAATACTGATAAAAGTATATAGCATAAAGTAATATGGAATTTACCGCCAAACAAATAGCACAACTAATTGATGGTCGGATAGAGGGCGATGAGAACGCCGTCGTCAAGACCTTTGCAAAAATTGAAGAAGGAGTGCCTGAGGCTATTTCCTTTCTTTCTAATCCGAAATACACCCACTACATATACGATACGAAATCGAGCGTAGTGCTTATCAACGATGATGTGGAACTGGAAAAGCCAGTCACCACAACACTCATCCGGGTAAAGAACGCCTATGAGTGTATGGCCAAGCTGCTTCAGGCCTATGAGTCGATGAACCCCAAAAAGACTGGTATACATCCCACAGCCTATATCTCAGAAAGTGCTTCTGTTGGCAAGGATGTGTTTGTGGGAGCCTTTGCATGTATCGGAGATGATTCCGTGATTGGCGACGGCACGCAAATATATCCTCACACCGTGATTGGCGATGGTGTAACTATCGGCGAACAAACAACCATCTATCCCAATGTGACAATCTATCAGGGCTGCAAAATAGGAAACAATGTGACCATCCATGCAGGTGCTGTCATTGGAGCCGATGGTTTTGGTTTTGCTCCTAATCAGGAGGGTTACGACAAGATTCCCCAAATAGGCATTGTGATCATCGAGGACAACGTAGAGATTGGCGCGAACACATGTATAGACCGCTCGACAATGGGCCAGACCGTCATCCACAAAGGGGTGAAACTGGACAATCTGATTCAGGTGGCCCACAATTGTGAAATCGGTGAGAACACGGTGATGTCGGCTCAGGCTGGCCTGGCAGGTACGACGAAGATAGGTGCATGGTGTATGGTGGGAGGCCAGGCTGGTTTCTCTGGCCATATCCATGTAGCAGACAGGACATTCGTGGGTGCGCAGTGCGGCGTCATCAAGAACACCAAGGGCGGAGGTGAGTCACTGATAGGCTCGCCAGCCATGGATCCCAAGATGTTCTTCAAGGCCAAAGCCATCTACTCCAAGTTGCCAGATATGTATCGTCAGATAGCGCAGCTCCAACGAGAAATTGAAGAACTAAAACAATAGTGCAAATCGAAAGACAAAATAAGAAATGAAACAGAAGACATTGAAAGGCAGTTTCTCCCTATTTGGGAAAGGGCTGCATACAGGTCTAAACCTGACGGTCACCTTCAATCCAGCGCCAGAGAACCATGGTTACAAAATCCAGCGCATTGACTTGGAGGGCGAACCCATCATCGACGCTGTGGCAGAGAATGTGGTTGATACACAGCGTGGAACCGTTCTCGGCAAGGGCGAAGCAAGGGTTTCTACTGTTGAGCACGGACTCTCAGCACTTTATGCACTTGACATCGACAATTGCCTGATACAGGTCAACGGTCCGGAGTTCCCCATTCTCGACGGCTCAGCCATCAAGTATGTGGAGAAGATTCAGGAGATTGGTATCGAGGAGCAGAACGCACCGAAGGACTACTATATCATACGCAAGAAATTAGAGGTAAAAGATGAAGAAACTGGCTCGAGCATCACTATCCTGCCCGACGATGAGATGTCTATCACAGCCATGTGCTCCTTCGAATCGAAATTCATAAACTCTCAGTTTGCCGGTCTCGACAACAAGGCCGACTACATCAGTGAGATAGCCTCTGCCCGTACCTTTGTCTTTGTGCGAGACATTGAGCCTCTGCTTCAGGCAAACCTCATTAAAGGCGGCGACCTTGACAACGCAATCGTCATCTATGAGCGCCAGACCACCCAGGAGCGACTTGACAAACTAGCCGACATGCTGAACGTGGAGCATCGCGATGCCACTGATCTGGGATATATCCAGCATAAGCCCTTGCAGTGGGAGAATGAATGTACACGTCACAAACTGCTCGACGTGATCGGTGATATGGCCCTCATCGGCAAGCCCATCAAGGGGCGCATCATTGCCACGAGGCCAGGCCACACCATCAACAACAAGTTTGCACGCTTGATGCGAAAGGAGATCCGAAAGCATGAAATTCAGGCACCCTTCTACGATCCTAACGAAGAGCCTGTAATGGACGTGAACAGAATCCGCGAGCTTTTGCCTCACCGCTATCCGATGCAGTTGGTTGACAAGGTCATCTCTTTGGGAGCAACAACCATCGTGGGTATCAAAAATATCACAGCCAACGAGCCATTCTTCCAAGGGCATTTCCCCCAAGAGCCCGTTATGCCTGGCGTCCTGCAGATAGAAGCGATGGCACAGTGTGGAGGTCTTCTGGTACTGAACACCCTTGAGGAGCCAGAGCGCTGGAGTACCTATTTCATGAAAATCGACGGCGTGAAGTTCCGCCAGAAAGTAGTGCCTGGCGACACACTTATCTTCAAGGTCGACCTTCTGGCCCCCGTACGTCATGGTATCTCCTCGATGAAGGGGTACATCTTCGTTGGCGACCATGTGGTTGCAGAAGCAACTTTCACGGCACAAATCGTTAAGAACAAATAAGATATGGCAAATCAGATACATCCAATGGCTGTTATTGACCCAGAGGCCAAGCTGGGGGACAATAACATTATCGGTCCTTTCTGTGTAATTGACAAGAACGTCGTGATAGGCGACAACAATAGGCTACTCAACAGTGTCACCATCCACTATGGTGCGCGTATCGGCAACGGCAATGAGTTCTTCCCGGGTGCTTCCATCAGCACCAAGCCCCAAGATCTGAAATTCCAGGGAGAGGATACCACCTGCGAGATAGGCGACAACAACTCTATCCGCGAAAATGTCACTATCAGCAGGGGAACCGCTTCGAAAGGTAAGACCGTTGTAGGCAATGGAAACCTGCTGATGGAAAACATGCACGTAGCACATGACTGCGTGATAGGTAATGGCTGTATCATCGGCAACTCCACCAAGTTTGCCGGCGAGGTAGAGGTTGATGATTTTGCCATCATCTCCGCCACATGCCTTTTTCACCAGTTCTGCCGTGTTGGCAGTTACATCATGTTCCAAGGAGGCACACGTACCTCTCAGGACATTCCCCCTTACGTGATAGCTGGCAAGGAGCCTGTACGATACGCAGGTGTCAACCTTGTAGGTTTGCGCCGCAGAGGATTTCCCCGAGAAACGATTGAGGCTATCCATGAAGCATACCGCATCATCTACTCTCAGGGCGTACTGAAGGACGGCTGCGCGATGGCTCGCGAACAGTTCCCCGACTCCAAGGAAGTGGATTATATCTGCTCATTCATTGAGAACTCTAAGCGAGGTGTCATCAGATAAGGTGCTGATAGTCATCACAGGCCCGACTGCCGTCGGAAAAACGGCCCTATGCCTGGATATAGCTAGCCATTTCGGCAAACCTATTATCAATGCCGACTCCCGGCAGATATACAGAGAAATGCGTATTGGTACAGCCAGGCCCTCTGACAAGGAGATGCAACAAGTGAAGCACTATTTCGTTGGCTCTCTCGGCTTATCCGAATATTACTCGGCATCGCTCTATGAGCAGCAGGTAATCAGTCTGCTCGACACCTTATTTATATATAGTGACTACGCCCTGATGGCAGGAGGCAGCATGATGTATATCGATGCTGTATGTAACGGCATAGACGACATACCTACCGTTGACGCTGAGACCAGAGCCACACTGAAACGCAGACTTGAGTCGGAAGGACTTGAGGCACTTGTGGAACAACTGCGAGAACTGGATCCGGAACACTACGAGACTGTCGACCGTCAGAATCCCCGTCGTGTGGTTCATGCCCTCGAAATCTGTCTGATGACAGGCCGAACCTATACATCCTTCCGCAAGGCCGAGCGCAAGCATCGTCCTTTTAGAATTGTAAAGATTGGCCTGAACCGTGATCGCGAAGAGCTCTACGACAGAATCAACCATCGAGTTGACCAGATGATGGCAGAAGGACTGCTGAAGGAAGCTGAAGCTCTATACTCCCAGCGAGAACAGAATGCGCTGAACACCGTGGGCTACAAGGAGCTGTTTGATTATATAGACGGCAGATGGACACTCGAAGAGGCTATAGAACGCATCAAGGGCAACACGCGGCGCTACGCCCGTAAACAGCTCACGTGGTTTAAACGCGACCCGGAAATACACTGGTTCCACCCTGACGATAAGAAACAAATAATCGACTACATAGAAGCAATATGAAAAAGATATGGAATTGGATAAAAGGCCTCTGGCCATGGTATATAAGCCTGTATAAGGGACGCCCTTGGTATATCAAGCTGCTGTCAGCTTTCGTCACCGTCATCGTCAGTTTCTTCCTATACCTCGGAGCCGTCGACATCAATTTCCTATGGCTCTTCGGCAAGTCACCCTCGATGGCAACCATCAAGAATAAGCGACCTGCAGAGGCCTCTATCATCTATAGTGCCGACGAGGTGCAGATAGGAAAGTTCTTCTCAGAGAACCGTACACCAGTAGACTACGAGGATGTTAACCCAGTATTCTGGCGAGCACTCATCGATACCGAAGACGAGCGTTTCTACTCGCATCACGGCATCGACTACACAGCCTTCTTCGCCGTAGCCAAGGAGTATCTGCTGCATCGTGATGCCCGTGGCGCCTCGACCATCACCCAGCAGTTAGCCAAGAACCTGTTCCGTACACGCTCAGAATACTCCACAGGCCTGTTGGGCAATATCCCTGGCTTGAAGATGCTCATCATGAAGAGCAAGGAATGGATCACGGCCTACAAACTCGAATATTTCTTCACGAAAGAGGAAATTCTCACGCAATATGCCAATACCGTAGACTTCGGCTCCAATGCATTTGGTATTAAGACGGCCTGCAAGACCTACTTCGGCTGTTCCCCCAAGGAACTGAAGCCTGAGAATGCAGCCATCCTCGTAGGAATGCTCAAGGCCACTACTTACTACAACCCCCTCATCAATCCCGACAATGCACTGAAACGCCGCAATATTGTACTCGACTTGATGCAGAAGCACGGCGACCTTACAGCCGAGGAGTGTGACTCACTGAAGGGACTCGAGATTGATCTCGATTATAGTGTGGAGAATGCATACGACGGCCAGGCCACCTACTTCCGGGAGGCAGTGGCCAATTACCTGCGCGACTGGTGCAAGGACAATGGCTACGACCTCTACACTGACGGCATGAAAATATACACAACTGTCGACACCCGCATGCAGCGCTATGCTGAGGAGGCTGCCCGCAAGCAGATGATGCAGGTGCAGCGCAACTTTGATAATCACTGGGGGTCAGAAAACCCTTGGCAAGACGAACACCATCAGGAAATCAAGAACTTTATAGAAGACATCGCCAAGCGTCAGCCTTACTACAAACAACTCAAAAAGAAATTTGAAGGCAACCAAGACTCCATCGACTACTACATGAACCTACCTCACACGGTGAAACTTTTCGACTATGGCCAGGGCAAGATAGAACGCCAGATGTCTACGATGGACTCCATCCGCTTCATGGTGCGCTTCATGCACTGCGGATTTGTTGCCATGGAGGCAGAGACTGGTCAGGTAAAAGCCTGGGTCGGAGACGTAGATTTCAATTCATGGAAGTACGACAAGGTGACAGCTCAACGCCAGCCAGGTTCTACGTTCAAGCTCTTCGTCTATACCGAGGCCATGAACCAAGGCCTGACTCCTTGTGACCGTCGTGTAGACTCCTATTTCGCCATGAAAGCCTGGGATCCTGCTAAGAAAGAGGAAACCACTTGGGCACCCACCAATGCCAACGGCTACTTCACTGGCGACTCCATGCCCCTGAAGGTGGCCTTCGCACAGAGTATCAACTCCATCGCCGTGAAGGTAGGCCAGGAGGTTGGTATCCAGAATATCGCCAATACAGCCAAGAACATGGGTATCAAGTCGAAGCTCGACCCCACACCCTCGCTGGCCCTCGGTTCGAGCGATGTCAACCTGTTGGAACTCGTCAACAGCTATTGCACCATAGCCAACGATGGTAAGATGCATGAGCCTGTACTCGTACTCCGCATCCTCGACCGTGATGGTAAGGAAATCTACACTGGTCCTACGGAGCAGCGACAGGCCATTCCCTACCGTTCGGCATACCTCATGCAGCAGATGCTCCTCGGAGGTCTCCGAGAACGTGGAGGAACATCAATGAGCCTCTGGGGATACATAGGACAGTTTGACCGCGATACTGAATTTGGCGGCAAGACGGGTACTTCGAATAATCACTCCGACGCATGGTTTGTTGGCGTATCACCGAAGCTCGTGGCCGGTGCCTGGGTAGGTGGAGAATATAGAAGCATCCACTTCAGAACAGGAGCACTCGGCCAAGGTTCACGTACGGCACTACCCATCTGTGGATATTTCTTCCAGTCGGTACTTGGCGACCCCAACTTCAAGAAGTATCATGGCAAGTTCGCTTCGAAACCTAAGGATGAGACAATCACCCAGGATATGTATCTCAACTGTCAGTACGCTTATCATTTTGCTGACTCCGACTCTATCGGCACAGACTCGCTTGATCGCGAAGGCATCGATGAATACATCGAATACGATGAGTACGGCCACCCCATGCAGAAGCCAGCTGAACCTACAGAACCAGAAGAGATACACCCCGAGCCAACTGAAGCACCTGCTGCCGAGGCCACCAAAGAGGAGTAACATGGAGATTGATCTCGACAACAAAGAGTGGCAGGATGCCCTGCAGATTGTCAACTATACCCGTCGTTCGCTATTTCTTACAGGAAAAGCGGGCACGGGTAAGTCTACATTTCTGCGCTATGTATCGAAGAACACCAAGAAGAAGCACGTCATCCTTGCACCTACAGGCATAGCAGCCATCAATGCTGGAGGCTCCACGCTCCACAGTTTCTTCCGGCTCCCCTTCCACCCACTGTTGCCCAATGACTCACGATATGATCGCCGACACATCAAGGAGACACTGAAATACACCAGTGAGCAACGCAAGCTACTACGTGAAGTGGAGCTCATCATCATCGATGAGATATCTATGGTGAGGGCCGATATAATCGACTTTATCGACAAAGTACTCCGCATCTACACGCGAAACCCAGAGCCCTTTGGAGGCAAGCAGTTGTTGCTCGTGGGTGACATCTATCAATTAGAGCCAGTCCTAAAAGAAGATGACCGACAGCTGTTACAGCCCTTTTACCCCTCGGCCTACTTCTTCAGTGCCAAGGTGTGGCAACAAATGCCAATCGTATCCATCGAACTCCGCAAGGTCTACCGACAGAATAATCCGCACTTTATCGCTATCCTTGACCGCATCCGACAGAATAAAGCAACAGAGTCCGACCTCAAAGCGCTCAATCAGAGAGTGAATCATGAAAAGAGAAGAGATAAAAATGAGGTCTCGAACCTGACCATTACCCTCGCAGCACGTCGTGACACCGTTGACTACATCAACGAGCAGGGATTGGCATCCCTTGATGGAGCACCCTCCACCTTCTTCGGTGTTATTCAGGGAGAATTTCCCGAATCGTCGCTTCCCACCCCAATGGAACTACAGCTGAAGCCGGGGGCACAAATCATCTTCATCAAGAACGATAAGGATAAGCGATGGGTCAACGGAACACTTGGCACCATCGAATATATCGCAGAGGAGGAAGGCGTAATAGGTATCATCACCGACGAAGGACACGAATACGATGTGGAGCGAGAGGTGTGGGAGAACATGCGTTATACCTTCAACGAGAAAGAGCAGAAAATCGAGGAGGAGCAACTGGGTACTTACACTCAGTTCCCTATCCGACTGGCATGGGCTATTACCGTTCACAAAAGCCAAGGACTCACCTTTCAGCGAGTGTCAATCGATTTTGGCGGAGGAGGTGCATTTGCCGGAGGACAGACCTATGTGGCACTGTCACGCTGCACTTCGCTCGAAGGCATTACTCTCTGTGAGCCACTACGCCAGAGTGATATTTTCGTCAGAGCCGAAGTAGTGCAGTTTGCCAGCAGATACAATGACCAGACACTCATCTCACAAGCCATGCAGGAAGGGAAGGCCGACCGTGAATACCACGATGCAGTGGTAGCCTTTGACAAAGGAGACTTCGGACGATTTCTCGACTTCTTCTTCCGCGCCATCCATTCCCGTTACGACATTGAAAAGCCACATATCCGAAGATTTATCCGACGTAAACTCGGGATTATCAATCGTCAGCGAAGGCAGATCGATGACCTTAAGGAGCAACTCAATCAGAAAAACGAGTTCTTAAAGCGTCTCGCAGCAGAATACACCATCCTTGGTCGTGACTGCGAACACGAACACATGATTGACGCTGCCATCCGCAACTACCAAAAAGCAATCGAAATATACCCAGATGCTAATGACGCCCTCCGACGACTGAAGAAACTCAAAAAGAATGAAAATCATTAGGACAAAGGACACCAACACAATGGCAGGTAATCGACAACATATCATCCATGGACTGCGCTACGGAATTCCTATAGCAATGGGCTATTTTGCCGTTGCTTTCTCTCTCGGAATCATAGCTGCGAAAGCAGGACTGACCCCACTGCAGGGCTTTCTCAGTAGCACCTTCATCCGAGCTTCGGCAGGTGAATATGGTACATATACCCTGGTAGCCATCCAAGCTGCATATGTAGAGGTGATAGCCATGTGTCTAGTAGCTAACCTGCGCTATATGCTGATGAGTGCAGCTTTGTCGCAGAAGATTGCTCCCGGCACATCATGGGTGCATCGTCTGCTGATGGCATGTTGTGTGACAGACGAGGTGTTCGCCATCTCTGTAGCTCATCCTGGTTATACACCTCCAGCCTATACATATTCTGCAGCATTGATATCCACGTTATTCTGGGCATCAGGGTGTGCTATAGGCATTATGGCTGGCAGTCTCTTACCGCAGACGATAGTGACAGCCCTAAGTATGTCGCTCTATGGCATGTTCCTGGCCATCATCATCCCTCCAGCCCATCGTGACCGTAATGTGCTCTATGCACTGATAGCCAGTTTCGTACTGAGTGGTCTATGTGCAGTGATGCCTATTGTGGAAGAATGGAGCAGTGGCATGCGCACAGTGATGCTGACGATTGTCATTTCTGCAGTTGCCGCATGGCTTAAACCAATCAAGACAGAGGAAGATGGAACAACATAGCATCATCATTTATATCCTGTTGGCCATCATCGTTACCAATCTGATTCGGGTGACTCCCATGGTTTTTATCAAGGGGCAAATACGGAACCGCTTCGTCCGAAGTTTTCTGTATTATGTGCCTTACGTGACGCTGGCCGTCATGACATTCCCAGATATGGTATTAGCAACGCCTACGCCTCTCCCTGGCATACTTGCCCTCCTGACAGGCATCATCGCAGCCTGGTTCCGCTTGGGATTATTCCCTGTAGCCGTCATTTGCTGCATCATCGTCTATCTTTTGATCTAAATAACACTTTGTAGCATGAATATGCAACGAAGATACAGGAATCAGAGCTAATTACAGATTCCTTCATGGAAAACGACCAAATCGGGGCAAAGAGTTTTGGCAGTTTCCGAAAATCTTAGTAACTTTGCAGGCGAAAAGGAAACAAGGATAGAAAAATCAACCCAACAAAAGACAATGAAGAAAGAACTGAAGAAGGTGTTGGTACTCGGATCGGGTGCCTTGAAAATCGGACAAGCCGGTGAGTTTGACTACTCTGGATCGCAGGCCTTGAAAGCCCTCCGCGAAGAAGGTATCAAGAGTGTGCTCGTGAACCCAAACATCGCTACCATCCAGACCTCTGAGGGCATTGCCGACAAGGTGTACTTCCAGCCGGTGAACCCCCATTTCGTGACAGAGATTATCAAGAAGGAGCGCCCAGATGGCATTCTGCTCGCCTTTGGTGGACAGACGGCGCTTAACTGCGGTACGGAACTCTACCTGAACGGTACGCTGAAGGAATATGGAGTTGAAGTTTTAGGAACAAGTGTCGAGGCCATCATGAATACTGAAGACCGCGACCTTTTTGTTAAGAAGCTGGGAGAAGTGGAATTGAAGGTGCCCGTCTCTCACGCCGTGGAGTCGATGGAGGATGCGCTGAAGGCAGCCCACAAGATCGGCTTCCCCATCATGATCCGCTCTGCCTACGCCCTCGGTGGTCTCGGTTCTGGCATCTGCCCCGACGAGAAGACCTTCAAGGAACTCGCAGAGTCGGCCTTTACCTTCGCCCCGCAGATCCTTGTGGAGGAGTCGCTCAAGGGCTGGAAGGAGATCGAGTTCGAGTGCATCCGCGATGCCAATGACCGCTGCTTCACCGTGGCCTCGATGGAGAACTTCGACCCGCTGGGCATCCACACCGGAGAGTCGATCGTAGTGGCACCGACTTGCTCGCTGACGGAGGAACAGGTGAAGATGCTGCAGGAAATCACCATCAAGTGCGTGAAGCACCTCGGCATCGTCGGCGAGTGCAACATCCAGTTCGCTTTCAACGCCCAGACCAACGACTATCGTATCATCGAGATCAATGCCCGACTCTCGCGCTCCTCTGCCCTTGCCTCGAAGGCCACAGGCTATCCCCTCGCCTTCGTAGCTGCCAAGATTGCCCTTGGCTACACGCTCGACCAGATTGGTGAGATGGGGACAACCTCTTCTGCTTATGTCGCACCCCAGCTCGACTATATGATTTGCAAGATTCCCCGTTGGGACTTGACCAAGTTTGCTGGTGTCAGCCGCCTGATTGGTTCTTCGATGAAGTCCGTGGGCGAGATCATGTCTATCGGCCGCTCCTTCGAGGAGATGATCCAGAAGGGACTGCGCATGATCGGCCAGGGCATGCACGGCTTCGTGGGCAATGACCATACACGATTCGACAACCTCGACTACGAGCTGGCCAACCCGACAGACCTCCGTATCTTCGCTATCGCCCAGGCTCTCGAAGAGGGGTACACCGTGGAGCGTATCGAGGAGCTGACGAAGATTGACGTCTGGTTCCTGGAGCGTCTGAAGCACATCGTCGACCTGAAGCACGAACTGCAGAAGTACGACAAGCTCGAGGATCTGCCCGACGCACTCCTGCTGGAGGTGAAGCGCTGCGGATTCTCAGACTTCCAGATTGCCCGCTTCGTATTGAAACCTCAAAACGGCAATATGGAGAAGGAGAACCTTGAGGTGCGCAAGTATCGTAAGGAGCGTGGCATCACGCCTTCGGTGAAGCGCATTCCTACAGTAGCCTCGGAGCATCCCGAACTGACCAACTACCTCTATTTCACATACACACACACACCTGCATTCCAGGATGAGTTCAGCGAGGCACTCTCGAAGGCCAAGAGCTTCATTGAGTACAGCCTGAAGCTGCCTACCAACTATCAGCCCAAGCACGACATCAACTATTATAATAATGAGAAGTCGGTCATCGTGCTCGGATCGGGTGCCTACCGCATCGGCTCCTCGGTTGAGTTCGACTGGTGTTCGGTGAACGCCATCAACACGGCCCGCAAGCTCGGCTACAAGTCGATCATGATCAACTACAACCCCGAGACCGTATCTACCGACTACGATATGTGCGATCGCCTCTACTTCGATGAGCTCTCGCTGGAGCGCGTGCTCGATGTGATCGATCTGGAGCAGCCGCGCGGCGTGATCGTTTCCGTGGGCGGCCAGATACCCAACAACCTCGCTATGAAACTGCATCGCCAGGGCGTGCCCGTGCTCGGCACATCGCCCGTGAATATTGACCGTGCAGAGAACCGTGACAAGTTCTCGGCCATGCTCGACAAACTGGGCATCGATCAGCCCGCATGGCGTGCACTGACGAGCTTTGAGGACGTGAAGGAGTTCGTCGACGAGGTTGGCTATCCCGTGCTCGTGCGTCCCTCGTATGTGCTCTCAGGCGCTGCGATGAACGTCTGTTATGACGATGAGGAGTTGCATCGCTTCCTCAACATGGCCACCGAGGTATCGAAGGAATTCCCCGTGGTGATCTCGAAGTTCATGACCGAGACGAAGGAGATAGAATTCGATGCCGTAGCCGACAAGGGCGAGGTGGTCGAATATGCCATCTCGGAGCACGTGGAGTATGCCGGAGTGCACTCTGGTGACGCCACGATGGTGTTCCCCGCTCAGCACATCTACTTCTCCACCATCCGTCAGATCAAGAAGATTGCTCACAAGATAGCTGCTGAACTGAACATCAGCGGTCCGTTCAATATTCAGTTCCTCGCTAAGAACCGTGAGGTGAAGGTCATTGAGTGCAACCTCCGTGCATCGCGCTCGTTCCCCTTCGTTTCGAAGATTCTGAAGCGCAACTTCATCGAGACAGCCACGAAGATCATGCTCGATGCTCCGTATCAGAAGCCTGAGAAGAGCGAGTTCGATATCGATCGCATCGGCGTGAAGGCCTCTCAGTTCTCGTTCGCAAGATTGCAGAATGCCGACCCTGTACTGGGTGTGGACATGAGTTCTACGGGTGAGGTTGGCTGCCTCGGCGATGACTTGAACGAGGCCATGCTAAACGCCTTGATTGCAACAGGTTATTCAATTCCAAAGGATGCCGTGCTCATCTCCTCCGGTGGTGCCAAGGGCAAGGTATCTCTCCTGGAGCCCGCCCAGCAGCTGACAAAGAATGGCTACACCATCTATGCTACGGCAGGCACGGCCAAGTTCTTCAACGACAACGGCGTGAAGGCCACAGCCGTAGCCTGGCCGGATGAAGAGGGTGACTGCAACGTGATGGATCTCATCTCGCAGCACAAGGTAGGCCTGGTGATCAACGTGCCGAAGAACCATACCTCGCGCGAGCTCACCAACGGCTACAAGATCCGCCGCGGTGCCATCGATCACAACATCCCGCTGATGACGAACGTCCGACTGGCCAAAGCTTTCATCGAAGCCTTCACCGCCATGAAGCTCGACGACGTGAAGATCAAGAGTTGGCAGGAGTATAACAACTAATAGAGAATAGTGAATAGTGACGAATACAAGACACTAAAGACCGAAGGCGAGGGCTACTACACGGAAAAGCGTAGCAAGTTCCTCGCCTTCGCTCATCATGTCACCTCTGTTGAGGAAATCAAGGACATCCTGGCGGGCTATCGTAAGAAATACTACGACGCCCGCCACGTCTGCTATGCCTACATGCTCGGCCCGGAGCGAACGGAGTTCCGTGCCAACGATGACGGTGAGCCCTCCAGCACTGCAGGCAAGCCCATCCTCGGACAGATCAACTCCAACGAACTGACGGATATCCTCATTGTGGTGGTGCGCTATTACGGCGGTGTGAACCTCGGCACCAGTGGGCTCATCGTCGCCTATCGCGAAGCTGCCGCCGATGCCATCGCTCACTCAGAGATCGAGACCAGCCAGGTAGAGGAAACGGTCACCTACTCCTTCGCCTACCCGATGATGAACGATGTGATGCGCATCGTGAAGGAGATGCAGCCGCGTATCGTCTCGCAGACCTACGATAACACTTGCGAAATCCAGCTCAGTATCCGCAAGTCTGAAGCCGAAATGCTGCGCAGCAAACTGGCAAAATTATCGTTCGACTAAAAATTATCCATAAATATTTGGCAGATTCAAATATTTACTGTACCTTTGCAGCCGATTTCAAGGAAAGTTGATACATCGTATCTATCTTTTCTGGCGTTCTGCAAAGCGAGCAAACTCGTTTGCTCTCACTTAATTGGAAGGTTGGCAGAGTGATCGATCGCGCTGGACTCGAAATCCGGTATACCCCTTTCGGGTATCGGGGGTTTGAATCCCTCACCTTCCGCCAGACACTAAGCAATGGAGAGTTTAAAGGCTCTCCATTGTTTTTTATACTATTATTCATTATAGATTTATTAGAGTAGGTCTGAGGATTACTCAGAGGCAGACGAGACCATCGGTAAGCCCACCGCGCTGGGGAGTGCAAGGTCCTGGCAAGATCATCGTGGTATCAGCAGGAAACTACATACGCCGACACTTGCAGCTGAGAGAATTTAGTTTTTGCCTATAGCCACAAATATTATTCCCTAGGGGCACAAACATTTGCGCCCCGGGCCGCAAATAATGATGCCTATAGGCGCAAACCAGTTCAAAGGCACTAAACTCCCACTTTAATGCCTGTAGATTCCCACTTTAGAGGCTTCCATGTACCACTCATACCAGCACATAGGGCTCGCATCCCTGCGAGCCAGGTCCGAAGTTAAAGTTACTTTAAACTGGGGCCAGGTCCGGAATTGAATAAGAATTACGAAAAATAAAAGGCTGCACCAATCATGATGCAGCCTTTTATTTAAGTGGAGCAGGGGCTTACTTCTTGCAGCTCTTATCGCACTTGTGGTTGTTGGCGCAGTCCTTACAGTTCTTCTCTGCGCAGTCGGGCTTGCACTGGTTGCACTTCTTGCAGTCCTTAGCCTTGGCCTGCTTCTTCTCGCAGCAGTCCTTGCCAGCCTTCTCAGCCTTCTTCTCGCAGCAGTCCTTACCGGCCTTCTTCTCGGCCTTCTTGTCACAGCACTCCTTCTTGGCCTTCTTGTCGACCACGTCCTGTGCACTCACGCTGGCTGTGAAACTCATTGTAGCCATGATCATCATGGCGGTCAGAATCATTTTTTTCATACTTTACTCGTTTTAATTGGTGAAACATTCAGTTATATTTATCGCTGTAGACTCTGGATAAACAGGGTTACTTCAGACGGTAGAAGACACCGATGGTGGCGTAGATGGGATAGAGGGTCTGCTCGACGGTGTCAAAGTCCTTGCGGAAGATGCCGTTGAGTCCCCAGTTGAGGTCGAGGGAGAGACCCAGAGCCTTGTAGACCTGCCAGTCGGCACCGATGGCGATGCCCGTCTGGAAGCGTCGCATGTCGTCGCTGAAGTCGTAGGTGGCCCACTCGCCGTCCTTGTTGCCAATCAGGACCTTGGCTCCCGTAGGGTCGCCCTGACGCAGGTAGCCGTCGGAGGCGATTCCCTCGAATCGTCTGTTGGTAAGGAGCGAGAAATAGGGACCGGCCTTCAGCTGCACCTTCGGGCCGAGGTTGAGGGTGGCGAGGACGGGGATGGTGACCATCCACTCGGTGACCTCCTGGTGGACGCTGCCCGTGAAGAGTCCCTCCATTACGCTCTCACCACGGCGCAGTTCCATGTGGTAGGCCTTAGTGCTGACGTCGCCATTCATGGCCTTGTTCTCGTAGCGCACGCCAGCCATGATGCCCCACTTGTCGGAAAGTGGCAGCTGGGCGTCGATGCCCACGAGGAATGACGGTGTGAGCTTGTAGCTGTCGATACTGCGGATGGTGGCAGGCAGTCCGATGGGTGCCGTTCCGCCGATACTCCATCCTGCGCGTGCCTTGAGTTGGATGTCTTCCCATGTGCCAGCGGTAGCGTTGCCGGCAGTCAGGAGCATCACGATGGTTGCTATGGTTGCGATATTCTTCTTCATCTTCATTGCTCCCCTCCTTCCGTTTCCTTGAATGATAGTTCTACTTCGTCTATATAAAGTGTGCTGCCGATGGCTCCCTCGAAGAGGTCGCCGTCCTTGCTCGACGAGAAGACGATGGTCAGGTTGTACTCGTTGTTCTTCAGTTTCTCCTTGTCGACATCCTGCCCCTCGAAGAACATCTCAAAGGGTGTCCACTGATCGGTGGGAGGTACCGAGGCCACGCGTGCCGTCTTGACAATCTGTGGGCTGGTGAGAACGTCGTCGCCATGGAGATAGAATGAATTACCCTGTTCGTCCTTGTTTCTGTAGAACACGGCATAGATGCTGGCCTCGTCGGTCTTGCCTGGCACCTCCTTCATATTCTTGTTGGTGAACTTTTTGCCGGGGCTGTACTTGTAGTAGCCTGTGATACGCACGGGCTCACGGTCGACGGGAATGCCGAACTGTGTGGCCTTCAGGGGGGTGATGAGCACGTTCTCCACGACGAACCTGCCCAGGAAGAGGTTGCCGGCGGCAATGGGCTTATGTATCAACTCGCCCAGCGAACCGGTAGAGACTGTCTGCATGCAGACGCCTTTGCCCTGATAGCCATTGTCGATCGAATAGGATGGGAACACCTCTGGCTGGCTGTCTGAGGTAGTCAGTGCAAATCCAGGATTGCCCGTGGCCCAGATGTTGTGACGCTCGCCCAGCTCGTCGTTCACATAGAACTCATGGTAGTAGCTTGCTCTCTGGGTTTTCTCCGATGTGGACACCTGCTCGAAACTGAACTTATTAGGCAGCAATGCTTTTTGGAACACCACGCGGTACTGGCGCTTCCACTGTCCGTCCTCGGAGGTGACAGTATAGGTGACGGGGCCCTGAGTGAAATCCTGCGGTGTGCCGCTGGCGGGCTCTACAGTGGCCTTGTCGGTGATTTCGAGTGAGAGTGGCAGCTGCTTGGGCAGCGACACCGTCGAGCGCACCTTGAACACAATCTCGCTCTCGCCTGTGCTCACTTCGCGGACCATCTGGTTCGCGTCAGTGAAATACTGCTTGAACTCTTCGCCGTCGACCCATGCCTTCAGGATGTCGCACTCCTTGTTGGCCTCCTCGTCCTTGATGCACGAGTTAAGGCAGAGGATGAGGGTCAGTAGCGGGAGTTGTACTAAAAGTTTCTTCATCGTTGTCAATACTGTTTTTTATGGTTGTCAATATCAGTTAATCGCTGTAGGCCTTCTCGCCTATCGTCTCCTGTGAGCCGATGGTCATCTGGCGCAGGTCGTAGAAGGAGCCGTTGTAGATGTTGAAGTCGACATTGCCTTTGATGCCCGGAAGTCGTCCCACATCCGTATGCTGCCAGAACTTCCACGGGCCCTTGTATTCGAGGGAGTCAACGTAGTAGTGGGCTATCCAATAGGGATACTGGTCGAAGATGGAGTCGTTGAGGTACTTCATCTTAAATTTGAAATAGGTGTAGATGATGGGCTTCACCTGATAGTGCTTCTCCACGATGTCGAGCCATTGGAGCACGGAACTCTTGAACTCAGCGTCAGTCTGCTGCTTGGGCTTGTGCTCCACGTCGAGCACGGGAGGCAGGTCGCCGTTCTCCAGTTTCACCGTCTTGAGGAAGTGGTAGGCCTGTTGCTCAGCAGGCGTGTGTACGCTGTAGAAATGATAGGCTCCACGAGTGAAACCGTTCTCGCGTGCCTGGTAGAAATTCTCACGGAAGTTCTCGTCTGTCTGTGTGGCTCCCTCAGTAGCCTTAATCATGACAAAGCGTATGGGGCACTCGTTGATCTGTCCGTTGTCCTTGAGTTCGTCCCAGTCGATGCGTCCCTGATGGTGTGAGATGTCGATGCCGTGAATTTCATAGCCTTCTGGATAGTTGACGTCGCCGTAGAGCGCGCGCCAGCGAAATCCGAAAGGTGATACAAAGAAATAATAGAAGAACCAGATGTAGCCCGCCACAATGGCTACACCTCCAATCCACCAGCCCCAGGAGGGAACCCTCTGGAGCAGGCGGATGAAGACATTGGGACGGCGCTTGCCCCTAGACCCATGATAGGTGCGGGTGGTGCCGATGCCCTTGCGGCGGACTACAGTCCTGTTCTTCGCCATATATTACTTTCCCTGTTCCAGTGCCAGCGTCTTGGTGGGCTGGTCGCAGACCTCTGAGGGTCCCCAGTACTGAATTGGTCCGGGATAGACGTAGGCCGTTTCTCTAGCCCAGCGCTCACGCTGTGCAGCGAAACACTTGAAGGGAGCACCGTCGAGCTCGACGAGGGCCTTGCGGATCACGGGCTTCATCTCGCCGTTGCGACGCTCCATGTTCATCATCATCGTGATGGGCACACCACCAGCAATCCACTGCTCGGCAGGAGCCGTGGTATTCTTCACGATGGCCATGTAGCCAGTCTTGCCGTTGGCAATCAGCTGAGCTGCCGATGTCCCCAGGGCATAGCAGTAATCGGCGTCGAAGTTGGAGGGGGCTGCGCAGCGTCCCTCGTAGCCGAAGAAATGGTGCAGGGCAGAGAACTTGCCAGAGTACTTGCCTACCTTCTTCATCTTCTCGAGCTTCTGGGCCACCATTGTGGAGAGCAGCTTCTCGGTCTCGATGAGCGATACCTGCACGTTGCCGTGGGGGTCGCGGTCGAGAGCCAGCTGACGGGCCACACCAGTGGGCAGGGAGTTGAACACGGCAAGGTTCTCGGTCGTCAGGTGAGCCTTGACGAAATCGATGGACTCATGACGGTCGAGGTTCTTGGCCTCAGGCATCGAAAGCACGTCGTTGAGCTGAGCGATGAGCTTCTTGATGGCCGGGATGAACTCGATTACGCCCTCAGGAATGATGACGGTACCGAAGTTGTTGCCGTCAGCAGCACGCACGCACACAGCATTGGCAATGTACTCCACGATATCGTCGAGGCTCATGCCCTTGGCCTCAATCTCCTCCGATACGAGGCAGATGTTGGGCTGGGTCTGCAGGGCGCACTCCAGCGCGATGTGGCTGGCCGAGCGTCCCATGACCTTGATGAAGTGCCAGTACTTGCGGGCAGAGTTACAGTCACGCTCGATATTGCCAATCAGCTCCGAATAGGTCTTGCAGGCGGTATCGAAACCAAAAGAGGTCTCTATCTGCGAGTTCTTCAGGTCGCCGTCGATGGTCTTCGGGCAGCCGATCACCTGTACGCCGTAGTTCTTGGCGGCATAGTACTCAGCCAGCACGCAGGCGTTAGTGTTGGAGTCGTCGCCACCAATGATGACGATGGCCTTGATGTCGAGCTGACGGATAATCTCCAGTCCCTTCTCGAACTGGTCTACCTTCTCGAGCTTCGTACGTCCGGAGCCGATCATGTCGAAGCCACCAGGATTGCGATACTCGTCGATGATCTCCTTGGTGAGTTCCATATAATTATGGTCAACCAGACCACCAGGGCCGAGGATGAATCCGAAGAGACGGTTCTCGGGGTTGAGCTTCTTGATTTGGTCGAAGAGACCAGTGATAACATTGTGACCACCAGGAGCCTGGCCACCGCTGAGGATGATACCTACATTCATTTTCTGGGTATTGGCCTCTGTGGCAGGTTCAAACTGTACGATAGGCATACCATAGGTGTTGGGGAACAACTTCTTAATCTCTTCCTGGTCGCCTACGCTCTGTGTGGGCTGACCTTCCTTGACTTTGACTGCACCCTGAAGAGCCTTCGGCAACTTGGGCTGATAAGCGGCTCTCGCCAACTGCAATGCACTTTTTTCCATATTACTTTTTATTAATTTAAAATGAGATGATTAAATTCTGCAATAATTCATTATTTCATTAATTCATTATTCATTTTCACCATAAATTGCCGCAAAATTAAGCATTTTTTGTCAGAAAAAGCAAAGAAAAGGGCCTAATTTCATCTATTTAATATTTTTTTTGTATCATTCCCTTTGTGCCTTGGATAATTTTCCGTATCTTTGCTTACTGAATATAACAAAATCAACCAAGAAGGAGAAATTATTTATGGCAAACAAAAGAAATCTGAAGCGAGGAATCCACATGGTCTGCGAGGAACTGTTGACCGAGGCTGTGGCGATTTCCCTTTATGGACCTAGTCACCTGAAGAACAATGCAGAGGCGATATTCTCATCGATAGTGCTGACGGAGAGAAATTACATCAGCCGCGTATCACATCCTGAACCCGGAATGAAGCCCAAGGACTACTACAGAGACTTGAGGGAGAAGTTTGCAGCACAGGTAGGAGACTTTATCAATCAACTCAACGGATAGATGTGGAGAAGGTTTTGTAACTGGTTGCTGTACAAGCGTATGGGGTGGACTGCTGAAGTAACGCAGGAACACCCTGACAAGTTTATTATCTGTCTGGCACCCCATACGAGCAATTGGGATTTTCTCATTGGTCAGCTCTATGTGGGAGCCAGAGGTATGCAGAGTAATTTTCTGATGAAGAAGGAGTGGTTCTTCTGGCCTTTAGGGCCCATCTTCCGTCGTCTCGGAGGCATTCCTGTCTATCGGCAGAAGCATTCGAGCATGACAGACTCGATGGCAGAGACGGCGAAATCGCAGCCGACATTCCATCTGTGCATCACCCCTGAGGGAACTCGCTCAAAGAATGCCGACTGGAAGAAAGGCTTCTACTATATCGCCTTGAAGGCCGGTATGCCGATTCTCCTGTATGGCATCGACTACGAGAAGCGCCATATCCAATGCACGAAGACGGTCATCCCTTCCGGAGACCTGGAAAAAGACATGCGCGACATCAAACTCTATTATAAGGATTTCAAGGGCAAGTACCCTGAGAATTTTACCATAGGAGATCTTTCATGACACAACGACAATTAGCACTCACCCTGCTCCTGGCAGGCATCTCTCTTTCCTCGACAGCACAGGTCAACCTCAAGTCTGCTCTGGAAAACTACTTCATCAATTATCGCGTTAGCTCACAAATCATACGTGCGAAGGCCCATCTCGACAGCATCACGCAAAACGACTCCCTGTGCACCATCACCATACATGCCAGCAACGCCTTTGGCGAACAAATGTTCACCGAACTCTCTACACGTTCCATCTACACCGACATACGCAAGCTGTTGCCCGACACCCTACAGGCATACCAACTGACAGTCAAGACAGGGGGATGGCCTATTGAACAACTGATAGCCAACCGTTTGCGCGAGAAGCCAGACGCTGCCCGTACGTGGGGCGACATCGACTATAAGGGACAGCCCTGGGTGATGAATGCCTCACGCCCTTATCGCATCACCCACGGACTCTACAACCGCCATTTCTCCGTTTGGGCCAGTCATGGTATGTATTTCAACATCAAGGAGAACCGTTGGAAATGGCAGCGGATACCCCTCTTTGGCACCTCCGAAGATCTGTTTACACAAACTGTCGTCAACCCCTACCTCATGCCTATGCTGGAACGTGCAGGGGCTGTGGTATTCACCCCACGTGAACGCGACTGGCAGAAGCACGAAGTGATAGTCGACAACGACTCGCTTGGCAGCGGCTATGGCGAACAAGCCGCCCACCGCCACTGGGAGAACACGTCGATGAAGGGATTCGGCCTCCACGGAGGCCACTACTTCGACCACGACAATCCCTTCGAGGCAGGCACCACACGCTGCATCGAGACTACCGAGCACGCCCACAACCAGAGCGTGGCCTCCTGGGTCCCGACGATTCCTGAGACAGGGCGCTATGCCGTCTATGTCAGTTACCAGACGCTCGAGGGCAGTGTAGACGATGCACATTACACCGTCTGGCACAAAGGTGTCCCCACCGAGTTTCGCGTCAACCAGCAAATGGGTGGCTCCACCTGGGTCTATCTGGGCACCTTTGAATTCGCTGAGGGACAATCGCAACAAAATTGTGTCACCCTCTCCAACCTCAGTTCCCACAAAGGTCTCGTCACAGCTGATGCCGTGCGCTTCGGAGGAGGCATGGGCAATATCGAGCGCAACGGACAGGTGAGCGGTATGCCCCGATGCCTCGAGGGCTCTCGCTACTATGCCCAATGGGCCGGCATGCCCTATGAGGTGTATAGCACCAAGGAAGGACAGGACGACTACGGCGACGATATCAACGCGCGTTCCTATATGACAAACCTACTGGGCGGCGGCAGCTGCTACATGCCCGACACCACAGGCAGGAAGGTGCCGTTCGAACTATCACTGGCCATCCACAGCGATGCAGGCTTTACCCGTGACGGACGTACCAATACGGGCACACTCACCATCTGTATGACCACCTTCCGTGACTCAACCCTCAATGCCGGCTTTACGCGTCTGGCATCGCGTGACCTTGCCGACGACCTGCTCGTCAGCCTGCCTTACGACATCCGGCGGAAATATGGCAAGTGGCAGACACGTGAACTCTACGACCGCAACTATTCCGAGTGCCGGGTGCCTGAGGTGCCCAGTGCCATCCTCGAGATGCTCTCACACCAGAACTTTGCCGACATGAAGATGGCGCAGGATCCCAATTTCCGTTTCGACCTGGCGCGCAGTATCTACAAAGCGCTGCTTCGCTATACGGCCCGCATGCACCATACCGACTACGTGGTACAGCCACTGGCTCCCCGTAACGTGAGTGTCACACTCACCGAGAAGGGACAGGCACACATCCAGTGGGTAGCTACAGACGACCCCCTTGAGCCTTCTGCCAAGGCAACGGCCTACGTGCTTTATACTGCTGTCGGCGAAGGGGATTTCGACAACGGTCGCTATCTCAACTCCGACAAGAACGGTATTACCGTTGATATCGACCCCGATAAGCTCTACTCTTTCCGCGTGGCTGCTGTCAATGCCGGTGGGGAGAGTTTCCCCAGCGAAGTGGTGTCGGCATTGCGCAATTCCACGGCACAGAAGACGGTACTCATCGTCAACGGCTTCCATCGCCTGGCTTCTCCCTATGTAAGAGAAGGAGCAGCAGAACAGGGCTTTGACCTCACGGAAGATATCGGCGTATCTGACGGACTCACGGCAGGATGGCGAGGCTATCAGACCAGCTTCGACCGTTTCGCGATGGGTAAGGAAGGACCTCGCGGGCTGGGATTTACCAACGACTCGCTGGCAGGACACTTTATCGCCGGCAACGACTTCGACTATATCCGTACACACGCCAAGGCCATCGCCTCGGCGCAGCGCTATAGCATCGTCAGCTGTTCTGCCAAGGCCATCGAGAGTGGACAACTCACTATGGAGGGCTATGCACTCGTCGACCTGATACTCGGACTGGAACGCAATGACGGCTATTCGCTCCTGCAATACACAGCCTTCCCCCGTGAGCTGAGGGCCCACCTACAGGCCCATGCAGCCCAGGGAGGAGCCCTGTTAGTGAGTGGATCCTATATCGGCAGGGACATGCCAAAAGATGCTGACAAGGCCTTCCTCGCCTCCCTGCTCAAGTGTCAATATGGAGGGACGAATGTCGACTCCCTCGCCCGCGACACCATCCAGGGACTCGGTACCGACTTCACCTTTCACCGTCATCCCAACCACCGCCACTATGCAGCTCAACACCCCGACAACCTGTTGCCCCTGGGGTCAGCCTACTCGGCTATGGCCTATGCCGACCAACAGAGTGCCTGTGTGGCCTATAATGGCAGTGACTATCGCGCGCTCACCATCGGATTCCCCTTCGAGTGCATCCAGTCGGAGCGCAAACGAGGTGTCATCATGATTGGACTACTGGCATTTCTTTTACAATAGTAATATAAACTAAAATCATTAGCAATGAAAATTCAGACAAATTCATCCGGAACACGGAGTATCGAAATCAAGGAAGAGCATCTGCAGACGCTCGAGAAGTATCAACTCCTGCGAGACCTCATCGACTCCAACGGCTACGTGGACGAACAAGTGCTCGACAAACTGAAACTCAACATCCGCGCCCTCCTCGAGGCACAGGCAGGACTCGACAAGGACCTGCTCGACCTCTGCCTCGACGTGGTCTATCATCCCAACATGAAAGCCTTCGGACTCCAACAGCTGGTGCTTCTCTTCATCAATTGGAAGAACCAGGGCAACGAGAATCTCGGCATGACGTCAAGGGCGTTCCAGGGCACCCCGTTCAATTAATGGAATACAGACTTACCGATTTCCTACCCACCACCAAGAAGGAAGTGGAGCTCAGGGGCTGGGAGCAGCTCGACGTCATTCTCTTCTCTGGCGATGCCTACATTGACCACCCTGCCTTCGGTGCTGCCGTCATCGGACGGACACTCGAGGCAGCGGGCTATCGTGTGGCCATCGTACCACAACCCGACTGGCATGGCGACTATCGCGACTTCAAGAAGCTGGGGCGTCCGAGACTCTTCTTCGGCATCGCCCCAGGCTGCATGGACTCGATGGTCAACAAGTATACTGCCAACCGAAGACTGCGCTCAGAGGATGCCTATAGTCCCGACGGTCGTCACGACATGCGTCCAGAGTATCCCACCATCGTCTATACACGCATCCTCAAGCAGCTCTTCCCCGACGTGCCCGTCATTCTGGGAGGCATCGAAGCATCCATGCGCCGACTCACCCACTATGACTACTGGCAAGACCGTCTCAGACCCTCTATCCTCATCGACTCTGGTGCCGACATGATTACCTATGGGATGGGCGAGAAGACTACTATCGAACTGGCACGGCGCTTATCCTCTGCGCCAGACAGTTGCCAGTTCTCTGTAGTTGGTTCTATGATAGCAGACATCCCCCAGACCGTCTATCTGGCGAAGGAGACCGACATCCCCGGAGGTATTACTCCAGACGACATCATGCTCCACAGCCACGAAGAGTGCTTGCGCAACAAACGCTCCCAGGCAGAGAATTTCCGTCACATCGAGGAACAGTCGAACATGATCCACGCCCAGCGCCTCCTGCAGGCTATCGGCGACCAATATGTTGTCGTCAATCCCCCCTACCCTCCGATGACTACCCAGGAACTCGACGCTTCCTTTGATCTGCCCTATACGCGTCAGCCACATCCTAAATACAAGGGCAAGCGCATACCTGCCTACGACATGATCAAACACTCGGTCAACATCCACAGAGGATGTTTCGGGGGATGCGCATTCTGCACCATCTCGGCACATCAAGGCAAGTTCATCACCTGCCGTTCCAAGGAGAGTATTTTAAAAGAGGTGCGACAGGTGATGGCCATGCCCGACTTCAAGGGTTACCTCTCCGACCTCGGAGGGCCCTCTGCCAATATGTACGGTATGGGAGGACGCAACAAGGCTGCCTGCGAGAAGTGCCGTAGGCCCAGTTGCATCCATCCGGCCATCTGTCCCAACCTTGACACCAGCCATCGACGTCTGCTCGACATCTATCATGCTGTAGACAGTATCCCTGGCATCAAGAAGAGCTTCATCGGAAGTGGTGTGCGCTATGACCTGTTGCTCCACCATAGCTCTGACGATGATACCAACCAGGCTGCACGCGAGTATACTCGGGAACTTATCTGCCGTCACGTCAGTGGACGACTGAAGGTGGCTCCCGAGCACACCAGCGACCGGGTCTTGCGACTCATGCGAAAACCCTCCTTCCAACAATTCTACGATTTCAAGCGTATCTTCGATCGCATCAATCAGGAAGAGAACCTACATCAGCAGATCATCCCCTACTTCATCAGTTCGCATCCAGGATGTCTGGAAGAGGATATGGCCGAACTGGCTGTCATCACCAAGCGCCTCGACTTCCATCTCGAGCAGGTACAAGACTTTACTCCTACCCCCATGACCGTCGCCACAGAGACTTGGTATACAGGTTACGACCCCTATACCCTCGAACCCGTATTCTCGGCCAAAAGTCCTGGCGAGAAACTCGCACAACGACAGTATTTCTTCTGGTACAAACCAGAAGAGCGGCGAGTCATCGAACAGAGCCTACGACGTATCGGGCGTGCCGATCTCATCCCACAACTCTATTCCGGTTTCAGTAAACCATCTACACATGCAGATCATCGAACAAAGCAGCATACCCAAGAGCCCAGACAGGAAAAACGAGGACGGCCTCGTCGTCACAAGTGATTTTATCGCAGTCATCGACGGCAGCACCTCCAAGACCCGTCGTCGCGTTTGCCCCTTGATGAGCAACGGGCGCTATGCCATGCGCCTGATTAGCAGTTATATCCGGAAGATGCCAGCCAATATCTCCTGCCATCAGTTCTGTCGCGGGGTCACCGCCTATATCCAGCGTCGCTACCGATATCCGATACTGCCATTCCTTACCCCCGAAAGCCGTATCCAGCGCTTCAGAGAGCATCCAGAAGAGCGCCTTACAGCCTCTGCCATCGTCTATAGCCGGGTGCGGCGAGAGGTTTGGATGATTGGTGACTGCCAGTGCCTGGCCAACGGACAACACTACGACAACCCCAAGCCCTACGAACAGCGACTGGCCGAGATGCGTGCTCATCGAGCCAATCAACTCCTCGCCGAAGGGAACACCGTGGAGCAGCTGTTGCAGGGCGATCCTGCCCGCGAGGTCATCATTGCTCCTCTGATCGAAACGATGCGTCAACAGAATGTCACCTTCGCAGTCATCGACGGTTTCCCTATTGCCGAACAGTTCGTGCCCGTCTTCACCCTCGACTTCCAGCCCTGGGAGCTCGTCTTTGCTTCTGACGGCTATCCATTCCTCTGCCCCACCCTCGCTGAATCAGAATCACGTCTGGCGCATCAGCGTCAGACTGACCCTCTCAACATCGGTGAATTCAAGGCCACCAAAGCCTTCATCGAGGGTAATAACTCCTTCGATGACCGTACCTACATAAGATTTACCGTCTAAAATTTGTGTATTTCCCAAAAAATGCCTACCTTTGCACCCGCATTGTGAAATTAGAGATGCACAAGGTCGGTTCCGTAGCTCAGCTGGATAGAGCAACTGCCTTCTAAGCAGTAGGCCTTGGGTTCGAGTCCCAACGGAATCACCTTTTTTTATTCTGTCTCCATCCTCCACATCTTCTTGACTGTTCCCTCAAAAAATAAGTCTCCGAAGGCATCGTAACCTTCGGAGACAATATATAGACTATATCCAAGTAAGGATTAGAGGATGGCGTTAGCCTTGTCTTCCTGACCCAGAGCATGGTAGACGTTCTTCAACAGGTAACCCCACTTAACGTTGAGCTGGTCGGGATCGAGCTGCTGAGCCTTCTCGAAGTCCTTGCAGGCGTTCTCGAGCATAGTGCGGTATTTCTTGTCGTTGTCAGGTGACAGACGGCCAGTGCGGATATCCGAGTTCTTCTCGTTGAATTCTGCAGCCTGGTTGTACTTGCAGACAGCACGATAATAAACGAACTGCACGTAGTTGTTAGTCGACTCGGGCACCTTGTCCCACTCAGCAATGGCAGTGTCATAATCCTTCTTCCCCTGTGCAATGAAAGCCTTGTATACGTGAGGCAGAGCCGAAGCAGGGTTCTTGGCGAGGTGCTCGTCGGCGAGCTTCAGCACTATATCCTCCTTGCCATCAGCATTGAGGGCGTCGCTATAGGAGGCGTACACCTGCTCGTTGTCGGGATACTGGGCATAGAGGTCTTTCATATCGTTGAGATACTTCACGGAATCCTCCTTGGTGACACGGGTCTTGCCAAGGGTGTAGATCAAGAGATCAAAGCAGAGGTCGTGAACCTGCTTGGCTGTATCCTGTACACCAATCTTGAAGATCTCGGCAGCACGTGCGTTCTTCTCCAGCTGGAGGGCTGCACGGCCTGCATAGAAGGCTGCAGCACCCTTGTTGGCGTCGTTCTTCACAGCCTCCAGATCCTTAAACAGAGGAGCGTCAGCGCTGAGCAGATAGGGATCGAGGCAGTCGAACACTTCCTGATTCTTATTGTCGTTGGCATACTGGAAACCCTGGTTGAGCAGACCCATACGAACGTTTTGCAGACGATCCTGATTCTTCTTCTGGAAGTCGGGTTTCACCTTACCCTTGGCATCGGGCTGGACGTCGTACTTATCGCACTCGAGTGCATAGTTCAGTGCATTGATACCAGCCTTGACCATACCCTCTGTGTCGATAGGATCATTCTTCTGCAAGGCTTGGTTGGTAATACGAGTGTCGTCTTCCTTCTTAAACTTCTCATAAGCCAGATCTACGAGCATGTTGTAAGCAGCAGCCTTCTCCTGGGGATTGGCGAGCTGGTCTACGCTGCTCTTGACGAGCGATTCTGCCTCGGCGAAACCGAGACCCTTGAGAGATTTCTTCAACGCTTTGAAAGCGTCGCTGTCACCGGCAAAGGCCGTAGCGCTGGCTACGAGCACGAATGCCATCATCATTAACTTTTTCATAAGCTTAATAATTATTGGTTGAACATTAAAAATATGGATTATTCATTATCTGGAGTATTGTTTGTCGGGGTATCGATAGCTTCCTCTGTCAGCTCCTCGTCGACAATCTCTGCCTCCTCCACGTCTTCCTCCTGACTGGAGGTCACCTTGCAGACGCTGGCGATACTGTCGTTCTTCTTGGTGAGGTTGATCAGACGCACGCCCTGAGTGGCACGACCCATGACACGCACATCGGCTACCTTCAGACGGATGAGTACACCCGACTTATTGATAATCATCAGGTCATTCTCATCTGTGACAACCTTGATAGCCACCAGTCGGCCTGTCTTCTCGGTGATGGCAAGGGTCTTCACACCCTTGGCGCCACGGGCTGTCTTGCGATAGTCCTCCACCTCGGAGCGCTTGCCGTAGCCGTTTTCAGAGACTACCATGATGGTCTCCTCGTTGGGATCATTGACGCAAACCATGCCTACCACTTCGTCGTCGCCCCCGTCGAGAGTCATACCCTTCACACCTGTTGACACACGGCCCATGGAGCGTACATCGTTCTCATCGAAGCGCACAGCACGTCCGTTGCGGTTAGCCAGTAGCAACTCGTTGTGCCCGTTGGTCAGACGAACGCCTACCACCTCGTCGCCCTCGTTGATATTGATGGCGATGACGCCTGCAGCACGTACATTCTTATATTGGTCGAGGCGCGTCTTCTTGATGATACCCTGTTTGGTGGCAAAGACCACATAATGGGACTTGAGGAACTCCTCGTCGCCGAAGTTCTTGATACGGAGCACGGCATTGATGGCATCGTCAGGCTCGATATTGAGCATGTTCTGGATGGCGCGACCCTTCGAGTTCTTGTCGCCCTCGGGTATTTCGTAGCACTTCTGCCAGTAGCAGCGTCCCTTCTGGGTGAAGAAGAGCAGCGTGTTGTGCATAGTCGCAGGATAGATGTACTCCGTGAAGTCGTTGTCGCGATGTCGTGCGGCCTTGGAGCCCATGCCTCCACGTCCCTGCTCATGGAATTCGTCGAGATGAGTACGTTTGATGTAGCCCATGTGGGAAATGGTGATCACCACAGGATCGTCGGGATAGAAGTCCTCGGCATTGAACTCATGGTCGAAGGGGATAATCTCCGTGCGGCGCTCGTCGCCATACTTCTCCTTCACCTCCTGCAGGTCCTGTTTCATGACCTCGCGGCAGCGCTCAGGATTGTTGAGTATCTCCTGCAGGTCGGCAATGAGTTTCTGCAGATCATCGTACTCTTGGTGAAGCTGGTCTACGCGCAGGCCTGTGAGCTGCGAGAGGCGCATGTCGACAATAGCTTTCGACTGCAGTTCATCGAGTTCGAAGCGTGCTTCGAGGTTACGCTGGGCGTCGGTAGGCGTCTTGCTGTTCCTGATAATGTGTACCACCTCGTCGATATTGTTCACGGCGATAATCAATCCCTCGAGGATGTGGGCACGCTCCTGAGCCTTGCGCAGGTCGTACTTGGTGCGACGGATTGTAACGTCGTGACGATGCTCCACAAAGTACTTGACGCACTCCTTCAGATTGAGCAGACGGGGACGTCCCTTCACCAGGGCGATATTGTTGACAGAGAAAGAGCTCTGCAGGGCTGTCATCTTGAAGAGCTTGTTGAGCAGAACATTGGCATTGGCATCGCGCTTACAGTCAACGACGATACGCATGCCCTGACGGCCTGACTCGTCATTGACATTGGCCACACCTTCTATCTTGTGTTGGTTGGCCAGATCGGCAATATATGCCACGAGGTCTGCCTTGTTGACACCATAGGGGATCTCCGTCACCACAATCTTGTCGTGGGTCTCTCCAGCCTCGATCTCGGCCTTGGCGCGCATCACGATACGTCCGCGCCCAGTCTCATAGGCATCCTTCACCCCTTGCAGACCATAGATATAGGCACCTGTGGGGAAATCTGGACCAGGGATATATTGCATCAGACCGTCGGTGTCGATGTCGGGGTTGTCGATATAGGCGCAGCAACCGTCGATGACTTCGCCAAGATTGTGGGTAGGCATATTGGTGGCCATACCCACGGCGATACCGTTACCACCGTTTACCAGCAGGTTGGGCACCTTGGTGGGCATGACGGTGGGCTCCTGGAGAGAGTCGTCGAAGTTGTTCATCATGTCGACGGTCTCCTTGTCAAGGTCGTCCATGATATGCTCACCCATCTTTGAGAGTCGGCACTCTGTGTATCGCATGGCAGCTGGCGAGTCGCCGTCAACGGAACCGAAGTTACCCTGTCCGTCGACTAGCGTGTAGCGCATATTCCAATCCTGCGCCATACGTACGAGGGCTCCATATACCGATGAATCGCCATGGGGGTGGTACTTACCGAGTACCTCACCAACTACGCGCGCACATTTCTTATAAGGTTGCGTTGACACGTTGTTGATGTTCATCATACCGAAGAGGATACGGCGATGAACAGGCTTGAAACCGTCACGTACATCGGGAAGGGCACGCGCCACAATGACTGACATAGAGTAGTCGATGTAGCTGGACTTCATTTCCTCCTCGATGTTGATCTTAATGATTCTGTCGTTGTCGAATGTTTGATCCATTACTCTTTAATTCTTCAATATTTTAATTCTTCTGTTTTGCCGAATTTTGCGTTTAAGGCACTTTTCAGCCCCTCTGACGCGTTTTTTACCGTGCAAAGGTAGATATTTTTTTCCGTCCTGCCAAACCTTTTAAGTATATTTAGCGGAAAGTTTGCGAAGATTTTGGCACGATGTTTGCAGAATTATTTGTAACTTTGCAAAATAAAAGTGCAGAATCAGACATCATATCAGTAAACAAGACAAGAGAATGACCAGCCAGTTTTCACCCAAGGTATCAGAAATACTTGCTTACTCACGCGAGGAAGCTGCCAGATTGGCCAGTCGATCGGTGGGACCGGAGCATCTGCTCCTGGGACTGCTGAGAATGAAGGACGGGCCTGTCATCGACGTCTTCCACAGACTGAATCTGAATTTACAGAATGTGAAGACGGAACTGGAGAGCAAGGTGCGCGAAGACGAAATCCGAAGACCCATCTACACAAGCGAACTGGTGCTCAACGAAAAGGCGAGCAATATCCTGAAACTCGCTGTGCTTGAAGCACGTATACAGAGATCAACAAAAGTAGACGAACAACACCTGTTATTGGCTATCCTGCATGATTCTGTCAATAACGGTGCCAAACAAGTTTTAGAATTGAACAACATGAATTATGAAGACGCTCTGGCTCTGTTTTATTCACCCAGACAAAGCATCAACAATGGTATAGGCCTGCCCGACGAAGAAGAAGAGGACTTTGAGGAGACCAGCAGTGCTGGCAGCAAGTCGGCATCGGGCAAGTCAGCATCGACTACCACCCAGAAGAAGCCTGAATCAAAGACGCCCGTGCTCGACACCTTCGGCACTGACCTGACACAGGCTGCTACAGATGGCAAACTCGATCCCTGCGTGGGGCGTGAGAAGGAGATTCAGCGCGTAATCGAGATTCTCGGGCGACGTAAGAAGAACAACCCCATCCTGATTGGAGAACCAGGCGTGGGCAAGAGCGCCATCGTGGAAGGACTGGCACAGCAGATTGCCTCTCACCACACTTCACCCATGCTCTTCGGCAAGCGCATCTATACACTCGACATGACTAGCGTGGTGGCTGGTACTAAGTACCGTGGACAGTTTGAGGAACGTCTGAAGGCTCTGATGAAGGAAATTGAGCAGAACCCCGACGTGATTGTATTCATCGACGAGATACACACACTGATAGGGGCAGGCTCAACACCAGGCTCGATGGATGCAGCCAACATCATGAAGCCGGCACTGGCCAGGGGAACGATACAGTGCATTGGTGCTACGACACTCGATGAGTACCGTAACTCCATTGAGAAAGACGGAGCCCTAGAACGTCGATTCCAGAAAGTACAGGTCGAACCCACCACCAACGAGGAGACGCTGCAGATACTACGCAACATCAAGGACCGCTACGAACACCATCACCATGTGACTTATACCGACGAGGCGCTGACAGCATGTGTCAAATTGACAGACCGGTACGTGACAGACCGCTTCATGCCCGACAAGGCCATCGATGCTCTCGACGAGACTGGCTCACGCGTACATCTTTCTAACGCTCAGATTCCACCGGAGATTGCTGAGATGGAGAAGGAAATTGCACACGTCAAGGAACGGAAGAATAATGCCGTGAAAAATCAGAACTTTGAACTGGCAGCAGGCTATCGCGACCGTCAGACGGTACTCGAGACCCAGTTGAGAGAACTCAACGAGAAATGGCAGAACGGAGAGACTGAAGAGCGCCAAGTCGTGGATGCCGAACAGGTGGCCGACGTGGTGTCGATGATGACGGGAGTGCCCGTGCAACGAATGGCTGAACAGGAAGGTATACGCCTGAAAGGAATGGCTCAGGAACTGAAGAGTGCCGTCATTGCCCAAGACAAAGCTATCGACAAAATGGTTCGCGCCATCCAGCGCAACCGTGTGGGACTGAAGGAGCCCAACCATCCCATCGGGGTGTTCATGTTCCTAGGGCCTACTGGCGTGGGCAAGACTTATCTGGCCAAGAAACTGGCAGAATTCATGTTTGGTAGCAGCGACGCACTCATCCGTATCGACATGAGCGAATACACCGAGAGCTTCAATACATCGCGCCTGATCGGTGCACCTCCGGGCTACGTGGGATATGAGGAGGGAGGACAACTGACGGAGCGCGTCAGGCGCCACCCCTACTCCATCGTCCTGCTCGATGAGATGGAGAAAGCCCATCCCAACGTCTATAACCTGCTGCTGCAAGTGCTTGACGAGGGACGACTCACCGATGGCAACGGACGCCTTGTTGATTTCCGCAACACGGTCATCATCATGACTTCCAACGCTGGCACGCGCCAACTGAAAGACTTCGGACGTGGTGTCGGCTTCAACTCCGCAGGCTCTAGCTCGCTGATGCTCAACGAACAGGACAAGGAACACGCCCGCAGCATCGTGCAAAAAGCTCTCTCGAAGCAGTTCTCACCTGAGTTCCTAAACCGTCTCGACGAGATCATCACCTTCGACCAGCTCGACCTGGAGGCCATCAAGCAGATCATCGACATCGAACTGAAGGGACTCTACAAGCGTATCGAGCAGACGGGCTATCACGTCGACCTCTCCGATGAGGCTAAGGAGTTCGTCGCCACCAAGGGTTACGACGTGCAGTTCGGCGCACGCCCCCTGAAACGAGCTATCCAGAACTATATTGAGGACGGTATCAGCGACCTCATTGTCAACGGCGATCTGAAGCCGGGCGATACCATACACATCACGAAAATGGAAGGAAAAGAGGAGTTAGCATTCAGCTAACCCCTCTTTTTCTATAACTCCTCGCATTCTTTCAGCCACAAGGCCGACGAGGCATCGCTGGGCATGCGCCAGTCGCCTCGGGGCGAGAGACTCACACTGCCCACCTTAGGACCATCTGGCAGACAAGAGCGCTTGAACTGCTGAGTGAAGAATCGGCGACAGAAGGTCTGAAGCCATTTCTTGATAGTCGCATCGTCGTAGGTCTTGTCAAAGGCCTTCTGTGCGAGTATAAAAATCTTCTTCGGCGAGAATCCCCAGCGCAGGAAGTAATAGATGAAAAAGTCGTGCAGTTCATAAGGCCCTACGAGGTCCTCCGTCTTCTGTTTGATATTACCCATCGCGTCAGCGGGAATCAGTTCGGGTGATATGGGCGTATCGATGATATCGAGCAGGATGTCAGTGGCCAGCTCCCCGGCCACGAAGCTCACCAGATAACGGATAAGCGTCTTGGGCACACCTGCATTCACACCATACATCGACATGTGGTCGCCGTTATAGGTGGCCCAGCCCAAGGCTAGTTCCGACAGGTCGCCAGTGCCTATGACAATGCCGTTCACCTGGTTGGCCACATCCATCAGGATTTGCGTACGCTCGCGAGCCTGACTGTTCTCATAGGTCACATCGTGCTTCTGCATGTCATGCCCGATATCCTCAAAGTGCTGGGTGACGGCCTTGGCGATACTGATTTCGCGAATGGTGACTCCCAAGGCTTTCATAAGTGACATCGCATTGTTATAGGTGCGATCGGTAGTGCCGAAACCTGGCATCGTAATGCCGATAATACCTTTGCGGTCGAGCCCCAGCTTGTCAAATGACTTTACGGTGACGAGCAATGCCAGCGTAGAGTCAAGCCCGCCACTGATGCCAATGACTGCCTTGCTGGCACCAATGTGATAAAGGCGCTTGGCCAGACCTGCCACCTGAATATTGAGTATCTCCTCACAACCTTGCTGCATGTCGTCATCCTTGGGGATGAATGGATGGGCGTCGACCTGTCGGATCAGTTCAAAATCGCGTGGAGCAACGGGTTTTGCTGCAATATGACGGGCACTGGAATGACGCTGGGCGTTGATGAAAGTAGTGTTCTGCCGTCGCTCCATGCGTAGGCGCTCCACATCCACCTGCGCCACTTGTATTTGGGGCTGTAAGGAGAAGCGTTCGCCATCTATCAGCAGACTGCCATCCTCGAACACCATCGCATTGCCACCATATACCACATCCTGGGTTGACTCTCCGAATCCGCTGCTGGCATAGACATAGGCGCTGATGGTGCGTGCACTCTGTTGGGCAAGCAACGAACAGAGGTAGCGATGCTTGCCGATGAGTTCGTCGCTGGCAGATAGGTTGAAGATAATGTCGGCACCTGCCAGAGCCAGATTGTTACTGGGGGGAATAGGCGCCCACACGTCCTCACAGATCTCGATGCCGAACTTCACGTCATCGCCTGTGGAGAAGATAATGGGCTCGGCACTCACGCTCACGGGCGAACCTGCCAGGTAGATTTCCGCTGGGTTGAGGTCCTGGGCGGAGGCAAACCAGCGCTTCTCATAGAACTCACCATAGTTGGGCAGATAGGTCTTGGGGACTACGCCCAGAATGGTGCCGTGCTGGATGACTGCGGCACAATTATAAAGCAGTCCGTTGATAACCACTGGCAGGCCCACGATAGAGATTACGTCGAGCTTGCGAGTAAAGTCGAGCAGCATCAATAGACCTTCCTCTGCCTTGTCGAGCAGCAATTGCTCACGGAAGAGATCCTGACAGGTATAGCCCGTCAGGCACAGTTCCGGAAAGACCATCACCTCGACGCCCTTACCTTCGGCCTGGGCAATCAGACTCTCTATCTGCTGCACATTGTAGACCACGTCGCCTACCTTCACTGCTGGCACGGCAGCAGCCACCTTGATAAATCCGTATTTCATGCCTTTATTATTTCATTATTTCTTTTTTCAAATTCCCTCACGCATCACCTTCTCGATGCTGACATTGCGGTTCTCTTCGCGCATCAGATCCGACTCCTCGGGAATGTCGGGCACCACTATTACCGGCTCATCCTCGATCTCGTCGAGCATCTCCTGCGTCTCGTCCTCTGCCTTGGGCACATCGTCGTGGACCATTGAGTCTGGTACGAACTCCACAGGCCTGTACACGGGTGGCCTGTATATATATCGCCGGCACCCTGTCAGGGGCAACAGCAGCATGACGACAACTGTCAGATTCAGAATTTTCTTCATATTATGCTGGGTTATATACGTTCCACTTGCTTCACACCCTTCACCGTACGGAGTTTCTTCATGAGGGTTTCCATACGCGAGGTATCGTCGATCATCACCTCGAGGTTACCGCTGAACAGACCGTCGTGCGAATCGATGTTGATACTGCGCAGAATGAGTTTCTCGTCCTTCGAGATGATGCTCGTCAGATTGTTTACGATGCCTATGTCATCGTTGCCGATGACGCGCAGCGTAATCGAGTACTGCGAGGCTCCCTTGCCGCTCCATTTGGCTTTCACGATGCGATAGCCATAGCGACGACGGAGCTCCGGAGCGTTGGGGCAGTCCTCACGGTGAATCTTAATACCACCGCTGATGGTGACGAAGCCGAACACCTTGTCACCGTAGATAGGCGAGCAGCAGCGCGCCAGCTGGTAGTCGATGCCTTTCAGGTTGCGGTCGATGATGAGCACGTCGTCATTCATAGGCACGTTCAGTCCTGCCACCTTCGACTCGTCGAGCTCGAATTCGCTGGCGGAGCGGGCTACATTGTCACCTGTGGGGGCCTTGCCGTCGTCCTTCAGCTCCAAGTATTTCTCTATCACGTCGTTGGTGTCGAGCGTGCCATCGGCTATTTGCTTGTAGAAGTCGCTCACTTCCTTGAAGCCCATCTTCTTGATGACATGGAACATCGTCCCCTCCTCCATCTCCAGCTTCCGGTTCTTGAACTTGCGTTCCAGCATCTCCTTGGCAAAGAGCCCTTCCTTCACCTGAGTCTCCTTCAGCGCAAGACGTATCTTCGCCTTGGCCCGCGAGGTCTTCACGAAGGTGAGCCACTCCTGACGGGGCTTTTGGCTCGCCGAGGTAAGTATCTCCACCTGGTCGCCGCTCTTGAGTTCATGACGGATGGGCACCACCCGACCGTTGATACGACCTCCCGTACACTGGTTGCCCACCTTCGAATGGATGTGGTAGGCAAAGTCGAGCACCGTTGCCCCAGCGGGGAATTTCAACAGGTCGCCACGAGGGGTGAACACGAAGACCTCGTCTTCATAGAGATCCATTTTGAACTGGTCCATGGCTTCGATACCGTCGGCACTCTCCAGCATCGACCGGATGTTCGCTAACCACTCGTCGAGACCCGTCTCTCCCTTTACGCCCTTGTAGCGCCAGTGGGCAGCTACTCCACGTTCGGCTATCTCGTCCATGCGCTCCGTACGTATCTGCACCTCCACCCACTTCTGCTCCGGACCCAGCACTGTGATGTGCAGGCTCTCGTATCCATTCGACTTCGGTACCGAGAGCCAGTCACGCAGGCGTTTGGGGTTGGGCTGATACATATCCGTCACGATTGAGTAGGCTTGCCAGCACTGCATCTTCTCCTGATTCTCCGGACAATCGATGATGATACGGATGGCAAAGAGGTCGTAGACTCCCTCGAAGGGGCACTTCTGCTTCTTCATCTTTTGCCAGATGGAGTGTATCGATTTGGTACGCCCCTTGATGTGACAGTGGATGCCTGCCGCCTTCACCTTTTCTTCTATAGGACCTATGAAGCGCTGTATATAGGCATCGCGCGAAGCCTTCGTCTCGTTCAGTTTCTCGCGGATATGATAGTAGGCATCGTGCTCCAGGTATTTCAGGGAGAGATCCTCCAGTTCACTCTTCAACTTGTACAGGCCCAGCTTATGGGCCAGCGGTGCATAGAGATAGGCTGCTTCCTGAGACACTTCCGTCTTCGCTTCCAAGTCATCCGAGTCGCGTATCTGTCGCATCAGGTTCAACCGGTTGGCAATCATAATCAGGATCACCCGCATGTCCTCTGCCAAAGAGAGCAACAGGTTCCTGAAATTCTCACTGGCCACAGAGGGGGTCTTCTCGTAGAGCTGACGGATGCGGTCCAGTCCGTGCAGGATACGGGCCACCGACTCACCATACTGCTGCTCCACCTCCTCAATGGAGATGTGACCTTCGTCGATCTCGGGAGTAAGCATCACCGCCTGAATAGCATCACCTTTCAGACCGATCTCCGAAGTGAGTATATCGGCCGTTTGAGCGGCCAGTTTCTTCTTCTCTTCGTATGTAAATGCGAATTCTTTTGCCATAAATCCACAAATTTAAGGGCAAAGATACAAATTTCTTTGGATTTATGCGAATTTTTCAGAAAAAGTTAGTACTTTTGCCATATATTTTTAACTAAATACCTATTTTATGTTATCAGAAAAAGACTTAAAGCAGATTGCACAGAAGGGTATCACCTCTGAGCAGATTGAGAATCAGTTGAACGAGTTCAAGACTGGTTTCCCCTTCCTGAAGCTGGAAGCAGCAGCTGGTATCGGCAATGGCATCATTGCACCGGCAGAAGCCGAGCGCAAGCAGTTCGTCGATGCCTGGAACGCCTACAAGGCTGAAGGCAAGAAGGTGGTCAAGTTCGTACCCGCATCGGGCGCTGCCAGCCGTATGTTCAAGAACATGTTTGCATTTGTCGATGCCGACTATGACGTGCCCACCACCGATTTCGAGAAGAAATACTTCGACTCCATCGAGAAGTTCGCTTTCTATGACGCACTCAACGCCGTTTGCCAGAAGAACGAGGGCAAGGGCATCAAACAGCTCATCGCTGAAGGGTGCTACAAGGCTGTCGCTGCCAATATGCTCAAGGCTGAGGGCCTGAACTACGGACAGCTGCCAAAGGGCCTCCTGCTCTTCCACAAGTACCCCGAAGGAGCACGTACCCCCATGGAGGAGCATCTTGTGGAGGGTGCGCTTTACGCTGCATCCAATGGCGAAGCACACGTCCACTTCACCGTCAGTCACGAACACATGGAACTCTTCAAGGCTAAAGTGGCCGAAAAGGCTGACACATTTGCTCAGAAATATGGCATAAAGTACGATATCAGCTTCTCTGAGCAGAAACCTTCTACTGACACCCTTGCTGCCAACCCCGACAATACTCCGTTCCGCAACGACGACGGCTCACTTCTCTTCCGCCCCGGCGGGCATGGTGCTCTCATCGAGAATCTCAACGAGATCGATGCCGATGTCATCTTCATCAAGAATATCGACAATGTGGTGCCTGATCGCCTGAAGCCCGAAACCGTAGAGTGGAAACAGGTCATCGCCGGCGTACTCGTCACGCTGCAGAAGCAGGCTTTCGAATACCTGCGCGCACTCGATGCCGGTGCTGATGAAGCCAAGCTGCAGGAGATTGCTGAGTTCGTGAGCAAGTGCCTCTGCACAGATGCCAAGGGTAACAAGGTGGATGCCGACTATCTCCGTCGTAAGCTCGACCGTCCGATGCGTGTATGTGGCGTGGTGAAGAATGTCGGTGAGCCTGGTGGAGGCCCGTTCCTCACCTACAACCAGGATGGTACCGTCAGCCTGCAGATCCTCGAGAGTTCTCAGATCGACACCAACAATGAGGCTTATATGAAGATGTTCACACAGGGCACACACTTCAACCCCGTCGATCTCGTTTGCGCTGTCAAGAACTATAAGGGTGAGGCCTACAACCTGCCCGAGTTCGTCGACAAGACCACGGGTTTCATCTCTTCTAAATCGAAAGCTGGTAAGGAGCTGAAAGCCTTGGAGTTACCTGGTTTGTGGAATGGCGCTATGAGCAACTGGAGTACAGTCTTCGTCGAGGTCCCCCTCGGCACTTTCAATCCTGTGAAGACTGTCAACGACCTCCTTCGCGAACAGCATCAGTAAGGAGCTGTCTTTTCTACAGTTAAACACTAAAGAAGCCTCGTGACACTCGTTCACGAGGCTTCTTCTTATATCGTATGTCAAACTTTAACTTCGGACCTGGCCCCAGTTTAAACTTTAACTTCGGACCTGGCCCCAGTTTAAAGTTCAAGACCACTTGATGTCTAACACAAACCGCTTCCGATTCCCCTTCGGACGAACCGTGAAGTGGATTATGTTTGGTAGTTAGAATGGCAGATCGTCTGTACTGCCTTCTGCTGCCGGCTCTTGGGCAGGAGGGAAAGGTGCTGTTGCTGCAGCAGGCTGCTGGGGAGGGAATGGTGCAGCCCCTGCGTTGGCTACAGGAGCACCAGCCACGGGCTGCTGAACCTGACCGCGAATCACATTATAGGCACGTACTTCATTAAACCAACGGCCATTATACTCATGGGCGTCTATATCGAACTGAACAGTCAGATCCTCACCATTCTGAATGTTGAACTGCTTGATACGGTCTTCACCAAAGAGACGGAAGACACACTTGCGGGGAAACGTGCCCGGCACCTCGATGACATATTCTTGTGACATCCATGTGTTACCAGTACGCTGTGACACACCACTGTTTGCCGGAAGTACGGCAATAATTCTACCTGTTAATTCCATTGCTTAAATGTTTTTATTTGTTGTTTTTTCTCGTTTCAAGGTGCGAAATTACTAAAAATAGTTTGAAACACGAAAATTTATCGGCATTTTTTTGTTCATAACAACGTTTTTTTGTAATTTTGCCACAATAAATAATAATGTAAGAAGAAACAAAAAACTATAAGATTATGCGATTCACAGTATCTAGCACAGCGCTGAGCAATAAACTCACCGCCCTCTCAAGAGTAATTAACAGCAAGAATGCCCTGCCCATCTTAGGCGATTTCCTGTTTGAGATCAGCGGACAGACATTGACACTTACTGCCTCCGACAGCGAGAACACCATGCGCACGGCCATCCAGTTGACTGACAGTGATGGCGACGGCCGTTTTGCCATCGGCAACCACGACCTCCTCGAAGCTGTCAAGGGATTCTCCGAGCAGCCTATCACCTTCGATGCAAGCATCGAGCAGGCCATCGTGAAGATATCCTATCAGAACGGTCTGTTCTCCCTGCCCATAGAGAATGCCGACGAGTATCCTTTGGCTCAGAGTGTCAACGACAGTGCTTACACCATAACCATCCCCAACACCGTGCTTGCAGAGAATGTCAACCGCAGCATTTTCGCTACGGCTCAGGACGAGCTCCGCCCAGTGATGAACGGTATCTATTTCGACCTGACACCCGAATGCCTGGCAATCGTGGCCAGCGACGGTCATAAGTTGGTACGCAATAAACTGTTCAGTATCCATAGCGACCAGCCCGCTTCATTTATCCTTCCGAAAAAGCCGGCTAACCTGCTCCGCAATATCCTGGGCAAGGACGGTGGCGACGTGACCATCCGTTTCGATGAGCGTAACGCCGAGATCAACTACGGTGACGGTACTGTGCTCTGCCGACTGATCGAGGGGCGCTACCCCAACTACAACTCTGTGATTCCCCAGGGCAATCCCAACGAACTGCGTGCCGACCGTCTGAGTCTGCTGGCAGCCCTCCGCCGTGTGCAGCCATTCGCCAATGGCAGCAGCAACCTGATACGCTTCCACGTAGAGAACAATACTCTCCAGTTGGATGCCGAGGATTACGACTTCTCAAAGACTGCCACCGAGCGTATGTCATGCGAATACAACGGCAAGCCTATGAGCATCGGCTTCAAGGGCTCCTCGTTCATCGAGATCCTGAGCAATTTCGACAGTCAGGAAGTGATTATACAGTTGGCCGATCCCAGTCGCGCCGGTCTCGTACTGCCATCGGAACAGCCTGAGAACCAGGATGTGCTGATGCTGATGATGCCTATGCTCATCAACGACTAATCTCTCACCTGACACTTATTATTGTTCCTGATGAAACTGAATCTGACAAAACCACTGGTCATCTTCGACCTCGAGACAACCGGACTGGACATCGTAAAGGATCGCATCATCCAGTTGTCGTATATCAAGGTGTATCCCGACGGAAAGGAGGAACGAGGCAACGAACTCATCAATCCTGAGCGCCCCATCCTGCAAGAGATCACGGCCCTTACCGGCATCTCCGACGAGGATGTGAAGGACAAGCCTACCTTCAAGCAGATTGCACCCCAACTCTGCGAGAAGTTCAATGGCTGCGACTTCGCCGGCTTCAACTCCAACCACTTTGATATTCCCCTGCTGGCAGAGGAGTTCCTCCGTGCAGGCATCGACTTCGATTTCTCCAAGTGCCGCATGATCGACGCTCAGACCATCTTCCACAAGATGGAGCGCCGGAATCTGGCAGCCGCCTATAAGTTCTACTGCGGACGTAAGATGGAAGAGGATTTCGAAGCCCATCGGGCCGACCAGGACACAGAAGCCACTTATCGCGTGCTGATGGGTGAACTCGACAAGTATGCTCCAGGTGCCAATGAGGACCCGGAGAAAGTTCTTGAGAACGATATGGAGATGCTCGCCGACTTCTCGAAGATGAACAAGAACGTAGACTTTGCCGGACGCATCGTTTGGGGAGAGGTAAAAGGTCCAGACGGTAAGCCTCTGCTCGACCAGGAGGGTAACCCTCGTCTGATCGAGGTGTTCAACTTCGGCAAGCACAAGGGACTCCCCGTGGTCGATGTGCTCCGCTCTGACCCTGGCTACTACAGTTGGATACTGGGAGGCGACTTCACCTATAACACCAAACAGGTGCTGACCCGTATCCGTCTGCGCGAGGCAAAGATGAACGGATGAGATATCTCACTACTATACTGCTATGCCTGCTTGCAGCTCTTGGCCACGCCCAGGAGCTGCAAGTAAAGGTTAATATCAACCACAGCCAGATACAGGGCACGGATGCCAGCGTATTCGACAACCTGCAGCAGACGCTGGAACAGTTTATCAATGACCGCCAGTGGACTGCCCTGCAGTTTCAGGAGAATGAACGTATCCAGTGTACGATGAACATCACCGTCACGAAATATGTACGGGAGGAGAACACCTTCGAATGTACGGCCCTGATCCAGGCCAACCGTCCGGTTTTCAACTCCAGCTACACCTCCACCTTATACAATAATAGGGATGCGCAGTTCAACTTCCAGTTCGCACAGTTCGACCAGCTGAACTTCAACGATGAGACCATCGACAACCAGCTGACGGCCCTCATCGCCTATTATGCCTACCTCATCATCGGTCTCAATCTCGACAGTTTCGCACCCATGGGAGGCACTGATATCCTGCAGCGCTGTATGTATCTGGTCAACAATGCTCAGGATCTGGGATTCCCGGGATGGAAATCCTTCGAGGACTCCCGCAACCGCTTCGCCATCATCAACGACTATCTCGACGAACAGATGAAACCCTTCCGACAGTTGCAGTATGACTACTATCGCAAGGGACTAGACGAGATGGCAAATAATGCCGAGCGAGGACGTACGGAGATATCCACCGCCCTGGAAGCCAACCTGAAGAAGGCCCATGAGAACAAGCCCCTGAGTCTGCTCCCCCAGATATGGACAGACTACAAGAAAGACGAGCTGGTCAACATCTACAAGGGTAAGGGTACACAGAAGGAGAAACAATCCATCAACGAACTGCTGATGTCCATCAATGCCTCGCAGAGTAGCAGTTGGGAGAAGATCAGTCAGTAGTGATTTATATTTGAGATTTAACGGATATGCTTAAACACTTATATATCAAGAACTTTGCACTCATCGACATTCTCGACATAGACCTCTATCCCGGCTTTTCTGTCATCACAGGTGAGACAGGTGCCGGCAAGAGTATTATCCTGGGAGCCATCGGTCTTCTGCTGGGGCAACGGGCCGATGCCAAGACCATCAAGACGGGTACAGACAAATGCATCATCGAGGCTCAGTTCGACTTGTCACGCTATCGTCTGGAAGCATTCTTCACGGATAATGACATCGAATACGACAATGGCGACTGCATCATCCGACGCGAACTCCTGGCCTCTGGTAAGAGCCGCGCCTTCATCAACGATACACCGGTACAACTGGCTATGCTCAAGGAACTGGGTGACAAACTGGTCGACGTCCACTCCCAGCACCAGAACCTGCTGCTCAACAAACAGGACTTCCAGCTGAGTGTGGCAGATATCATCGCCAGTGACGAACAACAACTATCGGCCTATCAGCAGGCCTATGCCGACTATCAGGCTGTAACTGCCGAACTGCGCCAGGCCGAGGAAGACATCGAGCGTAACCGTCAGAACGCCGATTTCCTTCAGTTCCAGTTTGATGAGCTCCATCATGCCCGTCTCTCCGAAGGCGAGCAGGAAGACCTCGAACAGAAGAGCGACACCATGACCCACTCCGAGGAGATCAAGGCTGCCCTCTTTACGGCCGATCATGCCCTACAGGCGGATGGCACGGGCATCGTCACCTCACTGCGCACCGCCATCTCTGCACTCCGTGATATCCAACGGGTCTATCCCGACATGACCGAACTCACCGAGCGCCTCGACAGTACTTACATCGAACTGAAGGACATCGCCCAGGACATCAACGGACGACTCGAAGATGTGGATTTCGACCCTTCAGAACTCGATGCCATCAATACCAGGCTCGACAAGATCTATGACCTCGAGAAGAAATACCACGCAGAGAACATCACCGAACTGATTGCACTGCGCGATGAACTGGAACGAAAATTAGGCAATATCGAGAATAGCGACGAGGCACTCGCCGTCCTCCGACAGCGACAGGAAGAGCTCCGTAAGGCTTGTCAACAGTCTGCCGACGAACTGACCAGACTCCGTACGGCAGCAGCCCGGAAGATTGAACAGGAGATGCTGCAGCGCCTCGTGCCCTTAGGCATGCCTCACGTACAGTTCCAGGTTCAGATGACCCGCGAGGCTCTTGGGCGCAATGGACAGGACCGTATCGCATTCCTCTTCTCAGCCAACACCTCCACCCCACTCCAACCTGTCTCACAGGTGGCCTCGGGAGGTGAGATTGCCCGTGTGATGCTGGCCCTTAAGGCCATGATCAGCGGGGCTGTCAAACTGCCCACCATCATTTTCGATGAGATAGATACGGGCGTCAGTGGAAAGATTGCCGAGAAGATGGCTGAGATTATGCAGGAGATGGGGCGCAACGAGCGTCAGGTGATCAGCATCACCCACCTGCCTCAGATTGCCGCCCTGGGCACCACCCACTATAAGGTCTCCAAGGAGGAGACGCCTCAGGGCACTACCAGCCGGATGGAGGAACTATCCTCCGAGCGTCGCATCACGGAGATAGCACAGATGCTCAGTGGCAGTGATGTCTCTGAGGCTGCCATTCAGAATGCCAAACAACTCTTAAAGGTACAAAAGTAAAAAGGTAAAAAGAATAAATAGGTATGAAACGAATCCTGATAAGTTTATCACTGATCACTTTATATGTCGCATGTTGTCTTCCCACGGCAAAGGCCCAGCCCTCCTGGGCCAAGAAGGCCGGCAAGTCAGTCTTCACCCTCAAGACCTTCGCTGCCGACGGTTCTCTCATCGCCAGCAGCAATGGCTTCTTTGTGGGGGCCCAGGGTGAGGCGGTCAGTAGTTTTGCTCCCTTCAAGGGAGCTGCCCGTGCTACGGTCATCGATGCCAGTGGCAAGGAGATGAGGGTCACGGGACTGATTGGGGCGAATGATATGTACGATGTGGCTAAATTCCGCGTCGATGGCAAGTCACAACCCCTCACCGTGGCTCAGTCCGCAGCGCCTGTGGGCACCACGCTCTGGCTCCTGCCCTATCGTGAGTCGAAGAACCTGCCCGGCGGTCTGATCCGTAAGGCGGAGAAGTTCCAGGATGATTATGCTTACTACACCATCGCCATGCGCACACCCGAACAGGCTGTGAGCTGTCCTCTGCTCAATGAGGACGGTGAGGTGATTGGCATCCTCCAGCCAGCTGCCTCTGCCGCCGATTCGCTGAGCTACGCCATCAGTGCCCGTTTTGCCGACTCCCTCAAGGTCAACGGCCTGAGTCTGAATGATCCCACGCTCCGTATGACATCCATTAAGACCGAACTGCCCGACAACCTGCAGGATGCCAACCTGATGATCTTCATGGCCAGCACCTCTGCCGACTCTGTTGCCTATGCAGGACTCCTGGACGACTTCATCCGCAAATTCCCCAATGAACCTGATGGCTATACCTATCGCGCCCAGCTCTCTGCCGCCAGCGGCGACTATGCCTCTGCGGAGCGTGACATGGACCAGGCCCTCAAGGTGGCATCGCCGAAGGATAATGCACACTTCAACTATGCCCGTCTCATCTATCAGAAGGAGGTATACAACAGCGACAAGCCCTATGCCGGCTGGTCATTGGACAAGGCCCTCTCAGAGATCCGTGAGGCTATATCGGCCAATCCTCTCCCTGCCTACCGTCAGGTGGAAGGTAACATCCTCTTCGCCCAGCATCAGTACGACGAGGCTTACAAGGTGTTTACCGACCTCACCAAGTCGAATCTCGACCAGGCAGAGATGTGGTTTGCCGCTGCCCGCTGCAAGGAGATGCTCAAGGATACCACAACCATGCTCGCACTGCTCGACAGCACCATGGCCACCTTCAGTAAACCGTATCTCAAACAGGCCGCTCCCTACCTCTGGGCCCGGGCCAATGCCAAGATGGATGCACGCAAATTCAGGGAGGCCGTGAGCGATATGAACGACTACGAACAACTGATGAGTACCGACCTGAATGCCCGTTTCTTCTATATCCGTCATCAGGCGGAGTTGGAGGGACATCTCTACCAACAGGCCCTCAACGACATCTCCCGGGCCGTCACCATGGAGCCCAAAGAGACACTCTACTATGCCGAAAAGGCATCGCTCGAGATCCGTGTAGGCCATTACGACGAGGCCATCTCCACGGCCCGTGAGTGTATCTCCGTTGATGCCAATGTCAGCGACGGCTATCTTTTCCTCGGTCTGGCACAGTGCCTCAAGGGCAATAAGACGGAGGGCATACCCAATCTGCAGAAAGCCAAGGACCTGGGGGATCCCCAGGCCGAACAGCTGATAGAGAAATATAAATAGGTTGCCCGCAAGAGCAACCTATTTTTCTTAGAATGGTACCGAGCCATCACCGCCCGACGGTGGAGGAGGCATCTGGATATTGCTGAACGGATCATAGTCGGGGGATGTAGGTGGTTCACTGCTCCCGTTGATCTTCGACCCCACAATCTCTCCACCTCCGGCAGGTGAGACTGGTCCCAGCTGATTGTCATCCGGATTCTCAAAACGCGTATACTGGCCTTTGAAGGTCAACAGCACGTCGCCTGTGGCGCCCTTACGGTGCTTGGCAATGATAATCTGTGCCATACCGTGCAGATCGCGGCCATTGTCATCCTGGTAGATATGATAGTATTCCGGACGGTGAACGAACAGCACCATGTCGGCATCCTGCTCGATAGCACCTGACTCTCGCAGGTCAGACAACTGCGGACGCTTGCCTTCCAGTCCCTCGCGGGATTCCACGCCACGGTTCAACTGACTCAGTGCCAGAATGGGGATATCCAAGTCCTTGGCCAGGCCCTTCAGCGAACGGGAGATGGTCGACACCTCTTCCTGGCGCGAGGAGAACCGCATGCCATTGGCATTCATCAGCTGCAGATAGTCTATCATGATGATTTTCACGCCATGCTCCCTGACCAGTCTGCGGGCCTTCGTACTGAGTTCAAACACCGACAGACCAGGCGTGTCATCCACGTACAGCGGAGCATCGAGCAGCGTGTTGATACGTTGGTCCAGTCTTTGCCATTCATCGGGCTGTAACTGTCCGTTCAGAATCTTCGAACCTTCTATCTCACAGGCATTACTGATCAGACGGTTTACCAACTGTACGTTCGACATTTCAAGCGAGAAGAAGGCCATCGGCACTCTCAGGTCTGCGGCAATGTTCTTCGCCATCGACAGGGCAAAGGAGGTCTTACCCATCGCAGGGCGCCCTGCAATGATCACCAGGTCACTGGCCTGCCACCCGGAGGTGATATCGTCGAGCTTGTGATAGCCTGTCGGCACACCCGTCAGTCCGTCCGTATTGGCAGCAGCAGCCTGAATGGTCTTGATGGCCTGGGAGATCACGGGGTTGATCTGCGTATAGTCCTTCTTCATGTTGCGCTGACTCAGTTCGAAGAGCGAACCTTCGGCCTCCTGCATCAGGTCATCGATATCCACCGTCTCGTCGAAGGCCTTCGTCTGGATCATACCTGTATAGGAGATCAACTGACGGGCCAGCGACTTCTGGGCGATGATATTCGCATGATACTCGATATTGGCCGAGGATGCCACACGCGAGCTCAGTTCGGCCACATAGCCCGGACCGCCAATCTCCTCCAGGGTGCCGTTCTTCGCCAGACGCTCGGTCACCGTGAGCACGTCTACAGGTTTCTCCTCAATGGCCAGGTCGCGGATGGCCTCATACACCATCTGGTTCCTGGGCTCGTAGAAACTGTCGGGACGCAGTGTCTCACAGACGATGGCGTAAGCGTCCTTGTCGATCATCAGGGCTCCCAACACGGCTTTCTCCACCTCCAGGGCCTGGGGCTGGAGGTGACCGTAACTATTGTCCACAGGCTGTTGTCGGCGGGGCCTGCGTCGGTTATTGTTATCTTGTTCTGCCATATGCGTTTTATGTTTCGGCCACAAAGTTACTCTTTTTTTTTTGAAATACAAAAAAATACCGTAACTTTGCACCATGATATCATTTCCTGTAGCAAAAATCAATCTGGGTCTCAACGTGGTCGAGAAGCGACCCGACGGTTACCACAACCTCGAGACCGTGTTTTATCCCGTTCCCATCAAGGATGCTCTCGAGGTCTGTGAGATGGATCCACAGTTTCCTTCCTCAGTCGACTGCGACCTGAAAGTGACCAACATCCCCGTCGAGGGTGACGAACAGCGTAACCTCGTCGTCAGGGCCTACCAGCTCCTGAAGGGCGACTTCCCCGACCTGCCACGCATCCACGCCCATCTCTTCAAGGCGATCCCCACTCAGGCTGGTATGGGGGGAGGCTCCAGCGACTGTGCCTATATGATCACCCTGCTCAACCGCATGTTCGCCCTCGGACTCTCCGAACAACAGATGGTCGACTATGCGGCCCGACTGGGAGCCGACTGTGCCTTCTTCATCCATCCCCGTCCTGCTTATGCCGAAGGGATTGGTGAACGGCTACAGCCCATCGCCCTCGACCTGAGTGGATGGCATATCGCCATCGTACGGCCTGACATCCCTGTACCTACCAAGGAGGCCTTCTCACTCATCAGACCACAGCGCCCACTACGCAACTGTCGGGATATTGTCTCCCAACCGGTGGAGACCTGGCGCTCCCTGCTCTTCAATGATTTCGAACAGAGTGTCTTCACCCTCCATCCCGAAATCGCTTCCATCAAGGACCGCCTCTATGACATGGGAGCTGCCTATGCCGCCATGTCGGGCAGTGGCAGCAGCGTCTTCGGACTCTTCACCGCTCCTGTCTCCCTCGACTCCTTCACTGCCCCCGGCACGTTCACTGCCTGCCTACCTCTCTGATAAATTGGGGGCCCCCGATTCCCATCGAGAGCCCCCCATAACAACACAAACACAAATAGATTCACGAGAATAACACGCGAACCTTTTTCCTATATTTACTGAATACCCTCCTCGCGCAACTTCTGCTGCCACTTCCAGGCACTCTTCAATACTTCTTCCGTAGGTGTCTCGGCCTTCCAGCCCAGCACCTTGTTGGCCTTGTCCACATTTCCCCAGACCTGCTCGATATCGCCCTCACGACGCGGAGCGTATGTCCAGTTCACCTTCACGCCAGTAGCCTTCTCAAAACCCTCTACCACCTCGAGTGTGGAGAGGCCCTTGCCAGTACCGATGTTAAACACCTCCACGGCATCGGTCTCGGGCTTGTCCAGCACGCGCTCCATAGCCTTCACATGGGCCTTGGCCAGATCCACCACGTAGATATAGTCGCGGATACAGGTCTTGTCAGGGGTGTGATAGTCATGACCGAATATCTTCAGCTGTTCCCTGATACCCATGGCCGTCTGGGTCACGAAGGGGATGAGGTTCATGGGCACACCATTGGGCAACTCTCCTATCAGGGCCGAGGGATGGGCTCCGATGGGATTGAAATAGCGCAGGATCACACTCTTGATGGGAGCACCCGAATGGATATAGTCCTGGATGATCTCCTCGTTGATCTGCTTCGTATTGCCATAGGGCGACAGGGCTTTCTGGATGGGGGCATTCTCCGTCACGGGCAGGTTCTCCTTCGAGGGCTGGCCATACACGGTACAGCTCGACGAGAAGATGATACCCTTCACGTCGTACTTCGGCATCAGCTCCAGCAGGTTGATCAGCGAGGTCAGGTTATTGCGATAGTAGAGCAACGGCTTCTGCACACTCTCGCCCACTGCCTTGGAGGCGGCAAAGTGGATGATTCCCTCTATCTTGGGATATTTCTTGAAGACACCCTCCAGGGCCTCCAGGTCGCAGCAGTCCACCTGCTCGAACGAGGGGCGTATGCCTGTGATCTTCTCAATACCGTCTACCACGTTTGCATTTGAGTTCGAGAGGTTGTCGATGATGACCACCTCATAGCCTGCTTCCTGCAGTTCCACGGTCGTATGGCTCCCGATGAAGCCCGTACCGCCTGTTACCAGAATCGTTTGTTTCATATCTTAGCTTTTTAGTGACTTTTACTTTAGGCGATGCAAAAGTACGAAAAAAATCCTAAACTCAAAAACATTCCTCATTTTATTTGGCTTTTCTACCCTTTTTTCGTAATTTTGCCGCGAATATGAAACGATTTCTTTGCCTTCTCCTGATCCTGGCACTGCTTGCACCTGTGATGACGGTTGCCCGGACTATCATCCACCAGCCCCAGTTGAAGAGCCTGCAGGTGGTGGTCAACGACCAATGGCTCTCTCCCGCTGTCATGCGACTGGGGAGCAGCGATGTACTCAATATCGCCTTCGACGAACTCTCACACGACTACCACAGATATATATATAAGGTGGAGCATTGTGAGGCCGACTGGTCTCCCTCACAGTCTCTCTTCGAGAGCGACTGGCTCGAAGGGTTCAACGGCAATCCCATCGACTTCTACGAACCTTCTGTCAACACCACCGTGCCCTACACCCACTATGCCTTCAGCATCCCCAACGAACAGATGCGACTGAAGATGAGCGGCAACTACCGTATCCACATCTACGACGATACCGACGACCAACAGGAGGTCATCACCATCGATTTCAGGGTCACCGAGGAGTCCATGCCCCTCCTGCTCTCTGCCTCTACCAATACCGACATCGATGCCAATGCCACCCACCAGCAGGTATCCCTCGTCCTGGGCTACGGCTCTTATCGGGTTATCAGTCCTGCCGACCAGATTGTCATCGTAGTCACACAGAACGACCGAGATGACTCCCGGAGGACCGACATCCGTCCTACCGTGGTCAAGCCCGACGGTCTCGAATGGAACCACTGCCGACAACTCATCTTCGAGGCAGGCAACGAATACCATAAATACGAGGTGCTCGACGTGAGCCATGCCACCATGGGCATCGACCAGATCATCTGGAATGGCGAACACTATGAGGCCTACCCCTTCATCGCCGAACCGCGTCCCAACTACCTCTACGACGAGGATGCCAATGGCGCCTTCTACATCCGCAACAGCGACAATTGGGAGTCTGCCACGACCTGCGACTATGTCTGGATCAACTACCGCCTGAAATGTCCCGAACTACCTCAGGGACAGATACGCATCGACGGTCGATGGACCACCGATGCCGACTGTACCCCTTACCTGATGGACTACAACTCCCAGACAGGCATGTACGAGGCCCGTATCCTCCAGAAACAGGGCTACTACTCCTATCAGTATCTCTGGCAGCTCCCCGACGGATTCCTCCGCACGGCGCCATCCGAAGGCAACTTCTACCAGACGGAGAACAGCTATGAGGCATACGCCTACTTCCGTGAGACGGGAGGCACCACCTGGCGCCTCGTCGCCTACCGCCAGATTAACATCAAATAACTCAAGTTTCGCATTCGCTCAACTTCTTTGTAGTTAAGTAGTTAAGTAGGGAGTGTCGCCAATTATTAAGAAACTTTATAACTAATTGATTTGTAATGTGATATAAATTTTGTACCTTTGTACAATATAAGAAAAATCCCCCCGACCACCGTAGGAAAGTGCAAATCGGGGGAATTGCAAATCAATTGCGATGGCAAAAGTACAACATATTTCTGGAATAACCAAGAGATTGCCCTTCGAGGATCTCGACTTTTATGATCTTTTTCGAGTTACGTTTGAAAACAGTGAGCTTGGACGCATGAAACGTCTTCTCCCCCTGCATGAGATGGCAGTGAACTTCGGTTTGGTGAGTAACCGGTATGAACACAAACGTGGCCCCAAGCCATTTTTCAGTCCTGAGGGCAAGGTGGCATTAATGTTTCTGAAGATGTATACTGGACTGAGTGCTCCGAAGCTACTGGAGCAACTGAACGGCAACGTCCATTATCAGATATTTTGCGACATCTACATCAATCCGCTACGTCCTTTGACGAACTACAAGCTGATAGACGACATAGCCACTGAACTTGCCGACAAGCTTAGGATTCAGCAACAGCAGGACATACTTGCAGAAGTGTGGAAACCATACATGAAAGACCTGGATACATTCTACACTGATGCGACTTGCTATGAGAGCGAGATGCGCTATCCGACAGACCAGAAGCTGCTGTGGGAATGCTGCGAGAAGGCATATTCAATGATGTGTGAATTGAGTCGGCGTCTTGAGATCCATCGTCCGAGAACGAAGTACCTTGATGTAGAGAAGGTAAATCTGACGTATATGAAGCAGCGCAAGCACAACAAGTCACAGCAGCGCAAGCTGACCCGCAGGCAGATAAAGCTGTTGGCAAAGATTCTTGAGGAAATCCGAAAGATGATGCGTGAACATGACGATGATGAGCTACTGACGCTACGTGAAAAGTCGACCTTAGACATTATTACAAAGGTGTACCGTCAGCAGAAGAACCACTTCAACAGTAACGATCCCAGGGAAAGCATCCCTGACAGGATTGTGAGCATATCAAAGCCATATGTGAGGCCTATTGTCCGTGGCAAGGAAGTGAAGAACGTGGAGTTTGGTGCCAAGTGCAACAATATCCTTATTGACGGAATCTCGTTCATCGAGAAACTTTCATTCAATGCCTTCAACGAGGGAACCAGGCTTGAGCACTGCATCAAGATGCACAAGCGTCTGTTCAAGGTAGACGCAAAGAAGATAGGCGGTGATACAGGGTATGCAGGTACAGCCAATCGCAACCTCTGCAAAGAACTGGGTATCCAGACATCGTTTGTAAAGCGTGGTCGTCCAACTACAGAGAAGAATGACAAGGACTATGTCAGACAGGAACTTGCCAGAGTCAGGGCTACAGCGATGGAAGGCTCATTTGGAACCCAGAAGGAGCATTATGACATGCGACGGATCAAGGCAAGGAAGAAGAAAACGGAGATCCTGTACATCTTCTTCGGCATCCACACAGCGAACGTGGTCCACTTGGCAGAGCGATTGGCAGAACAAGAACAAGTCAAGGCAGCATAGAGACAACTCAGACTATCAAGAAATGGAGTCCTCCGCAGAGAACTCCCTGTTAATGGTCGCCCAAAGTGACAGAAACATCACAAAAATGATGGTAAGACAGCTGAAAACGCAATGATGGCAAGGCTGGAGCCAAAATGTGTTAAGGGCAAAACCCCATGCCGACCTATACAAGAAGAATTAAACGACAATCCCTAAGTAGTTATCGCTTCGCTCGTCCTTTCGGACAGTAGATAAGCCATTACTTCTATCGGCTGCCTTCCACCACACAGTCATTTGGCTTAACTACTTAACTACTGACTACTTATCTACTTCAGAAAGTTGAATCTCTTAATTTCTCAATTTCTCAATCTCTCAATTTCTCAATCTCAGAATGGTTTTTCCTTCTCCGATATTCCTCCGGCAACATCTGATACTCCCGGAAGAAAGTCGAAATCAGATAGTTCGGAGTAGCAAACCCGCACTCCTCGGCAATATCCGCAATGTCCTTGTCACTCAGCCGCAACAACTCCTCGGCATGCTCCACGGCCACGCGCTTCATCAGCATCTGCGGATCCTTATAGATATTCGCGGAGATAAGCCTATAGAACGGCTGCAGCTCCATCCCTGCGATATCGCTCAGCATCTTGATCGACAGCTGTGAGGCATTCTTGCTCTTCACAGTGTCCTTGATCTTCATCATCGTCTCCAGGAACTCCTCACTCATACCGTTCGAACCACCATGCTGACTGGTGATCTCCTCCAGCGACGGGGCCAGCAGTTCCTTGTTCGGGCCGTTACCATAGTCGGCAAACTGTTTGATACGCCTGATGATACCTTGTTCCTCACTGCTTCTGCGCGTCCTCATGCCATAGTTGCGCACATAGAGCCACACGTTCAGCAGGAACAGCAGCATCAGCAGCAGTGCCAGCAACATGAAGATACCCGTCGTACGCCACCAGGGCTCGTTCACGTTCACCACCCATTCGTAGGGCTCCGTGATCCACTCGTCGGGCAGCATCGAGGCCTGTAGCTGAATCGTATACGAACCGGGCTGCAGGGCCGACAGGGGCAGGTGCAACTGCCCCTTGCCGTCCACCAGTCCCATCGAGTTGTAGGGTGTCAACACGCGCCAGGCTTCGTCCACACCGAGCACCCTCACCCTGTAACAGGTCTGCTGCGGACGGAAATAGTTCAGTGCCGAGAAGGTCAACGACAGCGAGTTCAGGTTATAGTCCACGTTGATCTCATCCGTCCTGGTGAGGGCCTTGTCCAGTATCACGTGTCCCTCGAGAGCCTCGCCCGTCCGCACCTCATTACCATTCACCAGCAACTTCACCAGTTTTGGATAGATCTTATAGTTAGTCCGATCCGTCAGGGTACTCAAATCGCTGGGATCGAAGGCCAGCACGTGGTCCAGCATCTGCATCACCACCTTTCCGTCGTCCAGAAGCATCGCCTTGCCATTGATGAACGACTCGTTGGGGATATGGTCATACGAGTTATAGCTCAGCATCCTCAGGTACTTACCCTTGTCATCGAAGATCAGACAACTCAGACCGTAGCTCGTGCCCACCCAGATATGGTTCATGTCGTCTTCCACCACCGAGTGTACCACATTGTTTAGCAGTCCGTCACGCCGGGTATACACCACCGGCAGCTTGTCATTCGGTTTCTGATACAGGTGCAGTCCATGCGAGGTACCGACCCATGTCCGGCCTTTCGAGTCGCGATACACACAGTTCACCTGCTTGTCCCTGAACCGCTGGGCACTGGGCAGAGGTTCCATCATCTGGGCGTAGCGCTCTGCCTCCGGAGCTTTCCACGAATACACGGTGAAGGGCACGTTGTGAGGCCTCGCATAGAGCAGTCCCCAGGTCTGCGTACCTATCCACATACCCCCTTGCTTGTCAAAGACCAGGGCGTTCAGGCTCGTCTCCACCGTTCGCCCGTTGTACAGCTTCAGCGTCTCATAGTGCATCAGCTGACGACTACCGACATGATAGGTCCAGTAGCCCTGGCGACAGGGGATATAGAGCGTGCTGTCCAGCTTCTCGATATTACTCATCGAATAGGGCGTCTTCAGGATCTCCGTCCACTCCCACTTGCCGATATTAAACGACTGCAGGATGGCGCCTCCCGTTCCTGTCCGTATCTGGTAGTAGGTGCTTCCGTCCTCATAGAGCACCGACGTGCGGCCATAGTTCTTGTAGTCCTCAGGGCCATACGACTTGCTCAGATAGACAGTCTTGCCAGTACTCAGCTCCAGCACGTCCACCTCGCCTTTCTCATAGAACAGCAGCAGATACTTGTCCTCGTAAGTCTCAAGGTCTTGCAGGTTCTGGTCCGGGCGAACCACATAGGTCCGTTTCGACCCCACGGAATAGAGGCCCTTGCTCACCAGCAGGAACAGCTCACCGTCACTGTCCGCAAACAGGTCATGCACCTTCTCATGCACACCGAACTCGTCGAACACGGTCTGTATCGACGCGGTAAACTTCTCCGTCGTCAGGTCCACACACGTCACGCTCTTGTTGTCTTTCAGCCAGAGGTGGTGGTAGCGGTCAAAATACAGGTGATAGTATCCATGGTATTTATCCAGGGGATAGATATTCTCATTCGAGGGGTCGATATACGAGAACGAGTGTCCGTCGAAGAAATTGATCTGTCCGGTGGTGGTGATCACCAGTCTTCCGGTCTTCGTACACTTAATGGTCTGTGCACTGTTGTCCGACAGACCGTTTGAGGCGTTATACACGTCAAACAGCCGAGGGCTCTCCTCCGCATTCACCATCAGTGCTGCCAATGTCAGCAGACACCCCAAAACGCCTATTTTCTTTCTCGACAACATACAGTTTTTAGTGTAACGCCTGCAAAAATACTACTTTCCCCCGACACCACCAAATTTTTCGCAAAAAAAATCCGCAAGCACCCTCGTGCCTGCGGATTCTCATCCTCCTCTCAACCTCAGCTTCCTCAAATCCGGTTTCAGCGTCATACCCTGAACCCGCTCATTCCTACGGAACCTCTCCCCCAACCTACCATCATAAAAGATCTGCTGCGTCCCCCCGACCAAGTCACCATTCCCAGCCAACACACTGTCACCCAGATACGCCATAATCTTATACACATGCTCCTGGTCACCCTTCACCAGCAACATATCCTTCACAATCACCAGATGGTCATTATACAACACATCACTCAACCGGAACGACACCTGCCCCATCCCCAGCGCCTGACGCCTGAGCGAATACCAACCGTCACCACGGTCTATCAGATCCACATTCCTGAACTTCGACGTTCTCGGACGCTCACGATACTCCTTCCGGCCGATGCCGTCAAACCACACCGTCATACCCCTGATATCCTTCGCCACGAAGAAGTCCTCATCCTGCGTCACCTTGCCATACAGACTCGCCTTCAGGTCTATCCCCCGATTGTCAATCACCGTCTGACGGTTCTTATAGATATAATAGGGATACGTGCCGATAGCAAAGAAGCCACTTCCCCGCTCCAGCCTCGTCACCCTTTCAAACGCCGCCGGACAAGTCACCCTTCCGTTCATCATCACGCCATACTTGCCACCCTGCAGAAACACCTCCACGCCCTTCCGCGCTTCCCCGCGTCTCTTCACCCTCACCATCTCCAGATTCACCAGCACATGAGCCATATCCCGGCTGTTTGACGTCGAAGACTCACCGTCGCCTTTCACTGGGGACAGGTCCCGGCTGTTTGATGTCGAAGACTCACCGCCGCCGTTCACTGGGGACAGGTCCCGGCTGTTTGACGTCGAAGACTCAAACAACGGCCCTGTCCCCAGTGAGAGGCCCCCCTCAACCATCATCCCATCCTCAAGCACCAACATCGGCACCTCCCCCACAACACCTTTGCCAGCCAATCTCCCAAGGAACATCTCCCCCCAGTTCCGCTCATCCGTTGGCAAACCAAACACATGATACAACCCCACATTATCCAGGATTGTCACCGCCTCCTTACCCTTCGAAATCCGCATACCTCTGCCCACCTGCTGCAGATATTTCGACAGCGACAGCGTCGGCCTCGCCAACTGTATAAACTCCACCTCCGGCACATCAAATCCCTCACCGAAGATATCCACATTCACCAGCACGTCAATCCCCCTCGGTCCAGAAGACTCACCATCGCCGTTCACTGGGGACAGGTCCCGGCTGTTTGATGTCGAAGACTCAAACAACGGCCCTGTCCCCAGTGAGAGGCCCTCACCAACCTGCATCCCCTCCCGGTACGCCAAAACCAAATTAGCCCTCTCTTTCGCCGGCGTCTTCGAATCAATCACCGCACACCTCACCCCCCGCTCAGCATAATACGCCGCAATATGCACCGCATGCTCCCGGTTGATCGCATACACAATCCCCTTCTTCCCCCCGGCAAACGCCGCATACGTCCGATAAAGATGCGCAATCGACTCCTCACAGTCCATCACACTCACCATCTCCTTCGTCTGGTAATCCCCGTCAGCACCACGCTTGCTCAACCCGTGCACCTTCTCCAGCAACGGGTTGTCCGGCGCAGCACTCACATACTCAAAGTCACTCAACCACCCCTTATCGATAAACCTCTGGATCGACCACGACTGCAACAGCACGTCAAACAGATCCGTAAACGCCTCCCCGCTCAACCTGCAAGGCGTCGCCGTCAGTCCCAGCACCTTCGCCTCCGGCCATCTCTCCCACAGCCCCCGGTACGTCTTCGCCAACGCATGATGCGCCTCATCAATAATCACCAGCGACGGCGAGAACGGCACATCCTCCATCTTACTTCTTCCATCAGACATCAGACGACTCAGTTTCTGTATGCTCTCCACGACCAGGTGCTCCTTCTCCATGTCAATCCCGAAGTACTTCACCGTTCCCCGTATCTGGTCCAGCAACTCCCGTCTGTGAGCCACAATCAGTATTCCGTCAGACTTCTTCCTTCTTACTTCAGCCATCTTCCGTCGTATCACCTCTCCCATCAGCACAGTCTTCCCCGTACCCGTCGGCATCTGCACCATCACGCTCCTATACCTGTTCCAAGCCACATACAACCTGTCCAGCATCTCCTGCTGGTATCCCCTCAACATTCCCATCATCACACAATTATCTCAGCTTCTCGGACTTTAAACACACTTTTCCAACCTAAATATTTAGGTTTTCTTACACTTTTCCAATGTAATACAAATACAAAAATGACATTTTTCCAAGATTTATAGGTTAGCGAAGCGAGTCATCAGAAAGGTTGCCATTATATATTTGAACGTATGCGTCCGATTCTTGGGCCCAAAATCTCTACATCCTCAGTGTGAATGAGGATCCCAAGAGTTTGTAAAGAAGTCGGAAAATCTTTGTTTTAACTCGCTACGTCGCTTAGCTCGTCTAAGAACTTAATTTATGCAGCCTTGGGTCACTGCCACAGAACAGGAAATTCTTCCTTCCGCAGGCAAGATCCCTCATGATACTACTATTACTAATTCATCACCAGCGCATGCGGGTAACGAATCTCTTTCAGTTTGAAGCCAAAGTCAAACTTTGACTCATTATCGGGCGAATAAACCTCATCAGCCATCACGGTCATACCCATCATGCTTTCACCTACAGCATCACCGGCTATTGGGCTTTCAAACGTTTCCCGCCACGAAAAAACTGCTAAACGGGTATTCAGCCTTTCTATATGCTGCCTCACGATAGGGCTTGTCATCAGAATCCCAAGGGTATTATGTAACTGGCGACGTGCTTTCTGCCGCTTCTCTGTCACATAATCAGTCGTTGAACAGGTCATCTCAACCACAGCCGCAGTGTCATTCGTCTCCAGCAGGAAGTCACTCGTTTCGCCCAGGTCTTCTTTCACATAACTGAACGCCTCATCCAGACTGATCGAACTGACTGGGAGCGTGCTTTCAACCCTCATCTGCTCACGGCGTTCAGGTTCACTATCGCAGATAAAACGACAGCCCTGGCAAGCCTTAGGGTCAAGCAGAGAGAACAGGCCCGCCTGAACGCGCTCAGTCAGATTAAGAACCTTGTCAGCAATTTTAGGAAAAGTACCGTAGAAATGCCCTTCAAACAATTCCTTCAGCATACCCCTATTTCTCCTTTATCTCACGATACTCCGTGTACATATAGCGCATAGCCTCAACCAGGTCCTCCGCGTTGACGCTCACTTCACCGGTCTTCTCGTTCACCTGCATCAAGTCCATCAACCTTCCGTCGCCCGTAGCAAACACACCAAGTTCTTCAGGATTCAGGACCGCCTTATCCGCCATTCCTTTGTAATAGCGGGCTATCAGCACATTCAGATAGTTCAGTATGAAAGGGCTGTGCGTGGTAATAGTACAAACATGATGCCGCTGGGAAGAGCACAAATTTACAACCGCATCCGTCAACGCTATTTGGGTAAACGGATACAGATTCTGCTCCGGCTCTTCGATGATGAACGATGTCCTTACAGGCACCGTGAGCCTTGTCACCTCTGCCCTGAACTCCTCCATCAGCCTCAACGCCTCCGGGTCAGCCCTGTGCAGACGGTTGTTTGCCTCTTTTATCAGTTCACTGCGCTGCTCCGGATTATAGTCTTTACCAAACATCTGCCTCAGAACCACCGATGACGTCAGCCTTGAACGGATAAGCCTCGTCTTCTCGTCCTGGTCGAAAGAGGTACGGGCATCGAAAGTCTTAAAGTAAACGTCACTATAATGCTGCACCATAATCTGCAAAGGCACAACCGACTGCAATCCGCTCGAAGCACTTCCCAGCGGAATCTTGTATGTCTTACCGTTCTCGTGCTCTATCCGGTCCTTATATTTAGTCTCCGACGGGTCAAAATAATACCTCACCCCAAGGTTCAGTATATCCACCTTGTTGTCCTCCTTATACAACTCACGGGCATTGTACCAATCAAAGAGGAAGCTGCGCAGGTTTGTCTGTCCGAACTCAAAACCCTGCAGTTCAGGCAGCGTGACACTGTTGCGCTCCGACGGAATATAGCATATCTTTTCACGGCGATAGGCAGACTGGTCCTTCAGCTGTATCGAAAACTCATTCTTTCCTCTCAGGCTGATGCGTACCACTTCCGTCTCATAGAGTATTTCCGAACTATCATCAAAATAATCCGTCATTTTATGGAAATCAACCATCAAGGCAATAAAAGCCGCAGCACCGGCAATGACTTTCTCATCCATCATTGTCGCCGCTTCCTTTTCTACCCAACTACACGTACTCAACACCTTGGCAATAGTACTCTTACCGCTGCTTTGCGCACCGATAAAGAAGTTGAATCTTTTCAGTTCAACGTCCGTCTCCTTGATAGGGCCTATGTTACGTATGACTAAATGCCTCATACCTGATTCTATTTACTCTAATACAATGCCTGTTAAAGCCGGCACACAATATATGCTTTGCAAAATTAACGATTCTCTCCCGAATTTATTGCATTCCTTTACAACATTTATTCTTCTTTAACCATTGACCATCATCAAGGTTATCGTTATGGTTATCGTCAGACTTCTTACTTCAGACATCGCTACGATAGTAGCACTTGTACCACTCCGCAAACTTCCGCAATCCCTCTCTCAACGTTATCTTGGGTGTAAACCCGAAGTCACGTTCAAGGGCTGTAGCATCGGCATAGGTGGTGGGCACATCACCAGGCTGCATAGGGACGAGCTTCTTGTGTGCCTCAAAGCCGAAGTCTGCGGGAAGGACTCCTGCACGAACAAGCTCTTCTTGCAGGATGTTCACGAAGTCAAGCAGATTCTCTGGCTGACCGCCACCGATGTTATAGACAGCATATGGTGGGATGGGCAGTCCATCTTCACCCTTCTTGCGCTCTGGAGCACCTTGCATCACACGAACAACTCCTTCTACGATGTCATCGACGTAGGTGAAGTCACGGCGGCAGTTGCCATAGTTGAATATCTGGATGGTCTCGCCCTTCAGCAGTTTATTGGTGAAGCCAAAGTACGCCATGTCAGGACGACCAGCAGGGCCATATACAGTAAAGAAGCGCAAACCCGTTGTGGGGATGTCATACAGTTTTGAATAGCAGTGAGCAAATAACTCATTACTCTTCTTTGTAGCTGCATACAAGCTAACAGGATTATCCACACGATCATCCGTGCTAAATGGCACCTTCTTGTTACCACCATATACAGAACTGGAAGAAGCATATACCAGATGCTCCACAGGGTTATGCCTGCATGCCTCCAGTATATTATAGAAACCAATCATATTGCTCATGATATACGCATCCGGATTCGTAATCGAATACCGTACCCCTGCCTGCGCAGCGAGGTTCACCACCACTTGCGGCTTGTACTCCTCAAAGATGCCGTCAATCGTCCCCTTGTCCGCAATATCACCCTTGACGAACTTCCACGAATTGTTGTTTATTGAACATTGAACATTGAATATTGAACATTGTTCAAGGCGGTATTCTTTGAGCGACACGTCATAGTAGTCGTTCATGTTATCAATACCAATGATGGTAGCACCCTTCACGTCCTTGAACAGACGCTTCACCAGATTCGAGCCGATGAACCCTGCGGCTCCTGTCACGAAAATGACCTTATTATTCAAATCAATCTTTTGCATAATATAAAAAAACTAATAAATCACCCGTAAGGGCGAAAGCTTTGTGATTTATACCAAAACTTTGACGAAGAGGGTTTCCCTCGTAGTCAATTGCATCCTTCCCTTGGGGGAAGGCCTTGGTTGGGGGAATGTCTCTTTTGGTTCGTTTTCTCTGCGCCAGAGAAAATGAATAAAATCAAATTTTGCCCTGCTTGGCAAGCTCGCAAGCTTCGTAATAGGTGTCTAAAGACCCTATATCGAATCGTCCTGCGCTCATAGGCCAGGCATGGAGAACCGCATGCTCCACCATATAATGCGCCAGATTACCAGGCGCATCCTTACCACAGCCATTCTCTACCGAGTGGCGAACAAGGTCTAAATCCTTCCTCAGATAGATATAGAATGGTGGCACAGCCCAATGACTCTTCGGCACCTGCGGCTTCTCTTCCATCCCTAGCACCCGATGGTTTTCATCCAGTTCCACGACACCAGTCCTTTGCAACCTCTCTATTGAAGGCTGCTCATGGCACATGATACAACTCGTCTGCTTCTCTTTAGCGAAGTCAACGAATTCTAGGAACGAGAAAAACAACAGATTATCCGCTGCCACCACCAACAAGTCATCATCTATCGACAGTTTATCCATCGCAAACAACAAGTCACACACAGCCCCCAGCCGAGTCTCATTCGTCTCTGTACCATCATCTACAATGGTGATAGGCTTTGAGTAACGCTGCTCAGCAGCCCACTCCTCAAAAATCCCAGCAAACTTATGGTTCGTGATGATGATGTGTTCATCCACATCATCTATCTTATCTATGTCATCTAACATACGCCCAAGTATCGTACTATTCCCAATTTTAAGCAGTGGTTTAGGAAAATTCTTTGTCAGTTCCCCAAGTCTGGTAGCATACCCAGCAGCTATTACTATATTCTTCATACTATCAATGAAATTAAGTCCTCAGTGCGCCAGCTGATAAATAAACAAGATTTACCCGAAGGGCGAAAGCTTTGTAAATCTTACCAAAACTTTGATGAAGAGGGTCTTCCCTCGTAATCAATTACATCCCCCTATGTAGGGGGCTTGGAGGTAGCAGTCTTCTTTGGTTCCTTTTCTTCTGCTGTCAGAAGAAATGAACAAAACCTTTTGCTTCTTTTCAAAAAGAAGTTCAGACGAATCTGGCACCATCGTCGGGACGGACCCAAAACACTTGGAAAGTCTTCTCATACTCAGGAAACTCCTCCAAGTATCGCTTGGTAAGCACTTCCTCTATGGAATCCTTGAAAGCAGGATCCACAAGGGCGATACAAGCCCCTTTGAATCCAGCCCCAGAGAAACGCCCTCCATAGACTCCCGGCAACTGCCGCATAATCTCATAGATAGCAATCAACTCAGGACTTCCACACTCATAGTTATGAATGCTACTCTCGCAAGAGTCAAAACTCAACTTACCGAACAGCTTCAGATTCCCCGTTTCCCATGCTGTCACACCCTGACGCACACGACGGTACTCACTATAGAAATGCTCTGCCCGCCGTGCGAACCTCGCCGGCATAGCAATGCGCGTCTTCTCAAACGTCGCCTTGGGAATATCCCGCAGGAACGTCTTATCAAACGTCTTCAGCGGCTGATCAGTATAAGCCAACATATTCCACGCCGCAGTCTTACACTCATAGACACGCAGGTTATAGTCCGAGTTCACCAGCGAACGTGTCAGTCCAGAGAAGAAGATACCAATCTCGAATGGGAGAGACCCTCCTATATCCTCCCTGTTTTGGGAGGACTTCTTTTCTCCCCCTAAACAGGGGGAGCCAGAGGGGGTCTGACCACCAAAAGGAATCAGCCTATATTCATTCGAATCACAATCCAAGAACAACAGCTGATTCTTTTTGGACAGGGCGATACAAGCCTGGTCGAGCAGACCATTGTTCAGTCCTATATACTCACGTTCTGCCTCCGAAGCAATCTTCACCACCTCGAACGGCTGCAAGGTAATATCATTCGCCTTCGCAAACGCCATCACATACGCTATCAAAACAGCAGCAGATGATGACAGGCCACCAACAGGCAGTGAGCCTTGAATCACGCCTTCGATACCACGCTTCAGTTCAAATCGCTTCCGCAGCGCATACTTAGCACCCCGGGCATAGTCACCCCAATGTCCTTCCTTCACCTGTGATGGTGCATCAATGTCAAAGTCCACCGTTCCTTCGAACGTCCTCGACTCCAGATGCACATGATTCTCCCCATAAACAGGGGGATTAAGGGGGTCTTTTTCTTCCCCTAAACAGGGGGAGCCAGAGGGGGTCCACCACAAATCAACTCCCTTGTCAATCGCGAACCCCGTCACCAGCCCATGCTGATGATCCACATGTGCCCCCAACGGACACACCCGGTACGGGCTAAAAATATGATACTGATAATTCTCCATTTTTACATTTTCTCCCATCAGACTTCTTCCTTCATCCCTCGCTTGCTGCCCCATTGAGTTACAAACAAGTAACTACAGAATTGCTAGATGCCTCTCAAAAAGCTCTTCATC
>ODAI014214102.1_pt1 | contig 84530 bp, 103 predicted proteins | sample 1539321 | NCBI WGS metagenome assembly ODAI01 (sample SAMN02144231, study PRJEB22623) | gut metagenome | biome: sheep rumen | host: Ovis aries | place: New Zealand | reverse complement strand
GATGACGACGATGACGACGAGCTCACTCCGGAAGCTCTGGCCGCAATGGACTTCGAGGAACTCGAGGATGTCTGCGACGAGAAGGAACTCGACACTGATCCCGATGAGTTCGACGAGGATGAGCCCGACAAGCTCCGTGCTGCAATCGCCAAGGAACTCGGCATCAAGCTCCCGGCTAAGGGTAAGGGCAAAGGTAAGAAGAAGTAAATCCGTGCTTGCTGGGTTGGGAGGTAGGTCCTAGAAAGCCTACTTCCCTCTCACTTCAAACAAAAGCTATACCTATTCAAATCGAGACAATAATCCCAAAGTTAAACAACAAAACAAAAAGAATTATGGCAAGTAAGAAAGACAAGAAGGTCGAGGAAAAGACCAAGAAGGCTATGACTCCTGAGGAGAAGGCCGCAAAACGTAAAGCACGTCAGGAAGCTCTGAAGAACCGCCCAGAGGGACAACGCCCCAACGGTAAGCAGATCGATGTTATCGAGATCGGCGAAGGTAAAGAGATCCGTAAGTATGCTACTCCCGTCAAGGCACATGGCCGCTCTATCGGCTGTATGATCACCACTGTTGCTCTGGAGGACGGTTCAGTTACAGCAGTTGCTGAGTCCTTCGTTCCTGGCGAGATCGTACCAAAGGTGAAGAAAGGTCACGGCACCCTGACTTCTCAGAAGGCTCCTAAGGAGAAGAAAGAGAAGAAGGAGAAGAAGTCTAAGAAGGAGGCTGAGGATTAAGTCCTCACCTTCTAGGTGATTTTTCTTTTCTGCTAATGGTTTAGCCCCTGCTTCGGTAGGGGCTTTTTAGTTTCTTAATGCTTATGGATAATGATCTCAAGAAGAATATTATTATACTTGCGTTAGATAATCTTATTTCTAGTTATTCTATTGCACTAGAAGATGCAGAAACTACCCTAGAAAAAGAAGATATTGAAACTATGCAAGAAATAATACAGGGAGCCCAGGAAATACTCCTTGAATATTCCCAAGATATAACTACACCTCGACCACAATGGAACAAAATTTCAAAAACATAATACTCCGTACTCAGGAGTTAACTAATAACTTCAAGGTATTATTAGAAAGGTATCAATCTGCTCCAGTAGGTTCAGGTAGACGTAGAGCTTTAGATATTCAACTTAAGAATACAAAGAAGAGACTTGCCTATTTACATGGCTTACTACGAAGCCGAATTATTGGTGAGATTATTGATGTAACCTATTTATATAATAATCACACCATACATGGCCAATTTGTTAACCTTCCCGACGACGAAATAAGGGATTACTATTCAACATTAGCCAAGGTAAAAGGCGTAGACATCCAGATAGTAGAGATCACTCGAAAGAAGACTTTCATTTCAGATGTACCTTTAGATTAAATTCAAATTCCTAGAAATTTAGGTACCCTAAAATCGGAAGGTCTTACTATAGGAAAATACAAATCCTAATTTAATATGGGACAACGAATATATAAGACTCCAGAGCTGCTAAAAGCTAAGAAGGAACTTTATTACTTCTTGAAGGATCGGGATCTAGACCCTGCAAAGGATTACTCTAAACATCCTAAGTACGGAGAAGAGTTCCGAAGACTTCTTTACAAATTAAACAAGGAGAGGGACAAGGTAGCAATACAATATCCTCAATCTGATATAAAAAACTTAAAAAAGTACATCAAAATGAAAAAGGACAAATCCGAAAAGAAAAAGGCTAAGAAGGCTGCTGAAGCAGCTGTAGCCGAGGAAGCCGCAAAGGTAACCAAGAAGGCCAAGAAGGCAGGTAAGGAAGAGAAGAAGGAGAAGAAGGCTAAGGCTGAACCTCGTACTTCTAAGTATGACTATCCTCTGGTAGACGGTCGAGAGATGACCTCAGAGGAGAAGAAAAAGTACCGTGCTGAACAGCGCAAGGCTGCTAAGGGTGGAGAAGCTCCCAAGAAGGAGAAGAAGGCTAAGAAGGCTGAAGCTCCTGCCGAGGCTCCTGCTTCTAAGAAAGAGAAGAAGGACAAGAAGAAGCCCAAGGTAGACAAGGACGCCAAAAAGAAGAAGTCCAAGAAGGACGAGGACTAACCCCGTTCTCTCTGAGGATTCTGGAGGGGTGGGATGGTAAAACGTCTCACCCCTTTTTCATATCTCAAAAACACTAAATCAATATGGAAGATAAGGCAATATTTAAACCAAAGCTTCGTATCACTCTGCTTACCGAGGATGGAGTTCCTACATCTGATAGGTTAGTAGATGCTTATACGGAACTTAATACAGGTCCGAAGCTACAACATCACGGGCCTGTACGTATTGAGGTAACTCTTGCAAACACCAACGACGTAAATCTATTCAAAACCTACATTGATAGATTGTCTGGTACTTTGCCTCTCAAGGAGCCTTCAGCTGGTAGAGGACGGCCAGCAGGGAGTGCTACTAAGGAACTGGAAAGTCCAAGAGAAGAGATCTTGGCAGAAGTAGAGAACATGGTTTCTTCTGGTAAAAATCAGAAAGAGATTATTAAGTACCTACGGAAGTTAGGATTCGTATTTATCTTAACCGAGGACTTCAAGGTATACTTCCCTGAATTTGAGTTCAACAAAAAGGATATTGGAGAACCCACCGATAATGGGCAGTATCTCAAATCTCTATCTTGGATGGTACGGCAGATCAAACGTGCTAAGGATCCCAAAGCTGATAAGTTTGATCCTCAGATCATCTTCGGATTCTCAATCCTGGAAGGTCCTTCTAAGAAGATCGTTCCATACTTGTATAAGGAAAGGAAGAAACCTCTTAAGGCTGAGCCAGTAAAGAAGTCACTCTCTTTCTCAAAGGTTGGATTCACCAAGTACCCAGCTTTCATGTTAGAGGATGAGAGATTGAAATTCTCTACTGAGATTAGGCAATTACTTGATAACCCAGAGAAGAAACCTTCTAAGTTCTTCCTCAGATGGTTCAAGGACGTTAGGTTCCCAGAAGAGATTGCCGAGAAGATGTCAAACATTGTAAACAGTTCAAAATAATGGACAAACCCACAAAACAAATACTATCTATGATAGCATCCATCCAGGTGGATGCTATCAATTCGTTGTTAGAGAACCCAAATACAGACTGGGACCTTGCTAAAATATATTTGCAAGTAACTAATGATGATATTCATACTGCAGCAGGCAATCTTTTAGATGTCTACAAGCAGATGCAAGAAATACCTTCTATAGTTAGAACTCTTTCTGAATACCAATTACTAGTATGCACCCATATTCTCTTTAGGATGGAGGAGACTTGGTTACTTGACAATTCTCAAGGTGTATATGGTGCTTGGGCAGAGATTCACAAAGCTATGGATAAGTTCCACCCAGAGTTAACATTAACAAGAGTATGATATCAGTACTTTCAGTAAGCAAGGCAATTGGAGTTGAACTCAAACCTTGTCAGTCATCAAACATCGTAGCCTACGGTTATAAGGATGGGAATCTATGGATCCTGTTCAAAGGTGATAATCTCTATAAGTATCCTAATCGTACTGAAGTAGAGTTTAAAGAATTGGATTCTGCTGAGAGTAAGGGTAAATGGGTAAATCAGAACTTAGTAAAACCTAAAGCAGAATGTGTTGGATATGATGTAACTTAACAAGTACTAAAGGATCTTTAGGTCGTTATGGATGTAATGCCATGAATCCTTAGATCCTACTACTGCCAGATAGCAAAACCTCCGAAAATTGAAAGATTTTCTTTAATTTTCTTGCATAATTGAAAATAAATACTTAATTTTGCAGTGTCAAATTTAATTTATTTACTTATTTAAAAATTAGTCATTATGAAGGAAATTAAGAACAAGGAAGCTAAGGTTGCTTCAAAGGTAGAGAACACATCAGTTGCTGCTCAGGCAGAAGTTGCTAACATCGAGCCAAAGGCTAAGAAGGACAAAAAGGACAAGAAGTCCAAGAAGGAGAAGAAGGCCAAGGTTCTGGAGACCAAGGAAGCTAAGAAGGCTAAGGTCACCAAGGAAGTCGCTGCTCAGCAGAAGGAAGCCATCCTGGAGGAGGTAATCTCCAAAAGGGAAGTCAAGTACATCTATCCTGAAGATGTCAAGGACACTCTCGCACGGAAGACCTGGAGACAGAAGACCCGCAACGAACTCCACCGACTGGAACTTGCAGTATCTCGGATCAAGGATACCAATTCCAAGGAGTACAAGAAGGCCAAGAAGGAATACGAGGCTTTCAAGGCTACGGTTCTCAAGCCAGAACAGGTTGCATAATACTCAAACAAACTAATAACTGCCCAGTAAGCCTCATCAGAGGCTCTGGGCTTTCAATTTAATTCTAGTCGTCATCTTATGGCAATTTACCAACCTTTGCCCAAACGGGCACTACAAAAGCACCGAGAAGAATTACTCGAACTTCATAAAAGGTGCATCAAGACATACCTAGTACAAAAAGACTTAAAGTATAAGTATAGACTCAAGTTCTTCAAACTATACGACTACTACGTAAGTGAGAAGAACATACTCATGTATTGGAACATACCTATCAATCTATTTGTACAGGCTATGGTCAAGAATACGCTGCATACATTCTTTAGATATACTAACCCACAAGAATATGTTCGCAAGAATCGTAAGAAATCAGTACATCGGAAAGAGTAAGGTAGACTTTACCTTCTATGGAGGCCCAATATCTGGGACTACATTGATAGGAGATATATCTCTACCGTTCATGGACAATGAGGGTAATCCTTTTACCCATTATAATCCTCATCTCCCAGATGTAATAATACCAGGTACTGTCACGGATATCTCTACTATGGAGATTGCCTGTGATCCTAACCTATCTTTGGACAAGGTAAGTATCATGTACATTACTGGGATCCCAAAGAATGCTAGGTCTCTGGATGATTACAGATTGAACAATGTGATATGGCAATCATATTACGAGGATAGTTATAGAGGCTACCTGTTCCAAATACTAAAGGCCTCTGAACCCGTATCTCTTAAAGAAAACAACGAAAGAACATTATCAATTCAATTTAAATATGGAACCCCAAGAATACATCAAGCGATTTAGAATGGATCAAGAGAACTATAGATTCTCTCGACCTGAGTTTCTTAAGCAACTCTATAAAGATTTACTAGAAGAAGTTAAAAACCACCCCAAGCGGAATCCCGAAACTGGGTTTATCAAGTATAAACATTTCAAGGAATGTGTTAAGGTAATATACGCTAAGTACTGGGCAATATCCAGGGCAATGCCTCATGGAAATCTAAGCCCCAACCTCTGGCATTGTTTCTTTGCCATGTATGTGGTTAAGTATAGGACCGAGAATTACCCAGAATGCCAGGAGCATATAATCCAGGTTAGGATCAGGGATGGTAAGAAGGTACCTAAATCCCAATTAAACAAGACAAGTCAAAATGACTAAGCAAATTATAGAGCTCGGAGGTAATATATTTGAGGCAACTTCGGATTTTAAATTGAAGGTAGATTGCCCCATGTATAAGGCTTCCCATTATTGCATGACAAGGGATAGGGTAAGTGATTTACCCTTTACCCTTGTTAGGTTTAATAATGGGAAGAGGTGGTTAATGATCACTTGGGTAGCTCATTTAAATCTATACCTTATAAGGAAACTAAAGTTTATAAGATATGAAGAAACATTCGACCTCAAATATGAGTGGAAGTACAGGAAAGAACTCAAGCAGTTCTATGCCCGTCTTAAGAAGACTACCTAGACCGTACGGTGCTACTTCTTTAGCAATACAGTATAAGAAGACTAAAGCTGAGAAGGAGTACCGAGCTTTTGTAGATTTTATGGTCCATCAATGGTTCATCGGGAATGGTATTATTTGCGGTGTATCTTACGATATCCAAGAGATAGCTTCTTCTCTCCATATACCAGTAGAGGAGATTAGATGTAAGATGAGAGATCAGTTGATAGAATCTCGAATCTGGGATAAAGACAAACAGGATCAAATGCTCTACGGTCTGATGGGTAATATGGTTAGCTGGACTATGGAAGACCGTATGAAAGTTAACGCTCAACTGGACCTGCTGATCAAGAGTCAGGGAGGTAAGTATACACCCTTTATCTCTGCTGAAGTCAATAAGGCTCTTAAGTTGAGTCTGGAGAGTAGTACTGCTTTACAAGCTGTAGTAGGTAGACTAATGGGTGGAGGTGGCACTACTAACATCTTCACGTTTAATCAACAGAACAATGATAACTCAGTTAACAACAATTACGTCACTACATCTGAAGTTCTAGAGATTATTAACGAGAATGACAAGCAACTAGATAAGTCTGAACAAGCTAAGCTCTTAGAAAGTAAGTATGATCTATCCTCTTTGCCCGTAGTAGTTGCTACTGAGCAAGAGGGAATAGATACCTCTAAAGAAGGATTGGGTGGTAAGATAAACCAACAGCTACTCAATCAGGTTACGGATAATATGAAGGCAGCTATGGAGGCTTCTGATGAAGATCATCATGCTATGCGTAGAGAAATAGAGATGAATATCGATCAAGATGCAGATGACCCAGAGCTGGACCAGTATGACGATTATGAGGAGGAAGAAGAACAGACCTTCTCTGCAAGGAATTACCTAAAATGATTAGAATATGATTAGGAAGATAGAGATTACAAAGACTTATATTGAGGACCAGGAAGAGTTCTTAAAGAGTCTGCAGACGGCCGTTAAAAATGGGCTAATGGCCCCAGCTGGTATCATACTCGATGACGAGCCAGAAGTCAAACGACGTGCACACATGATTGTAAACGCGATACGTGATACATTTACAGAGGTTGATGCTATATTGGTACTTCCTGGGACTTTAATTCAAGTTCTATTCCCGAAGAAAGAACTACTGGTAACCATCATGTTCTTACAGAATAAGATGACCGGTGATAAGAACATCAGGATAGAGCTCTGCAAATTGACCTCAGAGGATATTCAATCCGGTACGTAGGTTCATTGCATATATAAAATAAAATATGTAATTTTGCAGTATTAAATTTAAAATTAAGTATATATGGAACAACTAATCACATCACTGGCAACATCACTTAAAGATGGCCAGATCACAAACAACATTGCAGATAACCTCTTCAAGAGGAATCCGCAACATCAAGGAGATTATGTATTTGTAGCTAAGACACTGGCTATGGTATTACAGGATTGCTTCTTGGACTTCGACTTCAGGGATGTCTATCCGTACTGTGTATTCTATATGCAAGATGACTACCGTAAGGAAGCTTCTTAAGTAGTTGGCTTCAAAGGTCAAACTATAGAATTCGGTAATATAGAGGCAGATGCTGAAGCTATCGATCTTTTCAGAGAGAAGCTAACTGAGGCAGAACACCATTTCTACGATTATTTTGCTCAACATGCTAACAAGCACATGGTAGCAGAATGGGAGTACAAGGAAGAAAACATGCAAAGGTCAGTAGGACCTTACGCTAACAGGTTCCCCAATGAGTTTGGTAGAAGCTACGAATCTGCAGTAATATGCTCTATCCCTATAGCATACTTCTCAAGATGGGAAGACACTATCAATGTACCAGAATAAGTTGTTGCATTATTATACGTTTGTTGATTGAGGCTGGTGGCTTAACTGCTGCTAGCCTCTTTTCGTGTCCACAGCTTCTGGTAACTTTGGTATGGAGGATCCTTGCATATATTTAAAAATTTGTGTAATTTTGCACTAACAAATTTAAATAATAAGAATATGCAACAAACCAACAAACAACAAAAGCTCTACATCCTACAATCAGGATTCACGGGCAGAAACATTAAACTTATTCCTAAGTATTTACTTAAGGAACTCAGGAACTTGGAAAGAACATTTCCTTCAGAATCAAGAAAACTGGAATGGGACCTCTATAGTAACTGCACCAGATGGATCCTTACTCTATGGGATAATGGACACAGCACTAATAAGTTTATGGTAAATCACATACTTCCTATCATAGATCACGTATCTTGGAAGGAAGACACTTCTAGAGTACCGAAGATCATTCTTTATATTAACAAACCAAATTATAATAACAACAATGGAAGAAGTAATCATCATCAATGAACAGATCCAGGACATGCTTAACATGCTGGATGAAACCGGAGAATTTTCTCAGGCTAGATTAGAAAGCCTTAGTAAAGATCCAGAAGCTCTCTTCAAAGCTTGCTTACAATGGGAAGGGATCATTGGATATGAAGAGGAAATTAAGGAATGGGCTAAAGGCTTATTCAAAGCAAAGCCTATTCTCCTTTACGATGAAGAAGAGGAAGATCCTTTCAAGTTACTCAAGAAGAAGGAGGATGAGATCTCTTACTTGATAGGCATATTAGATGAGAGACAGTTGGATAAGTTTAACAATTATTTGAAGAAGAACAATGGATAAAGCACTTCACTCAAGAAAAGAACTTAGGTCTGTACTACAGCAGGCCAAGTTCTTTGCATTTGACCAAGATGGTAAATGTTGGACTCACTGGTATGGGAATCCACTAGTAGACCAAGTATATAGATTAGAAGGTAGGCTCTGCGAAAGAATAGCAGATTCATTCACTAAGTACTTCGAAGGACCTGGATTCTTATATATCTTCAAGGATATACCTCAGTCAAGGAAGTTCATTGAAGAGAATATGCAGAACCTAGATTTAGATGAAGAAGGTAATGGGTATGATAAGGTACCGACTCTATTGATGGCCATTGCTACTACTGGTCAGATACTCCAATATGATGCTCAGCTCATCAGAATCTATCTCGAATTTGGTAAACCAGAAGACTTCGAATATATCAAGGACTTCAGGCATATTAAGGCAGTAACGGATTCAATGCTTCTAGCCATTAAAACATTCAACGACAAGTAACTATGGGAAAATTAGATAAGAACTTTCTAGAAAAGTGCCTGGGTAACCTTTTGCAAAGGGTTAACAGCAAGGAGCTAACCTTCAATCGGGAAGATTACCTAATAATGCAATCTACTCCTGACAGTAATATACAGAAGTACCCGACGAGACGCTGTATTACAGGAGTACTGATACCTATGAACTCTACAACAGTACAGGTAAAAGCTATTACTGAACCCTTAGTCCAAGATAAACGGACTAAGGTTAAGGTACACTTCTACAATCTATCTCAGTTCGATGAACAGACAGTAATGCGTATCTTTGAACTGGCTACGGAATACATTTAAGTATAACCCCTAATACAGGTATAACATGACTACAGACAAAGCGCAGGTGCAGACATTAGTAGAGCAATTTCACTACTGGTATTCATACATCATAGTAGACAACGATGTACTTGAAAAAGTCATTGAGAATCTGCTTAACACAACTCATTTCCAGGGCCAAGTTATTCTAGACTTAGCCAGAGATGAAATACTATCCCAACAGCTTGAAGAGGAGGTAGTAGAATGATCCATCAATGGCCTACGAAGGTTATAAACCAAGGTAACTTTGGCAAGTAGGTTCATTGCATATATTAAAAAATTTGAGTAATTTTGCACTATAAATAATAAATAAGTTAAACCCTATAAAACATCAACAACATGGCAACAAACAAATCAAACTTCAACTTCCTGCTAACGGAACTTACCCGTATTCAGGAACAGTATCCAAACCTTGAAATAATGGGTGCACAACCTATTTTCACTCAGGAACTGGAGGATGCAAGTAATCCAGACTTCGACTTAGAAATCTTAGGATTACATCTCACTAACGTTCAACCCAACGGATTCGTTATCTGGACTATCATCTGCTGCGGATCCTATGCAAATGACTATGCTACTCACATTGCAGAAGGCGATCCGGATCTATCGGTATTCCTCCACGATCTACAGGGTACTAAGGACGGAATGGAACTCTTCAACATAACAATAATTGCTGGCTAATGAAGAAACTCTTAACAATCACGGTAGTAGCACTCTTAATAGGGTGCTCTACCTCTCCAAAACAAAAGGATCCAGGAGAGGTTACTCTTAAGTTCGACCGCCAACAGTATCACAAGCAGTTATCAAACCTCATCAGATTATTTGATAACTACTACCATACTACGGAAGAACTCCTGGACACTGCAGATTTAGACCTATACTCTACCCAAATAGGTATCAAGTACTTACAGGATAGAGATGCTCTCAACGAACTCTTTAATGCACTAGAATACAACAGTAATCACAAACATATAACAAAATGACAATCAAACAATTTAAAGCAACTGAGGCTTTCACTAATAGCCTCATCTCTAATCCCATCACTTATTTAATATTCGGTGGACAAGGCTCAGTATTTGTATCAAAACTAGAATACTGCCCCAGTAAGAAACAAGTAAAACTACTCTCTGAACCAAAGGAAACTTACCAAGGTCCAGTTACAGTAGAAAACCTACTACTCTTACCAGAGGACACAGAGATCCTCATAGAAGGCTATCCTGGAGATGACACTACACCATTACAATGGGAAACTCCAGACAATGTAGAATATCTAGATGGCTCAATAGATTTCCAAAGACTTCTCTCAGATGAGGAACACAAGGCTCTATTCGATGCCAGAGAACAACTCTATTCCATCATGGAGGAACTAAAGAATAAGGACATACCTGAAGAGGAGATCAAGAAAATATTCACCACAGTAATCAAAGACATATGAAGTACTACACTACAGACGGACCCAGAAGAGAAATGAAGGTCATAGCCATCAACACAAGGGCAGAGTTAATCACAGTACAAAACCCAGATGGAACTACCCAAGATCTCAAAGTAGAAAATATCTATTTCGAACTTAAAAAGTAATACATATGAACTTATACCCATACAATCTCCAAGTAGCAACCCTCATCAAGGTAGACGGTACTACTGAAGAACTAACACCAAAAGGTAAGTCATTTACTTACAAAGAGATACAAGAGGCAATCAGACCGGGTTGCCTCATTCAACCCATACAACTAAGGTATTGGACAACCGATAAGGATGCCAAGAAAATGAACTTCATCACAGACGAGGAAGGAGGTCTCAACGGTTCTGAACTAAATCAGAAAGCCTCAGACCTTCTACAATCAATCCTCGGACCTTGCGCTCAAGATCTATATGGCAACATCATCTTTTTACCAAACAAATTATTCAGAATATGAAGACAATCACTAGAAAGGAATACCAAGAGTATCTCAAGGAACAAAGGCAGGGAACTACCTCTACCATCCTATCCCAAGAGATGAGAGAATTCATCAAGGCTAACGAATCCGATATCAATAAAGCCTTCATAGGAACAAACATCTCAGTAATCTCATTCCCCACTCAAACGGTAAATCGGGGATTAGTAAGAATCCTACGGGCTCAAGAGTATCTCCAAGAGATAGTGAACCTAGTAGAGAAAACAGAGATAACAATCGCCAGTGATTTCGACCTAGATTCACTATCCAAAGCCAAAGAATACATCAAAGCATTCATCCAAAAACAAAACAAAAAGTAATATGAAAACAAAGATCACAATCACAACAGTACTCATCCTAATAGCCATACTAATAGGATGCTCAAGTAACTCAGTCAAAGCCTCAGGCTCAGGTAATAATCAATCTACATGCGTATATGTAGACAAGGACCAACCCTACGTATGCCAGGTACACTTAATCAAGGTAAGAGGACATGAATACATTCTATCCTATACAACCTCTTCCTACGGAGGTACCTGTATAATACATGCCGCCTCCTGCTCCTGCCACCAAACAGAATAAAATCAAAACATTATATCATACATACAAGGTACATAACCAAACCAATATACAGGTACATATAATATAATACATCTATACATAATAGGTATATCTAAGGTCCAATTATTTTAGGTATACCTTTTCCCTTACCTTTTAGGATTTACGAAAAAGCTTACAATCTAATCATACGTGAAAGATACTCTAATACTGAACATATGAGCTATCAGCTGGGGGTGCGATCGGATTAAGCTTACCTTCCTGGCCTGGGGATTTAGGCCCCGGTACTGAACAAAGCCCCTAATCCTAGATGTTCCCCAAGGTACCCCAAGGCCTACCTACGTACTTAGCTGGTTAGCTACATCGACATATGGCCAGCTATATGTAGCTCATCTATTAGCTAAGCATGGCCGATTGCCTAATCCCCAGATACCTCGAGTAATACTTATTATATAATATAATACTAACTAAAAGGCTATTCGGATTCCAGGTACCTAAGACCAAAGGCCAAACTATCTCTCTTCAATCATCTATAGCTACCCACAGTTCCAGAATAGCTTACCCAGTTACATACCTATAAAACCTAAATCCTAAGCCTAGAATGGCCCCTTGCATTAGTATATATTATATAATAATACTTAGGATTAGGTTCAGGATTAGCGAGGATTTACAAGGATTTAGGTACCTACAGGCTCTAGGATTATGAGGAATTAAGGCCTAGTTTAGGTCCATTCAAGGCCTCTATAGGCAATAATACAGGTACCCAAATATAGGGACAATGTGTGCCTGCAGGTGTGGGATTAGGCAACCTTACAGGCCATTCATGGAGATCGGATTAGGCTTTAATACATTAGCCTAGCATGGCCCCCAGGAGGTATAGGATCTTAGAATAAGCATTAGTAATTAACGTTGTAGTTACTAGTAAAGTTAAAAGAAAACTCTAGAAGATATACCTAATTTGTTGTAGTAGCTGGATTGATATGACTGTATGATGAATATAGAGCTATAGCGAGCTTAAGAGGAAATAAAGCCGTATATCCGGGAACCTTTTATAATTAAAATATTATTTGTACCTTTGCAAAGTAAAAATAAATATATTGTTTCATTTAAAATTTAAAGATATGCAAACCTACAGCTTCCAACCCGATTTAACCAAATCCTACAAAATCCTTCAGGATACTATCATTATCCTTTCGGATGAAGTAGATGCTCACTCAGTACAGGATGTAATCCTACAACTTTTACCTGGAGCTTTCCAGATTCTTGGTACTAAGGTTAAACTTATGGTCATCACAGTCATGGTCTACAATAACATAGCCTACTGGGATCTAATATTTGAATATCCTAAAGAGGGTTACAACCCAAGTAACCTACTTACCCATATCTTCAATGAGGCTATAGAACTGGATGATTCCTTTGATCATTATCAAGAAGGCGGTAACGGACTCCATAAGATTTCATTCAAAGTAGGATAACTAACCCTCTAGAACATAGCCCAGGTAACCTAACAAATTGCCTGGGCTATCCGTGTAGCTAACCATGTTACTATAATAAGCCTAAGATGGCCTTAGTTCTATATCACCATAATACAGGTAATGGTACTAACACAACGACGTGGGTTCTGCAGATGCCCGTGATCCTCCATGGCGATTTGTATTTGGCTTTATCCAACGATGTCATTATGGTTTAGTAGTTGGGCCTACTATGGCTCTTGCCGATATCATACAGGTAGTGTAGGTATGCCAACGAGGCCAGAGGTTGTGATATCAGAAGGTTTTAGGCAGGGTGATTATTTTTAAGGGTTTTGGCAGGTTGGTTGGCAGGCAGGTAGATTTTGGCAGGATATAGTGGGTAGGGTATATATTATATAAATAATGTACACGCAAATAAAAATAATTTTTGAATAAACAAATATTTTCTAATAAATTATTTTAAAATTTTTATTTTCTTGATTTAAATCAATTAAAAGCATATTTTTAAATTTTTCTTTTATTTTTTCTTGCATATATCAAAAAATAGTCGTACCTTTGCATCAGAAATAAGAAATAAAAGGTTTTAGAAAGTTACTTTTAAGCACCTAATTTTAGTAATTGAAAAAACCAAAGTATAACAAATTTAAAACGTAAAATATGGGTGCAAAGTTTATGACTACAAAGAATAATAAAAAAGAGAGTGCAAACAAAGTTAGTAACGCTGCAAATGTTATTGCAAAGTTTACAGAAAGCACAAAAGGTTTACTTTCTTCTAACTTGGGTACAAAGAAAAGTTCTATTTACAAAGAAGAACTTTTCGAGAATTTAGCAGAAAAAGAAAAAAAGAGTTTAAGAAAGAAATTTAGAAATATGCTTTTTTCTGCTGCAAAAGGTATCATTGACGAAAGCAACAAAGAGAAAAAAGAAAAGTTAGTAAATGCTTTCAATGAATTGTATTTGCAAGTTTACAAAGTAAATGACTACTCTTTGCAAAGTGTATGTAACGAAAATCTTTCAAAAGAGAAAAAAGATATACTTTCTAAAGTGTTAGAAATTTGTAAAAAGTAATAACTATCTTTGTAGGGTGCAAAAAGCACCATACAATTAAAAATAAAAGCAAATGAAAATACTTTTAATAAGTTTAGTTATTACTTTAGTAATATTCTTTTTAGGTGCTATCTTTCAAATAATAATTGATAAGATAAAAGCAAAGTTCTTTTAGAATTATTCTAAATAATACAAATAAAAGTAAGGTGCAATTTGTAAAAAATTTGTCCCTTACTTTTATTTTATTTAACTTTTAAAATGCAGTAACCGTGCCCCATCCCCACAGCCACAACTTTTCGAGCCTCGTATTAAGGAGATCCGAAATGCCGAAAGCCTGAAAGGGTGAAAGCATGAAGCCTATAAAATTTTACCATACCTACCCAAACCATCCTCGTATTAAGCGGATCCCCACCACACAAAGAAGCCCGACCTATATTCAGCCGGGCCATCATTAAAATATCAACTTAACCAAACCTACAATCAAACCTATAACCAAGGTAAGGATTAAATACAAACCTAAGATTATACCCCAATTCTCTAAGGTCCTCACCACTACCATCTTCATATCAAGATGAGATGGGATATTGGCCTTAGATAAAGCCTTTGCCATTTGCTTCAACTTAATTGCAGAAAAGATAGTATATAGGGTAATCAATAGGCAATATATTCCCAACCACCAGAATAAAAGATTCCAATTCATGCAAGAATTATTAGTTTAATATATGCAATTTACTAGAAAGAAGGGAGGCAATCACTGCTAATGGACTACCTCCCTTTACCATGTTTAGAAGATGTAGGTTATACCTCGGATGATCCAGAAGGATATGAAGGTATATAACCCACCTAAGATAGATATTACCCAACCATCCTTGGTAAGGAATACCTCATGGAGAACCTTTAGCCATAACTCCTTGATAGTATAGGCTTCTCCGGATTCATACTTGTCTCGGTATTCCTCTAGGTAACCGTAGACGATAAGGAAAGCCCAGAATATGATCAGGGCTACAATTGCTGAAATAATTACCATAATGCTTAAGTGTTAAATTAGGATGAATGTTACTTTCTCGTGGTAGTTCTCGTAGGCAGTACCTTTACAGATCTCTTCGTTGAAGGCCTTGATTACTTGGCTGGGGATGAACTGGTTGGGCTCTGCCTGTTGGAGATACTTAATTAGAGTCTGGTAGTAGTTGAGGAATGTCAACTTGTCGTTGTCGGTTTGGGAGATGTGTACCGGAGTCATGTATACCGTTTCTCCTTCACCATGTACCATAATCACTCCTACCTTTCCTTCTGTTTGCTTTTGTGGTACTGCTACCACAGAGAGGTTAAAGATCTTTACCTCTTGAGCTTTAGTTTCTTTCTTCTTTGCCATATTACTTAATTACTTTAAATGATTTGAATACTATTTCTTTGAAGCCTTTTGTAAATGCTGCTTTCTTTAGATGATCTTGGATCACCTCTTCGGTTGGGTCAGGTACATCAATTAGGTTGGATCTCCCTTGAACCTCAGATAGGATTAGGGGTTTTCGTTTGATTACCTTCCTACCTTCCCAATATACTTTTACTAATGCCATAGCCTATTCCTCCTATTTAAGTTTTATGTTCGGAACCCATGCTGTTTTCTTTCCGTCTGGCGTATGGCATATGCCTGCGTATGTACAGCATAAATTTCCTTCTTCGGTTCTCCTTCCGTATAGACAATTATCGCATGATTTGTTCATCGGTTAGTCCTCCTTATCATTATTGATATGATTAGTTTCAGTAAACTTATTACCGAATGACAGAATGCCGAATCTGAATACTATAGCTAGAATACTCACCAGCCCAAGCCAGTGCCAGAAGTTGGTGAAGAAAAACTCGCACAGATACTTTGTCACTTCCATAGCCATGTATATTTATTTGTTCAACAGTCTTTGCCACCAGGTGCGTACCTTTCTACAGCTATTTATTGGTACACTAGTAAACGTACCATCATTCCTCATTACCACAAATCTGATGACTTGCACTGTAGTTCGTATGTTCACGTCTTTTTCTTCTACTATGGTCGCTACAACCTTACCTCGGTGTATAGTGCTATCACGTTCAAACTCAATTTCCATACGCTTTTAAATTAAACTGATTATGAACATTAACCTTACCATCCTCCATGTCAGTCATATCGCTGGTAATATAAAGTTAGATATAATACAATAACCAAACGTAATGATGAAGTACAGTAGTAAGAGAACGTATACACATGTAAACCTTGCATACTTCCACCAAGCTTTGGTAGCTGCAATCTCGAAAGCTTGTATAGCTCCATAAGCTTTATCCGAGTACTCATAGTAGATATTGGTTTGTTCTACTAACTTACCATAGTGATCTCCATTATCTATGGTACCATATACAACCTTCTCAACCTTCTTGTGGAGTTCGTAGATATATGGTTCTGGACCGATAGCCTTAACTGCTCTTGGTAAATCGAAATCCTCGAAAGTCGATTGAGGATGAACTCTGGCAGTAAAACCAGAGTCATCCTTCCAATCTATGATAATGATAACGTTAAACATCATACTTGTTATTTTTTTTTACTGATGCCGAAAACCTGATCTAAACCCTCGGCAGATATTATATAATGGGTGTAATCCTCAGCTACCTTGGTATCTTTTCTAGAGATTAACATCAATGCTTCAGCATTAGTTATTAGCTTTGCATTAACTTGAAACTTAGAATAGAAGGAGGGTGGTATCTCTCCTTGATGCCATAGGTTATTTACTGTATACAACCGACCATCCTCGAACAGAACCTTATAGGTAGGTTGGAATCTGTCGATCGGGTGTATGCTACAGTTGGATGTTCTACCAGTAGTATAGAAAGGTAAGAACCAATGGTATCTTGGGTTAGCAGTAGCAGTAGGTCCATAGAACTTACTTACGATTACCGGTAAACCATAACTACGTCTCTGGGATTCTTCCGTATCCATAAAATGTTGGTATTCCCAGAAAGCACACTTGTAGCAGAGATTCTTCTCGGCCATTATCTTTGAGATAGGATGAGTTAAGTCATATTCTTCTAACTCATACGGGCTCTTGCACTGTTTGCACTTCTCCATCTTTCTGTTCCTCCTTAGTTTCTTGGTTTATACTGCTATTGATTAACACTCCAACAGCGGACTTCATAATTACATCTCTTAAGTATCTACGTTCCTCGGCTGGTAACTTAGACTGCTTGTTAGCGATTAGGTCTAACTCGTCCATGATATTACGAGCATCCCATAGATGTTTATTACGTAGACGATCTACTGTAGTTCTTTTTAACTGATAACCACGAGGTATAACAAGAGTTGATTTCTTGATACCTTCATCTATCTGGTTAATAACCTTATCAATAGCTTTGATTAAAGCTTCTCTTCTAATCCCGTTCTCTTCTGCCATATTATTCTTCTTTCTTAGGTAATAATTCAGTTCCTTTCTCTACGAAATAGGGTGTAGGATTGAAATCCTTGAATTGTCCATATTTCTCTTTAAAAGTAAGAGGGTGGATAGGATGACCTTCTTTAGAGAAGCGTATCATCTTCCACTCAATTTTATCTTTAAATTCTTTGTCTAGAGCTATGTACATGTTAGCAGCTGTACCGAGCAAATACATTCTCTTAACTACAGAGTTTCCCCAAGCACACAGTATAGTAACCTTACCATGTTTCTTGATATAAGCCATCAGCTTATCGTGAATGATGTTGTAGTTCTTTTGAACGTAATGATTACGGTACTTCTCATGAAGTAAATCAGGATCAGCTGTACGTTGAGGGTATAAGTTGAGCATACAGAAACTATCAAAACCATTAGCTTCTGCAAAACCCATAACCTTCCTCATCGTTGGGTCCGGTTTTTCTGAGTTAGCTGTTGATGGGTTAACCCCAATTACGAAGAGTGTATTCTCTCCTGGCTTGAACAGAGCATATCTTACTCTCTCATAGCCTATCTCTTGAATATCTATCCAATCCATATTTCTGGCATTTTAGATGGTTCTACATATTGTTCTTTACTCTCTTCCAACGGATTTATTTCGTTGGTCTTATTTGGTGTTCGTTGAAATTCCATTGTTCGTAAGGCGTTTGTGAAAATATTGTATCGTCAGGTTCTAAAGCATTTCCGAAAATGACCCAGTACCAAAGTATACACCATAGGATATTTATTATCAAGTAAGGGATCCAGTTCTTCTTGTATAAAACTCCCCACCTATCTTTAGCATCCCACCAAGCCAGTGTAAATACTGGACAGAAGATACACCAGATAAAGAAGTTTAAAACTGAACAGGCTATAAGTACTGCTCCAGGCCAATTCGGCATGTGATCAGAGAAACCTGCAAAATCACCTCGCTTGTTAAAAAATACCCTCATGAGAATATACTTTTGATGAACTTATAAATCATAATCAGAACGAATATTGGTGTTATTAACCATACCGAGAGGAAGTGGCTTATCTTACCAAGCCCAGTACTTTGAGCAATGCCCGTCTTGTACTGTTGATAAGTGAAATACAGAGCTGGTATAAGACATAAGCCGTAAAACTTAAGTATGAATATCATCGTTGGAGTCATCATAGCTTACCTAATTTACGTTGTACATTGAGTAAGAAATCTACCTGCTCAGAGTTTTCTAAGATGTCTAGTACTCCGATCTGGCTGATCTTCTTATCTAAAGTGTTTAACTCTAAGTGAGACCGTCTCTTGAAAAGATAGGCTTCCCACCATTTCTTGGTGTCTCCTTCTCCATACTTCCAAGCTTTAGCCGGATCTCTCTTACTTTTGTCAGCTCTTTTAAAGTAGCCCTTTTTAATAGGCTCCCTTTCTAATGTAACTCCATTGGAGAGCTTTACTTGGGATTTTTCTTTGTTGACCTGAACTACTGTTGTTAGTTCTAGTAATGTGCTACCATCCCAGAATAGCACTTGGTCTTCGGTTCTTAACTTCATAATATAAAAATATGTAATATTAAAAATATAATGCAAAGATACTAAAATTATTTTGATATTGCAATGAACTACTAGAACAACTTGCAAAACTACTGAGGCTATCAGCTGTTTGAATGTAGACGTATGCAATTTCTAATAGTATGAGAAGACTACTTTTACCAAGGTACGGGGAGCAATACTCTCAAAACCTAATCAAAATTCTTAAAACATAAGCAATATGAACAAGTTATCAAACGACAGAATAGCTGAAATAGCTAGACAAAATGGTATTCAACCAGCTGCTTTACTGGCAGTAAAACTTATTGAGTCAGGTCAACGGTCTGGTTTCTTGGATTCTGGTAATCCTCAGGTTCTATTTGAAGGCCATATCTTCTACAAACTGCTGATTCAGAATCGTAAAGATCTCAAAATCACCGAGTTGATGGCTAAGAATAAGAACATCATCTACCCAAAGTGGACCAAAATCTACTACAAGGGCGGAGAAGGCGAGTGGCAAAGACTGATGAAAGCTCGTCAAATCGACAAAAACCTCGCCGATCAGTCAGCTTCTTGGGGTATGTTCCAGATTATGGGCTTCAACTTTAAGACTACTGGTTGTAAGTCCATCGAGGAATTCGTCGAAAAGATGTGCTCTGGACCAGAAGCACAGCTCCAACTTACAGTAAACTTCATCAAGAAGAACGGTATGGACAAGCTTTTGAACCAACATCAGTGGGCTAAGTTTGCAAAATGGTACAATGGTTCAGGTTATGCAGCCAATAAGTATGATGTTAAGCTTCAGGCTGCTTACACCAACTACTCTAGAATCTATCCGAAATGAAAAAGTTGAGGGTTTTGGGAGTATCAGCAGGGCAAGGAGCTCTGCTGTTCCCGTTTTTACATCTAGAAAACTTCAAAATTGTAGCTAATATTGAGCCTAGAGGTGTATTTCACACTTCCAAAGAGGAACAATGGAAGCTTAATTTTGAAGATATACCTTTTATTAGAGATAGAGGGTATCTTTTTGAGTTGGTAAAGTCTGAGAAACCCGTTGATGTCATAGTTTCATCACCAGACTGTGGGGCCTCTTCTATAATGAGACTTTCTAAAGTCAAACAACTCGGTAATCCTAAGGAAAACTCATCCTTAAATTTAGTTATACAGAGTATACAAACTCTAAAACCTAAGGTTTTTATGATAGAGAACCTCCCTAAGTTGGTGACTTTATTACCTCCAGAGTTTTTCGAATCTGCTGTACCAGAATACAAACTGATTTATCACCAAAGGTCAGTATCTGATTATGGTAACTCCCAGGTATCAAGGAAAAGGTTAGTAATTATTGGTATCAGGAAAGACGTAAAGAAACTTAAAAAAGCTTTCAATGATGTTTTTCCAGTAGATAAGTTAAAAGTTACTAGCCAGCTTCTGGAGGTTGCCCAATTTGAAGGAAATGATACGAATTATATGCCGCCGTTAGATAAACGGTTGGCTATGTATGATTATCGTAAACTTCCTGATAAGAAGTCACTTACTGTAAAGAAGGTACACAAGCTGTGGAATAATGACTTCAAAGATGAAAAGAAGTGGCCTATTAAAACGGCTAAAATGAATACTTTACCTGGAGTTTATAGGTTAGAAGGTAATAAACCACCACTTACCTTAAGACCTGCGGATAGGCAATTTAGACCCGATGGATGGCCTCTCGGAATTCAGGATTTCAAGGCCATTATGGGATTTCCCAAATGGTACCAGATTTACATGGATCCCTCAAATCCTAAAAAATACCTCTACTGGTTGAATAAAGCTCGCTATACTATTGCCAAAGGATCAGTTTACGAAGTTGGGAAATGGTTTTCCCAATGCCTAGAAACTGCCTATTTTAGATAACTGGAGTATGGCGCACGCATATATGCAGCCGTGTAAAGTAATAAGCGGGTGCGCCCGCCATAGTAAGTTATATACCACTAAAAGTATATAACTAATACTATATACGCTTTTAGAGGTGAGGATATAATCATCAAAAGAAATCAGCTCGGTAAACCTCGCTGAAGGTAATCCGAGTCTCGGATTACCTAAGATACATTTCACTTAAAACGTATGAGATATGAAACCAAGAAAATTTATCCGTGATCACCCAAGTATCACGATGGCCCTTATCATTGGGTTACTAGTAATTACTATTTACCAATGCTTCACGAACTTCACGCTCCGAAGGAAGCTCAGTCGATATCAACCAGAAACGACGACTATCGCTACAATCAAACCGGCCGGAAGCGATAAACCTACGGAGATAAAGGTAACGGATACCGAGTTCTCGAAGCTTGATCCTTACAAGGGTCAACAGCAACCAGCGACTATCCTGTTTTGGGGAACCGATCCTAACAGCCCTCGCGACAAGGTCCGCCCGAGCATCTCTGCTGCAGACAGCCTTGGCCTGACCAACTGGCCGTTCGCCACCTCCTTTCCGAAGAACGGCTTTGGGCTATCGCCAACATTCGGTCTCAAACAGGATTCGCTGGTTCAACTGTTGTTAGATAGGAAAACTTTAGAGCTCAGTTTTTATGACCGTAGTATAAGTAAGTACTATTCAGCTACATATCCTCTTGATCTTGAAAGATACAAGTATAACTGGGAACCTAACTCAGGTCTCACCTATACCAAGAATCGGTTATTTACAATAGGACCTTATGTTCAGGCTCGGTATAGAATATTTGATAAGGTCCCAACTGTATCAGCTGGGATTTCCTTCAAGACCAGGAAATGGGATTATAACTTGGGAGTTTCCTTAAGTCGCGATCCTTTACTTGATCCTAAGTTTAGACCCGACGTGGAGATCTCCGTAACCTACGAATTTGAAAGATGGCTAAAGTAAGTACAGAAAATACAGGTCTAACCTCTGAGCAGGTTAAAATCTTAGCTCAAGTAGTGGTAGATGTTTTCCTGTTCAGTACTTTCTGTTTCGTAGTTCACCCAGTTAGAGGTAAAGTCCACTTTAACCTCTACCCCTTCCAAAAGTCAGTGTTATATCAGTTTGTTCTGAAGCAGTTCAACATCATACTGAAATTCAGACAGGCTGGTATTACAGAGCTTATCTCAATGTACTGCCTCTGGTTAGCGATGTATCATCCGAACAAGAAGATTAACATCATCTCAATCAAAGATACAACCGCTAAAAAGGTACTGAAGAAGATTAAGTACATGTACAAGAATCTTCCACAGTTCCTTCAGGTTCCGATCGTAAATGGTCGTGCAGGTGAATATGGCTCAGCGTCCATGATAGAATTCAACAATGGTTCTTTCATAGAATCTATACCTACTTCTTCGGAAGCAGGCCGTTCTGAATCTCTATCTTTGCTGGTCATCGACGAGGCAGCGATTGTTAGATGGGCTTCCCAGATTTGGGCAGCTGCTTTCCCAACACTTTCTACTGGTGGTTCAGCCATTGTCAATAGTACTCCGTATGGAATCGGAAACTTCTATCATTCATCATGGGTAGACGCTATTGCTGGTGGTAACCCATTCAATCCCCTCCGTCTATACTGGCGTATGCACCCTGAACGGGACGATACGTGGTATGAGCAAATGTCCTCGGCTCTTGGCCCTAAGCGAACAGCACAAGAGATCGACGGAGACTTCCTTTCTTCTGGTAATTCAGTATTTGACCTCATCGATATCAAGGCGATAGAAGACTGCCTATCGGACTACCCAGTTATTAAACGAAGATATAATGGGCAGTACCTCCAATTCTTGGAGCCTGAGCCAGAGAAGGAGTACTTTATTGGGGCTGATGTTGCGACAGGCCGGGCCTCAGACTATTCCTCTTTCACCGTGATGGACAAACCTGGAGAGGAACAAGCAGTTTATAAAGGTCGTATGTCAGTAGATAAATATGCAAGGCTTCTAGGAGATACGGGCCAGTTATACAACTGGGCTATGCTTGCTCCGGAATCGAACGATGTTGGTTTGGCAGTAGTAGCTTTCTTGCAGGCTGAGAGTTATCCTAAACTCTACTACTACCAGAAGATGGTGAAGAAAAAGGGTAAGAACAAACCAGAAGTGGATAAAGCCCCTGGCTGGTTGACTACCAACAAGAATAGGCCAGTTATTATTGATGGCTTGGAAACTGATGTCAGAAACGACAACATCATCGTGAAGGATCCATTCTTTGTATCAGAAGCTAGGACCTTTATATATGATGGCATGGGCAGACCTGTTGCTATGGGTAAACACAAGAGTAACGGTGAGGCTGATGATTCTCTATCCGGAGATACATATGCTGATGATGACATCATGGGAAAAGCTATAACAAATCACATCAGGAAAGGTAAACAAAACATAATTATATCACCACGATGAAAATACTCGGATTTACTATCTCGGTAACCCGTGGGAAACCTCCTTCAACCCAAGAGGCGAGAGAGTCGAGGAAACCCAAGGTTACCGGGGTAGAACCGGGCAGAATATCTGTCCCGGACACTATTGGAAATGGCCATATATACACCCTGAAGGATTTTACCGAGATGGTAGATCCTTCATTCCGTGTTGAGGTTATTAAGCTAATTCGGGATTTGTACAAAGTGAATCCTGATGTTAGCAAAGCTCTACAGGATGAGTTCCAATTGACTAACACTGGTCACTTGGTACAATTTCCTAACAACTCTGACGAGGAGGCCGATGCCATGAGGGATCATTTGGTTAAAGCTTCTAAGAAATGGTCTAACTATACGGCTGGTATAGATGGCTTGGTTAACAGGATGCTAGCCCAGTTGTTTATAAGTGGCGCTATTTCTATTGAAGCAGTACCTAATATGAAACTAGACGGGCTGGAAACCATCCTATTTGTAAACCCTGACTCCATTATATTTAGGCGTGAAAGTAACGGTGTATATCATCCTTACCAACGTAACACTAACTGGTTGAACAAACCTCAGGATTACATTAAGTTAAACCTGAATACCTACAAGTATGTTAGTATGTACAATGACACTGATGAACCTTACGGAATCCCACCTTTCATGGCTGCACTTGATTCATTGAAGACCCAGTCTGATATGAAGGTGAACATGAAACATATCATGGAGAATGCCGGTATGCTTGGATTCTTGGAAGCTCTTATGGAGAAACCAGAGATTCGAGCTAATGAGTCTAATGATATGTACTCTCGTCGTTTGGATAGAGAGTTACGTAGAATGAAAACTCGACTCAGGGAAGGCATGAAAGATGGTTTGGTAGTCGGCTTCAAGGATGATCATGAGTTTAAGTTGAACTCTACTACTAGAGAGATGTCCAATGTAGATAAGCCTTGGGCTATAAACCAACAATCGGTGGCTAATGGCTTGGGTGTTACAAGCTCTCTTCTTGGAGTTCAACAGTCTGCTACTGAGGGTGGTGCAGGTATTAACTTATCGAAACTACTATCCCAGTTGAAGAACTTCCAAATGCTGGTAAGCTATGTGCTTGATTTCATTTACTCTTTGGAACTGCGCCTTGCAGGCTTTAATAATAAGGGTATAACCATAGTATGGTACCCGGCTACAGTTTCTGATGATGTAAAGATTCAGCAAGCTAAACAGTATAAGCAGCAGAACTTACATGCTCTCTATGTAGATGGTATCATATCGGCTAGCCAGTATGCTCAAGAGATGGGCTATGACCAACCTGATCAGGATGAGCCAAGAGTTCCACTTGATCAACAGGAAGGTGTAAAACCTGGAATTGAGGATGATGAACGCCAAGCTGGTAAGTCTACTTCTGCTAGAAGAACTCGTGATAAGAATAATCCGAATCCTAAACGTAAAGATCAAAACCCACAACCCAGATGAGTAAACCAATTACAAAAAAGAACAAGTCCCACCTAGATTCAATGATCATAGGTTGTGGACACTCCATCATGGTTGGTAATGTACCAGAGGTTATAAGCGATGCTGAAAACCTCTCTAAGCTCAATCAGAATTTCTTTGCTTGGGCTGGTACTAACAACGACTCAGTTCAGGCATTGGGCTTTTGGGGTGGAGAAATAGATTACAACACTTACTATCCTGATCTTAAGCTTGAGGATCTTAAGCCTAAGGAGAACGAGTTCATTACACCTATGTTCCGATTACTTTCGGAAACTATAGTGTCTAAGAACTGGAACCCAACAGACTTTAGTCAAGGCGGTGTACTCAAAGCTTCTATGCAGCTATTGCTAGGTCAGACAGTTAACTGTGATCATGAGACTAACATAGGTAATGCTATAGGCTCTGTATCTAAGGTTGTTTGGCAAGATGCTTATAAGGACGGTAAGTTCTCTATCCCTGGAGGTATCAATGGCGTTCTGAAGATTGATGGTAAAGCTAATCCTCGTATTGCTCGAGGTATTTTGATGGATCCCCCATCTATCCACAGTAACTCAGTAACAGTACAGTTCCGTTGGGAGAAGTCTCACCCAGAAATGGAGGACAGAGATTTCTACGAGAAGCTCGGTACTTATGACCAACATGGTAATATGATCCGACGTATTTGTACTGAGATTGTACGGTACATGGAGACCTCTCTGGTATCTCATGGAGCTGATGCCTTTGCTCAGAAGATTGGAGCAGACGGTAAGATAGTTAATCCAGAGTATGCTAATCGTACCTGGAACTCTTACTCTGAGTACATGAAGGATGACCGTAGGCAATATTACTTCATGGATACGAAATCCTATAATTTTACGGAAGACGATACTCGGGCAACCTTAATTGATAACCCGGATCCTAATAATTCAAATAAAAACGATATGAACGAACTTCAACAATTTCTCGAGAAGCTGTTCGGTAAGGACATGCTTACTCTCGGGGAGGGTAAGGAAGCTACTCAGGAGGAAGCTATTTCACTGATCCAGGCTCTGGTATCGGATAAGGCTTCTCTGACCGAGAAGGTTAACACCCTCACTACCGAGAAGGATTCTCTGACAGAGAAGGTTAATAACCTTACTACAGAGAATGCCAGTCTGAAGGCTAATGCCGAGATTGGTAAGACCTACGCAACTAAACTGCGTGAAACAGTTGTTGCTAACTACAAGAAGATGCAGGGTGATAAGCTCGACGAGAAGGATCCTATCCTTACTATGTTGAATGCCGAATCTACTCCGGTAGCATCTCTTGAGGCTCTCAATGCTACCTATGAAACTAGTTTGGCTGAGATGTTCCCTATGACTTGCAGTAAGTGCGGTTCTACTGAGATAAGCCGTGCTTCTTCTGCCGTAGAGGAGCCTAAGAAGCAGGACACTACCAAGAACTCTGAACCACGTGAGACTTCGGATGTATACGCCGATATCATGGCTCAGAAGAACCGGTACAAGTCCGCAGAGGAATAAATAACGGTAAAAAGTAAAAGAATATGAATTACAACAAGGATTTACCTTTGACTCTTGGTGGTGAGATCACACCTCGAGTTGTGATTTACAAATCTGAATCACACAAGCTCCATCAGGCTTTTGTTCCGAAGCTGGTTTCGGAAACTAGCAATGAGCGAGTTAAGATCCTTCAGAGCCAGCCGGTTGCTCTTACCAAAGATGGTGAGATTGAGCCTTACACTGGTGCACAGGGTCAGATTTATCTGGGCATCGCTGCTACAGACAGTATTAACCCCGCTTATCCTGCTAAGCGTAATTTCCCCATAGAGGTAACCGTGATGGTAGAGGCTTATGCTATCTGCAATTACGTATCCAAGGAAGCTATGGATTGTGGTTACGTAAAGCCTACGGGTGATACCCTTAACAATCACTTCATTATCGTCGAGGAGTCTGAGACTGAGACAAAGTTCATTGCCATCAACCCCGCTGACGAAGAGAACGAGGTCGTTCAGGTACTGATCCGATAACCTCAAGTAGTAACTAATAAAATTCCATTATAATTATGGCAGAACCAAAAATTGACTTGAGCAAGTATAAGACTCCGTCTGACTTTGCGAAAGAACTTCCTGAGATGGTCCGTTATATGGATGCTGCCCGTGCTGGTAACAACAACCAGGTGGCTACCGAGATCAGTCTCAGCGAAATGATTCAGGGTAAGTTCGGCCTTTCACAGGACGACTTCTTTGAGAAGCTGGGTGTTAACCCTCGTATGACAACCATGCAGAACATCTTCACGATGCCTGATCAGAACATCCGTTGGATTGTACCTGAGATCATCCGTGCTGCAATCACTCTTGGCATTCGCAAGGCTCCTTTCTATCCGGAGATCATTGCTCATGACGAGTCTGTAAGCGGCCTGAAGATCACCATGCCACACATCAACATGTCTGATGCTGCTCCTGCGAAGATCAACGAGGCTGAGACCATTCCTCTGGGTGATCTCTCTTACGGTGAGAAGCAGGTATCGATCTTCAAGATCGGTAAGGGCTTCAAACTGACTGATGAGGTTCGTGACTATGTATCACTCGATGTTCTGGGTATCTACCTCCGTGACTTCGGTATTCAGCTGGGCTATGCTCTTGACGCCTTGGCTATGGACGTTCTGTTGAACGGTAACATGATCGATGGTTCCGAGTCTGCTCCGGTTATCGGCGTATATGATACAGCTAAGGGTATCACCTACAAGGACCTGCTCCATCTGTGGGTACGTGCTAGCCGTCTGGGCCGTAACTTCCAGAACATCATCGGTGGAGAGGATCAGGCTATTGAGATGCTCGATCTCCCAGAGTTCAAGGACCGCCATCAGGGTACTACCCAGGCTACTCTGAATGTGAAGTCTCCTGTTCCTAACCAGGCCAACTTCTTCATTCATCCGGGTACTCCTGCTAACCAGCTCCTGTTGCTGGATAAGGCTGCAGCTCTGATTAAGCTGACTGCTAAGCAGTTGATGCTGGAGTCTGAGCGAATCGTTTCTAACCAGACTCAGGCTACCTATGCTACTCTGACCACCGGCTTCTGCAAGATGTATCACGACGCTGCTGTCCTGATCGACTCTTCGAAGCAGTTCACTCAGTTCGGATTCCCCGACTTCATGACGATTGATCCGTTCCTGCACGTGGATCTCGAGTAAGCAATTTCCTGGGAGTAGTCGGCAACGGCTGCTCCCTCTATTCATCTAAACTCTAAAATTTTAAGTAAACTATGGGTAAGAACAAAACTAAAAGAACCGGACGCTACGTAACCGTAGGTGAAAGTGCTTATAGCTTCTATGATGCTTCAACAGGCATCAATATCGTTAGAGGCGAGAAGAAATTTCTGACTCCACGTCAGTTGAGTGTTATGAAGATTAAGAAGGCTCTGTCTTCTGGTCATCTGGTCTATGCTGCCGACGACAACAAGCCGGTAGAGAAGTACAATGAGGAAAAGGTTGAGCAGATGAAGGCTCGATTCGATTCTATGGTACAGCAGGGTATGGACGCAAAGAAGATCGCTTCGGCATTCAACCTTGAGCAGATCACGAAGATCGCCGATGAGTATTCCATCAATGTTGAAGCCGAGGATACGGTAGAGACTGTGGTTGAAGCTATCATCGCTGACATCGAAGGAAACGGCGGAGGTTCTGAAGAGTAAATAGAAGATACCTTATGGACAATCTAGACTTTCAGTACAGTGTAGAGGGTCTAGACGTTTCATTTACAGTAGTTTCCAAAGTCCCAGCTAAAGCCATCTTTTCCTGGGACTTTGGTGATGATGGGGAGGATGGTTACAACGTAAAATCCCCAACTCACTCATATGAAAAATCTGGATTCTATACTGTAACTTTAGAGGTAACAACCTCAGATGGTTCCTTTGAGGCTACGGCTTCTAAGATGGTAATCGTATCTACGATAGCCAAGACCCATCTAACAGGAAGTATCTATTCGCTGATCAATGAGTACATACCTCATGAGTTGTCGGATCCGATGACTGCCGATCAGAAATCTCTCTATATCAACAAGTGGCAATTATATATCTATCCATTACTGGCTCGTCCTAGAGGACAAGAAATTCCAGTAGAACATTATAACGACGAGTTATACTACGAAGGACTAGAAAACCAGCTTATAATGGAATTGGCAGCTTGGGATTATCTCAATGTAAAGATAACAAATATCTTAACTGGTACTGGGCAATATCTAAGGGAGTTAACCCAATCAGGTGCAACCGAGGATGACGATGCCTATACCAGAACTAGAGGTGACCGAGTTAAGCATATCCAAACTGGGCCTACTGAGGTAGACTACTACGATTCACTATCGGAAGCAGCTTCTGCCTTGTTCAAGGCCTATACACAAGCGGTTAAGCCAGGAGGTGTGATGGATGAACTCAGGAAGAATCTATGTATGTTGGCTGAACGAGTTGGTGTATACCTCCCATTTTGTCATCATCCATATACCCCTGTAATACCACGAGTTGTAAATCGAAGAAATCCAGGACCATTAGGTGGACCCAATCCCACGGCTCCTCTTAATCGGGACAGAGTTGTAACTTTACATCCTAAGAAGTAATTATGACTAAGCAAGGTAAACATCTAGTGCGTAATGATTCTTGGGATAGGTACAAGAGACATATTACTCAATTCCTAAACCAAGATTCAGGTAGACAAACCATAATATGGGCTAAGAGGGTTAAACCTCTTCTAACCCATGCCGAGGACAAGATACCTCACTATCACCGGTTAGAGATTGAGGCTCTTTGCTATTATAATGCTTTTCGTAACTGGCCAATCAATAACCCTTCAGTTTCTGGAGAAACCGATGAAGAGAATCTCTCCATCATGGTATCTAGGAAGTACATAGAGGAGTACAGAGGAGGCTTGTTCTGGAAGCGTAATGAGACTTCTACGGGTGTAGAAACTGATGGCTATTGGGACTTTGACTGGCAACGGGATAGGTTCGTAATAAACGGTATAACTTACCGACCATCAGGTGATACTCAAGTAGCTCAAGCAAAAGATGAAGCTCTTGTATTTCTTGTGATTCTGAAACGAGATAGAGACACCGAACTGAAATACATTTAAGAAGTATGGCAAAATTCCTAAACTTACGCTGGACTAGGGTAAAGTCAGAGAAGAACACCCCTGAGGGTTACTACTATGACTCCAACTTGGTAAAGCTTAACAGTTCTGCTGACATTCAGGTTCAGTTGGATAGTGAGGATGATGTTGAGATCAGTTATCTCCTGAGTCTATCTGGAGATCGCTTTGTCTCCATCACCCAGGACTACTTTGCTAAACTTCACATCAGGCCGGTCCCCGTAAAAGGTATGGGTCAAATCGTGAAGTTTAGAATCAACAAGCTTCCGGATTACGCTGTAGTAATTGGCGACGATATCGAAGATGCCGGTGATGTTAACCCTGACGATGAATCGGATATCAAAAACGGCTTTGCCGGGTCAGAAGGTGAATATTTCCGGGATAAGAATTCTGAGGTATTGGTAGGCAAAAACTCTTAAACAAAAATAAATTATGTACGTATCAAAGTATTATACCTGCGAAGAAATCGATGAACGGTTATTGAAAGGTTACTACGATGACTTTGTCAATGCCGGATTCGTTGGTACACAAGAGGAGTTCTTCCGTTTCGTACTGTCTATATCCAACAAGGTAGACAAGGAGGAAGGTAAGGGCTTATCTACCAATGATTTCACCGATGAGCTCAAGGAAAAGCTTGATAGCATAGATGAGGGTGCCAAACTTATCACAAAGGTCTCTCAGTTAGAGAATGACCTCAACTACCAGACCGCTGAACAAGTACAGGCTGCAATCGATGCTCTTATCAATGCTGCTCCGGAAGCTCTTGATACTCTAAAAGAGTTGGCTGAGGCTTTGGGTAATGATCCTAACTTTGCTACCAACATCGTTAATAAGTTGACCCAAGTACAGGCTCAGCTTAACGATGAGATAGCTAGGGCTACTCAGGCAGAGGCTGACCTTGGTGCTCGAATCGATAATCTGGGAGGAGACTTGGAGACTAAGGTCCAGGCTCTAAACGATAAGATTGATGCTACAAAGGCTGCTCTTGAGGAAAAGATCCAAGCAGTCCAGGATAAGCTTGATGCTGACAAGGCTGACCTTGCCGATTTTAAGGTAAAGGAGGCTGAGGATATAGCTCAGGCTAAGGAACAGGCTCATCAGGAAGTAGATGCCGAGAAAACTCGTGCTATGGCTGCTGAGGCTGGTCTCCAGCAAGGCTTGGACACTTTGGAACAAAAGGAGGTTGCTGATATTTCCAACCTCCAGCAGCAGATTACTCAGGAGGCAGCTTTACGTGCTCAGAAGGATCAGTCATTGACTGACCAACTGGCGAATGAAACTGCTGCTCGTCAAACTGCAGATCAGACTCTGCAGCAGAATATCAACCAGGAGGTAACAAATCGAGAGGCTGCTATCGAAGCCCTTGAACAGGAACTTCAATCTGACCTGTCTGAACGTCAGACTGAGCTTAATGCTAAGATCGATACTGAGATATCCGATAGAAAGGCTGGTGATTTACAGAACCAGACTGACTTGGCTGTTGAAAGATCTGAACGTCAATCTGAGGATGCAATAATCAACCATAAGATTGAGGATCTGCAGTCTGCTATGTCTGGTCAGCAGGATACTCTTCTCCAGAAGATCAACCAGGAGATTCAGGATCGTACTGATGCTGATGCTCTACTGGATGAGAAGAAGGTAGATAAGAGGGAAGGTTATGATCTCTCAAAGAACAACTTTACTGACGAGCTTCTTAACAAACTGAATAACATTCAGGAGGGAGCTAATAAGGTAGAGAAGGTTTCAGAGTTACTCAATGACCTTGACTTCCAAACCGGTGAACAGGTAGAAGCTAAAATTCAAGAGCTTATAGGTAGTGCTCCTGATTTGCTTGATACTCTCGAGGAAATCGCTAGAGCTTTGGGTGAAGATCCGAACTTTGCGGCTACTATGACTCGTAAGCTTACAGCTTTGACTGAACAGCTTAATGCAGAAATAGAGACTAGACAGGAAAAGGATACTGATCTCCAAACCAAACTGGCTCAAGAGGTTCAGGACCGTAAGGATGCAGATGCTCTCATCCGTGAATCCTTGGCAGAAGAGAAAGCTAACCGTCAGGAGAAAGATCAGGTTCTTAGGGATCTGATTGATACTAACAAGGCGGCTCAGGATGCAGTTAATGCTTCTATGGCTGATGAGATAGCTGACCTCAAGCAGGATCAAGGCCAAGGTATGAATGAGCTCCGAGGTCTGATAGACACCAACATCGCTAATATACAACGTAACTTCGAAATCCTCCAAGCTATTCAAGCTACATTCGGAGATGTAGAGACGTTGGTTAACGAGAAGGTAGCTGCTGAGAAAACTCGAGCTGAGGCTAAGGAAGCTGAATTACTCCAGAGGATTCAGGAGCTAGTAACCGATTACACTACAAAGATAAATACTCTTAACAGTACGCTTTCAGCCGCACTAGAGGCAGAAAAGACGGCTCGACAGGATGCCGATGCTGAACTGCGAGAGTTAATCAATGAGGGTAGCGGTAGCTTAGCTGAGGAAAAGGCTGCTCGTGAGTTAGGTGATACCCAACTCCAGTCTCAGATTGATTCTGAGAAGATAGCTAGGGAAACAGCTGATACTCAGAACCTTGAGAAGATTACTCAGGAGATCCAAGATCGTAAGGATGCTGACAATGAGATCAAAACTTCAGTTAACACTGAAAGGTCAGAACGCCAGGCTGCAGATGACGCTGAGGAGGCTGCTCGTATTGCTGCTGATGATGCACTTAGAACTCAGATAGGTTCTCAATCAGAGGCTCTGCTCAATGAGAAGGCTGAACGCCAGGCTGCAGACACCACTCTACAGACTAACATCAATAACGAGAAGACTTCTCGTGAAACTGCTGATAATAACCTCCAGGTTCAGATCGATGCTAATAAGACTAACCTGGAAAATGAGACTAATCAACGTACTCTCGGTGATCAGCAGTTGACACAGAAGATCAACAAGGAGATAGATGATAGAGTTGCAGAGATCGCAAGATTAGATGCGCTTATACAACAGAAGCAAGATATCCTTAGATTAGGGTATGGCTTGGCTTTTGACCAGGAAGGTTTACTCAATGTAACTATCGATGGTACCATATATAAGATCGTAGGTTCATTACCAGAGCGACCTGCTACTGGCATGGAAGGTAAGATCTATTGCGTACCAGTGGCTTCTGCTGGAGCCCAGAATGTTTACACAGAGTACCTCTGGATAGAGGATTCTCAGTCTTGGGAAATCATCGGTACCTTCAGTCCTGAGATAGACCTTACACCGTATGCTACTATCGAGTGGGTAACTGCTGAACTGGCTGCTAAGTCTACCACAATAGAGTCTCTTACACAGGCTCTGGCTGATGAAACAGTAGAGAGGAAGGCTAAGTACAACGAGCTCCAGGAAGCTCTTAATACTGAGAAGGCTAACCGACAGGAAGCTGACTCACTCCTCAACGGTCGTATAGATCAGACTAATACGGCCCTACTCCTTGAGGTTCAGGATCGTAAGATTGCTGATCAGGGCTTGAAGAATGACATCACCAATGAGGCTGCTGCTAGGGTACTCGGTGATCAGCAACTACAGCTTAACCTGGATCAGGAGGCTACAGCTCGACAGGAAGCCGATGGAGTACTTGATCAGAAGATTGAGGATGTTAAAACCGAAGTTGAGGAAACTCAGCAAGGTAAGATTGATGAACTTAATCAGAAGATTGAGGAATTGGAGGCTAAGATGGAAGAGCTCCCAACAGAACCTCTTACAACTGAAGATATTGAAACTATCTACAGGGAGGTTTATGATCCAGATTATGATCCTGATGCTCCAGACGATGAAGGTCCACTTTCCTATGACGATATCCTCGATATATTCGAAGAAGTTTATGGTTATAGACCAGAATAATTCACAACAATTAACAACAAATTAAAATCAAAGTAAACTATGGCAAAGTATGTTGACAGTGCCGGTCTTAGACAGGCGATGGAACTTCAGAAGTTGTACATTGATGCTCAGGTAGGAACCAAGCAGGATTCCTTCAGTGTCGGTACAGGTCTTTCACTGAACAACGGTGTTCTTGAGATTACCCTCGATCACACCATCTACAAGTTGCTCCAGACTCTGCCCGATGCCCCGGCTTCAGGCGATGAGAACAAGATCCACCTGATCCCATCAGGTCAGCAGGATGCTCAGGGTAACAACATATATGTTGAGTACATCTGGGTAGCCAGCGAGAACAAGTGGGAGAAGCTGGGTGAGCACAAGCTCGATGTAGACCTGACTCCTTACCAGAGAATCGCTGACATCGTGGCTACGGTAAGTGCTTCTGGTGTTAACTTCTCGAAGGACGGTGGTACATCCAACTTCGCAAGTATGGTATTCGACCAGGCCAGCGACTTCGTTGGTACCGTAAACGGTACTCAGGTAAGCTTCGCTCTGAAGAACGTCCTCCAGGCTGCCGTAGCATCTGGCCTCTACAAGATCGCCGTTGATGCTAAGGGTCGTGTAACTGGTACAGCCGCTGTTCAGCTCTCTGATCTGACCGATCTGGGTGTTGCTACTGCTGCTTCAGTTACGGCTCTCGAGGGTCGAGTATCTGCTCTGGAGACCTGGAAGAACGATCCGCTGACCACATCGGAGGTGGTTACCATGTTCAATGAGATCTATGGTACCTCCTACAGTGCTTCAGGCAACTAAGTCTGTCAGAAGGCTTTAACAGGAGTGGGGTAATCCCACTCCTTTCTGTGTTTTTATTAACTTAATGTAAATCAATATGACGAAGTATGTTTCCAAATCAGCTCTTCGCCAAGAGATGGATCTTACCCATCGATACATCGATGAGAAGGATGCTATCCAGGCCAGAGCTATTGCTTCTGAAGCAGAACAACGAGCTTTAGAAACTGCTGCTCTCAACGAGAAAGCAAAGGACCTCACTAAGGAGGTAAACCGATTGGGATTAACTACTTCTGAGGCTTACGTAGTAGCTGAGTATACCAAGGGTGCAAATGATTATGCACCAGTGGAAACTAAGGGTGACACATCAGTGCTTACCAAGTTGTATAACTTCTACTTGCTAGACACAACCGATAACCGTGGTCAGAAGACCAAGCCGGTTGGCAAGTTGAAGAAAAACAACCTGCTCCGTTTCACTGACGGTACCTTTGCTCCTACAGTAGGCATCACTCAGGAGATGTATAATCAGTGTATGGGCCATGACATCTACACCGAAGAAGGTGGCGTCTATACTAAAGTATACGATGCAGGAGCTTATGATGCCGAAGCTCAGTGGGAGGTTGATAAGGCCTTGATCAAGGCTGGTTCAGCTGCTCAAGCTCTCTACATGTCCGATGATGGAGAGACTTACAATGCAGTAACTCATACCCTCCGCCCGTGGGAAACCACAGAAACCAAGTACACTATCGGATTGGCTGCTGGTATGGACATTTACCCAGTGGATAACCAGGAGGGTGATGATGGTAAGTACTACAAAGGTCTCTTCTTTGAGGCTGGTACTTGGAACGGTATTGAACTTTCTGAGGAGAACAAGATCGCTCCTACTGCTATCGGACCTTGCCCAGTTACTACCATACAGGAGAACGGTCTTATCAAGACACGTAACTTCTTCTACCTGTATAAGGGTATGACTAACTGCCAGAGTAACGGTGGCTTACTGCCTAACAAGGATTTCGTGGAGGACCGTACCTATCCTCGTGTCAACGACATGAATCAGGTAAACAACATGAGGTATGCTCGTAACAACAACTACGATGTTGCTAAGCCGTACCCATTTGCTGAGGGTGGATATCCTGCCACTAATGCTTTCATTATTGCACTAGAACTGCTTGCAGGTACCCGTTACTTACACCAAGCTAATCTGTTTGGTTCAGGTATCTCCTCTAACGACGGTTGCAATGAAGGTAACTTCTTTACCTCTGGTGGTGTCCGTCTCCGTGCACAAGGTGATGCAGACTGGAACTATAAGACTTTCGGAGCTAACTCGAGCCCGTTGCAGTACAACTCCACTGGTTCAACTTCTGATATGTCTCAAGTTCTTTCTGACTACTACCCGAAAGAGCAGTGCATGGAATCTCAGATGGCAGCTTCATATGCTGCTGAGCTGGGTATCAATCCTACGGTAGATGCCGCCAACCCGAACTACTTCGAGTTCTATGGCAGTAAGTACTACTACATGAATGTTCCTGGTATGAACGGTCTCCGTGATGGTGACATGAACGTACGAGTATACAAGTACATTCAGAAGGAAGTAAGTGCTTACAAGGCTAATGCTGCTACTACCTTCGAGGTAGAGGTTATCCTTCGTATGTCTCTGTTCGGAGGTGCTAACCTGAGTGGTGATATCTGGGCTTACAACGGAGGTGGTTTGGAGATGGTAGGTAGTTGTACGGTTGATCCTAACACGTCACGTGTAGGCAACAAGATCGACATCTACGTAGAACCAGACCAGACTAAGTGGCATTCAGAGACCGTTATCTCGAAGAATGGTTTGGACCAGGTATTCGGATTTGAGGCTCTGTATCGACACGTACTGGAGACCACGAACTTGGGAGACAGCTACACTCTTACTCGTGAAGGCTTTACCCCGTGGAAGACAGCTAAGGCTAGTTCCATGGCACAGGGAGAATGCTACCACCAGTGGGACAACAACTACTGGGGATCTCTTAATCAGCGAGTGCGGATCAAGTCGCTCTTCCGCTGTAGGTCCACTTACGCTTACTGTTCTCCTCGGACCCTGCATGCGTATGACGCTGCCTCTCATACCGATCGGCACATCTCTGGTTCTGCCCAGGCTCTTATCGAGCCGTAGGCGAGATAAAGAGACAGACCTCTCTCGTGCAACGAGGGTGCAACCCCTGCCGATGCAGTTTACTGCGAATAATCGGCTTATGGGGTTCGCACCCTTTACTTAAAGTGATTATTAACATAAGTTTAACATATCCATTATTACTGGAACGCAAATCCAAAAGGCTCTTGACAAGTACAGCATAAGGACTGCTACCTCTGAAACTTGACATTTTGGTTGAAAGAAAGGGATTCGGGTCGGATCAAGTCGCTCTTCCGCAGTAGGTCCAATAACGCTAACTGTTCTCCTCGGAACCTGAATGCGAATAACGCTGCCTCTAATACGAATCGGAACAACTCTGGTTCTGCCCACAACCTCGGTAAGTATTTTCATGTGATAGAAATTCATATCTACGAATTTCGTCAGAGGACGAGATGCCTGAATCTCTTCACCCAGGAGTGGTGGAACTATAAAAGACCATGGATACGAATCAGACTTCTCTGATGGAGGTATCTACCAGGGCAAGTGGAAGAAATCGCCATAGTTCTGGTCAAAGCCCGAGGTCATGCAAGAGTACAAGTGGAGAAGAGCTAATGGCTTTACTTGGACCTGCTCCTAAGAAGCCTAATCATAACCACTTATTTGAGACGATAGATTTAGCTCTAGTAGAGCAAGCTGCTAAGAAAGCTTTCGAAGGTCATAATAGCAAATCAGATGTTAAGGCTTTTAAAGCTAACTTAAAGATCCGAATAGAAAGGATTTACAATGCCATCCAGGACGGTACTTACATCAACCTTATTGGCTACCGTAAATTGGTTAAGTATAACCATAAAAGGAAACGTCGGTTAATCGATTCTCCTAACCTAGATACTCGGATCATGCAGCATCTATGGCTTATTCTAATCGTACCAATCTACGAAAGTAAGGATAATGGTAACGGGATGAATTGCAAACCTGATCACGGAATAACTTCCGATGTTAAAAGGTTTAGCACTCTACATAATCAGAAACATCTGTATTATGATCTCAGAGAATTCAATTACCTACTCCTTATGGACCAACGTAAGTGTTACGAACACATTACACCTAAGATCTATAGGAAACAGATTAAACACTTTACTCATGACAAAGCGTTTATAGATTTCGGAGAGAAGATAGGTTTTATAAACAACAAACTTCCAATAGGAACTCCTACCTCTCCTTACATCCATCATATCTGTTTATGGGTTTCGGATGTATTTATTCGTGATAATACAGACTGGTCAGAAAGGTATGCTGATGATAACGCTATGGCTTTTAGAACAATCGAAGATCTCAATGCTTTCAAGTGGAGACTTAAAAACCTTTGGTGGTACTGCTTACATCTAAGAGCTAAACGGCAGATGACCAGGGTACTTGAAATAAACAAGTGTCCTTTTGACTTCTGCGGTTATGTAGCTCATAGGAATCCGGGAAAATTAGTAGCAGAACACAACAAAGGTTTTGTCAAAATGAGGGAGAAGACCTTGCTAAGGGCAAAGTTAAAATGTAGGCAGGCTAATACTTCGGCTGAAAAGGTTAACCGTTCTTGGTCATCTTATTTTGGTCAGATGCAACATGCGGATGCGTTCCGTGAGATGGAATCAATAGAGAAATCTAATATGAAGCTTAGAGCTCTAACTGACGAGATAAGGATTGACCGTGAAATAGATGCTCCTACTGTCGATATTAAAGATCTACTCGGAAAGAAATTTAACCTGTACAGATACAGGATCAAGGAATACAAAGGAAAGCCTAATTGGCTCCAATGTCTTATCGGAAGTTCTGAGCAGTTACCTCTTAAGGATGTACCTGAACGGAACAAGAAGAAAAAGAAAGATACTACACGGCCTACTAAGAAGTTAAAGAAGCTCAAAGATTCTGAAGATGATGTAGAGTATGCCTACGAGTTTCATGGAGACTATCAAGGTTTGATTGCGTATCTCCAAAAACTTGAAAACCAACATTCAGATGATCCACAATGGTTCATGCCTATCGAGGAGGCTGAAGTGGTGAAAGATGGAGAGTGGGTATTCAAGGGTAGTACAAACAAAATTAAGTACATAAACAAGAAGAAATATTATGGTTGAACTGATCAAAGTAGAAGTACCTGCTTCTATAGAACAGGACTTCAATCCCAACGATAGTGTTTGGGTAGATGGTAAGTTGAGGATTCTCCGTGGTACTCGTTATGACACTTTCTTCATTCAGCATGAGACCCGAGAGATCCCGGTTGACAAGCACGAAGACGAGCAGGCTGAACCTGAGGTTCGTCAGGCTATCTTCGCATTCCCTATCCAGGTAGAGAAACCTGCTACCTATGATATGGTGATTGATGCTGCTGAGCGTACGGTCTACAATCTCCGTAACGATCGTGAAGCTAACTCGTTCACTGCTTCAATGAGTCGTAAGTTCCGCTTGGATCCACAGGACCCAGAGGTAACCGAACATGATGCTTTCATCGAGCTAGTTAAGTCAGAGATTAAACCTTGGATGAAGCAGTAAACCATGCGCCTGAATCTCACCATACCTACAGCTTTAGGTGATCTTCAGGTCTATGCTGATCCTAATAAACTGACTAAGGCCACAAAGTTGATTCAAGATACTCCCAAGATCCTGAACCAATCATATGAGGCTGCCGGTTATAGGTTTGCTGATCGAATAGCTAGGATGGCCAAGACATGCCTATCTCGAGGAATGCCTCCACGAGGTTCTGGTGTATCTTGGCCACCTCATTCTGTTAACACGGTAAAGAGGCTTGGAGAACATACCTTACTCAATTGGTCCGGTCAGTATAGGCGGGCTATTAGAGTAGGAAGAAGAGGTAAGTATATCTATGCTGGTGTCCCTTCTGGTCTTAAGAAGACTCGGCCAGACCATCGGCCAAGTAGACTTACTCTTACTCAGGTAGCTAAGATCTTGGAGTACGGTACAGAAGATGGTCGTATTCCAGAAAGACCTCTTTGGAATCCTCTTTGGGAAGTAGTCGGTGGGAAGGCTAAATTCAAGGAGGAGCTAGTGCAAGAAATTAGAAAACAAATAAGAAAATACAGTTAGCTATGGCTTTTATTCTAGACAAGAGCACAGGCAAGGGTACGGCAACAGTTAAAATTACTCCTGACGGTCCCAATTCTTCTGGTAGTGCTATAACTAGCCAATTACAAATCCAGGTTAGGGGAGTCACCAAGGCTGTAGTTCAACTGAAACAAAAAGCTGCCCAAGTTTACAAGGTATTCGTTCAAACTGATGTTAACTCTGTTGGTGCCGGTGGTGGAGATATTAAGGTGACTTATTGGGTTACACTCAATGGTCAAGTTACCGAAGATGAACCTCATCTAGATGGTACTACTAATGTTGTTAATTCTGGTACTGATGCTGAAGGTAAACATTGGGTAGTAGATAGAGTCCCTGCCAATTCTGGTGGTGTAACTTATAAAGCCACATTTAATGATAAAGAGGCTACAGCCTCTGTAACTCAGAGTAGTTTGGAAGTTAACCTCTCCATCAATAACCCCTACGTTTCTGGAGAAGGAGGTAGTTCAATATTCTCTTACTGGGCTGTTGAGAACGGTAATATCGTAGGAGATAACCTAGAGTTGGTATTTGAGGCTGAATCTTCTGATGATGTAACATATACTCTTGGTACTGCTACTAAGGATTCATTCGGTAAGGTAAGTCAGAGTATTACTCTACCAGCTAATACCATCAATGAGGTTAAAGAACTTAAGTTCCATGCTAGGCATATACCGACAGGTTCTGTTTCCGATACGGTTACTGTAAGCCTGATGGGTAAAGATATGACTGTACTACCAGACTTCGACTTCTTTACATTCGGCTATGAGTGGGAAGAATCTGCTGGTAGAGACCTTGACTCGGCTACTCTGGTAGAGGGTTCAGGTATACAGGTTGCTGGCAAAGAGCTTGGAGAGTACTTTGTAGGATTTGGTGGTAATGGTAATTCCCAGGAGGGCGTTGAAAACTACTTACACTGGGGAGGAGATAATACGCAATCTGGTTCTGAAGGTGCTTTCATTAACTGGAAGTCAATCTGTGATCGTGACTTGATCAGTGAAGGTATTACTAAACTGTATGCTTACATCTACGGTAACTGGTACGGTAGTAAGGACTCTGGTAATATGACTTTAGTGTTCCAAACCTACAAGGGCACAGGCATGGTTCAAGATGGCTATGTATTTAAACCTGATGAGAATACAGAACTGGTATCTCAGGAAAGGAAACTTATCTACTGCAAAGCTTTCTCATCAGCTAATGCTCCAGGTTCTAAGTTAGAGAACGTAAAGAACTACTACTCATTGCTTGCTACTATCGAGTATGATGTAGCTACTTCTAATGCAGTACTTAAACCTTCTTCAGCTGCTAATGCTGGAGGTCGTAGTGTAACTGCCCACGTTACCTTCAATGGTTCTGTAATAGACTTCGGTAATTCTGGTGCTGGTAATAATACTGTGAACATAGCTGCTCAACAGTCTGGTACTCCCACGTTAGCTTTCAGTAATGCTGTAGAGGTAGTTGATGATAACACGGGAGTTCACAATAACCCAATGTACTGTACAGAAGCTACTACACCTTCTGATTGGTTACATCCAACCTTTAACAAGGACTCATCAGGTAATATTATCAGTGTAACTTTCCAGGCCGATACTAATACTACTGGAGCTAGCCGTAGTACTTCAATCAGTTTCAAGTTCAAGCCCTCAGTAAGAAGTAATGGTACTGGTCAGAATACTCTAATAGTAACCTTCACACAAGCTGCATAACTATGGTAACAGTACAAGAAATAATCGAAAGGACTTTCTACATCTCTCTATGGTGGGAAGCTTATCGTAGAGGGTTGACCATTAACCCAGAGGATTACCTTGTTAAACAAGGAGATCTATTAGTACCTACTGTAGAAACAGAAAGGCAGTATGAGGTCGATAAAGCTGCTATAGGTGAGAAGTTTACTTATATCTTTGGTATAGGTAATAACCAAGAACGAGGTCCTAAGATATGCCCAAGGATTACGCTAGAGCTTAAAGCTTACTACCCAGGAAATATTGGAGTAGAAAAGCAAGATCTTGAACTAGACGAAGAGCAAGGTATATACAGAGCAGTCGAATATGACTTTGAGACTAAGGACACATTGATAGATGTACACTTAGTATCTAAGACTCAGGATGAGATGCGTACCTTACATGATGTTATGTACCGAGCTTTACCGGCTAGAGGCTATCTGAAACCATACTTCAATGACCTAGAACAGTGGAAAGCTTCAGGCTTGGGTTCTACTGGTAACTTGTATATAGAGGTAGGTAACTACTACGATCATCCAGACCTTCAGCATGGTTTGCTTGAGAAGGTCTATACGTACTCTTGTGTAGATGGCCTATTGATGGAGTATCAGCCAGATCCAGAGTTCCAGGTTGTACCAATTAAAGATATCTCGGTACTCATACAACCAGAGGGAACCGATGGTATAAACTTGAACATACCTTAATGGCAACAATACTCTAGAGGCTTTTATGATATCCGAAAGTAATTAACAAATTAAAATACGCGACTATGCCAAGTACACCTACAGTAAAATTTAACTTCATCAACAACAATGTTGAGGAAAGTTCTCCGTTACAGGGTGTCTCTATTGTACTGGCTCGTACTACCAAAGGTCTGAAGAATGACCCCTCGACACTGATCAATGGTATAGCTCAGTTCCAGAGGTTATTCGGAAGCGAGATAGTTCCGGACGGTTCAGTATCTAACATTGAGAAGGCTCTGGCGGGCGGTTCGAAACTTCGAATCATTCGTGTGATGGGTAGTGATGCTACCCAAGGTACTGTTGGTACTCTGTTCACTTTTGAGGCTGGTGGTAAGACTGTCAAGGTGAACCTGAGAACCCGTGGTTATGGAGATCCGATTGGTAGTTCTTCAACTTATACAGTTAAGACTACTAAGTCCGGTAACACTCTGTACTATGAAGTAATTGATGCTAACGGTACAACTCTGGATAGTGGTCCAGTCTTTACTTATCTGAGTAAGGATGAGAACAATAACACTTCCATTGATTATCTGGCCCTCAGCCAGTTTATCAGTACCAATATCTACTTTGAGACTTACCTGGAGACCGAGAATACCGAGGTAGCTTCCACCGAGAACTTCCTCACTTGGCTTGCAGAACTCGATAACACCAACGAGGCTATTACCGTAACACCTACTGCTTCACTCAGTGGTACTATCGGTAATGCCGGTGGTGTACCAACTCAGGCAGACTGGATTGCATCACTCGAGTATATTAAGGATTACGTAGATCCTTATAACCTGATCTGCTCTCATGTAGATCAGCACCTCGGTTTAACTGCTGCTATCCAGGTACACAAAGCTGCTAAGGTTTTGGTAGACTCACTCGATGAGTTCAGATACTTCATTGAGGTACCTAAGTTCGTCTCAGGCACTACCACGGTAAACAATCTCACTCAGATGATAGCTCTGAAGAATCAGATTGCCAATACCATTGGTCATTCTAAGTGGGTATCTTACTTCGGTTGTGGTATCATCTACAACAATCGCTTCGGCATACCTCAGCCTTCAGATGTACTGGGTTCTATCGTCGGTCTGGCTGATGCTTCTGCTACTCAGTACGGATACGATAAATCCTTTGCTGGTGTACGTAGAGGAATCCTCCAAGATGCTCAGGGACCTGCTACTCCTAACTATGGTTCTCCTGGTCGTGTACCAGAGCTCGAACAACTGGCTCAAGCTTGTATCAACGTTATCGTTATTAAGGATACTCCTAACTTCGGTAAACGTACACTGCTCTGGCACAACTTCACTGATCAGGTAAAGAATGACTCATTCCGATTCCTCGGAGTAACCGGTCTTTGCTTGAACATCAAGAAGTCTCTCCGTCCTATTCTTGAGTCTTACATTGAGGAGCCTAACTATTGGGGTACTTGGCATACAATGTACCTTGCTGTTAAGCCTCTCATTGATGCTTGGGTAGATGCAGAAGCTATGACTGACCCAGTATGGGAAGGTGACCAGGATGCTAACTCTTGGGCAGATCTTAAGGTTAATACCGAGGCTGCTGCTCGTCAGGGCCACTACAAGGCTCGATTCCATTTCAAGGATATCGTAGCTATGCAGGATATTACCTTGGATGTGATTATCGATCAGGCAAGTAAGTCTGTGAACATTACAGTAGAAGACAACTCTTAAACGTTAAGAAATATGGGAGCAAAAATCAAGAATCCACGAAAGAAGTTCTTGTTCAGCATTGTCTTTGCTAAGCACCCGATTAACCCTTATCTTTGTCAGAAGGTAACAACTCCTGATATATCGATTGATCAGGTAGCTCATGGTGATATCAACCGTGATGTAAAGACTGCTGGTCGAGTAACTATAGGTACTATGACCGTAGAGAAACTGAAGACTACTGGAGGTTCTGATACCTGGATTTGGGACTGGCTGTTTGCTTGCCAGGATCACTTACTGGGTGGAGGTCTGGTTCCTTCAGACTACTGGGAAACTTGCTCAGTTAATGAGTTAGCTGAGGATGGTAAGACAGTACTTAACACTCATATCTATACTGAGGTCTGGCCTATGAAGCTGGATGGACTGGATCTCGACCGAATGGCTTCGGAGAATACTATTGAGAAGATCGAATTCTCGGTAGGCACTGCGGACCAGTACTAAGCCGAAACACTAAACAGAGTTTAGGTGAAGAGGGCGGGATCCTTAGCTATAGGGGTTCTGCCCTCTGTTGTTGTTACAGCTAATGTTAAACCTATAAACAAAACGATTATGCAAGAAATGTTAAACCCATTGACTCTTCAGTTTATAGCTCCTTCTGGATATAGCTATACTATTCGTGAAGAGAACGGTGAAGATGAGGAGATCCTCTCTAACCAAGCCGACATGAATGGCGGTATGAATGTCGCCAAGTTCTTAACAGCTATTATCATAGCTACAGACTTTACCGAATCTGGTAAGGTAACTCTCGAGGATGTACTTAACATCCCTACTCTGGATCGTAACTGTATACTGTTCAAATCAAGGATCTTCTCTTTAGGTCCTTGTGTATCTTTCTACTATGATTGGACTCAAGGTAGAGGAGAGCCTACTATGTATGAGCAGGACCTTACGGAACTCATTTATACAGACTATGCAACAGAACCCTCTAAGGAGGAAATGATTGCTAAACCAGGTGCCTTGCCTTTCTATCCAGAACGAGATATAGCTCGTGCAATAAAATTCAAAGACTACGAGTTTAACTTGACTAGCGGCAAGAAGATAAAGTTTGACTTTATGAACTCTAAGTCCGAGATGGAATTCCTCAATTCTGAGAAACAAACCCGTAATACCCAACTGCTTTGCCGTAACCTTTGCTTAGAGGTTAACGGTAAGTGGGAGAAGGTACAAAGGTTCCACCTCTTCTCTGTCAAGGATATGGCTGAGATACATCAGATTACTCAGCAGGTGGATCCAGTATGGAATGGTTTGGCTGAGGTAGAGAATCCTATTACTCACGAGAAGGCTAAGTACCCAATAGTGATGGCACCTCGTTTTTTCTTCTTGACGGAAGCGTAAGTGAATACGGTGAAGATGAGAAGGATCCAAAAGGTTACGATAAACGTATACCTATACCTGATCAATTTACCTACATAACTCGAGCAGAAATAGCCCTTGGTGACTATTTCTGCTTTTTGCGTCTTCCGTTGAGAGTACGACAGAGGTTCCGGGTGTTAGCTGATTCCTATTACGAATTTATTAAAAAGAAATCATAATGTTTGGTACAAATGGAAATACCGTAGTAGACATCGGTATAGCGATGACTCTACAAGATAGATTCACTAGGCCAGCTAATGAGATACTAACCAGTTGGCGAGGCCTAATGGGTGATATGAATACCTACTCTCAAGGTATGAAGCTCGCCTACCAGAACAGCTTAAATCAGGGCATTGGGTTGATGAAGTCTATGGCTTCTACTTTTGCATACTCTGCTGAAGTTCAGAAGAATACCTTCTTGACCAATAAGATGATCAATGATGGTGCTGATCACCAAGCTGAGATGTTAAGGGAAGCTCAGACTATCAACTTGAGAAACCCTCTTACGGCCTTGGACATTACTTCTGGTCAGAAGTTTATGGCTATGGCTGGTATGTCTGCTCAACATATTAAAGAGGCCGCTGAACCTGCTGCTCAGATGGCAGCTATCTTCGATATGCCAATGGGTGGTAAGGGAGGTACTGCTGACTTGTTAACTAACGTCATGGCTACCTTCCAAATAGAAGCCAATAAAGCTACTGATGCGGCTGACCAATTAGCTGTAGCTACTACCTCTGCTAATATGTCTCTACCAGACTTAGCTCAATCCATCAAATATGTTGGTGCTAATGCTAAGATGGCAGGTATGGATGTTGGAGATATAGCGGCTGCTATTGGTGTACTCGGTAACTATGGTATTCAGGGTTCTATGGCAGGTACCAATTTGGGCCAGGCATTGAACGCTTTGAATAAGGCTGTAACCGGAGCTTCTCAAAATGGTGTAAATGCTCTGAAGGCTTTGGGTCTTTCGCCGGATGATCTGAAAACAGCAGAAGGTAATCTTATACCAGTCCATAACATGGTAGTTAAGATTGCTAATGCTATGGAAGGTAAGGGTGGAGTAGAGAGACAAAGTATCATGTTCGGTTTGTTCGGACAGAGAGGTCTTCGAGCTATGAACCCATTGATTGAGGATGTACGAAATGGCATCAACAAGTACGATGAGATCCGTAAGAAGATCGAAGGTTCTTCTGGTTGGTTAAGTAAAACCACAGAGGAATACATGGAATCTCCTCAAGGTAAGATTAGGCAATTAACATCTGCTTGGGAAAACTTACGGGTAACTGCAGGGGCTGCTCTTAGTTCTACATTCGTACCTCTGATCAGAATGATCGTACCTGTTATCAATGCTTTCAATTCATTTGCTGGTACTGGTATGGGTAAGTTCGTTATCAATGCCTTCGCTGCTGTTACAGCCTTTACTACTATCCGTACTCTTATTAGTTATGGTAGTACAATGATGACGGCCTTAGCCACTTCTACTTCAGCTGCTGCCACTGGTAGTTCGGTTTTAGGTAATGGTATGAGAGGAGCTGCTGCTTCTTCTGGAGTTATGTTGAATAACCTAAGGATGAGTTATATGCTAATGGCTCAGATGGCTATCATGCAGCAGGGAGGTGGTCGTATAGTACCTTTTGCTGGATCTAAGGTTTCTGTTGGTATGTATCAAGGTGCTCCTACCTTCTTTAGAAAAGGTAAGGCTGGGAAAGGTTGGACTCAAGTAAGACCAGAAGTAGCTGACAGATATCTCAATCGTTACTTTGCTTATGCTGGTCCTGGAGGTGGACCTGCTCCTAAACCTAATCCTGCTCCATTACTTGGGCCAATGACTAAGATGTTTGGTAATACTGCAGGTAGAGCTATTACAACTGGTGTTGGTGTATTAGGTAGAGGTCTAGGTTCTATAGCCGGTTTCTTAACTGGACCTTGGGGATTAGCTATTATGGCTGGTATGTCTTTCTTACCAATGATAGTTAACTTACTTTCAGGGAAGAAAGAACCCTCTCAGGAAGAACTCGAGGCTAAGCAGAAGGCTGAGGACGATAAGATTTGGAAAGCCTTACGTGAAGGTAAATCAGCTACTATCAATCTCAATGTAAACGGTAGACCTGTAGGTACCTTTGGTGATGGTGATACTGCTACCATTGAGGACCCGAATCAGACTGCAATAGATTATGGTATTTATTAAACTATTAGAGAACTATGGCAAATGTAATCTTAGGAAATTCGCTGGTAAGTGGGGCTTTGAGTACCTACAATGATTTTACTAGTAGTGAGATATTTACCAGTGAACTGAATAAACTATGGCGAGCTAAAATATTACTAGACAGAGTGACTAGGCCTGCCAAAACAGGTGCTACAAACTCTATACCACTTGATGCAAAGCTTAGGAAGCAAAATATATTACTTACTCCAAGACGACAGGTTTTACCTCCGGCTTCTGAAAACAAAGGTGGCAGAGAATATAAACCAATCGACCAGGGTTTTAATGTAGGAGCTAACGAGAAGTTCAAGGATCAATTGTACCATGCCGAAGAGGTTAAATTTAAGTATGAGAAAGATGATGGTACTGAAGCTGCTTGGGATTCAGATATAGTATTACAGAAGCACCAAGCTGCTAAAGAATCTAATCAGATCATACTCTACAACTTCTTGGTATCACCAGTACAGTATATCGTACTTCAAACTGTACCTCGAGAAATTGAGTATCAAGGCGAGAGTACTTGGGCAGTTATTCACTCTATGGGTAGGAATACACCTATGTATCATTTCACTGGTGCTGAGACTACTATCCAGATGAACGTCTCTTGGTACTGTACAGATAAGGCTCATCCAGAGGAGGTAGTGGCTAAGTGTAGGTTACTTGAGGCTTGGACTAAGGCTAATGCTTACTTGGCTTCACCTCCAGTACTTAAGATACAGTGGGGAAGATCTGACCTTTTCAAGGATCAGTACTTTATCCTAACTGCAGCTACCTATAAGCTTTCGAACTGGAGAGCTAGTGCTAAGGTTCGCAAACGTAACACTCATCAGTTTGAGATGCCTGCCGGTTATGTAGATCCGGCTATGTATCCATCTACTGCTACTCAGGAACTGATCCTCAAGAGAGTAAGTGCTAACAACCTGTCTCACAATGACATCATACCACAAGCTTGGGTAGACGGTGTACATGGTATAAATTCAGGAAGTGATAACCCTAATCAGTTAGTATAATGGCAAACATAGATACACCTTATAGAGCTCGTGATACCTACGAGCTCTATTATGATGATGGAGAATATTCTTTGGAGAGGTCAGATACTGTATTTCCTGATACTTCTAGTATTTCCCACGTAGTACTCGAAGGAGAAACTTTACAGAATATATCCTATAAGTACTATGGTGACTCTGGTAAGTGGGGAGATATCGCTGACTTCAATGGTATCATAGACCCGTTAAGTTTAACTCCAGGACAAGTACTTCAAATCCCAAATACCAATGGCTAAGATAAAAGATAAGAAGGCTCCGGCTGAGAAGAAGGTAGAGGCTAAGCAGAACAATCCACCAAAACCAGATCCTCATGTATTGATGTATGGTACTGCTACTCCTTACATGGCTTTGTTTGATGAAGGTTCTATGCCGATCATGAATCCTTTAACTAACATACCTCTTGGAGCTTATATCTCCAGATTTAACTACAAGTTTGATGAAGAGAATGAGAACCAAGCTACATTGATATTTGATACTGGTAATCCTGATACGGTAGATATAGAAGCTATCCAAGAAGGTAAAACTCTTTATCTTCAGTGGGGTTATATCTATCCTAATGGGGAATCCAAATCCAGTAAGGTACACGCTGTAGAGGTTAAAGAGTTAGGCTCAACTTTCAATGATCAAGGTACTACTCTTACCTTGAAATGTAAGGACGGTACTTCATCTCTCAGGGAGGATGTACCGTATAAGTCTAACGGTATGGATTGGTATAAAATGAAGAATTTCCTCGATGATGGCTTAGGTCAAGAACGAGGAGTAATCATAGAAATGTTTGAGTGATGGAACCAAAGCTAATAAGTAATCAAGTGTATGAGGCTATACAAGTACCAACACTTGAAGAGGATATGCCTTCCAAGAGTACTATCCTGTATGCCAATAGGTATTCAGGAGTACAGGAAGTGGAGATGACTGATCCTGAGCTGGTAGATTTGATTAACAGTTCCATAGGCATGGCTGGTTCTAATGTACTAGTTCAGCTCAAGCAGAAGATGGAGAAGTTTCGTAATGGTCCTTGGTATATCGATTCCAGGGACGGTGTGGTGTATATACACAATAGGAAACTAAATCAGGAATCTGTAACCAATTACATATACCAGCAAGAGAACGGAGAACTCCTATCGGCATCTTTCAATATGATAGAGGTGTTTAAGACCTTTGCTGGTGTGAGTAGCTTTATAAACAGTTTAACTAAGGCTGTAGATTCTGTCACTACCCAGTTAGCTGATTACCAAGTTCAACTTCAGAAACAGGTAGACGACTTAAGATTTCGTCATGTAGAGCCTCTTGATTCTATACCAGACTATCGAGCAAGAGCCAATGAACAGTATGGGCCTCAGATGGAATGGGAATCTAAACGTCGTGCAGCTGCTTGGGAAGGTAGGAAGCAGAAGAGACAGTATGATGCTAAAGACCCTGCTACCATAAAAGCTGAATCTCAAGCTAGAGCTGAACAGAGTTATGCTAGGGCTAATAAGCGAGGTATGGCACAGAAGTATCTTACTGACATGAACCCTTGTTATAACAACTACCGGTTAATGTGCGAACAGTATGGTACCAGTAGTAATCAAGCTAAGAGGGCTTGGCAAGAGGTAGAGAACTATGCCAAGAATCAAACCGTAGAACTAGCTCCAAATGAAGGTGTTTGGGATTATTATAATGCTACTATAGCTGTAGGACAAAGCGTAACTTCTCCTTCTCAGCCAGCTACTGAACCATCTTCTTCATTGGTACAAAAGGCCATTGAAGCTTGGAAGAACTCTCATCCAGGTTTCCAGGTTGTTCAGACTTTAGGTACCTCATGGAAGAAAGGTAAGAAGGAATACTTCTTCTCAGATTATCATACTGATGATTACTCTACAGGGTACAAGTGGTCAGCATTTGTAACTTTTAAGTATTTTGGTGTAGGTACTAAAAAGGCAGTAGTCAGAGCAGATAGACTTTTGAGAGATACTCATCCTAGATATTCTACTCCTAACTTAGGAGCTACCTTACAAAATGCAGCAGGCAATGTTGGCCGAGGTAAGAAAGAGAAAAGATTACAGGCTGAACTAAGGGTTGTAGGTAATCCTACATTGGAATCTATGCAGCAGATAGGTATATACAACGTAGGTAAGAAGTACTCCGGACCTTGGTATATAAAGTCTGTAGATCACTCCTTCGAATTTGGTCAAGGCTATATCTGTGATATCGAATTAAGTAAACAGGTACCAAAACCCGGTTCAAGTGGAGAAACCACTTCGGTAGATTCAAAGGAATACACTAAAGACAATGGTACTCCTACAGTTAAGAAGTCTACAGTCACCAGTACTTCTGGTAAGAAAGGTGGTAAAGGTTCTACCGGTGGTCAAAGATCTAAAGCTAATACTCCAAGTGTTACCACTAGAGATGGAGCTATAGTTATCTCTCAATGGGATGCTGCTACAATGGAGGTTGTATCTTCAGAGATGGCTACTGCTAGAAGTGATGCTGAAGCTCAGAAGATTTTAGACCGTCATGCTCGTCAGTATGTAGCTAACGATAAGAGGAATAAAGCTAAGGGTACTAATACCCCGTATGTCAAGTTCGGTAGTACTAAACGTAATAAGGATGGTACTTACAGTACTAAGGTAACTGTTAACCAAGATGCCAAGGTAGATGCTAAAGATCCAACACCTATTACTATTACTGGTACAGCCTACAATGACATATGGGTTATGACTAATCAGAAACGTGAACAAAGGAAAAAGAAGTAACTATGGGCAAGAAGAATAGAGAAGCTGTAGCTGGAGCTATGGCTGAAAGAGGTACTGAGGTAATCGGTAGATATTACTCTGTTTATCGAGCTACAGTACTTCTTAACGAAGACCCTATGCACTTGAATCGTCTCAAGGTATACATACCTGATCTGGATGCTATCGACTGGGCTTTACCTAGAGGTATACCTGGTACAGAGAAAGCTGGAGCAAGGTTATTCACTTTGCCTCGATTCAATGACATAGTATACATAACCTTCGAGGATGGTAATCCTTCTTTACCTCTTTGGGAGTACCATGGTTGGGGAGAACAACAGATTCCTGGAGAATTTGATGACCCAGATGTTTGTGGTATCATAACTCAAAAGGGTACATGTGTTATTCTTAACGATAGAACCGGTGAGCTATTTCTTAAGTCTCCAACCCGTATGGCTATCCAAGCAGAAGGTGAAGAAGGCGTTATTATAAATGCTGAGCATATCTACTTAAGCTCTCTAGATCAAGTACAGGTAAACAAGGGTGATCAGGGAGTTATCTTTATCAATGAGTTAACCGAAAAGTTAAACAAGTTGGTAAAAGAAGTGGATGATCTCCGAATCAAGTATAATACTCACACTCATACTGGAGTAACTACTGGTGGCGGATCTTCTGGGCCTACTGCGACTTTGGCAACGAAACCAATATCGCAATTTAATAAAAAGGATTATGAGGACGAAACATTCTTACATTAAATGGCAGATTACAACTCTAATACAGTCGAGATAGGCGTAGGGGCTCTGTTCCCTATCCAACTCTCCAAAAACGACGCAGGTCAACAAGGTTGGTATCCGGCTGACGGAGATCCTGCCTTGATTGAGAATAACTTGCGTTCATTGATTGAATATACTATCGGCCAGAGATTCCGTCAGGAAGACTTTGGTACTAGACTCTGGGAATGTATAGAAGAACCGAATGCTCAGGCTCTTACATTTATGGCAAGAGAATTTTTGGTAGAAGCTATACGGAAATACGAATCAAGGATCCAACTTAGACGGGTAACTACTACCCAGTACAATCAGTACTTATACATTGTAATGGAGTACTGGTTAGTAGGTTTAGGTCAGGGCGGTTCTATGATATTGAAATACAATCGTTCAACAAATACTTTAACAACCTAGATATGGCACTAACAAACCCATGGACAAACCCTCTTCGGAGGTCCTTCCAGGATATTAAGGCCGACATGTTAACGGCTTTACAGAATATCAAAGGACCAGATGGAAATCCTCTGATAACTGACATATCCGAAGGTAATATATTTGTAATCATCATCTCTCTGTTTGCGGCTATAGCAGAAGTCTTACACTTCTACATAGACAACATGGCAAGAGAATGTTTTATCAGTACTGCTCGACGGTATAGCTCTGTACAGAAGCAAGGTCTGTTAGTAGACTACAAACCAAGAGGAGCTAATGCTGCTACAGTAGATGTAGTACTTACCAGACAGCTTAACGGTATAGAAGCTGGAGCTCAGATTAAGATTCCAAAAGGTACAGAATTTACTGATACATCTGGTAACCATTGGGAGTCAGAAAGAGACGTTATCTGGTCTGCCTATGAGTTGAGTTGTATAGTACCTTTGATACAACATCAAAAGTATAACAGTTCTGTACTTAATGGTACCAAGATTACTTCAGCTGATGCTATCCTCTACTTGGACACCAGTTTAGGAGGTAAGTACATAGAACAGAAGTCAGTAACTCTATCTTTAGGAGGTACTGCTTGGACTCAGGTGGATACGTTTGCTTATTCAAAGCCTTCAGATAAACACTTCTTGGTAACGGTAGATGAGAATGACCAGCCGATGATAATCTTCGGTGATGGTAAATTCGGATCTAAGCCATCAGTAGGTTCTACTATCCAAGTAACCTTCTATATAACGGCTGGAGGTTCTGGTAATGTAACAAAGGATGCTATCACTACTGTACCTAACGTAGTATCTGCTTCAGTACCAGATGCTACTTGCAATAATCCTTATGGATCTGGGGATGGTCTGGATTATGAAGATATAGACCAGCTTCGTAATCATATACCTCTTCATGCAAGAACTATGGCAGTAGCTATCACTAAGCAGGACTTTATAGACTGTGCTAAGTTGGTACCTGGAGTAAACGACTGTGCCGTAGACTACATCTGTGGTAAACGTATCGACCTATACATCAGCCCAGTAGATAGAGAGTCCAACGGAGGCATTGCTTCTAGTACTCTTTGCAATAATGTAAAGAATTATTTAGAGCAACATGCTCCAATGGCTACGTGGTTACACGTATTTGCTGCAGGCATTGCCAAGATACACCTTACTATTGATGTAACTGGTAAACCCTCTTACCGTAGAGATGAGATACAGAATCAGATACTTAGGGCTCTGTACAATCAATATGCTTTCTCTAAAGCTAAGATAGGAGGTAAGGTACGTATATCAGATATCTATGCTCTGATAGATAACCTGGAATCCGTAGATTACTTGTACATCAAGAAGTTCTATGTGGGCCCATGGCCTAAGATAATATATGGAGATAAGCAATTAGATCTAAGCCTTGAAGGTATAGAGAAGGCTACTGGGAAGATGACTTATATACTCAGCTTCTCTAGTGCTAATCAATTCTCCATCTACTCGACAACAGGAGGCTTTAGCCTTGAGAATCAAGCTGTAGGTAATGTTACAGTGGATGACCAAAAGAACGGTTTCAATTTCTCTATTAAGCTTTCTGGTTCTTATGCGCAAGGAAACAAGTATGCTTTCACAATATCAGAACCGAACCACGATTATGAGGAGCCTGGTTTTAACCAGGTGGTTTTCGATAGTGATAGCTTACTAACATTAACTATAAATGAGACAGTATAATGGGTATAAGGAATCTTATAGACTTCTTACCTTACTATTTCAAAGCTAAAGATACTTATAAAGACAGCTCAGGTAAGGGTATCTTAGAGAAGTTTCTAGAGGTTTGTGGAGATTACTTTACAGATAATCTTCATACTGTTATAGGAGAAACTCTAGATATCCTTGACCTTGAAGCTACTACTGAATACTACTTATCATACCTTTGGGAAATTCTTGGGCAATTACCATTTGCTAATCAGCGAGAGGTAAAGCCCTTTGAATTAACTGAGGCTCAGCAAAGAGCTCTGATCAAATATGGTAATGCTTTCCTTAAGATTAGAGGTACTAAGGAGTTCTTTGAGGTAGTAGCTCGGGTATATGGTTGGAATATAAGTATCTCGGTTGATGATAATGGTTGGGAGAAGGACTTACTCAGAAACTCTGAAGTCAAGTACCCTTACCTTGATGCTGAGGTATTTGATGACGAAGACATAGCTTTCGATGAATATCATCGGATGAAGCAATGTGTAAATGCTACCTTTACAATCACTGGTACCTTCACAGATAACGTAGGAGCTCAGAAAGCTTTAAAGGCTTTTGTAGAGAAGTATGTACCTTTTAATGTACACCCAAAGGTAGTAGTGAACGGTGTATCATTGGAGACTACTCTTAGTATCCTAGTCGAGAAGTGGACTGATAATGGTTGGGTTAAAGCTAACTCTGAGGAAAGGTTAGAGAGTACCTTGAAGTTTAGAGTATCTATGGTTGATGCCGACGGTAATAGGTACGATGATGTTAATTTCTACAGCTCAGTATCATCTTCTACTAGTAGAGTATTACGTACGTCTCCTTATGAATTTACTGTAACTAACGTAAAGAACTCTTCTGGAGATATTTACCAATTTATTACCTTAGATAATGAGGTTACTTCTCTGAAGATTACTACCGAAGCAGTAACGGTAGATTCCTTCAGTATTAACTGTAGTCCTACAGAAGCTACTATACCATTAAATGGAGGTAAAGCTTCTACGGTAGTAACTGGTACTATCAATGGTAATCCTGCTCAGGTATACTGCTTGGAAACCGGAGAAACTAAAGCTTCTGGTTCTACATGGCAGTTTGAGGATGCTGGTACTTATAACTTCTGCTTAGTGGCCAATGGTACAGTAAGAACTTCATTCAGAGTTAATGCTGCTTCTTACCATTATAAGGTAGAAGTAGTAGAGGCTAACTCTGGTCAGTATGTAACGAATCTTACTAAGATAACTGGTTCTCTGAATAATACTCGTTTCATAGCTAGGGTTACTTGTACTAAACCAGATGTAGACAGTAGTACTTTGAAGTTTAAGATTGAAGGTACTTCTCTGGTATACCAGTCTGGTACTACCTTTAAGGTTCCGGCTTATGGTACTTATATCCTGAAGCCATATATTGATATGGAAGGCAATGAGAATGCCACTCTTACAGTTACCTCAAGTAACCTGAACTTCAGTACATTCATCATTGCAAGAGAGGCTAATCCAAGTATCATTAGTAATGACAAGGCCACTACTTATGCTGACATCCAGACTCAGCCAAGGAATACGGCTTCGGCTCAGTTAATGAGTTCTGGTTTAGCTTGGCAAGTTCAGGTACCTGGTAGCGATGAAGTAATTACTGTACCATATCAAGGTACAGTAAGTGGTGACTATGGTACCATTGAGAGTACTTCAGTTAACACTATACGTATTACTTCTAAGATAGGCGGTACTTATAAAGCTTGGCCTTCTGTTTACCCATCCGGTAGTGCTTCTTGGGAGGTACAGGATACTATGGTAACAGAGTATCAGCCCAGTAAGTTGGTAATAATACCAGATAGTGAAACTTCTGCTTGGTCTGGAGGTAATACTGAGAATGCTACTTATCAGTTATCAGAAACCAATGTAGAAGCTAAGTTTACACTGGCTCTTCTTGACACTAGTGGTGGTACTATATCACCAGGTGTTAAAGCTGTAGAGTCTGGTACTTCTACTCTGTATGCTATGGGTGTAGACATTACTAAGGTAGATAAAGGTACTTATACCTATACTCTAACTTATAAGGGTCAAACCTTTACGGCTACTCTACAAGTTAAGGACTTCCAGTTAGAGGTTAAGTTAAGTTGTACACCTTCTTCTTCAGCTTTCCAAGGTGGTCAAGCTTCTACTAAGTTAGCGATATCTGCTAACAAGTCAGTAGCTTTGTCTATCAAGGAATCTGACTCAGGAGACCTCTACAGTAATGGAGATACCTTCATTGCTTATGAGGAAAAGGAGTACACCTTTATTGCTATGGTAGATGGTCAAGAGTTTGTAGATGCTAGCGGTAATAAAGTTACTGCTAAGTTTAAAGTTACTGACTTGACGGCTGTTACTGTAGAGCCAGAGGTAATAGAATGGGAGGCCGATGAGACTGATGAACGACAAATAACAATCACTACTCCTTCAGATTCCACTGAATGGGTAATAATACAATCTTAGGCTATGGTAGAAATAACAACAACTCTATTAGAGGCTATAGGTTTATTGTTGGGAGGTAGCGGAATAGGCTACCTTCTAACTTTAAAGTATGCCCGTCAGCAGGCCAGAGGAGAAGCTCGGCAAGCTGAAAATGAAGCGACTAAAGCAGTTCAAGATGTATATCAAGAACTAGTGGATGATGTTAAGAAGGATAGGGAAGAACAGAAACAGTACATTGCTGAATTGAAAGAAGACCGGAATCACCTTCGTCAGGACAGGGATGAACTTAGAGTAGAAAACCTGAAGTTACGGAAAGTAACTAATGAACTACAAGATGAGATCCAGGATATTAAAAAGGTTCAGGCCAGACAAGGTAGAAAACTGGAGGCTATAACCCCTTTCCTCTGTAGCCGTACAGAATGTACGGATCGCATCAGAGCTACTATCAACGAACTTACTAAACGTAAGAAGAGTACTGAAGAAGAATCTAAAGACGCATAAATCATGAAAGAGAATTATTTTGATTATGGCTCTCATATAGAGTCTAAGAGAATATCTGAAGCTATAGCTATGCCTGCAGGAGTAGGCCCAGTATGTGGTTTCGGATCTGCTGATATATCAGGTAGTCAACTTACTGTATACCCTTACGGTAGAGGAGATGCTGGTTCGGCTAATGCAAATGAATCTCCTGCTGATCCGTTAAGGTTTATAATGAGATCCAGAGTAGATGCCCGATACATACCCACTGCTCAAGATGCAGCTCCTGGATCTGCTACAATTACCTTCGGAGTAATTGCAAGAGACGGTATACTGTACCGTTCAGGAGAACCCTCTATGAAAGTTACAATCGAGAATTCAAAATCTACTTTTAATCAGGTGTTCTTATTTGCTTCGCATAAGCATATTACGGAGCCTGTGCAGAATCTAGTAGAATTTCGTGCATTCTATAATGAGAGTTCTGATAACGACTTCTTCGCATTATACCAAAAGACCAAGGATATTTACTACCCTGCAAGTTTAACTAGTCGTAGAGCTTCGGTAGCAGATAAGAATGACCCGGTACTCATCGAAGACTTTAACTATGAGGCTTTGCTGAAAAAGGTAAAAGCTTCTTGTAGTACTTACAGGTCAATGGAGAAGGAGTTAGTCTTAGTAGGTATTTATGGGGATGGTACTTCTGCTACTTCCGAAGCTTTGGAGAACTTTGCTATCGTACCGTACAACGGAACTTTCCCAGGTGAGTTACCTTATAACTTAGCCATCCACAGTTATTTCAAACAGGCTCTGAGTAGGGTAGAGGCTTTCATGGATTATACTACTGTAGAAGGTACCATTAACCCAGAAACTGGTTTACCATTTACTAGCTTACCAGAGTACATGTTATACCTGATCAATCAAAAGACTTCAGGTTTACAAACTCAGATTGATAAAGCTCTCATACCTGCGGGTAGTATCATCCTATGGGAAGGTGAGGAGATGCCTGATGATACTTGGGAAGAGTATACCTCAGCTTCTGGTAGGGTAGTCATAGGTTATCGTCAAGGTGGTATTACTAGGGATATTGATAACTCTGGTGGATCCACAGCTTTGACCATACTACAGAATGTTGGTGATACCTATGACCCGGTTCCAGCAGAAGGTACATGGGCTATACACTTAGATTTGAATAGGCTGCCTAAACATAGGCATGCTACTGGTTATGCCCGTACTGAATTTAAAGATGAGCCAGATGCTAATGGAGATAATGGTACACCAGTTGATTTTGATACTCGTGATAAGAGCCTTACTCAGAGACATGATATCTCTATACCTTTGGTATCTGGTGCAGCTTTAACCTCATGGAATTTGGTTGGTGGTAATGTTACTGACGAGCAAAGTAAGGCTACAACTTATATCGATAAGTTGATACCTGCTATCACTCTTAAGTATATACGTAAGAAAGCTAGTACTGCAACTAGCTCAGATGAAGGATAATCGGCTTTGGGTTTTTCATAGTTAGTATTTGTTTTAGGTTTTGTAAGGGAGAGGGAGTACATCGTACTCCCTCTTATCATGTTAAGAGATTACTGAATATGTAATTCCTTTGAAGCTCTCTGTATATAATATCTGATATCTTCTCTGAGTTCTCCTATGTACTTAACCGCATTTCTTGTCTTTGGTAGGTTAAAGAACTCTGCAATTAAGATGTTAGTAATCTTTCCGAACTGCATCCGTTCTTCTATGTATGGTGGAGGAGTAGTTATAACTTCCCATACCAAGATAGCATCCATAGAAAGATTAGCTTTCATATAATCATTAACCATTTTAAGCATCTCCTCTTTCATCTTGGAATCATCTTCAGTATCGATAAACTCTTTATCATTATCGAATAAATCTTCGAGAGATCTTAAGCTTTGGTTAAACTCTGCTTTCTCATTGTAAGCATACTTAAGTAGGTGGAGCTTGTAAGTACTTAAAGCTCGAAGTATATTAGCTTTAAGATGTTCTTCACTTACTTCTCCGTAATACTTATTAAATACAAACAACATCTTATCCCAAAACCATGATGCTATTATATCTGAAGATACGTTATACCTACGAGCATCTATAGTTTTGACTAAGTTCCTAATTACAGGCTTGCAAACTTTATAAAGCCTTGCAAAGACTGCTTCATCATAAACTTTCATAGGTTTAAGTCTATGAAGTTCAGATCCATCACCTTTAGTTCTTTCCATATTGATATATTATTAAAAATTTTGTGCAAATATACATATTTTATTTTATATATGCAAATAATTCCGAAAGAAATTGACCCAAGAGCTGAGGATCTAACTTCTAGATGGTAGAAGCTATAGTATGAGACAGACCGAGACTATAGCGATCTATTATATAGAAAACAGTATAAAAAGTAACAAGTATGAAAAAACCCAAGTTTAAGTTCACCTTTGATGTAGGCTTTCAACTGGAGATTCTTCGGTTTATAATCCAGGACAAAGAGGGTGGACTGGTATTAAAAAGAATTAAGGCTAATTACCTTACACTAATAGAGCATTCTATAGTTGTCGAGGGCATCTCCAGATTTTACAAGAAGTCTTCAAAGATACCTTCTAAGAATGTACTCAAGGAAGTTATTAAAGAATTGCTAGAAAGTAGAGATTATGTAGACCTTGTAACTAAAGATGATATACCTAATATAAATAAGGTTATAGATAACCTGTACGGTATACCTCTGAAGGATAGAGATTATATTCAGAAGAAGGTTTATGAGTTTACTACTTTCGTTGAGATGAAGAATCTTAACGACTCATTCGATTTAAATGACTTCCAACAGTATGAAGAGTACTACAAGAAGATAGATAAGATCCTTCAGAGATCTAGACCTAAGAAGGAGGATGAACCTCTATATCTGATACGAGGCTTGGTAGAAAGACAGTTTAAACGTCAAGCTGACCCTGCGATTATACCTTGCCCTTTCAGACAGGTAAATAAACTTACTAATGCTGGAGGTTTTCCATCTCATTCTGTTGGAGTATTACTCGATAAACCTAAAGCTCGTAAGACGTTTATGCTTGTGAACTTAGCTTTAGGATACCTGAAAATGAAGAAATCAGTTCTATTCATAGACTTAGAGAATGGTAAGGATCAGATTATGGATCGTATCGTACAATCATCTATCAGTAAGTCCAAGGCTGAAGTTTACTCAGGAGAATACGACTCATTGGAGGCTAAGCATATTAGGAAACTTCAAAGGTTTGGGGTTGAATTGGTAGTTGAAAGATTACCTGCTATGGTAGCAACCACTGATCACATCCAGGAGATAATACATAAGCTAGCTCAGCAAGGTATCAATATCAAGGTACTTATGATTGACTACGCAGCTAAGTTAGCTTCTACTAAGAATGATCGTGAAGATACCGAACGCATATCTCATGACTACATAGATATTCAGAACTTAGCTGAGACCGAGGATTTGGATATTGTATGGACAGCTAACCATATTACTCGTGAAGGTAAGAAACATAGGGCTACTCGTTATGATGAGAATGATATAGCAGGTTGCATTGGTATCATCCGTCATGTACAGGTAGTATATGGGTTAAATGCTACACCTCAGGAGGAGGAAGAGGGTATTCAGAGACTCGAATTAGTAGTTCAACGAGATGGTAAACCTTCTGGTAGATGTCTACTACATGTAGATGTAGAAAAGCAGAAGGCTAGAGAATTTACAATAGAACAACGAAAGAAATATGACGAACTCTATGGGGCTAAGCTAGAACAAGCAATAAATAAGTCAGCTAAGAACCCAGATGCTAATGCTGATAAAGCTAATCATAGGTCAGGAGATATTTAATTATAAGATTATGTATAAAGGTCAGAAAGTTTACGTAGTATATGATGACTCTCGTAGAGAGAATTGCTACGAAGAAATTAAAAGTATTGGGCCTCAGTATATTAAGATAGGCCCGTTGAAAGAGCATGTATTTGATGCTAAAACTCTTAGGCAAGTACAGTCTGGTAATGCCAAGCTTTGGGAATCTAAGGAAGCTTACGAGGCTTATGTAGAATCTGTACATCTCCGTTCAGAACTTTACAGAGAGATGGAACGGTACATTCAGAACCTCCCAGATGATCCAGTTAAGTTAAGAAAGTTGGTTAATCGTTATAGGAAAAGAAATGGGCGTAAGGCATTATAAAAGGTTTTCTACCAGTAGGGAAGCTCGGCAAGTAATATACAACCCTACTCAGGATCACAAATGTGAAGCTCATGAATGGGCTGTACAGATTAGTTTAAATCAAGTAAGTAATCATTATACAGATATACTTGGTTACTTTACTTTGAACGATCTGCTTAGATTAAGACGAGTAGTTAACCGAGCTATTAAGATTGTTAAGAATCCGAAGAAACATAACACTAAGAGACATTGGTAAGCTATGAAGATTACTAATAGATTTAAATCTCAGCTTTACTCTTACTTTACTAAGAGGATGGGTTGCTGGAACTACAAACATGGTTGGATGAGAGTTCCAGTATGCCCATACTGTGGTAGAAGAGAGAAGATGGGGATTAACCTCTCAATGTACCGGACTAATTGCTTTAGGTGTGGAGAACATCCTAACCCCGCTCAACTAGTAATGGATGTAGAGCACTTTGATACTTGGTCCGAATTACTTAAGTTTTTAGATAGTGGCGATTTTAACGAACTAGAATTTAAAGAAGAACATGTTGAACTTGCAGAACGGAAGCCCGTATATCTTCCACAAGGGTTCACTAATATACGTTTTGGTAAATCTCAATTGGCTAGAACAATGCAAGGATACGTTACAAAACGGGGATTCAGTATCGAAGATTTTTCAAGGCTTGGCATCGGGTACTGTAACGAGGGCGATTTATTTGGGTATCTCATTATACCATTCTACTACAGGTCAGAACTTCGTTATTACAATGCCCGTAACGTCGTGGGAAACGGTCCTAGATACAGGAACCCAGATAAGGATATCACGGGGCTGGGGAAAGAATTTCTTATATTCAATCATGACGCTCTGTCTATGTATCGAACCGTGTACATCTGTGAAGGAGCTATCAACGCTCTTACCATCGGAGAGAGAGGGATTGCTACAATGGGTAAAGCAATTTCCGCTTATCAGGTTAACGAACTAATCAAGGCACCATGTGAGAGGTATATAATTCTCCTTGACCCAGATGCAAAAGATCGAGCTATCAACCTAGCTCTCAAACTTGTATACTACAAAAAGGTTAAAGTAGTTTTCTTGCCCGATGGAAAAGATTGTAATGATCTTGGTAAGAAAGCTACTTTATCTTATGTATGGGCTACTCACTACCAATCCTATCAAGAATTGATTGAGATCCGAAACTCTTTAGTTTAGGGATATCCTATATTATATAAAATCTTTTATTATATGCGAGATCCAAGTATACACATAACTAAATCCTCCTTCAGGAAAATCCTAAAAGATATGGATATAAAATTTCCGGTGGAGGATTTTTTCGTTAAAGCACGGCAACTTTCTGTAGATACTAGAAGTATAACTACAACCAGCCGTAAAACTACAAAGAAAGCAAATAATATTGCACTAGCAAGTAACGGAGATGCTAACTTAGCAGCTGACATCCTCTACTCTGTTCAGATTCAGCTTAAACATAGAGGAGTAAAGAAGATAGACGAGAATAATACTCGCTTCTGGCCTCTATGTAAAAAGCTGGCTGATGTATGTAATACCTTCTGTAATGATTTTGGTTTAGAAACCAGAGCTGGGTATATTAAGTATATTAAGATAGGTTTTAGTAGGATGGATAATACCAGGAACTACCTTAATCGCTTAATATCAATGGCTCAGAATATAACCGAATCTTATCAGGCAGTTCAGGACATTAACCATGATACTAATCCGATAGAGACGGCTTCTATACACGATCACTACTGTACTGAGATTATTAGTAGGACGGGTATTAAGGTAGATTATCATGAGAAACCTGAGATGTATATCTACTTTGTCAAGGTACGTCAATTCTGCGAAGAAGAGGGTATAGATCCTGAGGATTGGATTGATGCTCAGTTTGATGGATTAGAATGGTGTAATGGTATACCAGACCCAGATAAGCTTCTCAAAGGTAAGTGTAAAGAATATTACGTTAAGTATATGTATAAGAATAATAAGAACTACGACCAGACTCCTAAAGTACATGGTAGCTTATGGTCCCAAATAAACGAAGCAGATGAGTAGGATAGTTATTAAGAACAGCAACGAATGCGAGCTTGATATACCTCAGAAATATGCAGTCAAGCTTTATGATGAACTTAGTATCAGGCATCCTAATGCGTTTTACTTACGTAGGACGATGAAGAACTGGGATGGTAAAGTTCATTTTATAGGTAAGTATGGTAATTTCAAGATAGGTCTTCTACCTCGAGTTTATAAGATGTTACAGTCTTATGGTCTTAAAGTTAAGGTAGAGGACCGTCGTCGTGAAATAAAGATGCCTAAGAAGGTTGTAACTAAAGTAGGTAACTACAAACTCAGACCGGAACAGGTAGATGCACTTAAGGCTATCATAGGTTACAAAGTTGGTGGAGTACCTTACCAAGTAGGTGTTATAGATGCTACCGTTAACTTCGGTAAGAGTTTGTTGATGTCTGCTCTGTATTATACTTATGGTAGGAAACTTAAGACTCTACTAATTACCCAAGATGCTGACTGGTTTAACCAAGCTAAAGATGAGTTTAAAGAATATGTACCTGATGAGAAGGTAACATTTATTCAAGGTAGTAAAGTATACGACTGGGGTAACTTTAGTATCGGTATGATACAATCTATCTCAAGGAATATAAAAGCCTATCAGAAAGAGCTTACCATGATTGATATGGTCCTGGTGGATGAGGCTGACTTAGCAGGCAGTAAGATGTACCAATCAGTTCTTACTCACCTGTATAATACTCGAGTAAGATTAGGACTATCTGGTACTATCTATATGTCCGGTCTTAAGAAGGACTTACTTAAGAATATGAACCTTGAATCATTCTTTGGTTTGAGGATGTATGAATTTAGATTAGCTGATTCGATTAAAGCCGGATATTCAACCAAGACTATTGTAAAGCTTATTGATACCGATCCGTGGTACAAAGGTTATGTGAACACTACAGGCAATGATTACAAGGAGGTATACGACCGAGTAATTACCAATGCCCAAGTAGGTTATGAACTTATTCATGACCGGCTTAGGTTTAACCTTAAGTATGGCAGAATACCGGCACTCATAGTATGCAAGCACATAGCTCACTGTGAAAATCTTTATAATTATTTGAAGAGAGTACTGGATAAAGACCTAAATATTGCCTATGTTCACGTTAATACTGCAGATAAGCAACGTAGAAATATAATGCAAAGATTTAGGTCTGGGGATATAGATATATTGGTATCTACTACGATCATTGCTCGAGGTAAAAACTTCCCGAAGCTTAGGTATATGATCAATGCTGCTGGTATGAATTCTCAGGAAAAGTCAATCCAGTTCCTCGGTCGTTTGGTAAGAACCTTTGAAGGCAAAGATAGGGTTTACCTAGATGACATCCAGTATCAAGGAGATTATCTCAGTAGGCATTCTAAGCGAAGAGCTAGATATTATAAAGATGAAGATCTGAAGGTAATCAGCCTGAAGAAGATCTGGAATAAGTATGAGAAGCACTATCCATTAGATTACCTACCTTTCTAAGGAGGTTAAGGTTAAGACTAGAAGTATATATCTTTTACCTGTAAGGGAATAGGATATATTACTAAAGGTAAAAGGGCATTAACTCATATATGCAAGTATGTACATACGTATAAAGACTCAGATCTCTTACGAGAATGTTCTAGGGTCAACTATATTCATACATAACGTTCATATTTAAATCACAGTAATAATGGCTAAGAAGAAAAAGAATTTACCGGACCTTTCAAAACAAGATCCTCTAATACCAATTGATTTAGCTTCAATCGGTACTAATGGTGATCCTTGCTTTGGTAAGGGCTACGACTTAAGTACACGAGAGTGTAAACAATGTGGAGACTCCGAGCTATGTGCATTAAAGATGTCACAGGTACTTGGTAAAACTCGTAAAGAGTTAGAAAAAGAAAATAAATACAAGGACTTGGATGTCTTGGAGGATGTAGATGGAATCAAGAAGTTCATGCGAAGGCTTAAGAGAAAGGGCGAGAAGAGAAGAGCTATCGTTCTTCAAGCAGCAGAGAAGTTTGAGGTTCCAACTACTATGTTGCGTAAGATATATAAGGAATTAAAATAATGAAACGTATTGAGAAGATTATAAGATTGGCTATGCCTCATATCTGGTATCTGTTCAGGATATTTCTGAATGATCAGTACTACCTGTTACAGAATACAGATATCATGGCAGAACATTTTGGTAGAGGCGAAAAGGATGTGAAGGAATTCTTTAAGATGATGAATGCCTTCTTGGAAGAGAATCAGATTGAGGACTTCCATCCATTGGTATACTACCCTCGAATGAAGTATCAAGATTTATTGGACCAAATAACAAATTATTACAATGGCAAAAAGATTTAGATTTACAAAGGTACGAGAGGTTAAGACACCTTTCCGTGCACATGAAGGTGATGCTGGGTTGGATTTCTTTATGCCCACAGATCTTACATTGGCTGATATCTTTAAGGCTAATGCTGCAGCTAAGGATATCTCACACACAGCTGGTCAAGTAAACCCAGGTCAGTATACTGTAGTAATGTCTGACGGTAAGATTAAGCAACTTATCTTAGGACCCCTTACAAGGATCCTCATCCCATCTGGTATTCGTTGTCTGTTGGAGCCTGTAGATTCAATGATGCAGGTAAACAACAAGTCAGGCCGTTCTACTAAGAAAGGTTTGCTCTTTACAGCTCAGGTATGTGATTCACCTTATACAGGAGAATATCACTTGGGAGTATTTAATACCAGTTCACAACCTCAGACTCTGGTTGCAGGCGAGCCAGTAGTACAGCTAGTACACGTTCCAATTATTCTTGATGATGAACTCATCGAGTTATCTAATGAGGACTATGAAAAGGAGGCTGAGACTTGGGGAACACGTGGAACTGATGGTTTAGGATCTGGCGATAAAAAGGAAGCGTAATCATGGATATCAGAAATATAAAAGAGATGCCACCAGTAGTAGAGGATGGTAAGTATCTCGAAATGATCTACGAACTTCAGAAGAAGCTGATGGCTGGTTACATAGGGAAGATCGAGAAGAATTTACCTAACTATCCAATCAGTATTAACTCAGAGAAAGGCCAACTAGTTCTTAAGGATTTCTCAGCTCGTGTAATAGAGGAAACATGTGAAGGCTATGAATCTACTACCGAAGCTCTGAAATTAGCTCAGGCTTATGGTTGGAACATACAGGCTTTACCAGATGATAAGTTTGATATGTTACTCAATCATCTTCAGAACTCTAATGAGGAACAGGCTGATGCTTTTGCTTTCTTTGTTGAGTTAATGCTCTACGCTAATATCCAACCAGAAGATATTTATTCCTATGTACTTGATAAGTACCTTGATAACCGAAAGTTCAGCAGTATTACTCAGGTTAATCTTGGTACTCTGTTTGGTATTGGCCATTACTTTCATGAGAAAGATGGCTATATCCTTGATCAGATGAATCTCTGGCCATTGCTTACCGAAGATCATCTGAAAGCTTTCGATAAGGATGTAGAACATGTACTCAGCTATATTCCAGGTTTTAGAACTTCTAACGAGGAACTCCATCGTAACGAGGATCACATGCTTTGGAAGGTTGCTTACCATTTAAACATAGGTCGTAACTTCCTAAAGAATAAAACATGGAAACAGACTCAAGAACTTACCGATACAGTACGTTATCAGGAGCAGGTAGTACTTGCTTTCATTAACTACTGCGGTTATCTTGCAGCTATGGGCTTTAAGCCTGAGACTTTCTATGTTCTCTTCTATAAGAAACATGCAGTAAACCTGTTTAGACAACATTCAAATTACTAGAAATATGCCAACATTAGATTCTATTGATGCCGAGGTACAGGAGCTTAAGCAGAGAATGTCAGCTGTAGAAAGTACTAATACCTCACAAGGTACTGCAATCCAAAACTTGCAGGTAATACAGGGCCAGCATACTACAACATTAAACTCTCATGCTACTCGTCTTGATAACCATGATGAGCAGTTAGCTGACCATAACACTCGTCTTCATACTCTTGAAGATAGTACTCTAAAGATAACCTTTACTAGAGAAGGTAGAATGCCTATCATGAACGAGAAAGGTTTGATTGAGGTATACATGCCAGATAAACTTATGATAGAGGATTTCCGTAAGGTAAACGATCAGCTCAACATCGCTCAGGACTTTAACTGGTTCCGTAAGATATCCAATATCGTTGGGGCTGGTAAAGTATGCTTCGACTTTGACCGTGATGATGGTATCAAATCCATTATCTTAGGTCAGTATACTCGTATAGTAATACCTACTGGCTTAAAGATTACCGAACTTACTCCTGAGAAGTCAACGCTCAAGGCAGTGAATGACGATAAGATGGTAACAGAGCAAGGTCTTTGCTTTGGTATAGAGGTAGTACAGGCTGATGCAGACAAGGAAGTACTCCTTTCCATCTGTAACTATACCAATCATACGGTACACCTATACCGAGGTAAGTTGATCTGTTCACTGGCTCATCTGTTCCAGTATAAGACTAACCCTGTAATAACTACTGAGTAAGATGTCAGGTTGGAACAAGAAGTTAGAAGGTTTAGAGTTCAACGGTGAAGAAACTTGTCATTCACTCGAGTTTGCCACATCCCAAGAGGCTTGGGAGAAACTGAATGAGGGTTTCCTCCGTTTGGACCCTATCCTTTTTGAGAAAGGGGCTACTGCTAATTCAGGAGTGGCTATTGTTTACAATGTGTTTGTAAAGATTCGTAAAGCTTGGGTGGATCCAGACTTTAATTATGGTCGTTGTTTTAACTGCAAAGAGACTAAATGGACTACTCTGCTGAATAACTACTTAGATTTTACGCAGCTTGACTTGATAAAGTCCCAACTTCGTATGAAATCTAGGTCCTATCAGAATTATAACCTGAGTTATGTCTTCAATAATTCTCACAACAATGGTAAGCAATGTTTGCTCGCTGCTACCTTTAGTAAGAGGTTCCAAGAAGATGTACCAGTAGTTACAATGATACTCAGATCATCAGAGATTACAAAGAGACTTATCTTTGACTTCCTACTCATACAGCGTATGTCAGAGTATATCTACGGAAAGGAGCAAACTGTTCAGATCAACCTCTTCGCAACTCAGATGTATGGAAACGTTGAAACACTTCTTATGTATGGGGCTTATAAACCACTTAAGAAGGTCCTCAAAGGAACCGATAAGAGTTCGGCTTGGATTCAACGAGTTAAAGAGATTAACGATAAGTTCACAAATGGAACTGAGAAAGACTTCTCTTCATACAAGGTGTTCTTAAGATGTTTTAAGGTTTTACGACCTGATCTATACACCTATGCTCCACTACTTGCTAGGGACTTGGTTATCGAGGACGATGACATAGAGTACCCAGAGGATTGTATCTCTTATTCACAGAGAAGGAGATATAAGAAGAAGCTTATGGCTAGAAAGAAGTCCTAAACTCTAAAGTTGTAACTGGTTCTATAGGATATTGCTTTTAATAAAAATATATAACTATGAGATTTTACGAAAACGCTTATGAATTGATGTCCGAAATGGGCAGAGATCTATGGGAGATGGGTATCCTGAATAAACCCAAAACCTATCAGAATAAGGTAATCGAAGGAAATGAAGACTTCATTACTAAGGAAGAGATCTGTAAACAGTACTGCTTAACTGGTCTACCTGATCCAGAGATGTTGTTCATCTTTACTAAAGCTAAGGATTGGGCAGAGGCAGAGTTTGCTGAAAGAATTTCTGGTAAGCAAATCAACCCCGGTAAAGCTTGGGAACTTCGCAAGGATATGTGGGAAGAGTTCCTGGTTAAGGATATGTTTGCTACTGGTCCTGGTTTCGACTATACATACCCTGAGAGAATCAACCAGGAGGTTACATGGAAAGGTAATCCAAAACGAGTTACCATACTCGAGGCTCTGATAGAACTCCTCAAACAGGATCATGATACACGTAAAGCTGTTCTTCCTATCTTTACTGATAGAGACTGTAATAACTACGACGGTAGTGCTCGTATCCCATGTTCTATGTACTACGACTTCCTCATCCGAGATTGCGGTCAAGGTCCACAGGTTAACATCGTGTACCACCAAAGAAGTTCAGATTTCGTTGGTCACTTTGGAGACGATGTATACCTTGCTTGGTGTATGATGGAGTACGTAGCTGAGAAGGTTGGGGTAAAGGCTGGTTTCCTTTACCATACCATAGATTCTCTACATTGTTACCAGAGAGACTGGCACTATTTAAAAACGTCAGTAGATGACATTAAGTAGTTAGTAGTTTGTTTTAGGCTGTTACTCTTCAAGGTTGGTGGGTAACAGCCTTTTAATCTGTTTAGAAATGCGAACAAAGTATCATATCATAAAGAACTATCAAGAGCTGGACCAATTGATGGATGCTTGTATTAAGACTGGTTATGCTACAGTTGACTTTGAGACTAATGCACAACCTCTACATACAAAGCTTTTCAAACCAACTATCTTATCAGTAACTTTTCAACCAGGTTTTGGATGTTCAATACCTCTCGATCATCCGGAAACTAAGGACTATACTGATAGAGGTTGGAGATGGCAAACTGCTCTTAAGAGGTTCGGTAGAAAAGTCATAGAGAATCCCAAAGTAACTAAAGGAGCTTGGAATGCTAAGTTTGACTTTCAGATATTCATGTTATACCATATCTACTATCGAGGTACGTTATTAGATGGTATGCTTGCTAAGTATATTCTTAATGAGGAAAGACCCCATGATCTTAAGGAAATGGTTAGAAGGTATATCCCAGAAGCTGCAGATTATGAATCAGATAAAGGCTTCGATAAGATACCTTGGGATAAGAAACCTCTTGACCCTCTCTGCAAATATGGATGTCAGGATACTGATTATACTCATCGGTTGATTATATTCTTCGAGAAGAAACTTATCGATTGCGGTCTGTATAGTTACTATAGGAACTTTACGATGTGTTGTTCAAGAGTACTTCAATCAGTAGAGTTTACTGGGTTATACTTGGATAAGAACTTTAATAGTAAGCTTTTGGAAGAGTATAAACCTAAGATTGATAAGGCTCGGGAAATTTGCTTATCATCTCCAAAAGTACAGAAGGTAGAGAAAACTTTAAATCAGGCAAGGATAGACAAATATCTAGAAAAACTTTACCAAGAACTAGATGATTTGGATGAAAATGATCCAAAAGATGCTAGAAAGATTGCTACTCGTAGGAATAAGATCTCTAATATCAAAGCTGGTATCTTCACTACTAAAACTGAGAGAGAACTCTGTAGACCTATCAATCTTGGTAGTCCAGTAGATTTACCTCAGTTGATGTATCTACATCCAAAAGGATTTAAATTTCCTATCATTAAGTACATCGTTGATAAGAAAACCAAACAAGATACTGATAAGCCGAGTACTGATGAGGATACGCTGAAAGAACTTCGTCTTAAGTATAAGGATCCTAATAATCCTAAAGCTGTCTTCCTGGATAACCTGTTAGAGTTACGAGGTTTAGAGAAGATGTATAAGACCTATATCCTTGGTTGGTCAGAAAAAGTCCAAGATGATAGTAGGTTACATGGTAGGTATAATATACACGGAACCGACTCTCAACGATTCTCTTCTGCTGATCCTAATATGCAGCAGATACCTAAGACTACGGTAGACCCAAATATTAAGAAACAGCTCATAGCTCCAAAAGGTCAACTGTATTTGGTATTTGACTACTCCCAGGCTGAGTTAAGAATCATGGCTCACTTATCTGGTGATGAGACTTATCTAAATGCTTTCAGAAATGGTGAAGATCCTCACTTGGCTATTGCTGCTAAGAAATATGGAGTTAGTTATGCTGAAGCTTTATCTATTCAAGATGACGATAACCATCCAGATCATAAACTATGGAAGATTAGAAGGAAACAAGCTAAACAACTTGCTTTCGGTCTTATCTACGGTATTGGTCCTGGACTACTTGCTGTAAAACTATCAGATCCTAAAGCCGGTATTATCGTAACTAAGGAAGAGGCTAAGCAACAGATGGATGAATACTTCCAGGAACATCCCAAGTTACAGACCTTCAAGGCTAAACAAGAAAGGTTCTTAAGGAAACATGGTTACTTAGTATCTCTCTTCGGAGCTAAGAGAAGATTACCTCAGATATACTCTGATGACCAGCAGGATGTAGCTTATGCTATCCGACTAGGCCTAAACTTCCCATGTCAATCGGCAGCAAGCTGTATGACAGCCTTCGGTTCAGTACTTCTATACTGGGCTATGCACCAAGGTATATTCCCACTTATGAAGGAAGTAGCTACTGTACATGATGCTATCTACATGAACACTGATCCTCGTTGGATAAATACTTGGACAGTGTATAACTTCTGGGAAATACTACGTAACCCAAGTACCAAGAAATACTTCGGTTTCCAGATTAAGGATGTAGATATGGATATGGACTTTACTATCGGTAGGTCTATGGCTGAAGAATTACCTTTCATACCTGGGTACGATTACAATAAGATGTTAGATCCAAACTTCTCGGTTGAAGAATATCTTGAGGAACATAAGAAGTACAAAGGTATTCATATCAAAGATTTCCCAAAACATTTCGGTAAACAGATTAAGCAATATGAAAAAGATTTTAAGAAGTGGCACTCGTAACCTACCTGCTAAATGGATAGGTAATTGCCCAAGCTGTGGTTGTCAATTCGAGTATGACCGTTCAGATTTGGTTTATTCTGATACTTTTAAACAGATGCCCTTATATGTAGAATGCCCCGAATGTCATCAACACTTAAGACACTCTGATCAAACTCGATGCTCCATGGATAAAGTCAGCACTATTCAAGCATAATAAATCTAAATAAATATGGATAGTAAAATTAAAACCTCAGATCTAACAGAGGCTGCTGTAGCTGAGTTTAGAGCTGATGCTAATCGCAAGGTAAATCTGACTTACTTAATCGCTGGTGCTTATGTACAGGCTTTAGAGATGACAGAGAAGGCTATGGATTTCTCTAATCTCGAGTTAGTACAAAGAGATAAACAGTTGGTAAAGAGAATCCAACAAATGAGCAAAGGTATCATCAAACTCATTGAAGACTTACAAGAAGGTTCAGTACTACAGATGTCTGCAGAAGATACATTGGTACATGAGAATACCTTGCACATGTTCTTCGCTTTGTTCATGACTATCGTTAGTAGAGCTGGTATAGATAAGTATTCTGATTTAAGATTGTATAATCTGTATAATATCATAACTAGTTACCCAGCTTTGGTAGACTTTAAATTCTTCCAGTCTAAGGATCACATGGCTTTTGCTATACTTAGGAACCAGATAGCTAATGACCCTAACATGACCGAAGACTCTCAAGGTAATATATTGGTAACTGTTGACGGTAAGAAGAAACAAATACTGATTAAGAAATGAACATTGATATCAAACCAATCAAGGTAAAATACCAAGGTAAGGTTATTACTCTGGATATTGCTAAGGAGTTGAGTATAAATCAAAATAAGCTCGATTCTCAGCTTCGAGAGATACCTTCTAGTTATTATATCTTATGTAATCTAAGAGATAAAGCAATTAGAAAGCGAGATACACTAGCAAGGCAAAGGGACGAAGCCTATAGTAAAGCTTGGACTTATTATAAAGACTGTAACCCAAGTTGGAATAATGATTATGTATCAAACAAGGCCGTAACGAATAATAAGTATGTATCTTTATATAATAGGTATTTAAAAGCGGCAGAGAAAGCTTCTAGTTTTATATCAATCTGTCGAGCTTATGAAAGTAAAGAAAACATACTTCGTACGTTGTCTGCCAATCTAAGACGACAGTAGGATTACTATTGAAATATACAACGTTTAATTATAAAGAACAGACAAATGATTTTTACACATCTACCATTCGTCTCTGAACTGGTTGCTCAACAGTTTAGAGAAGCAATCCTTACTATAGGAGGTAAGGTTGCAGAAGATCGAGTACTAGTACTATCACCAAAAGCTCAGGATGAGAAAATCGGTAGTATCATTATCCCCGGAAACAAGGAGAATATGCCTCGTGAAGGCGTAGCTATCTTGGCTGGAGAACTTTCCGAAGAGAATAAGACTTACCGAGATTTGATCAAGGTTGGTCAGGTGATTACTTATGGTTTGTATGCCGGTAAGGAGATCGTATTTGATCCGGCTATCTTCCCAGAAGGTCTTCGATCTTTGTTAGACCGTCACGATTTTACGGTCCTGAGTATTACTGAGATCGTATTTAGTAAGAATAACCCAATGTAACGTTACAATTATGGCAAAAGACAAAGACAAGAAAAAGAAGAAACTCTCTGACAGTGGTATGACCACTAGAGAGAAGATGCTAGCAAGAAAGAAGAAGCTGGCAGAGAAAGCTTCAGGTAATGGATTTGTATTCCCGAAGAATGGTACTACTCGAGTACGTCTGTTGAGTCCAGGTCCAACTGAAGAGTTAGGTATTGAAGTTATACGCTTCTACTTAGGTGATCACTCAGTATATTCACCGGCTACTTTCGATGAGCCTTGTCCTTTTATGGAGAAGTACCAGGAGCTCAACAGTTCTAAGGATGAGGACGATAAGAAGTTGGCGAAGAAACTGGTTCCCTCTCGTCGTTACGTAGTAGCAGGTATCATCTTCAAGGATGATAAGGGTAGGGAGATGGACTACGACGGTAAACCACGTGGAATTATGGTTCCATCCTCTGTTTACCAGGATATCGTTGAACTTTACCTCGACGAGGATGAGGCTGGCGATATGACTGATCCTAAGAACGGCTACGATATTAAGATTGAACGTACTGGTACTGGTCAGTATGACACTTCTTATTCAGTTCGTAACTGTAAACCTACTAAGATGGACAAGAAGCTCCTCAAGGTAGTTGATCTTCAGGAGATCGTCAGATCTCAGATTAAGTCTTACGACGAGCTGGAGGAGGAATTGAATAACTTCCTCAACAACGTCTCCGACGATGATGACGATGACGACGAGCCAAAGAAGAAGAAATCCAAGGACAAGAAAAAAGACAAGAAGTCCAAGGATAAAAAGAAGGACAAGAAGAAACGTCATGGCGACATCTAAGGCGTACCTCTAATTAAGATATGTTCATACGATGTTTTTAAGTTAATTAAAAGGGAGGTAGTCTACGGGCTGCTTCCCTATTTTTATTTATACAGACACTATGGCAAGAAAGAAGATAAAAGTTCCAAGCTTACGGGACATACAGAAAAAATATCCAGGCCAGTACATTGCTTCTCAGGTAGACGAGAGTAGGATGCCGTGGCTTCCATCTAGATGCTTGGCTCTTAACAAGGTAATGGGTGGTGGTATACCATTCGGAAAGATCCTTGAACTATTTGGAGAAGAATCCTCAGGTAAGTCTCTACTGGCTTATGACTTTGCATATTGTGCTCAGTACCTAGATGGAGTAGTTCTATGGGTAGATGCAGAGCAATCCTTTACAAATGCTTGGGCAGAAACTAATGGCCTAGACCTATCAAGGGTAGTAGTATACCGAGAGACCTCCATAGAGAAGATCTCTGACTGGATAGCTATGCAAGCTCTGTATTGGAGATCTCAACTAACTCATAATGAGCCTATACTATTGGTATTAGACTCCATATCGGCCTTAGATACAGATCAGAACATTGATTCTCAGATGGACGGGGCTTCAGCCGATATGGGTAACCGAGCTAAGGCTATCTACAAGTACTTTAGGATTCGTAATGAGATGTTATACTCTTTAGGCATCACTCAGGTATACATTAACCAGTTACGTAAGAATCTTAAAGCTGGTATGTTTGAGGATCCAGATACTACTCCTGGAGGTAAGGCTTTGGCATTCTATGCTCATATCCGTATCGGTATGTACGGTGGTAAGCAGATCACTAAAAAGATAAATGGCAAAGAGAGGAAGATAGGTAGAGTAACTTCAATTAGAACTAAAAAGAATAAGGTTGCTCCTCCAGGACCTACTTTAAAGGGTACACCCATATACAACAACAGTAAGTATGTTGAGGTAGGTATAGACAGATTACACTTCCTCGACGAGATCCTCATAGAAGAAGAGGTTGTAGAGAAGAGTAAAGCTGGTGTATTTACATTTAAGGGTAATACTCTATGTAGGGGAGCTGAGAAATTTACTAAACTATTGGAGGATGACGATGACCTTCGTAGAAAGTTAATTAAGAAAGCTCATATAAATACTCTTGGTACTACTAAGAAGTTACTAGACAGTTTAGATACTAACCTATTCCCAATAGACGAAATAGATGGTGATTATGAAGAAGAAAACGAAGAAGAAGAAGAATAATGAACAGAAATCCTATCTACTTATAGATGGTGAAGGTTTGTTACATCAATCCTTTCATAAGTTCTCTAACCTTATGAGTAGGAAGGCTGTACCAACTGGAGCAATCTTCGGATTCTTCAAATCACTTCACCATTATATGTATAGGTTTCAGTGTAACGATGTATATGTGGTTTTTGACAATGGCCACTCTAAACATCGTGATAGTTTATTGCCTACCTACAAGGAGCATCGCAAGAGGGTTGATATTGATTATGAATCCCTGCAGGCTCAAAAGAAAAATATTATGGCAGTTTGCAGGATGCTAAGAATTAAATATATCTTCGATAAAGAAAAATCTTGTAATTATGAAGGTGATGACTTCTTGGCATACCTAACTCTTAAATACTTACCAAGGAAAAGTAAGATTGTAATTGTTACTGCTGATAAGGACTTCAACCAATTACTTAGAGGCCAGACAGTAAAGATCTTCAATCCACGTAAGGATCAGTTGGTATTTGAATCAAATTGTAAGACTATCTATGGCTACAAATCTTCAGAGACTGTAGATTGGCTTTCACTAATCGGAGATACTTCTGATGATATTCCTGGGTATAAGGGTATAGGAGAAAAGAAGGCTAGGCAATTCTTAGATACTTATGGTTCAATAGAGGCTTACTTAGCCCAGGATCAATGTCTATCAGACGATAAGGGTCATACTAAGATGTTAGAGGTTTATAACCGTAACAAACAACTGATTGATCTGAAGTGGTATGTAAATCATATTAAGCTTGATAAGCTTCCTCTTAAAGACTACAAGGATTCAGTGATCCAAGAGAAGAAATTAAAGAAATTCTCAGACGAACACAACCTTGATTCGTTCAATACTGATATATTCAAAAGAACTTTTATAGAACAACTAGAAGGATGGAAAACAAACGATTAAACATTATGTTTGCTGGCGCCAGTGGTGTTGGTAAAACAACTTCTGCTAAAGCTGTAGAAGACAGTTCATGTACGAATTGGACTCCAGATGATGCAGAGTTCTCTATACCTTTTGTATCTGGTTCTGTATCTGATCTTCTACCTAAAACAAAAGATATGCCTCATGCAGACATGTTATCAAGAGATCCTAAAGATCTGTACATGGAAGATTATCAGATACTTAATCTGAGACAGAAGTTATTCAGAGAACAGATAGAAAAAAGTGGTAACTTCGTATCAGACCGGTCTTTCTTAGATTCTGCTGCTTACTTCTTATATAAGCAGGCAGATAAGATACCGGCCTGTGAGGTAGAAGCTTTCTTAGGTCTCTGTAAGCAGTTAACCAATACTTACTGTACTCACCTGATCCTATTCGATTTCAATGTAGATATGCTACATGAGTGGAACACAGAAGATAACGGTAAACGTATCAAGAGTAATTATTTCCAGATGGAGATCACTACAATCATGAAGATGGTACTTGATATCTGGGGTATAACTTGTTTAGGTTTCCCTATCAATAGGCTAGCAGGTGGAGGTTGGTTTAAACAAGATAACCTCCTGGACTACGGAGCTGAGAAATACCTTATCTCAAGCATCTATGGTCAAACTAAGGTACTACTCTGTAAAGAGGTAAATAGAGAAATACGTAACAAACTTATTTGGCAGTTTATACATGGCAAAATCTAAAAAACTTATGGCAATAGTCTTCTCAGATTTACACCTGAATCTATGGTCTAAATTCAATGAAGATCTTCAGAGGACTAAGGTAGGTTTTAAGGTACTGCACCATATAGCCGAGATCTGTTGTAAAAAACAGGTCCCGGCTTTGTTTTGTGGAGACCTTTTTCATAAACCCGAGGCTTTGGATCAAGACGTAGCCTTGATTATGAAAGAACATCTTGATGAGTTCTACTACAAGTATCCTCGTTTTAAGTGCTATGCTATCGAAGGTAATCACGATCTTAAACATAAGAATGTTCTTAACCCAAATGACCCAAATGATCGTTCAACTCTAACTAAAGGTTGGATATCTTTCTTCGAGAACGATAGAGGTAATCATTCTACATTTACTATTATCTCTCCAAAAACACCAGCTGCTATGCTTGGTGTAGGTACTGACTGTATGGTACATGGAGTACCTTATTTGGATCATAATATAGGTTTAACTCAGTATGTAAAAACTCTCAAGCTGATGGAAGGCTATAAACATATCCTTCTGTTACATACAGATTACCCAGGAGCCCAGGATACTGATGGTAGGCCAGTAGATTCTGTAGAGAACTTAAATATGAATGTTCTTAATCGATTTGATCTGGTACTCTGCGGACATATTCATAAACCACAAAGACTGGGTAAGAAGGTATACATGATTGGAGCTCCTTATCAGCAACGTCGTACTGATAAAAACTGTAAGATGGGCTACTGGAAACTTTACTCTGATTTATCGATGAAATTTGTACCTTTGAAAGGTTATCCTAAGTTTATCGATGTAGATAGCCAAGATGAGGTTAAGGATGATGGCAATTATTATACCGTAATTCCTCAGAAAGCTAGTGTAGAAGAAGTAGTTAAACATAAAATTACTAAGCAGCTTTCTAAAAAGAAACTAGCTAAACGCTATATGAAGACCAAAGGTATCAGCGATAAGAACAAAGAGAGTTTATTGATTAAGGTATTAGAAAAATCCGAAGACTTATGATTACATTCCTAAAGATACATATAAAGGGATTCTGTTCCTATGTAGAAGAAGTTACTGTAGATCTGAACACTCATCAGACTACTCTGATAAAAGCTCCTAATGGTTTTGGTAAGAGTACTATATTCTCTGCCTTGACTTGGGCTTTGTATGGGAAATCTCTGAAAGGTAAGTCTGAGGTTAATACTTGGAAACAGTATCAACCAAAAGATTATACTGGTACTTTAGTTGAGGTATTCTTCCAAAGAGATGACAGTATCTACAAGGTAACTCGTTGTCAGAACTATACAGAGGTTCTTGAGGATGGAGCTAAAGGTAAAGATCGTCTACTACTCCAGAAGGATGCTGAGGTTCTCAGTATTAAATCTAAAACCCAAATTCAGGATAAGTTGAATGAGGCAGTAGGTATGACATATAAACTGTTTATCAATTCACTTATGTTTGGTCAAGGCATTAAGAGGTTGGTAGAAGAGTCTAATGCAGATAAGAAGAAACTCTTCGAGGAGGCTTTTAACCTGAACTTCATCAACTTGGCTAAGGGCATAGCTACAGAAGAAAAGAATAAGGTATACAACGAAGTTAGAGACTTCGAATCTCAGTTGGAATCTCTACAGAAAGAGTTAACTACTACTCATGAAGCTTTTAAAGACCTGTGGGAAAGGGAGAAGAACTTCAAAGATACTTTACGTAAAGAGAAGAAACGTTTAACAAAAGAACGTACACGTTTAACTCAAGAACTCATTCAGATTAAGAAAACCTACAGTGAGGATAAAGAGAATCTAGTAGCTCTGAAGATTAAAAGAGTTAAGAAATCTTTAGAAGAAGTTAGAAATGGACTAGCAACTGCCAAGAAAGTTTCTAATATACCACTTTTAGATCTGATTGAGGAGGTTATTAAATTATTAAAGAAAGGTAAGGTTAAGAATGCTTTGGATAGTATGTTAAAAATCCGAAAAGCCTTCAAAGATATAGACAGATTACAAGATGAAAGAGAAGAATTGCAAGATACTCTATCTACACTCCAGGACAAGCAGCGTAGTTTGGACAAATCAAGGAGAGAAGCTGATGAACTCTCTGATGAGATTGCGGAAGTTGATGAAAAAATACGGAACCTTAAAACTGAAAAGCTAAAGGTCGTATCTCCAAAGTATAAGAAGAAACAAGAGAAAATTAAAGAGGAGATTAAGGCTGTTAAAAGGAGGCTTAATAAATACCAAGAGAAGCTTGATGATTATGAGTGGCTTCTGAATGACCCATTATCTAATAAGGGTATAAAAGCTTTCCTATTTGATTCAAGCCTTGACTTACTTAATCATACCTTGGACAGTTATGCTTCTGTACTTGGATTCAAGATCTCATTCGAAGTAGACTTAGGTTCTACTAAGAAAGACTTCGTAACATTGATTGAGAGAGATGGTATTATCATAGATTATGATGATCTATCTGGTGGTGAACGTCAGTTATGTAATGTAGCTATGGCATTTGCAATGAATGAATCTATGACTGCCTCTAAGGGTATAAATATTGCTTTCTTGGATGAGGTATTTGAATCCCTTGATGCCGAGAACATAGAGTTAGTGATATCTCTGATCAATACGGTTTACGAGGATAAATCTCTATTCCTAATTACCCACCACGAATCATTACCATTGTCAAATGTTAAGACCATGCAGGTAGTAAAGGCACATGGTCGTAGTACCATTAAATTACTATAATGGTATAAACAAATGACAAGACAATGAACAGTAAGAGAAAAGGTAACAAATTCGAAAGGGTCATCTCGAAATGGCTTTCTGAATGGTCCGGCTTTAAGTTTGAAAGAAACAGAGCCGGATCAGGGGCTTGGCATTCTAATAAGGATGCTGGGGCTGATATAACCTGCACCGACCCAAGACATACTCATCGGTGCAGGTTATCTATTGAGTGTAAATCTTATAGAGATATTCGTTTTGAACATACTCTATTAGGTACAAAGGGTAGTGAGATAGAAAAGTTTTGGAATCAGGCGGTAACTGATGCAAAACGAACTGGTAAAGTACCTATGCTTATAATGAGGTATAATTCTATGCCTAAAGAAGAGTTCTTCTTGGTAGTAGATTCAGACCTTGCAGATGGCTTTCTCACAGAAGGTATGTATGACCATAGATTTATGGCAATAAGTACGCCTGAGCTTTCCCTGTATGTCTTTATGGCTAGTGCCGTTAAGAAAGAGGTATCTTATAAAGATATACACAAACTCGCTAAAAACCTATTAAAGAACTCCTAAAAACTTCTTAGTCTTATGAAAAAGAGGAAGAAATTCACTTATTGTATCTTCTATCTAGAGCGTAAGCTTTATAAGAAGATAAATGAACAGTTGGTAGATGAAGGATACACAAGAATCAAAGCGATCGTGCCTACGGTTAATATCCTGAGGAAAACAATTAAAGGTAAGATGGTCTTTGAGGAAGAGCCAGTCCTATTCAACTATGGATTCATTAAGATGCCTACTGAGTGTGCTTTCTCTCGTCCTTTCCTTAATAAGATGAAGAAGAAAATCCCAGGTATACATCATTGGCTTAAAAACACCGAGACCTTGCATCCCCGAAGGAAGAAGGCCCGTATTGATAATGCCGAAGACTTTGACGATTTTTCAAAGGTAGCTACTGTTCCTAGATCAGAAGTACGTAGATTCCTTAAGTTATCTAGGGAGAATAAGAAATACTCTCTAGATGATTTAGTAAATCTGAAGCCTGGAGATTATGTATCTCTTAATGGATATCCTTATGATGGTGTAGGAGCTACAGTAGTAGAGGTTAATTACAATGATCGTACCGTACAACTCGAAATGAGTATACGTGAAAAAGGTACAATGCCTCTGGTATTACCTTTCGATAATGTACTGTACAGCGTATATCAAAACTATGATCCTGATAAGTTGTATGCTGGCTACTTGGATAAGAATCCTGAGAATATAACTCAAGAAGGTATAGATAACATTCTAAATCGTAAAACCTATTAAGTATGAATGATATACAGGAAATGGCTTGGAGTTGGTTATTGCCAAACGAGCAGAATAGTTTGTACCTTACTCTTGGTACTGGTAAATCTTCTTGGGAAGCTGGCGAAATGCTAAAGATCTCTCACTATAAGTATCTTGAGATTAAGGAAAGGGCCGAGGTATTCTTTAAGTTATTTACCAATTTCTTAGAAAAGCATCCCAGTTTATTCAGGCCTGATGGACCTTGTCAAGAGGATTTCAAAGATTACATAGAGGCAGTACTATGTGATAGAAAGACTCGGAAAGAAGCTGCTCAAAAGACTGGGTACTCTGCAAACCTACTTTCAGAGGTATCTAATAGGAAGATAGAGAAGAATATCAAACGTCTTAAAGAATCCGATAATGAGTGGGATATAGATACTCTGAAGTTAATCTTAGAATTCGATAGGTGGAATAACTTTAGGATTCTTCCAAAAATGCTACAACAACCTTCTGCGTATAAGCGTAGACTAAATAAGAAAGATAAGATATACATCAAATATCTGCTGAACGAGGATAAGATGCCTACTTGGTTGATAGAGAAGATAAAAGAGAAATTCTACTTCAAATCTCGTAAAGAAGATCATAAGTATTACGTTGCTCTAATCTCTAAGACCTTATATAAGGATGGCTACTTTGTCCTACCAATACGTAAAGATAAGGATGTGGTTAAAGAAATGAACCGCTTCTACATCTACGTATTTGCAGATAAGGATGATGCTGATTCTTTCGGGTTTATGATTGCCAATTACTTCTTGAAAACAGCAAGAGTAAGGCTTGGGCTAAAGTTTTGGCCTGAATATAGGGAAGTAGTTCATAGAGCTGTTAACTATGCCCAGATAAATAACTTGGACTTCAATGTTAAAACGCTTGATATGGCCTATGAACCATTGCATAAACACAAGAAGGCTAAGAAGAAGGCTAAAGAGGACCAAGGTTTCCTACGAGCAGATCCTCAGCTTTTTTATAAAAAATAAAGAAAATATTTGCATATATCAAATATAATTTGTAATTTTGCAGCAGAATTTTAAACTTTATACATTATTTATATAAGTATGGCACGGAAAAAGAAAGAACAAAGTCGGGAGAAGACATCATTCCTACGGGACTCATGCCACCACGACACTTACAGAGATCTAAAGAGGAAGGCTATCATCCTTGGTATGCCATTCCCAGATGCAACTGGTTGCGGAGTAATGCAATTGATAGCCTATATCAATAGGCCTGATACTCCTAATCCAAACCCAGACTTAATCGATGAATATGACAAGTGGATGGATGCACAACTTGCTCAGACAGGCATTCCAGAGGATGATCCACTCAGAAGTTCAAGATTACGCCTGGGTTTTATCGGTGATACCGACGATGAAGGAAACGTTACAAAGAGGAAGAGAATCCCCGGTATCAAGAAATCCAAAATCAAAAAGCCTGCTCGGGAGAGGGATGAGTTTAACCTCTTAAAAGGTACTAAGAAGAGTTATACTTGGGAACTCACTAAAAAGGGTATGGATATAGAAAGAATCATCCGAAGAGTTCTAAAGAAATTCCCAGAAGCTAACGAGAAATCCATCAGACTATGGAATAGAGCTTGCTTAAGAGATATGAAGAAAAATGGTAAAGATAAAGAGGGATAAACGATTTGTATGGCCTGATCGGTATTATATATGGACTTATATGCCGAAGAAGTACAGAAAGAGTACCGATCAAGTCCATAAAGACAGGCTCTACTATAAACATGTCTGTTGCATCCCTTATTTTACTAGAAGACATGCCAAACATGTCGTAGCATTCTTCCACGGAGTTAAAGCTCTAAAGGCTATCCACATAATAAGTGGTAAGAGGCTTATCCAACAAGGTTTCTCTACTTTCAATATGAGGCAGAGAGTTGGTAGAAAGAGAATAGCTAGGGCAATCTTCTATCGAGATCAGGTAAGGTTTCTTAGGCAATGGGCTTATCCTCCTGAAGATCGTTATGATAAACATAGGAGAAGGCATTACATAGTAAAACTTAATAAGGCCTTTAAAAAGGGAGGTCGTAACGGATTTAATAGGAAATACAACGAGGTAAATTATGGCAGTAGTTACAGAAGATTTAAAAGAGCTTATCTTCGGGGTCTTTATAAGAAGGCGGTATTCTCTATCTTACAGGAGATACAGGAAACTAACTCCGGAGGAGAAGGCTGAATTTGATAAATATAAAAAGGATTACGATCCTGAGGAGTGGGGTTGGGCTCTTATCCTAAAAGATAAACTCAAGGTACCTTTCCATCATCGACTATTTAGGCAAGTACATCGGTTCGGGAAAGAGGCCTATTTAGCTAATTCTTCTGAATGGATGTCTAAATATCGTACTTGCTCTAGAGGTGATACTCCTTTTGTACCAGGTAATACAATTAAGGATAAGTTCCTTGAGCAAGAGTTTATATTCCAAGGATTTGTACCTTTAGATAAGTATAAGATAAAATTAGGGTATAACTACATCGCTTCTAACCGTGCTATCAATGGGAAATTCTATATTTATCCGAAAAGGTTATATGGAAGTGCTTGTTACTCAAAAGGCCCCTCTAAAAAACATCCTGTACAATGGGAAGTTTGGGCTGGAGTTCCAGGCTGTACCAGAACCACTCAAGGAGACGAACAAGTTAAAAGTTTAATATTGAATCAGAAATGGCAAATCAGACAAAGTTAAATGTACACGGGCCTCAATCAGATTATCCAATGGTTAGGCAATTGGTTACAAGGCAAGGGGCTGTAGTTCTAGGTTCAGAAGAAAAAACCCTAGACTCTATGGCAGATTTCGAAACTCTACTAGAAGAGGTGAAACAATTTAACACCGATCCTCAAAACAAGGATAAAGGTATAACTCAAATTATATGTTAAACATTTTAAAACATTAACAACAATGGCAAAATCAAAAGCAAAGAAGGCTGCTGAACTCAAGGAAGTTGCACGCCTCGATCTCGGAAACGGTTCAATCCTCGTTAAGTATGAGGACGGTAGTTACGCAATCATCACTACAGTTGCTATCTCAGCAGAACAGGCTTCGGAATTCT
>ODAI011317277.1_pt1 | contig 85225 bp, 72 predicted proteins | sample 1539321 | NCBI WGS metagenome assembly ODAI01 (sample SAMN02144231, study PRJEB22623) | gut metagenome | biome: sheep rumen | host: Ovis aries | place: New Zealand | reverse complement strand
TTTCAAAATCTTACAAATCTTTTATTTGGTAATTTTTGTAAGATTTGTTTAGATTTGTATAATTTCTGTCCGCAGGACACTCCTAATTATAGCCGCCAAAGGCGGCTTATGGTTCGGGGTCGCTACGCGAGAAATTTTTCAAATCTTTTCAAAATCTTACAAATCTTTTATTTGGTAATTTTTGTAAGATTTGTTTAGATTTGTATAATTTCTGTCCGCAGGACACCTATTATTATAGCCGCCAAAGGCGGCTTATGGCAGCACTGCGCCCACCGTCATCCTGATTAGGACGTTCAATAGCATTAATATCAACGCCCAAAGGAGGAAGGGGTGGAAGAGGTCTTCCGAATGACTGATGGTCATCGAAAGCATCTTGGTCTTTTCAAGCTCGTCTATTTTCTTATAAACATTTTTGAGTGCCTGATTGTCGGTGGCGCGGAAGTATTGTCCGTCGGTGATTTTGGCGATTTTTTGGAGTGTAGCCTCGTCGATGTCAACTTTCACCTGTTCATATACTTTGCGTCCCCAAATGTCGGTGGTAGGGTAGGGTGCGTACCCCTGAGTGCCTACGCCGATGGTATAGACGCGGATGCCATACTTTGCGGCAATCTCCGCCGCACTCACCGGCTCTATCTCGCCGCAATTGTTCATACCGTCGGTGAGGAGGATTACGACCTTGCTCTTGGCGTCGCTGTCCTTGATGCGGGCAACGGCGTTTGCAAGTCCCATACCGATAGCTGTGCCGTCGTCGATGATGCCATTCTTTACCTGTGTCATGAGGTTGACGAGGGTGGCGCGGTCGGTGGTGAGGGGGCATTGCGTGAAACTCTCGCCCGCAAATAGTACGATGCCGATGCGATCGTTTTCACGCGCCTGTATGAACTCGCAGGCTACGTTTTTGGCGGCTTCGAGGCGGTTGGGCTTGAAGTCGCAAGCCTCCATCGAACCCGAAATATCCATCGATATGATGATGTCGATGCCTTCTTTTTCTACTGTTTCGTCCTCGGATGTGCTTTGCGGACGCGCTATCGCAATTATTATCAACGAAATGATAAAAAAATTCAACACCGGCGGCAGCCACGCCAATATCTTGCGCAGCGTGAGCCTGTTGGCTCCAAAATCGTCCAACGTGCCGAATTTCATTGTGGCGTTGAAGTTCCGGAGTTTGAAGTAATACCATACCGCCAACGGTACAAGTACCGCAGGTATCAGCCAAAGTCGTCCGGGATGTGCAAAATGTATGTAGTCAAACATTTTAGTTGGTTTTGAGGGGTTGTGCCGCTTGGATTGGTGCGGCGTTTTCTTCGGGCTGTTGTATTACCGGCTTGGTAATATCAACGATGTCGAATGCATAATTCATACAGCGGGCGTTTTCGTCGGGCAGCGGCAACATCTTGGCAAACTTGACGTAATCCGCCACGTCGAATATCGATTCCAACGCGCTCACGGCGTCAGACTTCTTGCCCGCGTGTTTGCGGAGAATCATAAGGGTTTCCGCCGAGGTGGATTCCATCACAGATTCGCCATAGCGGTCAGAGATGTATTTCTTGATGATTTCCGTGAGTTCCGAGTAAAACTCCTTGCTCTTGTCTTGCTCGCACAATTTTTTGTCTTTCAAGATGTTGAGACGTCGTATGGCAACTATTTCGGCGGGTTCTTTGGGCTTGGAGAATGGGATGATGGGCTTGTTGCGGTGGCGGCGCACAAGTACGTAGGTAATCGCCGACGCAATGAGCGCAACGAGCAACACCACGAGTATTATGTTGCCAAACCTCGCCCAAAATTCCTTGAATGTCCAAGGCGTGTCCTTTATATCCTTGATGCCAAACACCTTGATTATCTGCGTGGTGTCTATCTCGGCGGTGAAGGTAGAATCTATGCCCTGCAAGAGCGTAAATCTTATCTGCAACGAATCCGTGAACACAGAATCCTTGTCGATCATCAGACCGATGGGCGGGATGGTGTAGGTGGAATCCTCGAAGGACGTTATCATATAATAAAAGGAGTATGTGATGTCTCCCTGTGTGCCGACGAGGGTGTCGGGTTTGGGCGCGGAAACCACTTCAAGAGTAGGTACGATGACATTGTTCTTGAAAGTGGGCGGCGTTACCTTCCTGCCTACAGATGCCGTGGCGGTGATGGTGAGTTTGGCTTGGCTCGCAAGTTCGATGACGTTGGAGTCGAGAGCCGCCTTTACCTTCTGCGCGTTGGCTGTTGACGGCAATATCATCGCCACTGCCACCGCCAATGCCTTGAAATATGTTGCTATCTTGCTCAAAGCCAATTTCATTGTTTTAGTTTTTAATCTCTCTCAATGCCCGAATAGTCATCGGGACTTAAACAATTTAATGAGGGGCTTCACGTAGTCGTCGCCGTTGGCGATGGCGACATCCTGCACGCCTGCCCGCAGGAAAGTGTTTTCGAGTTTTTCGCGACGTTGCTGCGCCGCCCGCATAAGGTTGGCGCGTACGGTGCTGCTGGAGGTGTCCACGAGCATCTTTCTGCCCGTCTCCGCGTCCTGCATATACACAAGCCCAACATTTGGGAAATCCTCCACCTCGCGCTTGTCATAGACATTGAGGGCGAGGAGGTCGTGCTTGTGCCCCGCAATCCTCAGCGCGTCGCTAAAATCGCCGCACACAAAGTCAGAAATCATAAAGACCGTGCTGCGCTTTTTGATGACGCTCGTCAGATATTGCAACGCCATAGCCGCATTGGTGCCGCGACCTTTGGGTTCAAATGTCAGCAACTCCCTGATAATGCGCAATATGTGCTGGCGTCCCTTCTTGGGCGGAATGAATTTTTCGATGATGTCGGAGAAGAATATTACGCCTATCTTATCATTGTTGCTGATGGCAGAAAACGACAGACAGGCGGCAATCTCCGTCACAAAATCCCTTTTGGTGGTCTCCTCCGAGCCGAAGTCCAACGAGCCGGATACATCCACGAGGATGATGACGGTGAGTTCGCGCTCCTCCTCAAACACCTTTATATACGGCTTGTCGAAACGCGCCGTTACGTTCCAATCGATATTGCGGATGTCGTCGCCGTATTGGTACTCGCGCACCTCGCTGAACGACATACCACGACCCTTGAACGCGCTGTGGTACTCGCCCGCAAAGAGGTGGTTGCTCAGCCCGCGCGTCTTTATCTCGATCTTGCGTACTTTTTTGATTATGTCTGATGTTTCCATTTTACGGTACTTGAACGGCGTTGAGGATTTCGCTGATGATTTCCTCGGTGGTGATGTTTTGGGCTTCGGCTTCGTAGGTGAGGCCGATGCGGTGGCGCAATACGGGATGGCACACGGCGCGGACGTCTTCGGGACGCACAAAACCACGGCGTTTCAAGAATGCGCACGCCTTGGCAGCCTTAGCGAGCGATATGCCAGCACGGGGCGAACCGCCAAAACTTATCAACTCCTTGAATTTTTCGAGTCCGTATTCTTCGGGGTTGCGTGTAGCCGACACGATGTCAACTATGTATTGCTCTATCTTTTCGTCGATATATACTTCCTTCACCAACTGACGGGCGCGGATGATGTCGTCGGCGGTGAGTATCTGCGACGGCTTGGGAAATTCGCCGGTGATGTTTTGGCGGATGATTATCTTCTCCTCGTCCTTCTTGGGGTAGGATACAATTATTTTCAACATAAAACGATCGACCTGCGCCTCTGGCAGCGGATATGTACCTTCTTGTTCCACAGGGTTTTGCGTAGCCAATACGAGGAATGGGTCGTCGAGTTTGAAAGTCTCTTCGCCGATTGTTACCTGATGCTCCTGCATTGCCTCGAGCAATGCCGACTGCACCTTGGCGGGGCTACGGTTGATTTCGTCCGCGAGGATGAAGTTTGCGAAAATCGGGCCCTTTTTTACAATGAACTCCTCGTTTTTCTGCGAGTAGATCATTGTGCCAATCAAGTCGGCGGGCAGAAGGTCGGGCGTAAACTGTATGCGGTTGAACTTTGATTTGATGATTTGCGACAATGTCTTAATAGCCAATGTCTTAGCCAAACCCGGCACGCCTTCCAAGAGGATGTGTCCGTCGCTGAGGAGTCCGATGAGGAGGCCTTCGGTGAGTTGCTTCTGACCGATGATTACCTTGCCCATCTCCATATTCACCATATCAACGAATTGGCTTTCTCTGTTAATCCTTTCGTTAAGTTCTTTAATATCAACTTTTTGGTCCATTTTTATATTATGTTTAGATTGACGGTTGCAAAAATATCTATTTTCTCCCAAGTGTCAAACCTCAATAAATCATATTTCACGTTAATTAACGTTTTTTTGTACTTGATTTTTTTGACGAAATATTTTGTATTGTCAGTATATTTTTTTTACTTTGCGGCATACAATCAAATTGAAATTGTAATTGATAAATATTATAACTATGTCAGCAACCAATTATGAAATAGTGTCATTGTTGATAATGGGCGTATTGTTTGGTGAACTATTGTATCAGTTGATGCTCATAGGAATCTCCAAACGTACAAACCTGCACCTGCTATTCTGCGGGTCGTTTTTGTCGTTGATGTTTGTATTGGGTTTCAATTCTCATTTCGGAATGTTTCAGGGATGGTGGCCCGGCGGTTACGACATCAACGCGACCAAAGGACTCCTATTTGCAGCCATCAACATATTCGTACTCTGCACCAACTACATATTTGCCCTGCTGCCAAAATTCCGGAAGGTAAATCGGCGGATATTGTACTTATTATGCTCCATAGTATTGACTGTGTGCCTGCTGTATTGGCTCACCCCCGACAAATATCACGACATCATAGTGGCTGTAATAGCGGGCGTGCAAATCGTCTATCTGTGCTACGTGATGTTTCACCTGTTCAAAACTATCCATATCCACATCTTTGGCACAATGGTGATACCCGCATTATTCTTGCTGTACATTGCATTTATAGTATGGACAGCAATCCACGCGCTGCAAAACCGCAACGAAATCTTCACACATTTCTTCGTGGGCGCGGTGTTCCCGGTTGCGCTCAGTTTCATAGGCGCATTCAGGCAATATCTTAATTTCATCAAAATGAAGGACGCCAAAAGCGTCATAACGCCCGAAGTAACTCAGCGCATTGATGAACTTGAATTTGCAAATACGAGCAAGGACAAATTTTTCTCCATCATAGCCCACGACCTCAAAAGCCCAATCGGCAGCATCAAGACCATCTCCGAGATATACAGCGATGAAGCCGCACAGAGCAAGGACAACCACGCCGTGGAACTTGCGGCGGCTCTCCGCGAAAGCATCGACGGGCTGTGTATGCTGCTCGACGACCTGCTCACGTGGTCGCGTTCTCAGAGCGGCGCATTGCAATTCCTGCCTACATACGTAGATATTGAGACCCTCATCGACAATGTTAAGAAGGTAACCAAACCGCTCTGCGACACCAAGAGCATCGCCCTGAAAGTAACAATCAACGAGCGCGACAAACTCTACGGCGACCCAAATATGCTGCGCACCGTACTCCGCAACCTCATCACCAACGCCGTAAAATATTCTTACGCCAACAGCGTAATCAAGTTGGAATTTGATACGGAAGGAGTATATTACAGCATAATCAGGGTTACGGACAACGGCATCGGTATGAGCAAGGACGAACTCAAAGACCTCTTCCAAATCGACAAACTCAACACCCGCCCCGGCACCAACAGGGAAGCCGGCAACGGTCTCGGACTGATTATCTGCCACGATTTTATAGAGAAACACGGCGGTACAATCACTGTAGAAACGGAAGAAGACTTCGGCACCACATTCGTAGTCAAAATTCCGTATGCGAGGTATATTAACAAGGTTAATGCATAATTCATAATGCATTGAAAAGGTGCATTGAAAAAAAAAGCGGGAAATGATATCACATCACGTCCCGCCCAAAAAAATGAAAAATGAAAATGAAAAATATTTATTTACCTTAGTTTAAAAACCATTTTAATTAGTGCATAAATTGTGCCAAAAACGCGGACTCGGAAATGATTTTTACATCTAAAATATTGTTTAACAAAGTGCTAAGGCATTACACCGGCATCACCGTGTGGCCCTTCGTCATACTCCGCGACACCGAGCAAGAAAGCGGCTCAGAGCGTTACCGCGTACTGCTCAATCACGAGCGCATACACCTGAGACAACAAGCGGAACTTTTGGTGATTTTTTTCTACATTCTCTACGCCTTTTATTATATTCGCAACCGCTTCCGTGGACTTTCGCACTGGAAAGCCTACCAAGAAATCCCCTTTGAGCGCGAAAGTTACGCCAAGGAACGCGACTTGAACTACCTAAAAACACGCAAATTTTGGCAATGGCGATTCTTTAAAAAAAATTATGGCAAAATTTTTGACGAATAAAAATTAATTAATAACTTTGACACGCACAAAGCATAAATAATTGATATATGGATACAAACTCTAACACATTGGAAACCAAACAATTGGAGGTATTGAGAATAGAACCGACATTTGCCACGCCCGCCATCGTGATGGACGCGGACGGCGGTGTATTCAAGATAACGGGCAATTCGTACCCCGAAGACCCGCTGCCGGTGTATATACCTGTAATTGATTGGTTCAGAAAATATACCGAGCATCCGCTGCCCAAAACTGTGTTTGAGTTCAAGTTTACGTATTTCAGCACGGCATCCACGCAGTTGATATTCGAGATATTCCGTATGCTCGAAGAAATCTTCAAAAACAAATACGAAGTCCTCGTCCGTTGGTATTACGCCGCCGACAACGACGAAATCCACGAAAACGGTCTCGACTTCTCAACACTTTTCGATATGCCCTTCGAGGTCATTGAAGTGCCATCCGACTATCCGGAGGAAGAGTAATTTTTAATGCATAATAGGGCTTCCGCCGGATGGCAATTATGAATTATGCATTACTTAACGTATTTCATCAGCAATTTTGTATCCTCAAACATCGTTACGAGGCAGAGGACGAAGAGCAATGTCTCCGAGTTTGCCTTGGTTTCGGCGACGTTTACGAAGTTCATGAACTTGTCGGCGGGTACGGTGAGTTGGAACTCGCGGTCCTTAAAGTTCATCTCCATCGGGATAGTCTCGCCGGTGTGATTAAAGGTGAGAGACAGGCTCTTATGGTCGTCGGAGCATTGGTAAGTGCCTTCATAATTCTTGCCCGAAATCCTCTGGTAGAACGTGCCGTCTTCCTTAAAAACAAGCGTACTGCCCGCCCTGAAGCCCACTTTCAGGAGCGACGAGCCCATTCGCTTTTCCAACTTTTCGGGCGAATTGAGTTGCTTCTTCACATTCTCGGCGGATTCGGGGTGCAGGGTCGTGGCGGCGTATTTCCATGAGCCTACGATAGGATCCTTAGGCGGCTCGGCGTCGTCCTTGTTAGCCTGCGCGAGCGCGGCAATAGAAGTCGCCATCATCATTATGGCGGCAATTAGGAATATTTTGAGAGTCTTCATAGTTGCTAAATGTTTAAAGTTGTCAATAAAAATGCCGCAAAAATAGTTCCAAACCACTTATTTCACCATCCAAACATTCAGCGAAATATATCCCTGACCGTTGCCGACGGAGCAAATGAAGATAGCATTGTTGAGCCAAGCGTATTTGCTGTCGTTTGGCGCGTCGAATTTTGGCGCGGTGCGGAAGTAGAATTGCGGTGCGCCGTTTTCGCCCTTGCCCATCACGATAAGCCGCCAACAATGGGAATCACCACGCGCTCGCCGTGCGAGGTCATACCGCACGAAAAAGGTGCTTCACAATTCACTTTCAATTCCATAACAAACTCCAATTCAGGAGGTTTGGGCGGTTGGTTCTGCGCCATTGCCGAGAATGTCAACGACAATAGCAATGTCATTGCAATAAGAAATCTTTTCATAATATGTTTGAATATTTTTACAATCCATCTTCAATCTCCTCATCGTCAGTGCCTTCGCGGGCAGCGGTTTCGTTGGCTTTGAGGAGTTCGACGTTGAGGGCTTCGATGGTGTTGAGTTTTACGGCGGCGTTGTTGTTGAGGGGCTTGTACCACGGCTGTTTGCTGAAATAGTTTTTCAGGTCGGCGGAATTGAAGACATAGCCGTGACGTGCGTAAATCTCGTTGCGGATAATCCTTATCAAGCCCGACGGATAACGCCACATAAAGTTTTCAGGCACAATTTCTTTGCTCAAAAAATCCCAACGACCATTGGGCGACACTTCTTTGAGTCTGTGCCAAACGTTGCCCTGCACGGGTCCATATTCGCCCTCGCTCACATTGTAGATGTTGATGCCCGTAGTTGTAACCGTCCACCAATACTCTGCAGCGTCATTGACACGTAGGATGTAGAACATTTCTGGGTCGAGAGAGATTTTTAATTTGTTATTGCCCATCGTGAGATCCTCGCCGTCGAAGACGTATTTCACGCCTGTCTCATCGACGTAAGTGCCGTCGAGAATGGAGTGAATGCCTTTGAGGATTTCAGCCTCCCACATGTCGTGGTCCATGTACTCATAGTGCTTCAAAATGTTGCCATTTTCATCCTTGAAGAGGAGGAGTTTGTGACCATCGACAACGCGGTACTCTGCGGACTTTGTCCTCTCAAACGCAGAGTATTTTTCACTGGTCAAAACATTGAAATTGTTGTCAGAAGTCTTTGTGAGAGTGATGGTCTCTCCGTCATCGCCCCAGTATTCAGCCTCAAACATAAATGACTTGCTCGACTCGCTTGCGCAAGTTATCTTTTCGCTGCCATTGTACCAAATGCTGTTGGCTGTAAACTGCGCACTCGCCACACTTGCAGTGGTCAGAAGTGCAGTGGTTAAGTAAAGTATTCTTTTCATAATGTTTTGTTATTTAGTTTTACGTGTCAAATGTAAAAAATAAAAATTAAACGGTAAAAATTTTTGTTTTTTTTTTCATAAAAAAACCCGCACATCACGGCAAAGCCATAAATGTGCGGGGTTTCAATTTCTAATTTTCAATTTCTAATTACTTCACCTCCCAAATATCATTAGTCTCCAAGAGTTCAGCGAAGTTGTGATACTTCTTGGCGGCCTTGATTTCGTCGATTTGGGCGTTAACGGCGTCGTCGTATGTGGGCGCGTCAACGTCGCGGATTACGCCGAGGGCAACGGGGAAGTCGGGTCCTTCCATCAGGGCGAGCTTGAGTTGGAGGGTGTTGTCCTCGCAGTGTGCGTCGTGTACGAGAACGTCGTCGAGGGTGTAGCCATCTTCGCCGATTGTAACGACCTTAATGCCAAAACCATCCTGAACGAGGCCTTTCTCGTTGTTTTCGCCGAAGACCATCTTCTCGCCGTGGCGGAGGTAGATGGCGTTTTTCATACGGCCTGCCTTGTCATAAACTGCCTCGTGAGTGCCATTATTGAAGATGACGCAGTTTTGGAGAATCTCGCATACTGCCGCGCCCTTGTGAGCGTGGGCGGCTTTGAGGATTTCGATGGTGGCGGGACCGTCGGTGGCTACGGCACGTGCAAAGAAATGTCCCCTTGCGCCAAATGCCAATTCTGCCGGACGGAACGGATCCTCAACTGTGCCGTAAGGACTTGATTTGCTGACAAATCCACGGGGCGAGGTGGGGGAGTACTGACCCTTCGTAAGACCGTAGATGCGGTTGTTGAGAAGAATCATCTTGAGGTCGATGTTACGACGCTGTGCGTGGATGAAATGGTTGCCGCCGATAGCGAGACCGTCGCCGTCGCCCGAAACCTGCCATACGGAGAGTTTGGGGTTGGTGACCTTGCAGCCCGTGGCAATCGCTGCCGCACGACCATGAATGGTGTTCATACCGTAGGTCGCCATATAGTGGGGCAGACGCGAGGAGCATCCTATGCCCGAAATCACCGCCGTATCCTCAGGAGCGACACCTATCTCCGCCATCGCTTTCTGCAACGAGGCAAGGAAAAAGTGGTCGCCACAGCCGGGACACCAACGCGGCTGTCCTTTCTTGAAATCGTTGATTGTATATTCGCTCATTTTATTATGCTCTTATCAATTGTTACTTATTTACGTAGCCGCTTTGCGACTTTTATGTAATCGCTTCGCGATTATGTTTTTGGGTCGCTTCGCGAGAAATCTTACAAATCTATTCAAAATTTTACAAATCTTTTTTCATTATTTCCAATCCTTTTTATGATTGGAGATTTGAAAGATTTGTTTTGATTTGTGAGATTTCTGCCCGTCAGGGCACTCCATACTTAATTATTTTGCGTAAATTTCGTTGAAAGCGTCCACAAGTTCGCTTACCACAAACGGCTGACCCTTCACCTCGTTGAATTGGAACGGCACAAAACCGTCAACTTTCATACGGAGGTAGCCCGCAAACTGTCCGAGGTTTTGTTCGGCAACTACGACCTTCTTGTATTTCATCAATACTTCGGAGGTGTTTTTGGGCAACGGGTTGATGTACTTGAACTGTGCGAGGGCAACCTTCTTGCCGGCGGCGCGCATTTCGTCCATTGCGGCGTGGAGGTGTCCGTATGTGGAGCCAAAACCAACGATGAGCAATTCGGCGTCGTCCTTGTCGCCCTGTACCTCAACATCGGGCACTGCAATGCGGGCGATTTTTTCGGCGCGTTTGCGGCACATAAGGTCGTGATTTTCAGGATTTGTGGAGATAGCGCCGGTCTTGTCGTCTTTTTCGAGACCGCCAAGAATGTGCGTGAAGCCCTTGCGACCCGGCACTGCCCAATAGCGAACCATGTCCTCGTTCCTCATGTAAGGCGTCCACTTGCCGAGGAGTTCCTCTGGCACGTAGGGAGGATTGATTGCAGGATAGTCGGCAAGGTTCGGGAGTTTGAATGCAGCCGAGCCGTTGCCCAAGAATGCGTCCGTGAGCAAGATGACGGGGGTCATGTGTTCGAGGGCGATTTTGCAAGCGTCGTATGCCGCGTCAAAACAATCGGTGGGGCTGAGAGCCGCAATTACAGGCATCGGCGATTCACCGTTGCGACCGTAGAGTGCCTGCAAGAGGTCGGTCTGTTCCGATTTGGTGGGCAGACCTGTTGCGGGGCCGCCGCGCTGTACGTCGAGTACTACCAATGGAAGTTCCAGGATGACAGCCAAGTTCATAGCCTCGGATTTCAGGCAGATGCCGGGTCCCGAAGTAGATGTAGCCGCCAATGCGCCTGCAAACGATGCGCCGACAGCCGAGGAGCAACCTGCGATTTCGTCCTCGCACTGCACAGTGATAACGTCCAAAGACTTGTGCTTGGAAAGTTCGTGCAAGATGTCGGTAGCGGGAGTGATGGGGTAGGAGCCGAGGTAAAGACGGAGACCTGCCTTCTCAGCCGCTGCAATAAGACCGTATGCTGTGGCCTTATTGCCGGTGATATCCATATAACGTCCCTTAACCTTGTTTTTGGATTCGATGCGATATACGTTGGTGGCACTGCTGTGCGTATTGTGTCCGTAGTCGTAACCTGCCTGAATCACTTTTATATTAGCCTCGGCAACGCCCGGCTTCTTTGCAAATTTTTCTTTGAGGAAGTTGAAGGCGATTTCGAGATTGCGGTCGAATAGCCAGCAAACCAATCCGAGGGCGAACATATTGCGGCATTTGAGGATGCTCTTGTTGTCCATGCCCGAATCGGCGAGGCAGTCCTTCACCATCGAGGTAAGCGGGCAGAGGATTACGCGGTCGGGGTCAATGCCCATCTCGCCGAGGTAGTCCTCAGTCTGAAACTGCGCCTTCTGCAAGTCGGCAGCCTTGAAACTGTCGGTATCGACAATAATCGTGGCGTTAGGCTTTGCATATTTATACTGAGTTTTGAGCGCGGCGGCGTTCATGGCAACGAGTACGTCGCACTTGTCGCCGGGGGTGTAAACTTTTTCCGCGCCGATATGCACCTGAAAACCCGAAACGCCAGTCAACGAGCCCTGCGGGGCGCGGATGTCGGCGGGATAGTCGGGGAAGGTGCTGATGCTGTTACCTACTGTGGCAGAAATCGTTGAGAAGATATTGCCGGCGAGCTGCATACCGTCGCCCGAATCTCCCGAAAACCTTACTACCACACTGTCCAAATTCTCTATTTTTAAATTTTCTGACATATTGTTTGTAATGATTTTTTGTTTTCAGAATTATGCCGCAAAGATACGTTTTATTCTTTAAGTAATCGTTAATTAAACCGCATTTTTTTTGAATATTAATGCAATATAAGTAAAACACGTAATTTTTTAAACCTTCCCCACTTTCCGCCGTCAAACACCCGAAACAAAAACATCACATAATTATGAAAAAAATTCTATTTATCCTTACGGCGATGGCCGTAGTATTTTCGCTGAGCCAATGCAACAGCAACGGCGGCGACAAAGGCGACACCAATTCCGAGTGTTGCCAAACCACAGAAAACCAAGTCATTAAAGCGATAATGGAACGTCGCAGCATCCGCAAGTACAAGGACACGCCTGTGGAGCACGAGAAACTCGCCACAATCGTAAAATGCGGCATCAACGCCCCGAGCGGCATCAACAAACAGCCGTGGGAAATCCGCGTCGTTGAAAGTCAGGAACTTATCAACCAAGTGAACGAGGTTTATAAGAAGGCTAACCCCGACATTATAGAAAAAGATCCGTCGTTCAAAAATATGTTCCGCAACGCACCAAACCTCATTTGCGTAGCAACTGCACAGGGCGGCAATCTTGATTGCGGACTTTTGGGCGAAAATATGATGCTCGCCGCACAGTCGATGGGTCTCGGCACGTGCTGCCTCGGCGGTCCCGTGAGGTTCATCAAAGACAACGCCGACGCAAAATTCTTCCTTGACAAACTCGGATTTTCAGAAGGTTACGACCTGATTTACATCCTTGCCATCGGCTATCCTGACGAAAGCCCCGACGCCAAACCGAGGGACGAAAGCAAGGTTAAGTACATCAAATAAACGTACAAAATCCCCTAAAATTCCGGCACGGGTTCGTTATAAAGTTTTGTAAAAACCTCCCGCGCCGGAATATATATTATGTTGCCATTCTCGTCGCTCTGCACAACAGTTTGGTTAAGCATCGCCTTCTGTTTCAGCGTTTTATATTCGGCAATTTCCAAAGCCTTTTTTAATAATTCTTCTTCTTGATTATTCATAATTTTTGATTGTTTTAAAGATTGATGGGATATAAATTGTAACATCGTCACCGTTCTTTTTGGCGATAATTTTTCGAGGATTTTCTGCATTGTCAATTATCATCCAATAATCAACTATCGGCATATAAATCTCAAAAAGATTTTTGATACCGGCAAAATACCGTCTGAAAATCACGTCGTTAGGAATATTATGACCGCCTTCCTTCACGCGTTGCGCAACACGTGCGGCGGCAAATTCGGGCGACGGCAACCAAAAATACAAAAGTTGCACATAAAATCCTTTTTCGTGCGCTTTCGCCACAAGTTTTTGATAACTTTTGGTTGAAAGCGTAGTTTCAATCGCAAAACTTTCGTCTTGGTCGAGGAGATATTCAATACGTTCAAGCATCAACCTACCTGCCTGAATAGCAACGCTTTCAGGGTTGAACGGAGAAAGCCCCCTCGCAATTTCGTCGGCATTCACAAACTCCTTGCAGTCCAAAATTTCTGGCAAAATTGTAACAGATGCCGTCGTCTTTCCGGCACCATTGCAACCCGAAATTATGTAAAGTTTTTTTGATGGCATAATTGAATGTATAATAATTCCACAAAGGCAAAAATAACTAATCTTTTTTTCATAATCAAAAAAAATTTTGCACCATCCCAAAATTATCCGTATTTTTGCGACGGAATTAAACGTATCAAAAATTTTTCTACAATGGGAAAACAAACAGACAGAATTAATCAGATGGAGGCGCATCTTGACACTTTGATTGCCGCCAATAAACAGTTAATCAGCGCGTTGGAGACTTTCAAAAATGCGCAGGATGCTTACGTTGCGCTCGATGAATATTACAACAGCAAACTTTGGCGCAAGGATTTCGACGACGACCAAAACGGCAAAATCCCCGCCGAAATCAAGCGCGGCGTACTCTCGGAAGACGGTGTGTACAACGCACTTACCGACTACAAGGCATCATGTTTTGACGCGTTGGAGGCGATGGCAATGCTGTTGAAAAAGATTTAGGACTTGCGCCCCGCAATTTCCCGCAGCCCGTTGTCGCTGATTTGTTTAAGGAAATCCTGAAACGTTTCGATAACTAATTCGTCGTCCGCAACTTGCTTGTTTACAGAGGTTTTGGCGAGCCTGTAAAGTTGTGCAAAAACTGTGTAACGCAATCGCGAAAGCAACGACCGCTCTATCCAATATCCAAATTCGCAATTTGGGATTTTTGAGAGCAAACGTCTCATTTTCAGGTACATTGCCAAACCGTCGGCGGTGTCGTGCCAAATGTCTGTGAAGATGTAGTCGTATTCGTTGCTCTCGGCTGACAAACTCTCGGCATATTCAAACGCATCGGCTTCTACAACCTTTATTTTCTGGGCGTTAGGAAATTGCGGCAACAAATCCGAATTGAAAAGTTCGATGATTTTTGGGTCTTTTTCAACGATTGTAACGGATTTCACCGACTTCTTGCCCGATGCCATAAACGCAAAATATCCCAATCCCAAACCAAACGCGAGGACATTGCCGTGCGCGTTTTCGATATGGGGCTGCATCGTGAGGATTTCGCTCGGTTTCACCGCCATCCATTCGCGCCCTTCCTGCAAAACCGCTGGAAAACTAAACTCTTCCTCAAAAAATCCAATCTGCGGAATCTCCTTAAAATCAGACGTTTGCACGGGTTCATCGAACACAAACGCTTCACACGGCGCATAACTCAACATTTTCAATTCCCAATCGCCAAGAGTTTTTTGTGGAAATTTAATGGTGCGCAAATATGGGTCGCCAGCGAAGTCATTAGCGTCCAACTTCTTGATACTCCGCATAATATAATCGTCAAAAAACTGTTTGTGGGCATCATTTTCGTTGATTTCCATACCGCAAGCCGACGCCACCAACATTGCATACGCCAGCGACGGCTCCATATCATAGCCGCCGACTATCTTTTGCAACATATCGGGACGTATAAGCCGCTCATTTTTAGTAACATAATTCGCCAAAAGATCCATCGCCTCGCCATTATTGAGCATCGTGTCGTTAAGAATCTCCAAGCGTTTTTTGTCAAATTCGTCTAACTTTATAATCATTTTTCACATCAATTTGTGCCACCTTCGGTGGCGATTTTCAACATAAATTTAAGCGAATTATAACGAATTAAAACGAATTATCTCTAATAAAAATTCGTTTTAATTCATTGAAATTCATTTTAATTTTCGTTCAAAAAAACATGTCGCCGCAAGACGACGACATGTTTAAATTACATTGAAATGCCGCAGCGCGTTTGCGATTCCGTCATCATCCACGGACGTCGTTACATAATCCGCGTGATGCTGGACGCCAGGCATTGAGTTGCCCATTGCGACGCCGATGCCGGCTTTTTGGATGATGGGAATGTCGTTGCCACCGTCGCCAAATGACATTGTATCAGCGATTTGTATGCCGAGATAATTGGCAACGGCTTCGAGTCCCTTGCCCTTGTCGGCATGGATGGAAGTGATGTCAACAAATTCCGGCGACCACCGTCCCGCGACGCAAGTTTCAACCGTAGGCATCAAAATTTTTTCGTGTGCAACATCAAAAAACGACGTTATCTGCATAATGTCCTGTTCCAAAATTTCGTCGATAGGTATCCTATTGACATCCACTGGGATATGCAGCCCTACATTAAACACTTTTTCAACCACGGGTTTATGGTTGAAAACAGAAAAATCGTCCGTACTCATCAAAATCGTCGGATAGTCATATTTGCGTGCGTCGTCGAGGAGTTTATTGACGTCGGATTTGCTAATGTGATGTTTCACGACAGGCACGCCGCCCACATCCACCAATGCGCCATTGTTGGTGATGTAGCCGTCAATCAACGGGCGGATAACGTCAAGATTGGACGTCAAAAACGCCTTCGGTCGCCCCGTAGAAATAAAAATTTTAACGCCATTTTCCTTGGCAATCTTCAACGCCTCCACCGTACTATCAGGTATCAAATGCGTCTCAAAACTCACCAACGTCCCATCAATATCAAAAAATAAAGCCTTAATCATAGTTTATATGAAAAAACAACACCTACCTTTCGGTAGATGTTGCTTAAAATACTGTTTATCTGTTTACTTCGATTGCGATTGCAACCATTCGTGTGCGCCGGCGGCGGCTTTGCGGCCATCGCCCATTGCGAGGATTACGGTTGCGCCACCGCGAACGATGTCGCCGCCCGCGAAGATGTCGGGGATGTTGGATTGGTTGTTTTCGGGGTTGACGATGATTGTGCGGCGTTTTGGGTCAACATTGAGACCTTCTACAGCCGACGTGATGATTGGGTTGGGAGAAACGCCCACTGCAACCACAACGCCATCACAGTCAACGAGATATTCGCTGCCTTCTACGGGCACGGGGCTGCGACGACCCGAAGCGTCAGGCTCGCCGAGTTCCATCTTCTGAATCTTGGCTTGCTTTACGCGCCCCTTCTCATCGGCGATGTACTCTACAGGATTGTTAAGCGTCATAAACTCAACTCCTTCCTGTTTTGCGTGGTGAACCTCTTCGAGACGGGCGGGCATTTCGCTCTCGCTGCGGCGATAGACAATCATAGCGTGTTCTGCACCGAGACGCTTTGCGGTACGTACTGAGTCCATTGCGGTGTTGCCACCACCAACAACGATGATGTTTTTGCCTTTCAGGACGGGCGTATCGTACTCAGGATCAGCGGCGTGCATCAGGTTTACGCGAGTGAGGTACTCGTTGGACGAGAAAACGCCGTTGGAGTTTTCGCCCGGAATGTTCATAAACCTCGGCAGACCTGCGCCGGCAGCAATGAAGAACGCCTTAAAACCGCGCTCCCTCAAAGTTTCGAGAGTGATGGTGCGGCCAATGATGGTGTTAGCCACAAACTTAACGCCCATCTTGGTGAGGTTGTTGATTTCGGCGTCAACGATTTTCTTGGGCAGACGGAACTCGGGAATACCGTATTTCAACACGCCACCAATCTCGTGAAGTGCCTCATATACAGTAACATCGTAGCCGAATTTAGCCATATCAGCCGCCCACGCCAACGATGCGGGACCCGAACCAATGGCGGCAACCTTGATGCCGTTTGGCTTTGCAACCTCGGGCACTGACATCTTGCCGCTCTCGCGCTCGTAGTCGGCAGCAAAACGCTCCAAATAACCGATTGCAACAGCCGGTTTTTTGAGTTTCTGAGTGTAGAAACATTGGCTTTCACATTGTTTTTCCTGCGGGCAAACGCGGCCGCAAATTGCAGGAAGTGTAGAAGTTTCCTTGATTACGGAAGCCGCGCCGAGGAAGTCCTCAGCCTCGATTTTCTTGATGAATTTTGGGATGTTGACATTGACGGGGCAGCCGGTAACGCAGGTCGGGTTGGCACAATCGAGGCAGCGGTGAGATTCCTTAACCGCCATTTCGACCGTGAGACCGAGGTTTACTTCCTTGTTGTTGCTGCGACGCTCCACTGCGTCCTGCATCGGCATCTCCACGCGTTCCATGTTGGTGCGCTCCTTTGCCGGTATCGTTTTGCGGAGGTCCACACGCCACTGTTGCTCCCTCTCTGATTTATAATCTGTCATTTTAATTTCCTGATTTGATGTATGTTATTAAATAACGTACCGCCGGTGGCGGCATTTTTTTTAAACAAAAATTACCGTCAATTTTTTCGTCAATTAACATCAATTTTTTTTATAAATTGACGATAATTGATGTGTAATTCACGAAAATTTTCGTTAAAAAACAAACGCCGTAAGGCGTTTATTGACGTTTAGAGTGAGTTTTTGTAAGCCTCAAACGCTTCTTTTTCCTGATCCTTGTAGCCGCCCATACGCATCAACATCTCGTTGAAATCGACCTTGTGGGCGTCGAACTCGGGACCATCCACGCATACGAAACGTGTCTTGCCATCGACCTTTACGCGGCAAGCACCACACATACCCGTGCCGTCCACCATAATTGTGTTGAGGCTGACCACTGTGGGAATCTCGAACTTCTGCGTAGTCAACGCACAGAATTTCATCATAATAGCGGGGCCTATCGCAACACAAAGATCAACCTTTTCGCGAGCGATAACGTCCTCCATACCCTTTGTTACGAGGCCTTGCTTGCCGTAAGAGCCATCGTCGGTCATAATGATTACCTCGTCGGAATACTTGCGGATTTCGTCTTCGAGGATGATGAGACTCTTGTTGCGTGCTGCGAGGATGGAAACAACGCGGTTGCCTGCTTCCTTCATTGCCTGTACAATCGGCAACAACGGCGCAACTCCCACGCCACCGCCGCAAGCCAACACTGTACCCACCTTCTCGATGTGCGTCGGGTGTCCGAGCGGGCCTACAACGTCGTGGATGTAGTCGCCCTCGTTCAATGCGGCGAGTTTGTAGGTGCTAACGCCAATGCGCTGAGCCACAATGGTTATCGTGCCGCGCTCCTCGTCTGCCTTGGCAATCGTGAGCGGCACACGCTCGCCCTTTTCGTCGAGCCTGATGATTACGAAATTGCCCGGCTTGCGCGACTTGGCAATTTCAGGAGCCTCCACCTCAAACATCACAACGTTCTCCGAAAAAAACTCCTTCTTTACTATTTTATTCATTTATGATTTGATTGTGTTTAATATTTATTAATCAATGTTTTACTTACCAAACAGCCGCCACATTTGCAGCCGACTTGCCAATCTCCCAAACTCGCCAACCCATTCGGCTTATCAACGTAGAAAATGTCTCCTTGTCTTTTGAGGGGACATCGAGTTGATACCTGTCGATGGATGTCTCGTCGTCATCAATATAATCGTCAACATCGAAGAAATAATCCTTCTCAGGCAGCATATCTTCCGTAATTTCAGAAGGTTGCAGTTGCTTAACAGCGGTTATTTGCTTGTCTTTAACAATTACAAGAAACACTGCGTTCTCTGTTTCAGGATTCAAATAGGCATCGCGGAGATCCAATTTCCCTGCAATATAAGTGTCAAGTCTCTGCTTTGAAATCTGAACTCCAATGTATTGGAATCTATTGACATCATCGTACGCAAATAATAGGCACAAATAATGTGTTCCCACAGCATCGTCTCCAACGAAAATCTGCGGAAAGTCATAGTAATCCAATACCTTATTAAGTGTCAATGTTCTCATTTACTGCAACATTTTTAAATTGTCAATACTAAAATGTTTGGTTCTCCACCACGTATAGTGCGACAAATGTTTTCCTGACTGTTTGAGCACCCCATCAACTTCATCCAATTTTATAGCAATTATGCCTTTGAACCTGCTATAAAAAGGGGATTTTAATTTTTTACGAGCATTTTTTTCGCCGTCAATAATTGAAAGACCAATTGCCAACGGTAAATCATCGCCCCAATCCTTATAAGGCGCAAGTTCTACGTAACTCTTGAAATCACCGGCGTCATATCGGTCTGCATATCTCGCCAAACGGAAAAACGGGTGGTTATGCGCCACCACAATATCCTCCGGCGGACATCCGACAGGCATATCACACGTCCATTCAGGCTGATATTCAGCAATATAATCAGTTAATTTACAAGCCTTTAACATATCATTTTTTATTATTTATAATTCATAATGCATAATCAGACTTCCGGCGGATGCCCAATTATGCATTATGCATTACTGCATTACGCATTGTCAACGTATCTGTGCTCCCAACTGTTTCTCAAACTGTGAGCGGAGGTTTTCCATCATCTTGTCTATCTCCTTGTCAGTGAAGGTCTTGTCGGGATTTTGGAACGTGAACGAAACAGCATAACTCTTCTTGCCGTCGCCAAGTTTTTCATTGATATAGACGTCGAAAATGTTTACCTCTTTAAGGTACTGTTTCTCAGTCTTTTGGGCGATGCGCTTGATGTCCTCAAATTTCACCTTCTTGTCGAGCAACAGGGCAAAATCACGCTTCACTTCCGGGTACTTGGAAACCTGTTTGTATTTGATTTCCTTGGGCACAAAACGCAACACGTTGTCCCAATTGAACTCCGCGAAATACACTTCTTGGTCGATGTCAAACTTTTTGAGAATCTGACGATTAACCGAGCCAAACTCAACCAAAACATCGCGTCCCATCGTGTACGTGAGACCGTAAGCAAAGATGTCGTCTTTCTTAGTTTCGTCGGCGCGGACGCTCTCCATATTGTAGCCCAAACGCTCCAAAACATTGTGCACGTAGGTCTTCAAGAAGAAGAAATTGGTCTTCATCTCGACGGTCATGTGGTTGACAGTCTGATTGATGCCGCTTTGTACAATCATCAGATGGTTCTCAAAATTGTAGTCAGCGAGACGACCCTTGTTGTCGGATTTTTGGAGTCCCTTGTACCAAATATTGCCAAATTCGTAGAGTTTTATCGAATCGTTCTTTTGGTTGATATTGAAGGCAACCGACTCCAACGCGCCAAACAACAGCGTCATCCTCATCGCGTTCAACTGTTGCGAAAGCGGGTTCTTCACGAGGACTACATTCTCAGGCTTGTAGGATTCGAGATTGTCGTAATATGCGCTCTGTGTCAACGAGTTGCACATTGCCTCGCAATAGCCGTTGTCGCTGAGATAGTCGCTTATTTTGGTCTGAATCTTGTTTTTGTCGGGCTTTGCGGCGTAAGACAGCACCGAATGAACGGTCGTGGGGATTTCCACGTTGTCATAACCGTAAATCCTCAAAATCTCCTCGGCGACGTCGCAATTTGCAGTAACGTCAACGCGGTAGGTCGGGGCTTTTACAATTATCTGATTGTCATTGCTTTCCACAATCTCAAAATCCAACGACTTCAAGATGCCGATTACCTTGTCGTGAGGAATCTGTTTGCCAATGATGCGGTCAAGATATTGATAATCAAGCGTTATCACTTTCTTCTCAACCGGCGTGGGATATACGTCGATGATTTCGGACGAAATCTCGCCGCCCGCAACTTCCTTGATTAACATTGCGGCGCGTTTCAAGACCTCAACGGTCATCGACGGGTCGCAACCGCGCTCAAAATGGAAGGCTGCATCGGTATGAAGATTGTGCCTTTTGGCTGATTTTCTGATGCTTACAGGATTGAAACAAGCACTCTCCAAGAACACATTTTGGGTATTGTCGGAGATTCCCGAATCCAATCCGCCAAAAACGCCAGCCATACACATCGGCTCCTCGGTGTTGCAAATCATCAAATCCTCGGCGGAGAGTTTGCGCGTCTGTTCGTCGAGCGTTACAAACTCTGTTCCTTCCGGCAAAGTCTTGACAATCACCTTGTTGCCTTTGATTTTGTTGGCATCAAAAGAGTGCAGCGGCTGACCATATTCAAAGAGGATGAAGTTGGTGACGTCCACAACATTGTTGATGCTCCTCAGACCAATCGCCTCGATGTCGCGCTTCAACCAATCGGGCGACGGTTTGATAGTTATGTTGCTGATAGTCAAACCCGAATAACGTGTGCAACGATCCTTGGCTTCCACTTCCACAGGAATTGTGCGGCTCGTGTTGTCAACCTTGAAATTGGACGTGTCGGGGAGTTTCAACTCGATGCCCGGCACTGCGCCGTTGTTTTTCAAGAAAGCGTAAATGTCTCTTGCACAGCCGATATGGTGTGCGCCGTCGATGCGGTTTGGCGTGATGCCAATCTCAAAAACGGTGTCGCTCTCCACGTGGAAAATCTCAGCCGCCGGAGTGCCAACCTTGGTGTCGGCGGGCAACACGATGATGCCGTCGTGCGAGGTTCCAACGCCGATTTCGTCCTCGGCACAAATCATTCCCTCGCTCACCACGCCGCGAAGTTTTGACTTCTTGATAGTGAACGACTTGTCGCCGTCATAAAGCACCGTGCCGATGGTGGCAACGATTACCTTTTGCCCGGCTGCAACATTGGGCGCACCGCACACAATATTTAATAAAGCGTCGCCGCCCACGTCCACTGTCGTTACGTGCATGTGGTCGCTGTCGGGATGTGGCACGCAGGTCTTCACCTCGCCCACAACGAGACCTTTGAGGCCGCCCTTGATGGATTCGGACGTTTCCGCGCCCTCCACTTCAAGGCCAGTGCTCGTCAAAATCTTGGCAACAGCCTCCGCGTCAAGGTCGCAATTCAGGTATTTTTTCAACCAACTATATGATATTTTCATTCTATTTTGATGATTATTAATGTCTATAATTACAATTTCGCAAAATTAGAAAAAAAAATTGAAAGTGCGAGTGAGAATTTGAAAAAAGAGATAAAAATATTTTGAAGATACGATTTTTTTGAGTAATTTTGACGAAAACATTCCCTCATAAAAGTGTTTTTTTTAAATTATTCCCTCATAAAAGTGCAGTCTTTTTGATTATTCGTTCAGAAAAATGTCGTTGAAAGTCAAGGCTGAAGAAAACGTAAAAAGCAAGTCGCTACATACTTTTGTGGACTAGCAACCTTCAATCAATAAAGGAGAGAGAGCTTCGTTGAAACAATTTGCCGACCAAGAATGGATGGAGAATATACAGCTCGTAGCTGTAGGTGCGTATTTCACAAAGAGGACGGAATAAAAGAATACGGCACGCACCTCGTGTGCGCGCCTATTCCAAAAACGATATATCGCCAACAGTAATGTTGTCTTGTAGCGAGATTGAGGTATCAAATTTTATTACATTATCACCATCGAAAAGTACAAGTCCGTAATATTCAAAGATAATATTTAGGAAATTCATTGCATTATCAGAATAATCAAGTTTTACGTCATCCAACAATTGCCATAATTTTACTATAACACATTCGTCCGTCCTGATAACGTAAAGTTTGATATATTTAATTAACGAATATTTTCGTTTGTTCCATTCACTTTTAGAACATTCTTTAACATCATCAAAGATTTTTAGCGCAGAAATATATGGGTCAGACACAGCCAATAAATCATTGTAATACAGTGTTAAATAATTAATAAATTGCAATTGGTTGTTTTTTCCCTTTTGCTTAATCTGCATCTTTTTGAAAAAATCCAGCAAATCTATAGCCGTTATATACATTTCAGTATCAAACGGAGTATTATCCTCGGAACTATCTTCAACTAATTCATTTCCATTTTCTTCCTCATTTTCAATAGCATCGACTTTTTTAATCATTTCGAAAAAATTGTCATATATACCTTCTTCATCTTTGAGGGTGAAATACAAAATTTTCCCTTCTTTTTGGGCTAATTGAATTGAAGTATATTGTACAGCATTTTTATAATAAAAACAGGTCAATCTATAAAAAAAGAGAATCTGTTCCAATACGACAATATCAGAATTGCATTTTTCAAGCAATGTATCCGCTTTATAAATAAAGGTTTGCTTCTCACTGAAAAACAACAACTTCAACCTCAATTCTTTGAAAAAATAGAATTTAAGTTTTGAAAAATCATTGATGTAATTGCTTTCTGAAAAAAAGACCTTAGGATTGTCCTTGCCGGCTTCTTGCCAAAAAGCAATGTCTTTTTTCTTGTCTTCAACATCAACGCAGCCGTCCAAAAAGCGAGCTACGGTTTGGTAAAATGTTTTATAATCCTTATTCCTCCATTCAGGCGAGATAAAGGCACACTCCTTTTCCCAAACCGTTCTGATAAACGGTTCTTGTTTTTGTGCGCCCAAATCCATTTCAAATATGACTCGCGCAATGTCCTGTGGTGTGTAAAACAAATCCTTGTAATCCATTACTTATCGTTTTTGATTGAGTTGCAATTTCTGCATAGGCATTGCAAATTCTCCAAAACAGACTTTCCTCCTTTGTTCATCGGAACGATGTGATCTATTTGGAGATAGAACTTGCTGTTGAAAGTACGACCGCAATTTGCACACTTGAAATTACCGTCGGACGTCCGTGCTTTTTTGAAAACTTCATCGTGTAGTTTGCGATAAAGTTTCGGCTCTTTCTGCATAATCTCGTAAAGTGTGAAATCTTCAATTGATTTCATATCATACTTTACGTTGTCCTTTTTTTGTTCATAAAGGTCGGGGCGTGAAATCTTTTCGATTTCAGTTTTGACAGCATTACGAAAATTGATTTCCCTCGGGAAAAACAATTTTATAATATTATGGTCTGCATTGTTCCAAACCTGATTCAAATAATTGTCCTGCGCCCTCAGTCCCATATCTTTATCGTATATCTCTTGGGCAATCTTGCTGACGTCCAACTGTTTGCGAATTTGTTCGTCAATCGAATAGAACGTCGGAACTTCGCCCGTGTAAGCAAAATACTTGATGAGATTCTTTACATCTTTGGAATCATACGGAGGAACCATATAATCAGAAAAATAATTCAAGGCGATAAACTCTTCCATATCATTGAGTTTGCCATTCTTCAAGTCCTCCATTTCGTCAACACCGAAATCTTTGAAAATCTGCGGAAGATTTTTCAGCAAATTTTCATAGTATTTGCGGCTGAGATCATAAACCATCACCTGACAGAATTTTTCCACACCTTCGTTTTCGCCGTCATTTTCTTCAACATAGCGGAATGAATACATTCCTACGGGAATGCGCTGTTCAAACGGCAGGGCTTCAAGTTCGCTCGTGTCGATATTTTCATCGAGAATTTTTGCAAACTCCTCAACTTTTGAAATTTGCACGTAACGCATATTTTGATTGCGGTAGGCATTTTCAGAGTCGTCAAACGAGTTCACACCGTCGAAAACGGCTTCGGGGCTTGCCCACGAAATCTGATTTTCGTCCCAATTGTCAATAAACGAAACAATATAAGCCTCAGGTGTGCCGCCCGCTTTCACACCGCGCAAAGCACGTCCCACCATCTGTGTCATCAACGCAATCGAAACCGTAGGACGCGCAAGGAAAACAGTCTGTGTTTGAGGAACATCAACCCCCTCAGTCAAAATGTTGACATTAATCAGAACGTTTAGTTCGCCATTTCTGAACTTTTCAATATTAATTTCGTTGTCTTTCTGACTGATTGTTATTCCCAAATCGTTTTTAACGGCGGATATTACATACGCAGATTTTACGCCACGCTCAGTGAAAATCTTATTGAGCGCAATAGCGTGCCATATATTAATGACAAAAACAATTGTCTGTTTGTAGCGTTCTTTATTTTCAATATACTTATTGACAATCAACTGATTACGAGCCGCATTTTTAGCAATTTTTTCTTGAATATCCGCAGGTAATTGGTCAAAATTGTTGAGTTTTTCCAATGCTTCAAGACCGAGCGCCTGTGTATAATCCTCGTTTGTTTCATAACGTTCAAAAATCGGTTTTGACAATATCTGCCTGTTAATCAAATCTTTAAGACCGATTTGATATGCCCTGCCGCTCGCATTCCTTACAAAAACGCCGTCTTTTGAAATACCATCGCAAAAAATCTTTTCCAAAAGTCCCGCTTCTCCTTCGGCTGTTCTGAACGGTGTGGCAGTCAAACCAATTAGTTTCAGATTCTTGACCTTTGCTTTGATGTGGTCAATAACTTTTCTGTATGTTTTTGCAACTGCGTGATGTGCCTCGTCAATCACAAGATAAATCATATCCTGATTTTCGAGCCATCTATCAAGTTGTGCCAAATTTTGATTCCTTCCAAGCGTATCCTTGCCAACAACAAGCAAATCGTCGGTTGGTTGAATGTTGCAAATTCTGTCGTGCGACGATGCACCCGAAACTATTCGGTATCTGAAAGAGGTTTTGTTTGTCAAAGCATTTGCAAACGCCTGTTCCTGAAATGTTTCCGCTGCCTGATTCAATAAAAACTGACGATGCGCAAGCCAAAGCACCTTATGATTTTTGTTGATGGCATTTCTGAGAAGCCAAACCGTTGCGGTATATGTTTTTCCTCCGCCAGTCGGTAAGACAACGAGCGTAGAATAATTGTCATTTTTATTAACGATGTCAAGGCATTTCTGCGCATCAATTTGATGTTCATACGGTTGCCTTGTATTTTGCGTTTCGATGCGGTTAATCAAACCACTCGATTTTACTTCAAATTGTCTATCCATAATTAGATATGTTTATGCTGCAAATATAGATATAATTTTGAAAAGGGAAAAATCAAACCAAAAATTTTGTTTTTCCAAAAAAAATTCCAAGCATTTTAACCCATAAAAAATTTTTCCAATCATTGCATTTTAGTTAAATTTGCATCTCAATTAAAAAGGTAAAGGATATAATTATGGACGAATCTATCCGCGAAAAAAAAATCTACCGCGTTACGCTCAAAGGCAGCGCGGTGAATGTGGTTTTGCTGGTGTCCAAATTTGTGGCGGGCATCGTGGGCGGGGCGGCGGCGATGATTGCCGACGCGGTGCACTCGTTGTCGGACTTTCTGACTGATTTTGTTGTGGTTATATTCGTGAAACTCAGCGCAAAACCACAGGACGAAGACCACGACTACGGCCACGGCAAATATGAAACGTTGGCGACGGCTTTCATCGGAATTTTGCTGTTTTTCGTGGGCGCAATGATAATGTACAACGGCGCAATGAGCATTTACAGCGCGTTCAAGGGCGAAGTTTTGCCCGTGCCGGGGGCTGTGGCGTTGATTGTTGCATTGATGAGCATCGCACTCAAAGAATGGGCGTACAGATTCACCGTGAAAGTTGGCAAAGAAGTTGATTCACAGGCTGTTATTGCAAACGCTTGGCATCATAGGACTGATTCATTTTCATCGGTTGCAACGGCGGCGGGAGTTGGCGCGGCACTGATTTTGGGCGAAAAATGGGCGGTCTTAGACCCTGTTGCGGCGGTTTTGGTGAGCGTTTTCATCATAAAAACCGCATACGATTTGATATGTCAGGCAGTGGGCGAACTATTGGAAAAAAGCCTTCCGCCCGACGTGGAGGAACGCATCATCAAAATTGCAGAATCAGAGCCGGAAGTTTCTGACATTCACGGACTTAAAACCCGTCGCATCGGTAGCCGCATCGCCATTGAAATGCACCTACGTATGCCCGGCGACATATCTCTCTACCACGCGCACTGCCACGCCTCAAACATCGAGGACGCCCTCAAAAACGAGTTCGGCACCACGACGCACATATCGTTGCACTTTGAACCGAAAAAAATAGACGGGAAATATCAAGAGCCTGAAAAAAAGGTATAGATTAATTTCTACAAATCATCAACATCATCCTTTGAAAGCCCTGTAATGCCACAAATTTCATCGACAGCATAACCACGTTCCTTCATTCGAGATGCAATTTTGAACATTTCGTTCTCCACAGATTCAACGTAATCATCAGGAATTGCGACCCATTTGTCCCAATCAGTCTCAGCAAGATATTTTTCCACTTGCTTGCGGAGTTCGGGAATCGAATTAACGGCCGTGTCATATAACGTCTCTGATACAACATTAGCATAATCGTGTACCAAAATATGACGCATACCCTGAATGATTTTCCACGGCGTTTTTGGATGTGAATCTTTGAATGCCTTAGTCAGTTTGTACACTGCCTCACCAACAATCTCCACATTTTTCATAACAGAATAGTAGGTTCGTTTGTCTGCAACAAGCGTCTCCAACGAATAGCCTTGGATGAGCACCGTTACATTGTTGGAATATTCTATTATATCCTCCAACCTGCCCTTATCTCTTGCTCGTTCTCTCATAAATTAAAATTTTATCACGATTAGCACTCTCCACGGCATACGGACGAAGTGAGCCTTCCTCCACTAAATCTACTTCGCGTCCGAGCAATTCCTTCAAATCCATATACATTCCGCCGTGAGTGAAAAGTGTGAATGGTTTGCCGGAACGGTCAGGCACAAAGAGAATATCGACATCGCTGCGCGGCGTCTCCTCGCCACGTGCGTATGAACCAAACAGCCAAGCCTTTAAGACAGGTTGCGTCTTGAAATAGTCGGCTACAATTTTCTTGATTTCAGCGGTATTCATAATGCGCGTAGTTTTGAAAATTACAGTTGCAAATATAAAACAATTATTTGGTAATGCAACTTTTTGATGCAAAAATTTTTACGCAATTTCTTTCATCATCACTCCATCTCCCTCAACTGCGCCTCCACCTCCGCGCACAGCCGCATCTCAAACCCTGCCTTACGCGCCTCCTCGATGGGTCGCGTGTAGAGATAATAAATTTCCATTGGACGGCGGAAGTCGTAATCGAGTTTCATACTTGGATAATACGGCACCATCACCTTTGTCATCTCAATCATCTTGTCGGCAAAAGTATAATCCAAATTCTTGACACCCAATGCATTGGCGGCATCAATCACTTCCTTCATTTGGTCATAAATCAGCGAGCCGTACTGCGCGAGAAGTTCCTGAGTGTTGGCATTTTTCACGACCGACATACCATTGAAAGGCATATTCCAAACCGCCTTCCGCCACCGCGCTTCGTGATATTCAACCTCGTGCGCATCAACGCCCGACTGTTGCAAATCGTTGATTAACTGCCTGATTTTCTGAGGGTTTTTACAATTATAATTGCCAATATTGATGCTGCCATAGCACTGATGGTCAACGACACCGGGCTTGGTCTTCGACGAACAGATGAACGCAAGGCCGGCGGCAGTCTCCACGTCTGGAAACTCGCGCACCAAATCCTGTTCAAGTCCGATGCCGTTTTGAATAAGCAACACAAGCGTCCCAGGCTGGAGTAGGGGAGTGAGCACCTTATATAATAGCGATTCGTTGACAGATTTCAACGCCACAAGCACCACATCGGATTTGGGCATCTTGGAGGTGTCGTTGTAGGCATTCACATTGTCGATATGAAAATCTCCATTGCAAGAATTTACCTGCAATCCGTGTTCACGAACATATTGATAATCAGAATGAAAGAGAAAATGCACCTCTTTACCAGCGTTTGCGAGGCGACCACCATAATAGCCGCCCACCGCGCCCGTTCCAATCACTGAATAAATCATATTTTTAGGAATTAATATTTTCAACAATAGCAAAATTTTTGGTTCCGTCAGCCTCCGGCGAAAGCGGCACCAATGTCCGTTTGAATCCAATGGTTTTGCCCGCCGCATTTTTCATTTTTACAAAATAATGGACGGCATATTTTGCATCATGGATTTTGTTAACATCCTCATTGTCAGCAAGTCCCGAAAGAAAATCAAACGTTTTCAAATCCTTGCCATAAAAATCGATGAAAGCATCATTGCACCATCCAACGACGCCTTTTTCAGACACAAGGCAGCACGGAAACAGCACCGAATTCAAAATCACGCCATAACTGTCAGCCTTCAATTTTTGTTTTGCAATCTCCAAGTTGTTGAGATTGATGACGTTGCCATATTCGCGGATGCGTTTGCGATACACATAATGCATCAACGCGCACACCGCCAACGCCACCAACAGCGCACAAAAATACACCGTCATCAGCACATCGTCCTCACGCGCAATCTCCTGCGTGATGTCCGACGCCCCCGACGGAATGAACTGCACATCCCGCGCCGAATCAGCGGGAGATGGGATTATTGATAATAGTCTAAACATTTTTTTCATTTTTTTCTGACTGCAAATGTAAAAAAAGTTTTTTTCCCCACAAAAAATACATACCTTTGCAAAGTCATACTTTAAAATATTCGGATAAAATAATTTTTCTCAAAAAAATCCGCAAAAAATTTGTTCATTCAAAAAATCCTTCATATCTTTGCAGCCGAAAATTTTAGTAACAACACAATTAATTTATTAAATGTTAAACAATTACGAAGCCGTTTTCATTATGACTCCCGTTTTGTCTGAGCAGCAGACAAAGGAAACGGTGGATAAAATGAAATCTGTTCTCACCGACGGCGGAGCAGAGATTGTCCACGAAGAGAATTGGGGTCTCAAAAAACTCGCGTATCCCGTTCAGCACAAGAACACAGGATACTACTACCTTCTTCAATTCAAGGCCGACCCCGCATTGATTCTCAAATTCGAGGTTGCAATGAAACGCGACGAGAAGGTATTGCGCTGGCTCACAGTGTCGCTCGACAAGCACGCACTCGAATACGCCGAGAGGCGCATCGCCAAGCGCAACGGACAACAGGCAGCCGCACAGGAAGCAGCCGAGCCCGCACAGGAAACCGCAGTAGAAACCGTTGAAAACAAGGAGGCTTAATCATGGCAGAACAGCAAGGTGAAATCAGGTTTTTGACCCCTCCCACAGTGGAAGTCAAGCAGAAGAAGTATTGCCGCTTTAAGAAGAACGGCATCAAGTACATCGATTACAAGGATCCCGAGTTCCTCAAAAAATTCCTCAACGAGCAAGGTAAAATCCTTCCTCGCCGAATCACAGGAACCTCGCTCAAATTCCAGAGAAAACTCTCCGTGGCAATCAAGCGTGCACGCCACCTCGCATTGCTGCCCTACGTAACCGATTTGTTGAAATAATAAAAGCATCAGAATCCAATGGAAATCATATTGAAACAAGATGTAGCAAACCTCGGATCCAAGGATGACATCGTAACCGTAAAGCCCGGCTACGCCAACAACTACCTCATCCCGCAGGGTTACGCAACGGTAGCTACTGAATCCGCCAAGAAGGTGCTCGCCGAAAACAAGAAGCAGCAGGCACACAAGGAGGAGAAACTCCGCAAGGACGCAACAGAACTCGCCGCTCTCATCGAGCAGAAGGAAATCAAGATTGGCGCCAAGACAAGCCAGACCGGCAAAATCTTCGGCTCTGTCAACACAATCCAGATTGCAGAAGCACTCGCCAAGAAAGGCATCGAGGTTGACCGCAAGCAAATCACCCTCCTCGACGAGGCTAACATCAAGGAAGTCGGCAAGTACAAGGCAACTATCAAACTCTACAAGGACATCAAGACAACCGTGGAATTTGAAGTTGTTTCCGAGTAATCGACATCAATAGCATACAACAATAAAAAATCCGGAGCGCAAAACAGTGCTTCGGATTTTTTTTATGAAAAAAATACGACACATTACTTAAATTTTCATATCTTTGCACCACAAAATCCTAAACAAAATACAATTATGCCAGGATACAACAACGACAAACGTACAAAACTAACAGAAATCTTCCGCGACACCCTCGACTACATCAACGAGGAGGAAGACCTATACGACTGCATCGAATACAGCAAGCGCGAATCGGAACTCATCAAGGCCGACGAATACTATGACCTTGAAACACCGTCACGCGCCGGCAAAATCAAAGTAACGCAATCAAAGACCTTTGAAGCCGCAATGCGTTACGCCGAAGACGAGGCAAACGCCGACAAACTTATCGCCGTGCTCAATTTTGCATCGGCTACGCACCCCGGCGGCGGCGTAGAATGGGGTGCGACAGCGCAGGAAGAAGACCTTTGCAGGTGTTCGACATTGTTTCCCGTATTGTCGCAGCCGAGCCTTGCGATGAGTTTTTACGAGCCAAACCGCAAAGCCCGCAACCCGCTCCACACAGACGACCTCATCTACTCGCCCGACATCGTTATCATCAAAAGCGAGGACGAAAGTTACGAACGACTCGACCCCGAAGAATGGTGCAAAGTTGACATCATCACCTGCGCCGCGCCAGACCTCCGTCCGCCGAGACCCGATAGGTTCCATCCAAACATTCAGCCCGAGCCCATCAACATCTCACGCGACGAACTCTATGAACTCCACCTCTCACGCGCACAGCACATCTTGAACGTCGCCGCCGGACAAGGCGTTGACATACTGATACTTGGCGCATTTGGATGCGGCGCATTCCAGAACGACCCAAACATCGTCGCCCGTGCATACGCCGACGCGCTCAAAGAATACGCCCAATACTTCGACGTCATCGAATTTGCAATATATTGCACACCATTCGATATGAAGAATTACAAGGCTTTCTACGACGTGTTTGGAGAGTAGGAGAGGAGTGGCAATAAAAAAACTCTACAAAATGCAAACATATCATTTTGTAGAGTTTTTTGCATTAGAGAAGATTCCATTTCAATCTGCACATTAACGCCTTTGCCGTTTCAAAATCCATCGGCAATCCGCCACTCATAGGTGTCCAATTATATTTTGGTACTAACTGTTTCAGTTCATTTGTAGATACGAAAGGTGTAAGGTAGTCTGTAAGTTTTTTACATTTAACGAGAACATAGTGCCGTAGTTTTCCATCACCATTCCAATTTACGTCCTCATACGCTTCCTTGACAATTTCTCCTGCACCAAATATTCCTCTCGATACTTCTCCCTGAACCAAAAAGAAACACATATCTCCCTTTTTTGCTTGCTTAAAAGACTGAATACTCCATGGAATGATTGTTGTTGATCCACCTTTGAATTTACGCAACCATTCTTCAAAATCTTCTCGTTCCCATCCTCCTTCTGCCCATCTAATGGGATTAAAGGTTAGTACAAAATATTTTTTAGGTTCCATAGGTACGTTTTATTTATTAATCACTAATTGCAAAAAAATCAAAAATTATACAAATTCAAATATATTTTCAAAAAAAACATTTTTTTTTTGCAATACTTATCCCAAATCTATATCTTTACACCCTGAAAACACAGACTGAAAATTATGCGACTAAAAGTAAATAATTTTGGACAGATACAGGACGCGGACGTTGAGTTTGGCGACCTTACAATCGTTGTGGGGCAGCAGGCTTCGGGCAAAACGCTGTTTCTCGAACTACTGAAACTGCTGTACGAGGCCAAAGGCATTTCGGCAAGATACGAGGAGATTTTTCCAAGAACAACTGACGAAAAAATCAAAGCCTACTTCGGGCAGGGTATGGAAGGCATTTTGACCGATGATACTGTGATTTCATTTGACGGTAAGCCCGTAAAAAAATCTGACATTTGGAACACCGGCAGCGATGAAAAAACTGACCAAATATTCTACATCCCCGCACAACGCGCATTGTGTTTTGACGAAGGCAGGCTCAAATCTTCTACTGACTTCACCGAATCGCCCGAAGTAATCAGCCTGTTTCTCAATCACTTGACCAATCACATCTACGAAAGGGCATCGAAGGCTGAAAAAGAAACCGCATTTCTGAAATTCAATGGATTCGACAACCCTGTCTTTTATGATGCAGAAGTCGGACTAAAAAAAGAGCCAAAGGGCGGCAGCCTTGTAATGCGCCTCAACGACAGTGTGATACCGTATATGGCGTGGAGCAGCGGACAGCGCGAGTTTACGCCGTTGTTGCTTGCATTGGAACGTTTCAAAAAATACGGCAAAGAAAAGCCTATTATCATCGAAGAACCCGAAATGGGATTGCACCCAAAAGCGGTGCTTGATTTTTTGCTGAAAATAACAACGGAATTTTTGCCTGACCGCAAAATCATCATTTCAACTCATTCCAACATACCGTTGGAATTTGCATGGGTATTGAACAACCTTCCAAAAGACAAGAACGACTATCTGAAAGAACTTTTTGGCGACGAGTTGGACGGCGTTTCCGACAAATCAATCAAAGTATATGCCTTTGAACACAACGACGGCAAAACAGTGGCGCGAGATATTTCGCAACTTAACACATTGAGCGACAATGCTTTTGAATCCGAATGGGGCGGATTGACCAACTTCATCACCCGTGCCACCAATTTGATGTACAAATATGAATAAAACAATAGAAAACATATTCCAACAATCCGGGCTTTCATTCTGCAAAGGTTTGCAGGCTCTCGACAATGCGGACAAAGCGAAGATTGAGCCGCAAAACACTTCACATTTGGACGGCAGCGCAAACATTGACGCCTGTTTGAAGAAACAATATCCCGAAAGCAGCCGTTGGGATTACGCCGTGGCATACAATGGCACAGTCTATTTTATAGAGGTACATCCGCCGAACGAAATCAAAGAAGTTGTTAAGAAACTACATTGGCTAAAAGATTGGCTCTCAGGAAACAAGAATTTAGACATCTTGAAATCAACCACTTATCCTTTTACATTAATCACCACAAAACCAATCAAGCACAACCCGCAGACGCAAAAAATGCTCCGCGACGCCAAAAACCGCGAATCCTTATCTGTGAAGGAAAATTGTTGGAAAGCGTTTCCGAAATAGAAGACACAATGCGCTATTTATCCTTTCCCGAAAAAAAAATCCAAAAAAAATTTTGCCGTTTCGCAAACTTTTCCCTAAATTAGCAACCTAATTAACGGGGCGTGCCATCGCCCTTAGAAAAAATTCAATTAAAGCATTAAAAACAATTAAAACATCCGATTATGGCAGTAGATGCACAGATTCTCGAAAGAGCCAAGGAATGGCTTGGAGACAATTTTGACGAGGAAACAAAGCGTCAGGTGAAGAATATGATTGAAAACGACGAGAAGGAACTCGTCGAAAGTTTCTACAAGAGCCTCGAATTTGGCACGGGCGGCTTGCGCGGCATTATGGGCGTGGGCACCAACAGAATGAACATTTACACCGTCGGTATGGCGACCCAAGGCCTCGCCAACTACCTCAACAAGACATACGCAGGTCAGCCTATCAAGGTTGTTATCGCTCACGACAGCCGAAACAACAGCCAACTTTTCGCCAAGACCTGCGCCGACATCTTCTCTGCCAACGGCATCAAAGCATACCTCTTCGAATCGCTCCGCCCCGTGCCGGTGCTCTCATTCGCTGTCCGCCAGCTCGGATGCAACAGCGGCGTGATGATTACCGCATCTCACAACCCCAAGGAATACAACGGCTACAAGGCATATTGGAACGACGGCGCACAGGTAGTGCCGCCTCACGACGTCAATATCGTCAAGGAGGCAGCCGCTGTGAAAGTCTCTGACATCAAGTTCAAGGGCAACCCCGACCTCATCGAAATGCTCGGCGAAGACTTCGACCAGATTTATTTGGACAAAGTGAAGTCCCTCACGCTCAGTCAGGACGACATCATTAAGCACAAGGACATCAAGATTGTCTATACCCCGATACACGGCTCGGGCGTAAGGCTCGTTCCCGAAATCCTCCGTCAGAAGGGCTTCGAAAACATCATCACCGTACCTGAGCAGTGCATCCCCGACGGCAACTTCCCGACCGTAATCTCGCCCAACCCTGAAAACGCCGAGGCTCTCACACTCGCCATCAAACTCGCCAAGGAAAAAGGCGCGGATCTCGTGATGGCATCCGACCCCGACGCCGACCGCGTGGGCATCGCCGTAAGGAACAACGAAAACGAGTTTGTCCTGATGAACGGCAACCAGACCGCCGCAATCCTCACATACTACCTCCTCACAAAATGGAAGGAAAACGGCAAACTCGACGGCAAACAGTACATCGTGAAGACCATCGTAACCACCGAACTCCTGAAAGCAATGGCAGACAGGTTTGGCGTCAAGTATTACGACGTGCTCACCGGCTTCAAGTACATCGCTGAAATCATCCGTGAAAACGAAGGCAAGACCACATTCATCGGCGGCGGCGAAGAGAGCTACGGCTACCTCGCAGGCGAATTTGTACGCGACAAGGACGCCGTAATCGCTTGCTCGCTCATCGCTGAGGCTGCGGCTTGGGCTGCCGGCAAGGGCAAGACAATGTACCAACTCCTCACCGACATCTACCTCCAATACGGCTACTACCAGGAGGCTTTGGTCAATGTTGTAAAGGAAGGCAAATCGGGCGCAGAGGAAATCCAGAAGATGATGGACGACTACCGCAACGACCCGCCGATGGTCATCAACGGTTCGAGCGTGGTGATGATTAAAGACTACCTCACCCAGAAGTGCTCAAACCTCGAAGACGGCTCCGAAAGCCCCATCGAACTCCCAAAGAGCAACGTACTCCAATTCTTCCTCGAAGACGGCTCAAAGATTTCAATCCGTCCTTCCGGCACCGAACCCAAAATCAAGTTCTACTTCGGCGTCAAGGAAGGATTCCGTGGTGCAGAGGCGCTCGACAACGCCAAGAAGGCCGCCCTCGACAAGATTGAAGCAATCAAGAAGGACATGAAACTCGTGTAAGTTTTTTTAGGATTTCAACACTTCAATTTATATTCGCATGACTGCGAGTCAGTTCCTATTACCAAAAGGGCAACTGACTCGCTTTTTATAAACAATACCTATGAAAAGATCGCGCTCAATATTCAAACACGCACTCGCCATCACCATAGTAACATTTGTGGTGGTGGGGGTAGGCACGGCGGGCTATATCCTTTGGCAGATGCAACAGCACAGGGATATGGTGGCGGCCGCGCATCAGGAGCGCGAGGATATGGCGGACCGCATCTGGAAGGCAAAGACCGAAAACTTCCAAAACGCCGTCCGCGACAATTCGGCGTGGGACGACCTTGTAGATTTCACCGAAAATTACGGCAAGCAGCCCGACGACTCCGCTTGGCTCGAAGACAATTTTGGCTATATGCTCAGTTCATACACAGCCGCAATGGTTGCCATTTTTGATGTTAACGGACGCTGCCTCTACTCAAAAGTTGCAGATGGATATGAGGATTTCGACTTTTTTTCGTTGGATTTTCTGATATTCTCCAAAAAATTCAAGGAGACCGGGCTTACCGACTTTTATATGTATAAGGACGATGTGCTGATGGAATTTTTTGGCGCGTCCATCACAACCTCCGCCGACAACGAGCACCACGGCACGCCGAAAGGCTTTCTGCTGCTCTGCCGCGAAATCGACGACGAAGTAATCGAAGACTACCGAATCTCAGTCGGCGCCAAATCTACAGTAATATCAGTACAGCACCAAGATTCACCAAGCAACAACAGCGAAGACATCATTGTCACCAAGAGTTTCAATAATTACAACAACCATAGCGAGGCGTACATCTGCTCGGTATTTGAAAACACCGTAGAGAAATTCTTCGACGAGATGAAGCCGGTGTTCGGAATTTTTGCGCTCCTGTGCGTGATTGCGATGATCAACCTCCTCGTATTTATGCGCCACAAGATGGTGAAGCCATTGTCGCTAATATCGGAATCTCTGTCGGATTCCGACCCTACCATCATCAACGACCTCGCCAAGAAGAAAAACGAATTTGGACAGATAGCATTGATGTTGCAGAAATTTTTTATGCAGCAAGAGGAGGTGAAAATCCAAAACGAAACACTCGTACTCCAAAGCGAGGAAATCCGCTCCATCAACGACGACCTCAACCAACAGAAAAACGACCTCGCCAAAGTGAACCTCCAAATCACCGACAGCATCGAGTACGCCGGGCGCATACAGCGGTCAGCCGTAAGCCAGATAGAGACCGTCCGCGAACTATTCCCCGACAGTATGGTCATCTACCTGCCGAGGGACATCGTATCGGGCGATTGGTACTACGTGGCGCAACTCCGCAACAAAAAGGTGGTCGTAGAGGCCGACTGCACAGGACACGGCGTGCCGGGTTCGTTGCTTAGTATGTTGGGCATCAGCGCGTTGAAGGACATCCTCAGTATGATGGAAATCAACGACGAGGCCATCCGCCCAGAGACCGTGCTCGAAAGGATGCGCACCACCATCAAGAAGACTTTGATACAGCAGTCGGACGACATTATGTCTATGAACGACGGTATGGATATGAGCATTGCCATCATCGAAAACGACAACTCCTCGCTGCGTTTTGCCGGTGCCAACCAAGCACTCTTCATTATGCGCGACGCCGAAATCATCAAACTAAAACGCAACCGTATGCCCATCGGCAACTACGTGCGCGAGACGCCATTTGAGGGCGAGGACTTCGCGCTCCAAAAAGGCGACGTGCTTGTATTTATGAGCGACGGCATCAAGGATCAGACCAACGCCGATATGGAGAAGTTTAGGTGGATGCGCTTGGAGGCGTTCCTCATCGAAAACTCCACACTCCCAATGCCCGCCCTCGGCGAAAAACTCATCCAGACCATCTCCCAATGGCAAGGCGACACCGAGCAGGTGGACGATATGACAATGATTGGCATCAGAGTATAAAATTTTTCGCAAGAAAATTTTTGTTTAGAAAAAAATAATTATCATCTTTGCACAAAAGAATCACCACTATGGAAACAGCTGCATACAATAGTCTGAGGGACTACCTCTACCAAGCGCTCTCACCCGACGAAAAACTTCGTATGGGCGAGGAACTTATGTTCCGTGCAAAAGAGGAACAAGGGGAGCCACCTCTTAAACGCTACACAATAGAGGAAATCCACGCAATGATTGACGAAAGCGAGCGTCAACTTGCCGCAGGCTTATGGCAAGATAGCGAAGATATGATGCGCGAATTAGAAGAAGAGTTCGCCGCCGAAGAAGAGCAATATGAATATGCAGTGGCGGTATGAAAGTGATTTGGACAGAATTGGCGAAACAACAAATGCGCCATATCGCAAAATACATACGCATCAATTTTGGCGTCACAGCAAGAAAGAATTTCACAGAGGAAATACGACACACCAATCTTTTGCTTGCCACGCATCCGAACATTGGAGTCGTTGAACCTTTGTTGGATGATTGTGCCAAAACATATCGCAGTTTTGTTATCAAACGGCACGATAAAATTGTCTATCACGTTGGTGACGATAGAATTGAAGTGGTAGCGTTTTGGGACTGTCGCCAAGACCCCGAAAGACTTGTTTCGCAAATCAAAACAGACAAAAACACAAACGAAACCAACGACCAATAAATATCGTTAATGGAAACGGCTTGTCCGCTTCCATTTTTTTTTGACAAATTACTCCTCAATTCCCAAAAATTTCATTACCTTTGCGCCGATTATTGTATAACGCAAAAATTACAATGAAAACGCTCAAATTTTACACAGGAGTATTAATATTAACTATGGCAAGTGCTTGCAATTCAGGAATTAAAGCCCCAGAAGCCGAAATTGTCCCCAAGGAGTTTTCGGAGTTTGGGAACACGAGGATAGACAATTATTATTGGATGAACGAGAGGAAGAATCCAAAGGTGATGAGTTACCTTAAAGAAGAAAACGACTATACCGACGCTATGTTCCTGAAACCGACGGCATTGTTGTCGAAAAAAATTGCCGCCGAAATCAAGAGCCGCATCGTAGAGGAGGACAGCACTGTCCCGTACCTCGAAAACGAATATTACTACGTAACTCGCTACGACAAGGGCAAGGACTACGAAATATATTACCGCCGACACAACAGCCCCGACTCCACCGAGGAGGTGCTGCTCGATGTCAACGAAATAGCCGAAGGGCACGACTACTTCGATGTCGCCGACATCTGCGTAAGCCCAAACAACAAGATGTTGGCGTACAACGTTGATACCGTAAGCCGCCGCAAATACGAAATACGTTTCATCGACCTCATTAGCGGCAAACCCAAAAATGACGTCATCCCAAACACCGCCCCCGGATTAGTGTTTGCAAACGATTCGCGCACGTTTTTCTATGTTGGCAAGGAGACCAACACTCTCCGCGCATCCAAGATTTTCAGGCACGTGGTCGGCAGCGATTGCAGCACCGACAAGGAGATTTTTTATGAGGACGACCCAACCTTCGACCTCGACATATCGCGCAGTCAGTCAGACGATTGGATTATAATCAGCCATTCGAGCAGCACATCGTCGGAAGCAAGGCTCATCCCAACCAACGCCCCGTACAAAGACCCGGTAATATTCCGCAAGCGTGAGAAAAATCTCGAATATTCCATCGACCACTGCAACGGCACGTTCTACATACTCACCAACGAGAACGCCAAAAACTTCTGCATAATGACCTGCGACTCTGCAAGTTACGACAACAATTGGAAAGTCCTCGTCCCACACGATGAGAAGGTCTTGATTAATAGTTTTACGGTGTTTGACGATTATCTCGTGCTTGAAGAAATGCGCGAAGGCCTTGTTTGCTTTGAGGTGATGGACTTGAAAACCAAGGAACGCCACCTGATAGATTTTGGTCAGGAGGCATATACGGCGTGGACAGAAGAAAACCCCGAACACAATTCCAAGGTGTTCAGATACGGATATTCGAGCTTCACGACACCGTATTCTGTAATCGAGTACGACCTCGCTACACGCGAAAAACGTGTCCTCAAAGAACAGCAAGTGCCCGGCTACGACAAGAGCAAATACGAAGTAAAGCGCGTGATGGTAACAGTGCGCGACAATACGCAAGTGCCTGTTACACTGTTATATAAGAAAGACATCAACCTCCACGGCAACAACAACGTACTCCAATACGCATACGGCGCATACGGATATTCGGAGGACGACGGATTTTTCTCGTCGGTTTTCAGCCTTGTTGACCGAGGATTCGTATTTGCACTCGCACACGTGCGCGGCGGCAGCGAAATGGGTCGCAAGTGGTACGAGGATGGCAAATTGCTCAACAAGATGAACACTTTCAACGATTTTATCGACGTAACCAAATACTTGATAGACAACGACATAACATCGCCCAACAAAATGTATGCTATGGGTGGTTCGGCGGGTGGACTTCTGATGGGCGCAATCTCCAATATGGCTCCCGAACTCTACAACGGAATCATTGCGCAAGTGCCTTTCGTTGATGTAGTTACAACGATGTTGGACGAATCTATCCCCCTCACCACCGGCGAGTACGACGAATGGGGCAACCCCAACGAGGAGCAATATTATAAGTATATGCTTTCTTATTCGCCATACGACAACGTGGAAGCAAAAGACTATCCCGCGATGCTTGTTACGACCGGACTCCATGATTCGCAGGTGCAATATTGGGAGCCCGCCAAGTGGGTGGCAAAACTCCGCGCCACCAAGACCGACAGCCGTCCGCTCTTCCTGCACACCAATATGAAGGCTGGGCACTCCGGCGATTCGGGCAGGTTTGGACACGTCAAGGAGACCGCGATGGACTATTCGTTCATCCTGTGGCTCGCAGGAATCAAGGAATAAACAAAGGTTCGAAAAATAATTTTAACAACGAATTTAACCGAATCACAACCTATGACAATTTGTTAAATTAGTTGTTGTAAAAAAAAATATATATCGTGCAGTTCGAAAAAGACATATCAAAGGAAGACCTCAACGGGTTGCCACTCAAAGCCTTCACCGGGCGCATCGATGTCATCGATTCGCCCGACAAGGTGGCGGCGTGCGTACAATACCTCTCTCGGCAGTCGGCTCTCGGATTCGACACCGAGACCAAGCCGTGTTTCAGTCGCGGCAGCAAAAACAAGGTCGCGCTCCTGCAACTCTCCACCGAGGAGCGGGCGTACCTCATTCGCACCTGCAAAATCGGACTTCCAAAATCGATTGCCGGCATACTCGCCAATCCAAACATCATAAAGACCGGCGTCGCCATCAACGACGACGTACACGGCCTCCAAAAGTGGACGCAATTTCAGCCCGCAGGCTTCGTAGAACTGTCAAATTACAGCACAAAATTTGGCATCGAGGCTTGCGGCTTGAAAAAACTCAGCGGCATCGTCCTCGGTTTCCGCATATCCAAGAGCCAGCAGGTAAGCAATTGGGAGGAGGATAAACTCAAAACCAGCCAGAAAGTATATGGCGCAACCGACGCTTGGGTCGGTCTCAAAATATATCAAAAACTCCGTCAAATAGAAAAGAATATGAACAACGCAATCCTCAAAAACATCGTCGCTAAGTACAAGGAACTTTACGGCGGCGAACCGCTACAACTCCGCGCCCCGGGGCGCATCAACCTCATCGGCGAACACACCGACTACAACGAAGGTTTTGTGTTGCCGTGCGCTGTAAGTCAGGCGATCTACTTCGCGATGGGCAAGCGCAACGACGGCAAGGTATGCCTCAATTCATACGACTTCAATTCGTATTGCGAATTTGATGTCAACCAAAAGAAAGCCCCCAAGGAGCAATGGGCGTCGTATTTGTACGGCATTACGCAAATCATTCAGCAAAAGGGATATAAGATAGGCGGTTTCAACTGCGTCTTTGGCGGCGACGTGCCTGTTGGCGCGGGCATGTCGAGTTCGGCGGCGTTGGAAAGCGGTATGTGCCTCGGCATATCCACGCTCTACAATCTCGACCTCGACAAGATGGAGATGGCTCGCATCGGTCAACAGTCTGAACACGAATATGTTGGCGTCAAGTGCGGCATTATGGACCAGTTTGCAAGCATTTTTGGCAAGGAAAACCAATGTGTGCGCCTCGACTGCCGCAGCCTTCAATACGAATACAGCAACCTCGTACTCGGCGACTACATTTTTGTACTCACCGACAGCAAGGTAAAGCCCTCTCTCGCGTCGTCGGAATACAACCCCCGCCGCGCCGAATGTGCCGCCGCCATCAGTGTAATCCAGAAAAAATCACCCTACGTGAAAACCCTCCGCGACGTTACCATCGATATGCTCGATGCCGTCAAAGACCAAATTACTCCAGTGGTCTATAACCGTTGCCGCTATGTAATCGAAGAGGACGACCGCGTCATCGAAGCCTGCAAGCAACTCAACGACAACAACCTCGAAGAATTTGGCAAACTTCTTTACGCAACCCACGACGGTCTCAGCAAACTTTACGAGGTAAGTTGCAAGGAATTGGATTTCCTCGTTGAGCAGACCAAGAAGATGGATTACGTTCTCGGTTCGAGGATAATGGGCGGCGGTTTTGGCGGCTGCACATTGTCGCTCATCAAGGCTGACAAACTCGAAGAATACAAGAGCATCATCGCCCCTGCCTACCGCGAAGCCTTCGGCATCGACTGCGCCTTCTACGCCGCCACCGCCGAAGATGGCACCGCTGTCATCTAATGGAGTGCGGGCGACTCGCCCGCTTTTTCAACATAAATTAAAACGAATTAGAACGAATTGAAACGAATTTATTCCCATAACATTCGCTTCGATTCGTTCTATTGCATTTAATATCCTGTTTGCGTCGTTGTTCCTCGGCGTAACGTTCTCGAATTAGCAACATTTTTTTAACAAAAATTACCGAAAATTTTTGTCATAATTACCGTCAATTTCCTTATCTTTGGATGAGAAAATTTTCGGCAATTGACGACTGAATTTCGGTAATTTTTGTTTTACATCCCGTCGCAGTAGGCGGCGGCTATTAACAATAAACATTATGAAAAACGCTTTTCACGCATACGACATCCGTGGAATCTACGGCAAAGATTTCACAAAGGAAGATGTCTATAAGATAGGATTTTTTGTGCCGAAATTGTTGGAGACCGACACCGTGGTAATCGGCAGGGACGGCAGGGTTTCATCGCCCGAAATCCGCGAAGCACTCATCAACGGCATCACCGATGCGGGCGCGGACGTCCACGACATCGGCCTTTCAACAACGCCGATGGTCTATTTTGCAACCGCCAACTACGGCTACAAGGCAGGCATACAAATCACCGCCTCCCACAACCCCAAGGAGTACAACGGCTTGAAAATTTCGCGCACAAACGCCCTGCCCGTAGGTCTCGACAGCGGTCTTGACAAACTCCTCGAAATGGCTACAACTCAGCCGATTACCTCCGCCGCTACCAAAGGTAAAGTCGAGGAAAAAGACATCACCGCCGACTACATCAAATTCCAACAAAAATACCTTTCGCCAGCCTTCAACGACCTGAAAATTGGCGTTGACATCTCCAACGGCGCGGCGGCTGTCATCGTGAAGAAAATCTGGGGCGAGGGCAGTGCGTTCAATTACATCAACGAAACCCTCGACGGCACTTTCCCGGCACATTCACCAAATCCGCTGATGCCCGAAAACACCGTTCAGATGCAGCAATTTGTCAAGGAAAACGGATTGGACGTTGGCGCGGTGTTCGACGGCGACGCCGACCGCATTGTATTCATCGACGACAAGGGTCGCCACATTCCGCCGGACTTGATAATCGCCGCAATGGGTGAGTATTTCTTCGCCGACGGCACAAAGCCCGACGGTCAGGTAATCGAAGACATCCGCACGTCAAAGGCAGTAGGGGAGTACCTGCAACGTTTTGGCGCAGAGATGTATATGTGGAAAGTGGGACGAGCCAACGCCGCGCCGCGCCTCCGCGAAATCAACGGCCTCTACGGCGGCGAATATGCCGGACACTATTATTTCCGTGATTTCTTCTACTCCGATTCGGGAATTATGGCGGGCAGCATTATGTTGAACGTTGTCGCAAAACTCAAAAAACAGGGTCGCCGTCTCTCCGACCTCATCGACGAAATCGCCAAATACCAAAATTCTGGCGAAATCAATTTCAAGTTGGAGGACAAGCGCGGCGCGATGGAGCGTGTGAAGAATCATTACGTCAACCAAGAAAAACCGGCGGCGTTCTACGACTTCGACGGCTACCGCATTGAGTACAAGGATTGGTGGCTTAACATCCGAATGTCAAACACAGAGCCTTATCTCCGCCTGCTCTGCGAGGCTACCACCAAGGAACTCCTCGACGAAAAAGTCGCCGAAATCACCAAACTGATTACAACGTAAATTCACGTTTGCGCCTACGGCGCGCACTTTTTTTTAACGAAAATTAAAACGAATTGTAGCGAATTAAAACGAATTACTATCCTTAAAAATTCGTTTTAATTTATTTAAATTCGTTTTAATTTTTGTTCAAAAAAGACAACGCCTACGGCGTTGTCCCCTAAACAAAAATTAAAAGAATGGTAAAGAATTAGAAGAATTGCTTATTATTTTCATTCTTTTTTAATTCTTTTAATTTTCGGATAATAATACGACAAGATATGAAAAAACTTCTGTTAATTCTCGTTACAATTATTGCCACTGCCGCCATTGCCGCCGCGCAAAACGACAACCACTCGCAGCGCGACGTCATATTCCTCAAAAGCGGCAGCACCGTCAAGGGTCAGGTCATCGACAAGAAGGACGATGGCAGCGTCCGCGTCAGGACTGGCGACGGACACGTGTACCATTTTGACGGCAAGGAAGTGCAGCGCATCGAGAAGGAAACTCCAAGAGCCAACAACAACCAACAACAGCAGCAAAACGACTATCAGCAGCAATCCGGCAACAACCGTAACCGCAACGGACGCGGCAACCGTCATAACCGCACCAACAATTACGAACACAACAACCCAGCAGCCCAAAACAAGACCGTAACCCAACAAAACCAATATCAGAGCCGTCAGAGCGAGCGTCGCAAAACCTTCAAAAACAAGCAGAAGGACAAACTGCCAACCACTTACGCCGAGGAAGGTTACAGATGGTTTGCGGAGGCGGGATTCCTGCCAGGCGTTACTTGCAGCGATGGTTACGACCAGGAATTTACGTCGAGAATGATGTTGGCAACTACACACGGCTACCAAATGAGCGCGCACACATTCTTGGGCGGCGGCATCGGGGCGCAATATTTTTTGCACAGGAAAGAAATAGCCGTAATGCCGTACTTTGATTTCAGGTACGATTTTTTTGCGGAACTCAATTCGCCATTCCTGAATGCGAGGGCGGGCGGCTACATTCACCAGGGCGCTTCGGGCGGTTTTTTCAACGCCTGTGTCGGCTACCATTTCAGCCGAGTGAGCCTCACCGCCGGATACGAAATTGCACCTTACAAATACCTCACAACCACCAACAAGACTTTCAGCGAGGAGTCTAAATATTACAGTTCGTTCATCTTCAAAATCTCGATTGATTGGGGTGGACGTTGAAATAAATTTTGCAGTAACAATTATTATCATTACATTTGCGCAAAACGAAAAAACATCACAATGAACAATAAATACAAACTCATAGAAAAACGCCACGTGGACGACGTAAATGGCGACGTCTTCCTCTTGGAACACATAAAGAGCGGCGCCAAAGTCCTCAAAATCGCCAACAACGACACCAACAAGACATTCTGCATCACTTTTAGGACGGAGCCGGACGACAATTCGGGCATACCGCACATACTTGAACACTCGGTATTGAACGGCAGCAAAAAATACCCCGTTAAAAGTCCGTTTGACCAACTCCTGAAAGGTTCGCTCTCCACATTCCTCAACGCTATGACCGGCGAGGAGATGACGATGTTTCCGGCGGCGAGCGTGAGCCATCAAGACTATTTCAACCTTATGGACGTGTATCTCGACGCTGTGTTCAACCCGTTGATATACAACGACAAGCGAATACTCCGACAGGAAGGTTGGCGCATAGAGGCTCACGATGTCAACGAGCCTTTCCGCTACACCGGCGTCGTATATAACGAGATGAAGGGCAATTACAGCGACCCGATGTGCGAGGCGTTCAGGGTAATCAACAGCACTCTGTTTCCCGACAATGGATACGGACGCGATTCGGGCGGTTATCCTCCTGAAATACCGACACTTACGCAAGAACATTTCGTGGATTATCACCGTCGTCATTATTGTCCCGAAAACGCCTACATCTTCCTCTACGGCGACGCCGATTTTGAGAAGGAACTCCAAGCGTTGGACGAGGGCTATCTCTCTAAATATGAAAAGAAAGGCTACGACTACACAATCCCGCTCCAAAAGCCTTTTGACAAGATGAAGGTTGTAGAATCGTATTATCCGGCTGGCGAGGATTCCGACCCCGACGGCAATACATACAACACGCTTTCTATCGTTACCTGTCCGCTCGTAGCACCATTTGAAGCGTCGGCGATAAGTCTGATATTCGACGTATTGGTCAACCGCGAATCTGGCGCAATCAAAAACGCGCTCATCGAATCGGGCATCTGCACATCCATCGAGTACAATATGACGCATACCGAGCAATGCGTTGTTACCATTATGGGTCTCGATTGCAAAAAAGGTATGCTCCAAAAATTTTACGACACTATCAACGGCGTACTTCACAAAACCGCCGAGCAGGGTCTCGACAAGGAGGGCGTGGAGGCTATGCTCAACCGCATCGAATTTATGCTCTGCGAGGGCAACGACGCCCAGCAGGGTCTCAAATTCAATTACCTTGTTGTAAATTCGTGGCTCCTTGGCGACAATCCCATCGACCAACTCGAACTTAAAAAGAATTTCGCCGATTTTAAGAGCAAAATCGCCAACGGATTTTTGGAGGAGATATTGCGCAAGTACCTGATTGACAATCCTCATTCGGTGCTTGCATCATTTGAGCCAAAACAAGGTCTCGAAGCCGAATCCGCCGCCAAAATCCAGCAGCAACTCGACGAATACAAGGCATCGCTCACCAAGGAGCAGGTGCAGGCCATCGTTGACGATGCCAAGGCTCTCGACGAGTACCAAAACACCCCCAACACGCCCGAAGAACTCAAATGCATTCCCTCATTAACCATCGCCGACCTCAATCCCAAGGCGGAAGACTATCCGATAATCAAGGACAATATCGACGGTACGGAAGTGCTTAGGTATGAGTACAATACCAACGGCATCATCTACACTCGCTTCATATTCGATATGTTTGCGCTGCCCGTAGAACTCGCGCAATACGGCTCGCTCCTCACCGACATCATCGGACTGATGCCAACGCGCAATTACACCTTTGGCGAACTCGACACCGCCATTAGGACTTACACCGGCAGTTGCGGATTGTATTATGATTATTATATGCGTCTCGACGGCAAACAGCGATTGCCTTTTGCCGAATACAAATTCCAAGGTCGCGCCTTGACGCGCAATTTCGACAAGTTGACCGACCTGATGATTGAGATGTGCAACAACACAATCCTCGACGACAAGGCGCGTCTCCGCGACGTGATTATGCGCAAGGCTGCGGAACTCTCGATGGAACTCAATTACGATGCGTTCCAATTTGCCCGCGACAAGATGCTCGCACAATACAACTGCGCCAACTACCTCTCCGAACTGCTCGGTGGCATCAGTTTTTATCAGTTTGTAACCGACCTGAGCCGCAATTTTGACCAAAAGGCGGATCTCATCGTCGAAAACCTCAAACGCGCGCACAGCCTGCTCGTAAGCCGCGACAACCTCAAATGTTTTGTGTATTGCCGTCCCGACGACTACCCGGTATTTGAGCGAAACGCCCGCCGATTCATCGCCGCAATTCCCGACCACAAGACAGTCCGCCAGGATTGGAACATCGCGATGCGCCCCTGCAACGAGGCGATAATCACGCCGTCAAAAGTACAATACGTATTCAAGGCGTGCGACCTGCTCAACGGACAATACCAATGGAACGGCGCGTATTACGTGCTCAATAAGATAATGTCGTCCGATTACCTGCAAACCAACGTCCGCGTCCGTGGCGGCGCATACGGCTGTTGGGGCGGCATCACGCCCGACGGAGTAATCTGTATGGCGTCGTACCGCGACCCAAACTGTCAAAACACCATCGACATCTACGACCGCACCGCCGAATACCTCCAAAAATTTGCCGAGGACGAGGAGGCGATGGTCAAGTACATCATCGGCACAATATCCTCCAAGGATTCGCCCGTGGCAACCTCCAACCGTGGCAACACCGCGCTCCAACGCTACCGTCAGGGATTCACATTCCAAGACATTCAGAAGGATCGCGACGAAATCCTTGCCACCACAGCCGCCCAAATCAGGCAGTTTGCGCCGTTGCTCGCCTCTCTCCGCGACAACGGCACAGTCTGCGTACTCGGCGGCGAGGAAAAGATAATGGAATCCAAGACAAAATTTGACAACATAATTAGATTGTAAGACTATGAAAAAATTTCTATTTTTAATAATCCCGATGCTCGCCGCCCTGCTCTTGGGCAGTTGTCGCGGCGACGAAGGTCCAATGGGACCAATGGGACCAGCGGGTCCGGCAGGTCTGGACGGTAAGGATGCCGAAGGCTTCAAATCGTGGGCATTGACATTCACCGTGGAGCAAAATGATTGGGAAGCCATTACTGACACAGACGAACCATATTTCAGATGTGTTTTTGAAAACGTCAATGAATTGGATAATAGCGTGTTAGGCAATAATGCCTTGTTGACGGTGTATCGTCTGCTCGACGACGACTACAACGCCACCCTCCCCATCACCAAACTACACAAGGAGACCAAAGACGATGGCGACGTCTTCTACACACAGCTAATCGACTATGAGTTTGCTCCGGGCGCAATCAGATTCTACGTCACCAACAGCGACTTCTATATGGATGACAAGCCCGAAACAATGGATTTCAAAGTGGTGGTGCATTACTATTAAACCGTTTTTCCCACCCATAACACCCAAGCCGCACGAAATGAATGAAGACATTTTGTGCGGCTTTTTTTATAAATTTTTCACATTAAACCATCCACCTCCACCAAAGTCAAAATTACAAACTAACAATTAAACAGAATTGACTATGAAGAAATTCCTCTCAATCCTCGTTGCGCTTGTGATTCTGACACTTACGGCGAGCGCACAATCAGACGGCAACCGTCATCCACGCCCGACACCGGAGCAAATCACAGACCGTATGGCGGAACAACTCAGCCTCACCGACGCGCAGAAGTCGCAAGTTTTGGCACTCAACACCGAATATCAGGACGTAATCGGCGCCCCCGGATTCGGACACGGCAGACCCGGCGGCCCCCACGGTCAACACAACAATCCCGACGGCGTATCCGGCGCATCCGACAATTCAAATGCAAACCATCATCAGCGTCCCGAGCTCACCGAGGAACAAAAGGCAAAATTTGAAGAAATGCGAGCCAAGCGCGACGAGTACAACACCAAACTCAAATCAATCCTCACCGCCGACCAATACGCCCAATACGAGGATTCCCAAAAACGCGGTCCCCACGGCAACAACGGCCACGGACACAATGGACAAAAAGGCAAGAAGGACAAGAAAAATTAAAAATTTGGCGGATGACAAAGAATAATGGAGAGAAAGGCGGCTGTACCGCCTTTCTCTCCATTATTCTTCGAATACGATATAAAAACATTTTTGTAGCATAAAAGTAGTTTTATCAAATAATTTTTTATCTTTGCATTTCAAATAATTATAAATGATTATGCAAAAACCGCTTGAAATACTCAGCAAAATATACGGCTACAATAGTTTCCGTCCGATGCAGGAAAGTGTTATCAATCAAATACTTTCGCGTAAGGATTCTCTTGTACTGATGCCTACCGGCGGTGGTAAATCCATTTGCTATCAAATTCCGGCAATTATTTTGGACGGATTGACGGTGGTGGTTTCGCCGCTTATTTCGTTGATGAAAGACCAAGTGGACGCATTAAAATCCAACGGCGTAACAGCCGAAGCTCTCAATAGCAATAATTCTGAAATAGAGAATAATAGGATAAAAAATGACTGTCAAAACGGCAACATAAAGATACTTTATGTTTCTCCCGAGCGATTGCAAAAGGAATTGCAATGGATGCAAACTAATATAAAAATATCACTTTTTGCAATCGACGAGGCGCATTGTATATCACAATGGGGACACGATTTCAGACCAGAATATACACAGTTGTCAAATTTACACGATTTATTTGCGGATGTAACAATTGCTGCATTTACCGCGACCGCCGACAGCCTGACACAAGAGGACATTGTTAAACAACTAAAACTTACTGATTATAAACTTTTTAAAAGTTCTTTTGACCGTCCAAATTTAAGTCTTGATGTCAAGTCTGGTTATAGTGAAAAAGAAAAAAACGCCGAAATCGTTTCGATAATTAGACGGCACGACAACGACTCTGGCATAATATATTGCCTATCGCGGAAAAATACAGAAAAAGTAGCGGAACTACTTAAAGCACAAGGAATTAACGCAGTTGCATATCACGCGGGGATGACAACAGAAACTCGCAATAAAGTTCAAGACGATTTTTCAAACGACCGTATAAATGTGATTTGCGCCACGATTGCATTTGGAATGGGAATTGACAAAAGCAATGTAAGGTTTATAATACATTTCAACATGCCCAAAAGCATCGAAAATTTTTATCAAGAAATTGGACGAGGCGGCAGGGACGGACTTCCGGCAGAAACAGTTTTGTTTTATAACATTCAGGACATCATTACTTTACGAAAATTTATTGATGACAGCGGTCAGAAGGAAATCAACCGTGAAAAACTAAATCGAATGCAGGAATATGCGGAGGCACAAGTTTGCAGGCGAAGAATTTTGCTGAATTATTTTGGTGAAAATAATGCTTGCAATTGTGGCAACTGCGATGTCTGCAACAACCCTCCAACGCTTTTTGACGGCACAATTATCGTTCAGAAAGCATTGTCAGCAATAAAAAGAACGGATGAAAAAATCGGTTTTACACTGACAATTGACATTTTGAAAGGCACTCATTCGCCTGATGTCCTCAAAAATGGCTATGAACAACTGAAAACATTTGGCGTAGGAGCCGATATGCCAGCAAAACAATGGTATGATTATCTATTGCAAATGCTCCAACTTGGCTACATTCAGATTGCATACGACGACTATAACCATTTGAAAATCAACTCATCGGGTTACGACATTCTTTTTGGCAAAAATACAGCGCAACTTGCCGTACCTGTCAAAAAAGAATACAAAGCGGTTGAAAATCAAAAGATTGCACCCGCCGACACATACAGCGACATTGATAAAAACTTGTTTGAAATACTTCGCAATTTGCGTAAAAATATTGCAACAGAAAACAATTGGCCTGCATACGTTGTCCTGCCCGACAAAACTCTATATGAACTTGCTATAAATAAGCCTGTTACGATAGAACAATTTGGCAATACATACGGAATCGGACAGCGAAAAAAAGAACAATTCGGACAGCGTTTTGTGAAAGCAATTGCCGATTATTTGCACGTTGAATTTAAAGATGAGCCAACGGAAAATCCATTTGACGAGTTTGTCAAAAAGGATGAAATGTCGTATATGGAACGTCAGAAACAACTTCATTCTCAAGCATATCAACCGTGGACAGAAGACGACGACAAAAAACTTTTGAAACTTTTTGAACGTGGATTCACAGTTGCAGAACTTGCTGATTTTTTTGAACGCGGCAGGGGCGCAATTACTTCACGTCTAAAAAAACTTAACATTTTTAACGAATAATACTTTATGCGCACCCTCGTTTTCATAGACCTTGAAGTGAATCCTGATACTAAGAAAGTTTTGGATTTTGGGGCAGTCGATGCCAACGGGGAAACTTTGCACACAACGCAAAAAGTTGATTTTGAACGGTTTATAAGCAACAGCGATTTTATTTGCGGACACAATATTTGTCATCACGATTCCAATTATTTCAACCGTCCCGATGGAACGCAACTTATTGATACGTTGTATCTTTCGCCGCTGATTTTTCCTGAAAAACCTTACCACAAACTGTTGAAGGACGACAAGATAATCACCGACGAACTCTCTAATCCGCTCAACGACTCCATCAAGGCTAAGGAATTGTTTTATGACGAGGTTAACACTTTTGCAACTCTCGATGAAAAATATAGGCAAATACTTGTAAATCTGTTGTTTGACAAACCCGAATTTAACGGTTTCTTCGTGTATGTGGGTGTCAAGCCAAAGGGCGACACAGTATCGATGATACAAGACTTTTTTTACAAAAGACTTTGCAAAAATTCACCTCTCGAAACGCTTGTCCACAATAATCCAGTGCCGCTTGCATACGCCCTCGCCATCATCACCACAGAAGACAAGACTTCGATAATTCCTCATTGGGTTCATCATCAATACCCTGTGGTAGAGAATGTTATGAGGATTATTAGAAATACGCCGTGCCATAATTGCGAATATTGCGAACAACTTTTGAACCCCAAAATACACCTGAAAAAAATCTTTGGTTTCGACAGTTTCCGCAAATACGAGGGCGAACCTTTGCAGGAAAACGCCGTAAATGCCGCCGTCGCCAACAAAAGTTTGCTTGCAATTTTCCCCACGGGCGGCGGCAAAAGCCTTACATTCCAACTCCCCGCGCTCATCGCCGGAGGGTCGGAACGTGCTCTTACTGTGGTAATTTCGCCGTTGCAGTCGCTGATGAAAGACCAAGTGGACAACCTCGAAAAACGTGGAATCGCCGAGGCTGTAACAATCAACGGACTTCTCAGCCCGCTCGAACGTCAAGAGGCGATTGAGCGTGTAGATTCGGGCGTGGCAACAATCCTATATATTTCGCCGGAGTCGCTGAGAAACAAGACGATAGACAAACTTTTGACATCGCGGCAGATTGCGAGGTTTGTGATTGACGAGGCGCATTGTTTCAGCGCGTGGGGACAGGATTTCAGGGTCGATTATCTTTATATCGGCGACTATATCAACGAGTTAGCGCAGAAAAAAGGCGTAGGAAAAATCCCCGTTTCGTGCTTCACCGCCACCGCGAAACAGAAGGTAATTTCCGACATTCGTGATTATTTCAAGGCAAAACTCGGCACGGATCTCGAAATTTTTGCAACGTCAGCATCGCGAACAAACCTTCGCTATCAAGTTTTATTCAAGGAGACCGAGGACGAAAAATATCTCGCTTTACGCGAATTGATTGAAGACCGCAACTGCCCCACAATCGTCTATGTATCCAGGACTAAGCGGACAACATCATTGGCGGACAAATTGACGAAAGATGGCATTTCGGCTCTGCCCTACAATGGCAAAATGGACTCGAAGGACAAACAGAAAAATCAAAACCGTTTTATCCGCGACGAGGTTCAAGTAATGGTGGCGACATCGGCTTTCGGTATGGGTGTTGACAAGTCAAATGTCAGATTAGTAATACATTACGACATTTCTGATTCTCTCGAAAACTACGTCCAAGAGGCGGGGCGTGCAGGTCGTGACCCAAATCTCGAAGCCGAATGTTATGTGCTTTACAACGACAACGACCTCGACAAGCATTTTGTCCTCAACAACCAAACAAAGGTGTCCTGCGCCGAAATCAATCAGATTTGGCGAGCGATAAAAAATCAAACAAAAAAACGCAAATCGTTCTGTTCGTCGGCATTGGAAATTGCACGCGCCGCCGGTTGGAACAATGAGGTAATGGACGTTGAAACTCGCGTTAAAACCGCATTACAGGCACTTGAAAACGCGGGTTACATTCAACGCGGCAAAAATTCGCCAAGAATTTACGCTACAAGCATACTTGTCAAAAATTTTGATGAAGCGGCTCAAAAAATCGACTCGTCAAAACTTTTCATCACGGACGACGGCAAGACAAATGCAAAACGCATCATAAAATCCTTGATTTCAACTAAATACGTCGCCCGCGCCGGAAATGACGAGGCGGAAGGGCGCATCGACTATCTCGCTGACAGATTGGGAATTACAAAGGAAAATGTAATTTCGGCTGTACAAACTTTGCGTCAGGAAAAAATTCTCAAAGACGACCGCGACATTTCGGCGTACATCGATTCGCCAAAGGATTCTCCAAAAATTCTGAAACTGTTCAATAAAATTGTTTTTCTATTATTGGACAAACTTATCGACAGCGATATTTCGCTGAATCTCAAACAGTTGAACGAGGAGGCGGAAAATTTACAGATAAAAGCCGGCGTTAAAAACATCAAGACAATCTTATTTTTTTGGAAGATAAAATCGTACATCAAACTCGTTCATGACTCGCCCGACAGCGTTGTCATTCAGCCGCAAATTCCAGTGGCATTGTTGAGGGAAAAACAGAAGAAAATGTTTTTGTTGTGCGATTTCATCGTTCAATTTCTAATAGAAAAATATAACATTCAAGCCAAATCAGACGACAATCTGATACTTTTTTCTATTGTTGAACTTTTGGACAGGTACAACAATTCGTTGATGAAGGAGTTTACGGCTGATGTTCACGACATCGAGGAGGCTTTGTTGTTTTTGGCAAAAATCAATTCGATGAAACTTGAAGGCGGTTTCCTTGTGTTGTATATGGGTCTGAATATCAATAGGTTGAATTTTGATTACAAAAAGCAATACACCAAGGAAGATTACAAACAGTTGGACGAATTTTACCGTCATAAAATCGAGCAAATCCACATCGTGGGCGAGTTTGCAAATATGATGGTGAAAAGTTACAACGATGCGCTGAATTTTGTACACGATTATTTTAATCTCGACTACAAAAAATTCTTGTCGAGATATTTTACAGCCGACCGTCAGAAAGAAATTGAGCGAAATATAACTCCAAAAAAGTACCGCGAACTTTTTGATACTCTGTCAGTTACTCAAAAGCAAATAATTGATGATTCCACCTCGCCGCATATTGTTGCTGCGGCTGGGCCGGGCAGTGGAAAGACGAAAGTTTTGGTTCATAAACTTGCCTCATTGTTGCTTTTGGAGGATGTCAAACACGAACAACTCCTGATGCTGACGTTTTCAAGGGCGGCGGCGTTGGAGTTCAAAAGGCGACTGACGGTTTTGATTGGTAACGCTTCCAACTTTGTGGAAATCAAGACTTTCCATTCTTATTGTTTTGATTTGATAGGGCAAATTGGCAAAATTGAAGACGCGGGCGACGTGGTGAAAAAAGCCACGGAAATGATTAGAAATCAAGAGGTTGAAGCAAGCAAAATCATCAAAAAAGTGCTTGTGATAGACGAGGCGCAAGATATGGACGCCGACGAGTTTGCGCTCGTGGAGGCATTGATGGAAAGCAATGACAATCTGAGAGTTATAGCCGTTGGCGACGACGACCAAAATATTTATGAATTTCGCGGCTCGTCGTCGGAATATTTTTGGAAATTGATTACGCAATACGGCGCAAAACAATATAATTTGGTTGATAATTATCGCTCTGACAAACAGATAGTTGCGTTTGCAAATAGTTTTGCAACGACCATCAATCGCAGAATGAAAAATGTTCCCGTTGTCTCCAAATCCGCAAAAATAGGCGAAGTCGTTATGGTAAAGCACACTTGCAGCGGCAATTTTGAAACGGCATTAGTCAACTCTCTGAAAACCAATCATCAAAGCGGCACTTGTTGTGTATTGACTTCAACGAACGCCGAGGCACTTTCAATCCTTGGAATCCTTCTCAAAAACGGCATCAAAAGCAAACTTATCCAAAGCAACGACGGTTTTGACCTAACTAATATTGCAGAATTGAGATTCTTTGTAAAAACTATCAACCACTATCTCCAAACGCCAAAAATCAGCACTGAAATTTGGGAAAACGCCAAAAATCAACTTTCGGAACATTATTCAAATAGTTCGTGCCTGAGCCTTGTTTTGGAAATTATAAAGACATTTGAGGAAAATTACACAGAAAGGTATCTGTCTGATTTCCAAGCGTTTTTGCGGGAATCGGCGTTGGAGGATTTTTACTGCGCCGAGAAATCGTTTGTTACCGTTTCTACGGTTCACAAGGCGAAAGGTCGTGAATTTGACAGCGTTTATATGTACCTCAACAACCTCAATTCCGCCACCGACGAGGAAAAACGCCGCCTCTATGTCGGTTTTACTCGCGCCAAAAGTTTTCTGCACATTGATTACCGTGGAATACTTTTGGACAATTTCAAGAGGTATGCCAATGATTTTTTTATTGACAACAATGAATACCAAAAACCTGAGCAACTGATAGTTGCACTGACGCATAAGGACATTGTATTAAACTTTTTCAAAAATTTAAAATCCGAAATACTAGAACTCCGCAGCGGAGATGTTCTCAGCGTAAACACCTCCAATTATCTGTATCACAATCAAAATGCTGTCCTAAAATATTCCAACGCCTTCAAAGACAAACTCGTTGAATATCAAAAACTTGGCTACACGCCTCAATCCGCCAAAATCCGTTTTGTTCTCGCTTGGTACTGCGAGGAAGACGGGCTGGAATACGCAATAATTTTGCCGATGCTTACCTTAACATCTATTCCAACACCTCCAACTTCCATCCTCTAAACACCACGACCGCAGTCCCCAAAAATGCCTACAATTCTTTAATCACCGCCCCATCCAATCCATAAAGCGTGATATGTCCGCCGTCATACACCGCGAAACTCTTGGGATTTCCGCCTTTGGGCAAAGTCGTGGAACCGGGATTGCAGATGATGCGACCGAGTGCATCGCGCTCTAAGACAGGCAAATGCGTATGTCCGTAGAGGAAAATGTCATACCCAAATTTTGGCGGCGGCACAGAGCCTTTCACGGTCTGAGTGCCGTCGGGCAGGGTGGGGGAGTAGCGGTGTCCGTGAGTGGCAAAAATCTTGGTCGTGCCGTCAACAATGATATTGTAATCCGACATCAACGGAAAATCCAAAACCATCTCGCAAACCTCGCAATCACAGTTGCCGCGACACGCTACAATCCTGTCCGCCAACGGATTGAGCAAGGCGCACAAGGCGTTGGAATCGTAACCTTCGGGAATCGGATTGCGCGGCCCGTGATAGAGGATGTCGCCGAGGCAAATTATCATATCACAGCCAAGGCGTTGAAAATGCCCCAACGCCCTCTCGCAATCCGTTGCGCTGCCGTGTATGTCTGAAATGACAAAATACTTCATTTCTTAACTTCTTTTGCGCTCACCTTGCCTTCTTTGTCAACCTTGATTTTGAGGAAACGCTTGCCGGCACTTTCGCCGTTGTCCCACGGACGGGCATATTCGAAGGTAATCTTCGTTTTGCCCGCCTTGTTGGGCTCAAAAACGAAAGTCTGTTCGCCGCCTGCGCCCATCATCGGACGACCGCCATTGTTGTTGGCGTCATACTTGTCCGAATAAAATTTGATGACGCTCTCGCTGTCAATTGTGTACTTCCAAGTGTAGCCCGTTGTGGCGTTGCCTTTAAGCTTGACAATCAATGTATTAGCGTCAATATTAAAAGACAGCGGGTTGCTGCCGTCCGCCATCGTCGCAAGTTGTGCGTCTGCAATAGATGTTGTCATAATCATCAAAATTGCTGTGAGTAACACAATAATCTTTTTCATAATCTTATCCGTTTATTTGCCGCCTACGGCGGCGGTTTTTTAACGTAAATTTAAGCGAATTACAACGAATTAAAACGAATTATGAAATCAAAAATTCGTTTTAATTCATTAAAATTCATTTTAATTTTTGTTTATCCCTCGTCGCCGCAAGGCGGCGGTTTTCGTTTACTTCAAAATCTCCGCCACTTTCTTTGCCAACTCTTCGCCGCGAAGATTTTTGGCTATGATTGTGCCGTTTTGGTCGATGAGGATTGTTGTTGGGATGGCACTGACACCGTATGTTGTCGCTCCTTCCGATGACCAGCCTTTCAAATCAGAAACCTGAAATCCTGGCGCACCAAGTTTTGCAACGTTATCTTTCCACCACTCAACTTTGTCGTCCAACGAAACACCGTAAACCTCAAATCCCTTGTCGTGATAGTCGTCGTAAACTTTCTTGACGTTGGGCATTTCGGCTCGGCAAGGTCCGCACCACGACGCCCAAAAATCCACCAAAGTAAGTTTGTTGGACTTGACTACTTCACTGAGATTCTTGACGTTGCTATTGATGTCTGGCATCGAAATTTCCTTGTACTGCATTCCTACCGCCGTCTCTTTTGCCGTTTGGTATATCGAATAATACTTAACGACAAGTGTTATTAAGGCTCCCGCGCCCAATAGCACCACCACAAACAGAATCGCAGCAAGCCATCGATTGCATCCTGTATATTCCGATAGAAACGTCAAAAATCTTTTCATATTGCTATCCGTTTAATTGCCACCGCCTACGGCGGCGTTTTTTTAACGTAAATTTAAGCGAATTACAACGAATTAAAACGAATTAAAAAATCAAAAATTCGTTTTAATTCGTAATAATTCATTTTAATTTTTGTTTATCCCTCGTCGCCGTAAGGCGACAATTCTCGTTTACCTGTCCAAAATTTCCGAAACCTTTTTGGCGAGTTCCTCGCCGCGAAGGTTTTTGCCGATGATGGTGCCGTTTTGGTCGATGAGGACGGTTGCGGGGATTGCGCGGATGTTGTACGTGCCTGCGCCCTCGGACTGCCAGCCCTTCAAATCTGAAACCTGAATCCACGGCAGTTGCATCTGAGAGACAGAATTTTGCCAATTCACCATATTTTCGTCCAACGACACGCCGTAAATTTCAAGACCCTTGTCGTGATAAGCGGCGTAGAGTTTTTTCACGTTGGGCATTTCGGCGCGGCAGGGTGCGCACCACGACGCCCAGAAGTCGATGAGAGTCAGTTTGTTGGCTTTCACGACATCGCTAAGGCGTTTCATATTGCCATTGAGATCCACCATTGCAATCTCCCTAAAAGGCTTGCCCTCAGCCGTCGCATTTTCAGCCTCGCGCTGCGCCATAACCATCTTATACACAGGGTCGTCGGGCATCTTTTTGCCCATTTGCTCCACAATTTGATTGATGCGCTCGGGGGCGAGGTTGCTCCCAAAAAGTTGAAGCATCAATCCACAAACCGGAGAGGGCATATTGTTGAGAATGGATTCGGCATACACGTCATAAACCACCGTCGAAAGCGAATCTATTTTTTTCTGAGCTGCAAATCGCGTCACAATGTCGAGAGAGGCATCATTGACTGTGTTATACAACTTCTGTGCTTCTTGTTCAACAGCCGATTCTCTCTCCATAGCCGCCTGACGCGCCGCAATCCAAATCTCGCTTTCTTTGTTGCCAGAAACCTTGCCCATCTCGGAGAGAGAATTTGTAAGTTCAACATTCACAGAGCCTTTGGGCGACACAATAATCTCCATAGCCGAAGCGGGGGCATTGTTGCGGACAGATACAATGGTGCGCAAATCCAATGCTTTTTCTTTAAGCGTCATATTAAATTTGCCACCTTTCACAAAAGCTGTGTCGGAACGTTTGATGCCTGAGTCAGTAATCGCCACACAAAATACCGTGTCGCCGTCCTTGCCGCCGTTCCAAGTGCCATTGACGACGAAGCCGTCGCCGGATTTTTTTTGCGCGTCACAGGAGGTGATAAGCCCCAAAAGCGCAAGCATTATAAAAGTGTTTTTCATATTGTTCTTAATTCGTTAAGTTTCAATCAATTGCCCCGTCTTGGGATTGAAGATGCGGCAGCCGTCAGTCACGTCGTCGCGGAGGAGATTTTTGGAGAATTTCAGGAGACCGTCATCCGTAACTTCCGCCGTCTCTCCAATCGGGAACGCCGCGACCTCTGTCCATCCGTCGCCATTGCGCCTGAAAAGCCTGCCGCCGATGTGCGCCCACAGTGTCAAATCGTTGCCGGTGAGCATCTTGGGATATTCGTAACTATAATAATCCTGCATCTCCAACGTGTATCCCTCGTCGGGCGAGAGAGTGTCGCAGCTGATATTTGGCACACGGCGGATTGCGCGGTTGTAGATGATGTATAAATCGTCGTTATGTATATGAAAATCACACACATAGTCTTTCGGAAGCGCACTGATGAGCCGTCCGTCAACATAGACCGCCGACTCACCGTTTTGCTCGTCCGAAAATCCAGCCACGACTTCGTGTCCGTTATGATTATAGTTGCGATATATCACAATTTCTGACAACATTTTCCATCAAAATTATGCCGCCGCGCCCGCCATTGCGTTGTAAACGAGCCACGTCATATATGCAACAATGGAAAGCGTCAAAACCGCGCCTTCCCAACGTTCAATCTTGTATTTGGTGTAGGAAAACAGCCAAAGCGCGAATATCGAACCCAACATCATACCGAGGTCGAGGTTGGTGATTTCGAGGCCGTGCATCGGGCTGATGAGAGCCGTGATGCCGATTATCATAAAGATGTTGAATACGTTGCTGCCCAGGACGTTGCCTATTGCCAATGCACTCTGTCCTTTGCGTGCTGCTACCACGCTCGTGGCGAGTTCGGGGAGCGACGTTCCGCACGCCACCACCGTCAAGCCCACGACAGCCTCGCTCACGCCCAATGCCAGCGCAATCGCCTTGGCATTATCGACGAAAAGATCGCTGCCGTAAATAAGTCCGGCGATGCCCAACACTACGAACAACAGCGACTTCCATACTGGCATTTGTTTCACAGAATCATCCTTCTGTCCGGCATTGTCAACATTGCCCTTCATGCCCTCGCGGATTGTGTAAATCATAAAAGCGACGAATCCTGCAAACAGCACCGCAGCCTCCCAACGCTCTATCGAGAGGTCGAATGCAAACCAAAACAGCATAGCGCTGCCCACTACGGCAAAGGGGATGTCTTTTTTGACGGTGCTTTTGCTGATGACCATCGGGCATACCAACGCCGTGACGCCCACAATCATCAACGCATTGAAAATGTTGCTGCCCACGACGTTGCCTACTGCGATGTTAGGCGAATCGTTCAACGCCGAGACAAGGCTCACCACCAATTCGGGAGCGGAAGTGCCGATGGCGACAATGGTAAGGCCAATCACCATCTCAGGGATTTTGAATTTTGTGGCGAGCGCAACCGCGCCGTCAGTCATCTTGTCGGCACAAAACAGCACAAGCGCAATGCCGACAACTACGAATAAAAGGTTCAGAAGCATAATTTTAAGTGTGTTTTTTATTTTGCGGCAAAGGTAACGAATGTTATGGAGATAGCAAAAAAAAATTGCGGGGGAATTATTCCAACAGCCATTTTACAAGTTCACAAGACATACTTTCATGTCCTACATACAGAACAAAAAACACCACTTTCTGTTCTATATACAGGACAGACCAAAGAATGTTCAATTTTATATTTGTATTCTTTTTAAAATTTTTTATCTTTGCAACATCAAAATAACACTTAATCACTACAAAATGAAAAGACTTCTGACACTTTTGGCGGCGATATGCACCGCCGCGAATCTTTCCGCACAGGAAATGATTAAAAACCCTATGCTTTGGGCTGACGTGCCCGACCCAGACGTTATTTGCGTAAGGGACACGTTCTACCTTGTGAGCACCACGATGCACCTGATGCCGGGCGCGCCTGTGATGCAGTCAACAGACTTGAAGAATTGGGAGACTGTAAGTTACATCTTCGACAGGCTCACCGATTCGCCCAAATACGATATGCAGGAGGGCACTGTGTATGGCCGTGGACAGTGGGCGACGTCGTTGAAATACCACAACGGCAAATTCTACGCCCTCTTTGCGCCCAACGAGCCGGGCAGCACCGGCGACACTTACATTTGCTCCGCCGAAACCGCCAAAGGCCCTTGGAAGTTGGTATCGAGAATGAGGCATTTCCACGATTGTTCGCTCTTCTTTGACGATGACAACCGCGTCTATGTCGTGTATGGCACGGGCGAAATGATGGAACTCAAACCCGACCTCTCTGACGTCATCGAAGGCACTCACCGTCAGATTTTCAAGCGCGAGGCAGACGAGACAGGACTCCTCGAAGGCAGCCGTATGATTAAGCACAACGGCAAATATTACCTCCTGATGATTTCTCACGTTTGGGCGCCGGGCAGGCATCGCCGCGAGGTTTGCTACCGCGCCGACAATATCCAAGGCCCTTATGAGAAGAAGACAATTTTGGAATCGCCCTACGGCGGTTTTCCGTATGTTGGACAAGGCACAATCGTTCAGTCGGGCAGCGGCGATTGGTACGGAATCATTTTCCAAGACCGTGGCGGCGTTGGTCGCGTGTTGACTGTGATGCCCTGCCGTTGGATTGACGGATGGCCGATGCTTGGCGGCGAGGACGGTCTCGTTCCCGAACTCCTGCGCCCGTACCGCAGCAATCAGCCCGAAAAAAACATCGTACTGAGCGACGATTTTTCAGCGTCGAAACTCGGACTTCATTGGCAATGGAATCACAATCCGATTGAAAACGCCTACTCTCTCACCGAGCGTCCGGGATTCCTGAGGCTCAAAACAAGCCGCGTTGTCCCCAACCTCTTCCTCGCGCCCAACACCCTGACTCAGCGTATGGAAGGACCCACGTGCAGCGGCGTGGTAAAACTCGACCTCTCTAAAATGAAGGACGGCGACTGTGCAGGTTTTTCGGCGTTCAATGGCAATTCGGGCGTATTGACGGTGAAAAAAATCAGCAAAAAACTCGTCCTCGAAACCTCCGAACAGATTGTTGCCCTCGACGAAAGGACAAAGGCGGTTACAAATGTTGAAAACAAGGTTTTGGAGACCATCGAACTCAAACAGAATGAAATTTGGCTTCGCATCGACGGCGACTTCCGCGCACCCGACGGCGGCAAGGGCGGCGATATGGCTGATTTTTATTACAGTCTCGACGGCAACAATTGGACTAAGACCGGCAATCATTACAAGATGATATTCGACTACCGCAGGTTCTTTATGGGCTCAAAATTCGCGATCTTCAATTACGCCACCAAGAAGGCGGGCGGTATGGTTGATGTGGATTTTTTCGAGTATAAGAAGGGGGACAAATAATTGCTGAATAATAATGGACACTCGGCTTATAAACTGGCATATTGCACAATAGTATTTTATTTAATAAGTCGAGTGTTTTTTTTCAAAAAAAATTTGCATTTATCCATATAATGGATTATATTTGCAGTATGAATACAGCAAAACCTTTTGTGAAATGGGCAGGCGGCAAGTCGCAGTTATTAAGCGAAATACGTTCTAAATATCCCACAACGATAGAGAAATACTGCGAGCCGTTTGTGGGCGGTGGCGCGGTGTTGTTCGATGTTTTGTCTAATTATCAGCCGAAAGAGGTGTTAATCAACGACATAAACGCCGAATTGATAAACACATATTGTCAAATAAAAGAAAACTGCGAGCCGCTTATTTCGCAACTATCTGATTTACAGGATAAATATAAATCAATTTCTGACGAACAGCGCAAAGCGTTGTTTTTTGAGAAACGCGAAAGATTTAATTCTTTGAAAATCAATGGTAATGCAGATGAAAATCTCGAAAAAGCGGCGTTGTTTATTTTTATAAACAAAACGTGTTTCAATGGTTTGTATCGCGTTAACTCCAAAGGGTTGTTTAACGTTCCGTTCAACAATGCAAAGAATCCTTTACTTTGTGATGCAGAAAATTTGCGGACTTGTTCTGAGGTTTTGCAAAATGTAGAAATGACGGTTGGCGATTATTCTATGTGCGAAAATTTTATTGATGATAAAACTTTTGTTTACATAGACCCGCCTTATCGTCCTTTGACACAGACTGCGGCGTTTACATCATACAGTGAGAATGATTTTTCTGATATACAACAGGTTGAATTAGAAATGTTTGTAGAAAGAATTTCTCGCAAGGGTGCAAGAGTTGTAGTAAGCAATTCTGACCCCAAAAATGTAAATGCCGATGACAATTTTTTTGATGACCTTTATTCAAAATTCAAAATAGAAAGAATTTTTGCAAGTAGAGCCATCAATTCAAAAGGCAGCGGTCGAGGCAAAATTTCAGAATTATTAGTGGCTAACTTTTGATTACAAAATATGGCAACACATACAAATAAACAATTTGATGTTTTCATTTCGCAGTTGAAAGAAACCAATCAAACCTTGGATTTCTTCTGCGACTTTGAAAAAATAGGTAGAAATGTTGACGACATTAAGTTAAGTCTTTGTATGCTAAATAGTTTGATTGGAACTTCTGATTTGAGGAAATCTGTTGAAACTATTTGGAACAGGGACAAAACGGCGTTTTCTGTACTGCCAATTTTGATTGCCGTAAGGGATGAAGGCAGCAAAAAAGTTCTTGATTCACTCAATAACATTGTCGATATAAAAACGTTTTTCGGGTCTATCGACAGAGTTGTTGAATTTTTGGAAAGCACAGGATTGGCTGATTTGTTCAGGAAACGCACAATCAAAGACCTTGTCGATTATGTCTTTGGAATTGAAACAGGATTGGACACAAATGCCCGCAAAAATCGAAGTGGTCATATTATGGAGAATACTGTGGCTCTGATTTTTAGAGAAAATAAAATCAAATTTCGTCAGGAAGTTTATTCAAAAGAATGGGCAGCAATCACCAAAGTTCTCGGCGATGACGAAAAGCGTTTTGATTTTGTGATTGAAACGTCAGAAAAAACATATTTGATTGAAGTTAATTTTTACAGCGCGGGCGGCTCTAAACTCAACGAAGTTGCTCGGTCTTATTCAGAACTTGCGCCTAAAATTAACTCTGTCAATGGTTTTGAGTTTGTATGGATTACGGATGGAATCGGTTGGAAATCAGCCAAAAACAAACTTCAAGAGGCGTATAGCATTATACCAAAAGTGTATAATTTGACTAATGTAAACGAGTTTATAAAGGAAATATGTTAAATTATCCCGACTTCACCCTTCATCACGCCGATTGTGTTGATGTACTGCCGCAAATCCCCGACAATTCCATCGACACCATCTTTGCCGACCCACCGTATTTTCTCTCAAATGGAGGAATTTCGGTCCAGAGCGGCAAACAGGTTTGCGTTGACAAGGGCGATTGGGACAAAGGCGGAACGCCAGAACATATTTATAATTTCAATCATAAATGGTTGGAACTCTGCCGACCGAAACTCAAAGACAACGGTACCATTTGGATTTCAGGAACTTATCACAATATTTTTGTGGTGCAACGTTGTTTGCAGGAACTTGGTTACAAAATCCTCAATATCATTACATGGCAGAAAACCGACCCTCCGCCAAACCTTTCGTGTAGATATTTCAATTTTTCAACTGAGTTGATAATTTGGGCGCGGAAATCCGAAAAAGTACCACACAAATTCAATTACGAGGTAATGAAACACCTCAACGGCGGCAAGCAAATGACAGATGTTTGGCGGTTGCCCGCCGTTGGCAAATGGGAAAAGACTTGCGGCAAGCATCCCACGCAAAAGCCTTTGCGTTTGCTCTATCGCATAATTTTGGCAACCACCGACGAGGGCGGAACGATTTTGGACCCCTTTGCCGGAAGTAGCACAACGGGCATTGCGGCAAATCTTTTGGGCAGAAATTATATTGGAATCGAAAAAGAAAAAGACTTTTACGATTTGAGCATTTCCCGACGCAACGAATTGCAAGACAATGAAAAGCGTCAAAAACTATTAGACAACATTAAAAAAAACGACAGCATTGCAACTGTCCTTGTCAATCACGCCCGCAAAGAATTGCGCGAATTGATGGTTGAAAAAGGGCTTTGCTACCTTCGTGCCGGAGATTCAAAAGGCTCGTTGCAAGTAACGCCGGGATTTGAACGAATGAAATATGTTTTGCTCCACACCAACGGTGAAAATTGTCAGATGTTCAAATTGAAAAAAGAAGGCACATTTCAGATTTGGACGAAGGAAAATCTTGAAAAATACGGTTTCTCACCTGAACATTCGCCGTATTATATTGTGTTGTATTTTTACAATAAGCCAATGGAGTTTTTGCAAACGCCTTCGGGCTTAAAACAAAGAATGAATACTTATAAAGCAAGGCTTTATCCGTTGTATGAATTTATGTAGAGGATACATATTATATGCAACCACAGAAGCAAATGAGCTCTTAAAAATCCTCAATAACCTTATATCTTTTCACCGACGGGAAGAATAGCATTTTTTGCAAAATCAAAATCTTTTCCTTATCTTCGCACCATAAAACTTTTTTGCTATGGCATACGAATGGTTCATAAGTTACAGGCGCAAGTCGGGCGGGGAAAATCAAGCCCGGCAAGTCGCAGAAATCTTGTCGAAATACGTTGGCGAAGACAAGGTTTTCTACGACAGGGTTTCTATGCGCGAAGGCAATTGGCGCGACCAAATCAACGATGCACTTAACTCGGCGGAACATTTTGTTTTGCTCGTTAACGAAGCATCCGCCGCCGAAGACCAATCAAATAATATTGGCGGTTACAGATATGAAATTGAATACGCGCTAAATTCTGAAAAACTAAAAAACAATCGTATAACAATCATCGCGTATGATAATGAAAGTTATAAAGCAGTAACAAAAGAGTTTTCCGATTTGAGTAGTGCCCAGAAAGTTACTTACTACGGCGAATACGCCAAAAATTTTGAGGAAAGGCTGTGCAAACATTTTGGGTTCGTGTACCAAAAACCATCTTCCGCCCCGACCGTAATCAAAAACATCGTCATCCCCGAAAACCTAATCTCGCGTCGCGATATGCTCGACAAACTCCACAATGAGTTCAAGAGCCACAAATGCGTGGTAGTCAGCGGCATTGGCGGCAGCGGAAAAACATCTTTGGCATATCTGTACGCAAAGGAACAGAATTTTAATAATATCGCTTGGGTAATAGTCAACGGCAAAATCGAGGACGTTTTTGTGGACAAGATTGCGAGGTTGCTGTTAAAAAATGAAGACTATGAAGGATTTACAAGAATCAGCGACACCAAAACAAAACTCGACATTATCAAATCCGAACTGTCAAAAATCGAAGGCAAAAATCTCCTTGTTTTTGACGTCAACACCAACAACGAGGAAATCAAGCATGAAATCGAAACTAAAATCAACAACTACCTGCCATCAGGAAGTTGGAAAACACTTGTTTTGACGAGGACTGTCGCAGAAAATCCAAGTCGCTTCTCGACCATCAAAATGGACAAAATGGCGGCGGACGATGCGCAAAAATTGTTTTTGAACAATTGGACACGAACTAAAATAGTTTTCTCGCAAGACCAACTCGCCGAAATCACAAAAGAACTCTATTATCATCCGCTTCTGATTGAGCAAACCGCAATTGTTTTCTCTAAAGGTTACGAAAAATCGGAGGAGGAAATCATATCCAAAATCAAGGAAAACAGCAAAATCAACAATCCCCGCACAAAGAAAATTTTGAGCGGCTTAGCCATTGAAGACAAGGAACAGCAAGATTTTTATATTTACACTTATCTCATCAACCTCTGCAATATCGAAAACCTCTCGCCCGACGAAATAAATTTCCTCGCAGTCTATGTCACTTGGCCAGAAGAACCGATTGATTATGAAGTAATCAGCACACTTTTGCCCGACACGGACGAAACTCTCGATTCCCTCGTAGAAAAAGGAATCATTTCCCGCAACGACGACGACCAATTCTCCATCCACAGCCTTATGGCTGACGTCATCCGCGAACAAATCAACATCAGCGAATTTGATTATTCAGAATATCTTGTCAATATCGCTAAAATTCTCCGTGACGACATAAAATCCGTCACCTTGCACAAATACTCCAAATGCATCGCAAGTAGTTTTATCAACTACGGAATTTGTGGACGTATTGTTTTGTTCTATGCTTTTCTCAATCAATTGCTTCACAACAATGATGTCATTCTCTATCAACTGCCAATGCCCGAATTATATCATGTAGCAAACGAATTTGAGAAAGACGCAGAACCAGACGACTTAGCCGGCTTGTATAATACCATAGCGAGAGTTGAGGAGTTCAAAAACAATCTGGACGATGCAAAAATGCATTATAAAAAGGCTTTGGAAGTAATAGAAGGTGCAGAAAAAAATGATAAAATATTGGAACATAAAGGCGCATTACTTCAAAACCTTGCAAAGCTCGAAGTAAACCTTGACGACACCGATTCCGCAAAAAAGCATTATGAAGAAGCGTTAGAAATAAAAAGAAAACTGCCGGAAACACAGAAGTATTTGAATAGTTTGGCAACTACCTTAGGCAACCTTGCTGGTCTCGAAGAAAAACATGGCGAGACTGATTCCGCGAAAAAGCATCGTGAAGAAGCGATTGAAATAAGGAGACAACTGCCGGAAACACCGCAGTATTTGGACTTATTGTCAAGCGCCATCAACAACCTTGCAATGCTCGAAGAAAAACTTGGCGACACCGATTCTGCAAAAAAGCATTATGAAGAAGCGGTGGAAGTAAATAGAAAACAGCTGAAACTGGCGGAAACTCCGATGTATTTGGATGGTTTGGCAACTTCCCTGAATAACCTCGCAATGCTCGAAAAAAACCTTGACGACACCGATTCCGCAAAAACACATTTTGAAGAAGCGGTGGAAAAAAGAAGGCAACTGCCGGAAACGCCGGAGTATTTGCATGATTTGGCAGACTCCTTGGCGGGGCTTGCAATGGTTGAAATAAAACTTGGCGACATCAATTCCGTGAAAGAGCATTTGGAAGAAGGATTGGAAATTTCGCGACGAAGTGGAAATGAGGAAGCTATAAAGTTCTTTGAAGAAGTGCTCTCGCTATTCTCTTAAAAATCCTCAATAACCTTGTACCGTTTCACCGACGGGAAGAATAGCATTTTTTGTTTGATTTGGCTGATGGCGTTTTTTTCCTCTTTGTCGAAATTGTGGCGGTTGTCTTGCTGGTAGTTGACATGGAAATCGTACTCCGTCGGCTTTTCAGACCAGCGGTTGCCGGGGAATTTCTTGCATTTTATGTCAAGTTTATGCGTCTTTGTGTCCATGGAGAACATGAAGACTCGTCCAACGTCATTGAACTCGTCCTGGGACATTATCGTTACACGCTTTTTGGTGTTTGAGATGACTTGCGTCGGGGAATAGTCCTTCATGACGGAATCAATGACCTTCTGCGCGGGCTTGAGTTCATCGCTGAGCTTCAAACCGCTTGTCTGTTCCGCAACTTTCGCCGGACCTATCATTTCCGCCACGAAAATCCCAATCGCCACAATGATTGCAAATGCTAATATGCCTGTGATTAATGTCATTTAAAACTGCAGTTTAAAATGTTTTTCATCATTTTCCATGCAAAAATAATGCCCTCCACGCCGTTTATGCAACATTTCCGCATTTATTTGATACGTTTTTGAAAGTATGTTGACGATGTGAATTGCTAAATTTGCAAAAATTTAATCCTAAACAATATGAAGCGAAAATTTTTCTTATTAGCAATTCTACTGACGGCGTTTGTGCAGGGCTTGTTTGCTCAGCAACGCCGTCCCATCGACAACGAACACCCGATGTGGTTTATCCACGTGGATGTGTGGTATCAGGCGGATCCTCAAAAAATCATCGACCTCATACCCGACGACATCAAGCCGTATGTGTGCCTGAACCTGAGCCTTTCATGCGGATACGACAAGGACAGGAATGTCTATAAAATGCCGCAACAGGCTGTGCGCACCTACAAGTCGTGGGCTACGGTCTGCCAACTGAACGGTATGTGGTTTTCATGCCAACCGGCGAGCGGCGGACACACTCACATCCAGGACAACGACCTCGAGACCTTTGAATATTTCTTCAAGCAATACCCCAACTTCCTCGGATGGAACTACGCCGAACAGTTTTGGGGATTTGACGAGGGCGGCGACCTGAGCTCTTCGCCTCAAGCCACAAGGCTGGCTCTGTTTGCAAACCTCGTGGAGATGTCCCACAAATACGGCGGTCTCCTCACAGTGTCCTTCTGCGGCAATGTTTGGAGCCATCCGCTCAACCCCGTCGGAATGATGAAACGCGAGCCAAAACTCTTGGAGGCTTGTCAGAAATATCCCGAGGCAATCCTCTGGCTTTATAAATACACCACGTCAAGTTGTTTCTACAACAACGAGAGCGTTTCATTCTCGCCGTTCATCAGCGGCCTCGCCAACAATTACGGCGTCCGTTATGACAATTGCGGCTGGAATGGAGCGTTGGACGGAATCCTCGGCGAAAAGCACGGCAAGACCTACCCCGCGTCGGCTGGCGTCGGCACTGTCTTGGAACAGACCGGCATCAACGGCGGCGCAGTTTGGGACGGCCCCGAATTGACTTGGCGCGAAGAATGTTTCCACGAGGTATGGCAGTCGGATGCAGAAGGCGGCTACAAACGCAGAAACTGGGCGCAGTTTGACAATTTCAAGGGCGTTTGGGCTGATATGTTCCGCAAGGTAATCGACGGCACTGTGCACATTCCGAGCCGCGAGGAGGTAATTGACCGTATGAAAATCGTGGTCATCAACGACATCAACGATGGCAACGACGAGCAAAAATACGCCGCTTGGGGCGACCTCTACGACGGTCTTTATAAACAGGACGACCCTTTCAACCGTGGCAACGGTCAGTGGATGGACAATTTCTGTTATTTCAAGAAGACAGGACGTTACGCCACAATTCCCATTTGTATCGGTCTGTACGACGACCTCGCAAAGTCGATTCCTGTCCAAGTGAAAAAATCCGAATACAGGACGCGCTGGGCTAATCAGGCTGCAAAGGTTGAGGATTTCAACGCCCAATACCCCGAAATCTCCACGGGCGACCTTTTTGTGGCTCGCACTAAAAATCAACTCGTGGCTTACACGCCTTATACTTACCTCAACAAGAAGACCACGGCACAGGCTTCGATTCCGTTGCAGTACAACACTTGCGACGAACTCTCGCTGAATTTCAACAAGTTGTCGGGCGGTCTTGTTCGCGAGTATAATGACCATATTGATTTTTACCTCAACAACTACCGCTCCGACACGACCACAGCGCGTGAAGACATCATTACTATAAAAGGTGCTTCCACGCGCCCGTCTTTCACGCTCACCAAGCGCAACAACACTGCCTGCACAACGACTGAAAACTGGGCTGACGGCATCTACACGCTCACCGTGAAGCACTGCGGGCCTTTGGATATTACCGTTAATTGCTCCGGCAACAACACCCGCCCCGAAGCACCGATTGCAAAGGCTCTCTCGCTGCCCAAACAGCCCGAAGCATACCACGGACCCATTATGATTGAGGCTGAAGATATGGATTTCAAGAGCATAAGAAATTGTTGCACAAGCCCTTACAACTTCTATCCAAGCATTGTTGGACACGCTGGCAATGGTTTGGTGGATATGGGAACCAACAAAAACGGTTCGCTCCGTCATCAACTCACTCTCAAAGAGGCTGGCGACTACCGCATTGCTGTCCGCTACCTCAACACCTCAAAGGCTGGCAACCTCACAGTGATTGTAAACGGCAACGAACAGACCATCCCCGTAGAAAAGGCGGCGTCCAACGAGTGGAAGAAGTCAGTATTTAACGCTCCACTCGTGGCAGGTGTTAACGAATTGAAAATCAACAACACCGAAGGCATTTCAATCATCATCGACCAAGTAATCTACACTCCGGCGGATGTTGAGGACGAAAAATTTGTAGTTACAATGCGCCAAGCCGAGCAAGGCGGCACGGTAACAGCCGACAAGACCGTTGTAGCCGAGGGCGAGACCGTGAAACTCACCGTAAACGCCGATGAAGGCTGGCAACTCGTTGAACTCCGCGTCATTAATTCTGTATATTTCACGCAAGGCAAGAAAATCCCCGTAACTGCCGGAGATACAGAGGTTTCGTTCCAAATGCCCGACGACAACTGGACTATCCTCCCCGTATTCAAGGAGACATCGGCAATTACCAAGACAGACTACAACAATGTAACTGCGGGCGCATTGCCGGAAGGTTGGCGTTGCACACAGGAAAACAACGAAATCCACGCATATCCAACCACTTACGGCAGCGGAGCGCGTATGATGAGCGGTTTTGGCGGCTATCAGGGCAAGGGTCTCTATTGGCGCGAGGTGAGCGCAGAATACGGTCAACTCTCAAAATATCCCCTCGAACTCGGCGCAGGCGAATACAAACTCACATTTACAATGGCGGCGTGGAAGGGCGAACCATCCTTCAAGGCTGAAATCATTGATTTGGCAACCGGCAACGCCATCGCATCGTCGGACGTTTATGCCGCAAAGCCAAACGCAAACGGCAACACTTCGGCAGACCTCTCCACGGCTGAAACTCACGAATTGACCTTCACCGTCAACGCCAAAAACAAGTTTGTAATCCGTTTCAGCAACCAAAGCGCGGCGGGCGGCGGTCTCCGCGAGTTTTTGCTATTGGCTTGCAAGGTAAACCTCATCGAAGCCCACGAAGAGCCTGAGCCGACCCCGGTATCTGAAGTCATCGACCTTCTCGGCGGCATCCGCGTCTGGTCTTACGAAAAGACTATCTTCATCGAATCGCAGCCCGACACCGATTATCAAATCTTTGACATCAACGGCCGACTCATTCAAAAAGGCACAACCCGCTCCGACCGCGAAGAAATCTTCATCAACCGCAGCACCGGCATCGCAATCGTCAGAATCGGCGAAAGGAGTTTCAAGGTGATGTATTAATCAATGCATAATGCATAATTAGGAATTAGGAATTAGAAATTAGAAATTAGGAATTAGGAATTAATAATTTCAAAATTCACCGCCGATTTCCTCTGTGATGAGGAGATTGGCGGTGTTGTTTTTTTTGGGGATTAAGAAATAATTGTTTATATTTGCATCAAAATTTTAATCGATTATGCGCGAATTTAATACAACGGGAACTTGTTACCCCGACGAACATTATATGGTGGACATCACTAAACGGCTCGAAATCATTGAACAGAAAGTTGCCAAGGGCGAATATATCACCATCAACCGTGGACGGCAATACGGAAAGACTACCACACTTTACCACTTGACGCAGCGGTTGAGCAATAATTATGTCGTTTTTTCAATAAGTTTTGAGCGGATGGGCGACACAGAATTTGCAACGGAAGATTCGCTTACGTACTATCTATTGGACAGGCTCAGGCTGAAATTCAGGACTGTCAAAAACCTGAACGATTATGTAAAAAACACAATAACAAAACTTGTCGGGGACAATGCTGCAAATAAGAAAATTGATTTTTCGGTGTTTGATGAATTGATACCCGATATTTGCGAACAATCTGACAAGCCTGTCGTGCTGATAATCGACGAGGTGGACAGCGCAAGTAATTATGAATCATTCATAAAACTTCTGCGGCTTTTGCGCGACAAGTATCTGCACCGTAGAGAGTTGCCGACTTTCAAATCCGTAATTCTTGCCGGAGTTTACGACATCAAAAACCTGAAACTCAAAGTCCGTCCCGAAAGCGAACATCAGTACAATAGTCCGTGGAACATCGCCGTGCCGTTTGACGAGGACATGTCGTTGTCGAAAAGCGGCGTCGAACAAATGCTCTCCGAATACGAAGCCGACCACAATACAGGTATGGACACCGCTGAAATGGCGCAACTAATCACTGATTACACGTCTGGCTATCCGTTTTTTGTGTCGAGGCTGTGCCAATTGATTGATAATCACAAATTGGAATGGAACAGAGACGGATTGATAAAAGCGGTAAAAATATTGCTCGATGAGAAGAACACATTTTTTGACGATTTGGCGAAAAAGTTGGAAGACTACCCAAAAATGAAGGAACTTTTGAAGGGCATCCTTTATAGAGGTTTCGAGGAGAGTTTCAATACTTACTACAAGCATATCGAAATCGCGGCGATGTTCAATTACATAAAGAATGTAAACGGCAAGGTTGCAATTTTCAACCGAATCATTGAAACGTGGATGTACAATCTCTTTATGACCGAGGAACAGATTGAAAACCGGCTTTACGACCAAGGCAGCATCGAAAAAAATCAGTTTGTTGAAAACGGAGTGCTGAAAATGGACAAGATTCTCGAACGGTTTGCGGTGCATTTCAACGACATTTATGGGGGAGAGGAGCAAACATTCAAGGAGGAGGAAGGACGTCGATATTTTATGCTCTACATCAAGCCAATTATCAATGGCACAGGCAATTACTATATCGAAGCCCAAACCCGCGACCGCTCCCGCACCGATATGATTATCGACTACCTCGGCACTCAGTACATCATCGAAATGAAAATTTGGCGCGGCAACGCCTACAACGAGCGCGGCGAGCAACAACTCACCGAATACCTCGACTATTACCACGTCAAAAAGGGATATATGTTGAGTTTCTGTTTCAATCAGAAAAAAGCATCGGGAGTGCGCACTATCAAATACGGCGACAAGGAGATTGTGGAAGCCGTAGTGTAATTCATAATTCATAATTCATAATGCATAATTAAAAAAATCACCGCCATTTTCCCCTCGGAAAATCGGCGGTGATTTTTTTTGTCTTTTCATAAAAATTTTCATCATTTTCCCTCCTTGCGTACCCATTTTTTAGTCGTGAAGTACCAAAAACGTGCCTACAAGCCGTATATTGGGGCTTTGACGTAGTTTTGACGTAGTAAAAAATAGGGCTTGACGTAGTTTTGAAGAACTATTTTTCTTGACTTTTCGAGCCTCACTTACGTATATTTGCAGTGTAAGCCGACGGAAAATCCGACGGCGGAAACGAATCGAAAAATTATGAAAAATTGTATAACCTTAAAACTTTTACGTCTTATGAAAAGAATACTAACATTGATGATGTTGGTGCTTCTGACAACAGCGGCAATCGCTCAGGACAGAATCAATATAAGCGGCAAGGTGCTCGACAAGGGCAACGGCGACCCGCTTATCGGCGTCAACATCGTGGAACAGGGTACTACTAATGGTACAATCTCCGACATCGACGGCAAGTTCAACCTTTCCGTCACCAAAAACTCTACTGTGCTTATTAGTTATATAGGCTACAAGGCGCAGGAATTTGTCGCTAACAGCGAGAAGGAAATCAAAATCTTGCTCGAAGAAGACCTCGCAGCCGTTGAAGAAGTGGTGGTAATCGGCTACGGCACACAGAAAAAGAGCGTTGTAACCGCCGCAATCTCAGGCATTTCTGCCGACGACATCCAAGGTTCGAGCGTCCGCGTGGACAACGCATTGAAGGGCATGACCTCCGGCGTTACCGCTACCGCAGCATCGGGTCAGCCCGGCGAAGGCGCACAAATCCGCATCCGTGGCGTTGGTACTATCAACAATTCCAACCCCCTCTACGTCGTGGACGGTATGCCAGTTGACGGCGGCATCGACTACCTCAACCCCAGCGACATCCAGTCAATCGAGGTCTTGAAAGACGCTGCATCGGGTGCTGTATATGGCGCGAGGGCTGCCAACGGCGTTATCCTCGTTACCACCAAAAAAGGCAAACTCGGCGCACCCAAGGTGTCCTACGACTTCTCCTACGGCATCCAAAATCCGTGGAAGATGCGCGACGTGCTCAATGCCGCCGAATACGCCACCATCGTCAACGAAGGCGCAGTGAATAGCGGTCAGGCTCCCATCTACGACAATCCCGCCCAATACGGCGACGGCACCGATTGGCAGAAGGAGGTTTTCAACAAGAATGCTCCCGTCATCAACCACCAACTCTCCGTTGCAGGCGCAACCGAAAGGGTCAACTACTACTTCTCTGCCGGCTATTACACGCAGGACGGCATCGTGGGCGGCAATTTTGACCGTTCCAATTATAACCGCCTCACCCTCCGCAGCAACACAATCTACACCCTCGTAGATGCCAAGGATCGCAATTATCTCCACAAACTCGACGTAGGTCTCAATGTAAGCTACTCCCACATCAAATCCAAGGGCATCGAGACCAACTCTTCTTTCGGCTCTGTGCTTGGCTCGGCTCTCTCGCTCTCTCCGATTATGACGGTTTACGCAGAAGACCCCGAGGCAGTACTCAAACAGTATGAAGGCACGGCAAACTTTGCTCCTATCTATTCCTCTGACGGCAGGCTCTATTCGATAGCCGGCACCAATTTCAACGAGATGACCAACCCGCTTGCATCGCTCTCGCTGCCCGGCTCCGAAAACTGGGGCGACCATATCGTAAGCAACGCTTTTGCTGACGTGGCACTCTTTGAAAATCTCAAATTCCGCTCTTCCATCGGCACCGATATGAGTTTTTGGGGTTTTGACGGCTATACACAGAAATTCTGGCTCACCAAAAACAACTACGCCGACCGCACCCGCGTATATTCCGAAATGGACAAAAACCTCACCTGGCAGGTGGAAAACACTTTGTCTTACGACAAGACCATCGGCGAGCATCATTTCAACGTGCTCCTCGGACAATCCGCCCTCAAATACACCGGTCGCAACCTCGGCGGCGCCAATTACGACATGAAGGACGAAAACAATCCTCGCCCCAACATCAGCTTCACCACCGGTCTCGCAGCCGACGGCGACCAGAGCATCTACGGCGGCGCATTTGCTCCCCACACATTGGCATCGCTCTTTGCACGTGCAAGTTATGACTTCAAGGGCAGATACATGGCTCAGTTTACGGTAAGGCGCGACGGCAGCTCCAATTTCGGCCCCGACAAGCATTACGCAACATTCCCCTCGTTGTCCCTTGGCTGGAATATCACCGAAGAATCTTTCCTCGCCAACCGTCCCGCATGGTTGGAATCTGCAAAACTCCGCTTCTCTTGGGGTAAGAATGGCAACGAGTCCATCGGACAATTCCGCTACACCTCGCTCACCGCATCGGGCAACAATTACATCTTCGGCTCGGGCGCAGAGGAAAAGGTCATCAACGGCACAAAGCCGAGCGTACTGCCCAACAGTTACCTTTGCTGGGAGGAATCCAAACAGACCAACATCGGCGCAGACTTCGGATTCTTCAAGAACGCACTCACTTTCACCGTCGATTGGTACAAGAAGCGCACAGACGGTATGCTGATGCAAATGCCAATCAACACCTATGTAGGCGAGGCTCGTCCCACCGGCAATATCGGCGTGATGGACAACAAGGGTTGGGAGTTTGACGCTACATACCGCTGGAAGGCTGGCAAATGGAATTTTAAGGTTAACGCCAACGCCACCTACCTCAAAAACGAACTCGTGGATTACGGCAACGAGGCGGGCTATGCCAACCTCGATTCACAGCAAGGCACTGGCACAATCACCCGCGCCGAAAATGGCTACCCCTTCCCGTTCTTCTACGGATACAAGACCAATGGCATATTCCAAAATTACGACCAAATCAACGCCTACAAGAATGCTGACGGCACCCTCATTCAGCCCGACGCTACTCCCGGCGACATCATCTTTGTAGATGTAAATGGCGACGGCTCTATCACCGACGCCGACCAGACCCAAATCGGCAAGGGTATGCCCGACTGGACTTACGGCCTCAATTTCAGTGCAGATGCTTATGGTTTTGACATCTCGCTCCAGCTCAACGGCACTATCGGCAACGACATCTACGACGCCACAAAGCGCAGCGACATCAATTTCCAAAACCTCCCCGCATACATGAAGGATCGTTGGACTGGCGAAAACACCTCCAACAAGTATCCCAAGTACGTATGGGGCGACACCAAAAACTGGCTTTCTTCCGACATCTTCGTTACCGACGGCTCGTTCCTCCGCGTGCGCACATTGGAGATTGGCTACACACTCCCGCAATACATCACCAAGAAGGCTTTCATGGAGCGCGTAAGGTTCTACGTAGCCGCTCAAAACCTCTTGACTTTCACCAAATATGAAGGTTTTGACCCCGAAATTTCATCCGGCGGCACATCCCTCGGCATCGACCGTGGCGTATATCCGCAAGCAAGGGTGTTCACATTCGGTCTCAACGTTAATTTCTAATTGTACGGACGCGATTTGTAGGGACGCGGCGCGCCACGTCCCTACAAAAACGCCAAAACGGACGCGGCGCGCCACGTCCCTACACCAAACAACATTTATCATTAAAAACGAAAATTAAAATGAAAACATCAAAATACATAGCACTTCTGCCGATGATGGCATTGACCCTCGGCGCGTGCGACGAAGATTTCCTCAACGTTGAGAGCCCGTCGGACCTCGTGGTCGATGAGTACTACAACACCGAGGCGCGCATCTATGAAGACCTTGTGGCGGCTTACGACCCGTTGCAGTGGTTTGACTGGAGCGAAAACCAATACTGCCCACTCAACATGATGAGCGACATCATGAGCGACCAGGTTTGGCCCGGCGGCGGCACTTCCACCGACAATCTTTTTTGGCAGCTGATGTCCAACTACGCCGCCACTCCCAACGAGTGCATGTCGGCACTCTGGACCGAACTCTATTCGGGCGTCAAGCGCAGCAACGATGTGCTCCAGTACATTGAGGGCGTTACAGACATCAAACCCGAAACCAAGTCGCTCTACATCGCCGAAGCTAAGGTTTTGAGGGCGTTCTATTACAACTACTTGTGGAAGTTTTACGGCAACATTCCCTTCTACAAGACCAACCTCTCCGACCCCTACATCGCCGAGCAAAAGAAGGCTGACGAGGTATATGCCGAGATTGTCGCAGACCTCGACGAGGCTATTGCCGCCAACATCCTCCCGATGAAAGCCGATTCCAAAAACGCCGGCCGCGTAACCCAAGCAATGGCGTATATGCTTTACGCCGAGGGGGTTATGTATCAAAACGACCAATCCAAATTCCCCACCGCCCTCAAATACATGGAAGAAATCATCACGTCTGGCAAATACATCCTCAATCCCGACTTTGCCAACATTTGGACTGCCGAGGGCGAATGGTGCGACGAATCCATCTGGGAAATCAACTTCATGAACGAGGGCGCAACCCGCTCGTGGAGTTGGACCAAAGGCGCAGGCGGCACGGTATTGCCGCGCTTGATTTCGCCCCGTGGCTGGAAGGACGGCACCGACGGCGTGGAAGGCGGCTGGGGATTCTGCCAAGTGCGCAAGGAGGTTGTTGATCTTTATGAGGACAACGACGCCCGCAAGGCTGCCACAATCTACGACGCTTCTAAGTACGACTACGAAAAGTCGTGGGCTTCCACCGACCTTTTCCTGATGAAGTACATCGCCCGCAGTGGTTACAATGCAGGTCAGAAGGCTGATGCCGACCTCAATTACGGCAACAATCTCCGCATCTACCGCTACGCCGAATGTCTCCTCAACGCCGCAGAACTCGGCAGCCCCAACGCTCAGAAATATCTCGACGACGTGCGCGATCGCGCCGGCCTCGGCTCCATCCCCGCCACAAAGGAAAACATCATCGAGGAACGCGCCCGCGAGTTTGTTGGCGAAGGCAAGCGTTACTGGGACGTTGTTCGCACCGGCATCGCACCGCAGGTATTAGTGCCGAGCAAGGTGGACGGTCAGACCCAATTCCGCACCAACTCTTGGTCTCAAAACCGCAAATACCTCCCAATCCCGCAGTCGGAAATCAACTCCGCCCACGGCACGCTGACACAGAACGAAGGTTATTAAACAGTTTTTTTAACAACGAATTAAACGAATTAAACAAATACTAAGTAAGTATTCGTTCCATTCGTTTAAAATTCAACAAGTTGAATTTTAACTAATTAAACAAATAAGGAAATTCGTCTTAATTCGTTTAATTCGTTGTTCAAAAAAAATAATAAAAACGCAAATATTATGAAAACACTCAAATACATCCCCATAATTGCGGCTGTTGCGCTCTATGCTTGCAGCCCCGAGGACCACGACGACATCAACCCCGCATCCCGTCCGTCGGCGTCCGACATCAATGTAGAACTCCAAATGTTGGATTCCAACAAGGTGGCATTCAATCTCCTTAACTCCGGTTGCACTCCCATCTGGTACTTCGACGACGGCTCACAGAGCACCGTCAACGGCATCATTAAGCAATATCCCGTGGCTGGCAATTACAGCGTGGAAATCAAGATGTACGACCGCAACGGCATTTGCGACGGCAGCATCACCAAGGAATTTTCGTTCACTGAGACGTTCCTGAATTTCGACAGCGAAACCGCCAAACTCACCGGCGGCAGCGAGGCCATCTGGATGATTGCAAAGGACGAAAAGGCTCACCTCGCGTGTGGCGAATCTGCCGACAACCCGACAGGCTGGTGGAGCGCAATGCCTGGCGACAAGGAGGGCACAGGCCTCTATGACGACCAGTTCATCTTCAAGGCCGACGGCTCTTACACCTACAATCCCGGTGCCGACGGCTTGACCTACATCAACAAAGGCACTTCCGTATTTGGCTCGCAGGCTGTGGATGCCGATTATGACGTCGCCAACGAAACCATCAACGGCACATGGAAATTTGAGTACCGTGGCTCTCAACTCTACCTCGTGCTCTCGCCCAAGACCGTACTCGGCTACCTGGCTGCCGACGCACAGTGGAACGCCCCCGAATTTATCGTAAAACAGGTTTCCGCCAAGAAAATCACCCTTGTATGGACTTCCGCCGATATTTCGTGGCAGTACATCATCGTTCCGTTCAGCGAAGAGCCCAAGGTAGAAAACCTTTGGAACGACAATCTCGAATCCACAGATTTCTACTACGCCCCCAATTGGAACCAAATCGACAATCCCGCTTTCACTCAGAATGGCGGCAACTACAAAGTGTCGCTCCCGAGCGCAACATTCGACACATGGCAGGCTCAGGTAAAACTCCTCTCCACCGTTGGCTCTGCGGCAGACAAGAATTACGACTTCTCCGTAATCATCACCCCCAACGCCAACCACGACAACGTAACCGTAAAACTCACACAGACCGGCGACGACGCCAACTACCTCTTTGAGGAGCACGGCATCAAGATTCAGGCTGGCAAACCCAACGAAATCAAGTTTACAGGCGTGAAGGGCGTTGACGCTGAAAAACTCTCGCTCGTATTTGACTTCGGCTGGAATCCCGAAAACTTCGAGGCTGAAATCTCCGACATCGTATTTGGCGAACACATTGGCGCAGTGGATGTTCCGGTTTGGAATTATAATGCTGACGGCGATTTGACCAAAGACGCACAGTATCAGAACACAACGTTCTACGCTTACGGCGATTCTTGGACTGGACTCTCCACCAACGTATTCACCACCAACAACGACGGCACTTGGTCTTACAAACTTCCTGACGCCACCAACTTGCAGTGGCAGGCGCAGTTGGCTTACATTTCGCAAATCACCGCAAGCGCCAACAAGAAGTATGACTTCCACGTCAAACTCCAATCCACCACCGACGTTGCTGGCGTTACAATCAAAGTAACGGACACCAAGAGCGACCAACTCAACCTCGTAGAAAAACGTATCGACCTTGAGGCTGGCGAAGAGTACGAGTTCTTTATGAACGGAATCGAAGGCATGGACATCCCCGTCGATACCAAGGTAAATGACGACGGCTCCGAAATCACTGGCGCAGTGAAGTTTGTATTCGATTTTGGCGGCAACCCCGCTAATACCGAAATCAAAATCTCGGAACTCATTCTCCAAGAATCTAAATAAAAAGTTTTTAGTTTTCTCTCATATAATAGTAGTGTAAATTGTAATTTGGTAAAAGAAATGGCGGGACATTCCGCCCGCCATTTTTCTAAGGTTCTTAATTTTAGTAAAAAGGAGTGCCCTATCGGGCAGAAATTATACAAATTTGTTACAAATCTTACAAATCTCCTAATTTTGAAAGATTTTGTATAAATTTGTAAGATTTCTCGCAAAGCGACCCCCAAAAAGTCGCGGAGCGACCCTCAAAAAAATGTAGAACCAATTAAAACGTAAAAAGTATGAAAGCGATGAACATCACAATATTAATGACGGCAATGCTGACGATTTTCAGTGGCTGTGGCGACGACGACAAGAGCGACGACGTTGCAACGCCCGAAAAGCGTGTCAACATCACCATCTCGCCCGAAAACGCACAAATCGGTTTTGAGGGTGGGGTAGTGGAACTCACAGTAAATGCCGACGGCGACTGGTCGGTAAGCACGCAGTCGGATTTTTGCACCGTCAACCGCAAGGGCGGCATCAAGGGCGAGACCAAAATAAAAGCCACAATCGCCAAAAACACTTCCGCCGACACTCGCACCGCCGTCCTCAACTTCTTGGGCGGCAAGACCTCTCTCCAATACTCAATCACCCAGGACTACGACCGCGCAAGTTTCGACAACAACGAAATCACTGCCCCCGACGGCTACAAGATGGTTTGGCACGACGAATTTGACGGCGACGCGCTCTCCAACGACTGGACTTACGAAGTACAAAATTCTGGTTGGGTCAACAACGAACTCCAAAACTACCGCAAATCCGAAATCGACGGCAAAAAGACCGTGGAGACCAAAGACGGCATCCTGAACATCAACTGTTTCAAGGGCTCGGACAACAAGGTTTACAGCGGCAGAATCAAAGCCAAGGAATCCCAAGGTTGGCAGTACGGCTACATTGAGGCTCGCATCAAACTCCCCAAAGGCAAAGGCACTTGGCCCGCATTCTGGATGATGCCCTGCAAAGTTGACTGGGAAAAAGAAGGCTGGCCCAAATGCGGCGAAATCGACATTATGGAAGAAGTCGGCGCAAATCCCAACTACGTTTCGTCGAGTCTCCACGCCGAAGGCCACGTCCACACTCTCGGCAACCAAATCACCCACGAAATGCTTTGCAAGGGTGCTGAGGACGATTTCCACGTTTACTCCATCGAGTGGTCAAAGGAAGAAATCAAAACCTACGTTGACGGCAAATTGCAGTTGTCATACGCATCCGACGGCACTGTGAAAAATTATCCCTACGACAAACCCTACTACATCATCTTGAACCTTGCATGGGGTGGCGACTGGGGCGGCTACAAAGGCATCGACGAATCAGCCCTCCCAACCACAATGCAAGTGGATTACGTAAGGGTCTTCCAAAAGAAATAAGAAGTAGTGTCCTACGGACAGAAATTGTACAAAATTTTATACAAAATTACACAAATATATTTTGTAAGATTTTGAAATAAATTTTGATAAATTTCTCGCGAAGCGACTAATTTTTTTTAATACAAATAAAATTTTGTAAGATTATGAAAAAATATTTGACGATAATAACCACAGCCATCCTCCTCGCATCCTGCACCGACAATCCTCAGCCCTCCAAACAAGGCGACGGAGCGGAAGAGCGTTTCGTGGACAGCGTTGTGGCGCGGATGGACTTAAAACAGCAAATCGGCCAGCTCGTGCAGTTCACCTCGTCGGGCAGCATCGAGGAAATGGAAAACATCGCCCGCAGCGGAATGATGGGCAGCATCTTAAACGACGTGAACCCCGAACACGTCAACCGTCTCCAAAAAGCCGCCCTCGAATCGCCGTCGGGCATCCCGATTTTGATAAGCCGCGACGTAATCCACGGCTACAAGACCATCTTCCCGATTCCTCTCGGTCAGGCTGCAACATTCGACACAGCATTGGTGCGCCAAGGCTCTGAAATTTCGGCGATAGAAGCCACAGCCGACGGCATCAGATGGACATTTTCGCCAATGATTGACATCGCCCGCGACCCGCGCTGGGGACGCATTGCGGAAGGTTACGGCGAAGATCCATACCTGACATCAGTGATGGGCGAGGCTGCAATCCGTGGCTACCAAGGCAACGGCACACTCAACAGCCCCACCTCAATCGCCGCCTGTGCAAAACATTTTGTAGGCTACGGCGCATCCACCGGCGGACGCGATTACAACAGCACTTATATCCCTATCAATCAATTACATAACGTCTATCTACCGCCATTTGAGGCGGCGGCCAAGGCTGGCGCATTGACCTACATGTCGTCCTTCAACGACAATGACGGCGTGCCTTCCTCCGGCAACAAATACATTTTGACGGACGTTTTGAGGGGAATGTGGGGCTTTGACGGTTTTGTGGTTTCTGACTGGAACAGCATCGGCGAAATGATTACCCACGGATTTTGCGCCGACCCCAAGGACGCCGCCCTAAAAGCCATCACAGCCGGCATGGATATGGACATGGTTTCCAATTGTTATCTCAACGAACTCGAAAACCTCGTCAAAGAAGGCAAAATCCCCGCGTCCCTCATCACCGAGCGTTGCAAAAACATTGTCCGCGTCAAGTACCGTCTCGGATTGTTTGAAAATCCGTATATCGTTACTTCTCAGGACGTTAAGTACGCGCCCGCACACCTCGCCGCCGCCCAAAAGACCGCCGAGGAAAGCGCAGTGCTCATCAAAAACGCCAACAACACCCTGCCTTTTGCCGCCAATGTAAAGCGCATTTTGGTAACGGGACCAATGGCAGACGCGCCCCACGACCAACTCGGCACATGGGTTTTTGACGGCGAAAAAGACCACACAATCACGCCCCTCAAAGCGTTGCAGGACGACAAAAATTATCAAATCAACTACGTCCCCGGACTTGCTTTCAGCCGCGACAACAAGACCGACGGCATCGCAAAAGCCGTAGCCGCCGCCCGCAATTCCGACGTCGTTCTCTTCATCGGCGGCGAGGAATCCATACTCTCCGGCGAGGCTCATTGCCTTGCAAACATCAATCTCCAAGGTGCTCAGAGTCAATTGCTTGAAGCATTGAAAAAGACTGGAAAGCCCGTTGTTGCGGTCATAATGGCTGGCCGTCCGCTCACAATACGCAAGGATTTGGAAAATTGTGACGCGATGATTTACATGTTCCATCCCGGCACGATGGGCGGCCCCGCGCTTGCAAACATCCTCAGCGGCAAGGTAAATCCATCGGGCAAGTTGCCTGTAACGTTCCCCGTTTCGGTTGGTCAAGTGCCTGTGTATTACGGCAAAAGCATGACCGGACGCCCCGCAAGTGGCAGCGAAACCCTCCTGAACGACATCCCCGCCGAGGCTGGGCAGACATCGTTGGGCTGCACTTCATTCCATTTGGACGACGGCTTCTATCCGCTGTTGCCATTCGGTTATGGTTTGAGTTATACAACGTTCAAATACAGCGACTTAACAATCTCCGGCACTTCATTCTCGAAAGGCGACATTATCAAGGTAACTTGCAAAATCACCAACACCGGCAACGTTGACGGCGCGACAGTCGCACAACTTTACGTCCGCGACCTCGTTGGCTCCATCGTCCGTCCCGTCCTGGAACTCAAGGACTTCCGCCGCTTGGAAATTCCCGCCGGACAGACCGTTGATGTAACCTTCGACCTTCCCGTCTCCCGCCTCGAATTTTACGGACTCGACAACAATTTCGTCCTCGAACCCGGCAAATTTCACCTCTGGATCGCCCAAGACAGCAATCTAAAAGGCGCAGTAGAAAGCGAATTTGAAGTGAAGTAGGAACATTTTATTAATTGTTTATTTAGTATGAAAAACGCAGCCCCGATGGAAACATCGGGCTGCGATTATTATTGAGGAGGTGTAAGTTCAATTTCGAAGTGCAACTGTACGCGTTAGATAACACTATACAAATTGTATAGCA